>Ga0114971_10002385_pt1 | contig 12914 bp, 8 predicted proteins | sample M_140625_MF_Meta_FD_87320 | JGI IMG/M metagenome (GOLD analysis project Ga0114971, IMG submission 87320) | Freshwater microbial communities from Lake Montjoie, Canada to study carbon cycling - M_140625_MF_MetaG | ecosystem: Environmental > Aquatic > Freshwater > Lake | place: Lake Montjoie... | reverse complement strand
CCGGGACGGTAGGCCCGCTTCCACAGCTTCTCGCCCGCGGGATTTTCAACCAGACGCCCGGTCTTCGGATCGCAACGCACCACACTGTTCGTACGGTAGGCGATGTTGCCCAAATGGCACAGCATCGAGCTAAGCTGTCCCTCCTCAATCGGACTGTTTAAGGCGCCCTCGCCCCGGATCGCGTTCACAAAGTTGCCTATGTGCGCAATGTCCCCCCCTCCGGCGCCCTTGCCTTCGCTCACCTTCACCCCCTTCGGATCAGACACCGTCCATGCCGGTCCGCTTATCGAAAAGGTCCCGTGATCACCGTAAAACACGCACTCCGCCAGAGGCTTTTCCGCGGCCCGCGCCATCGAGCTGCTCTGGACCCACTCCATCCCAACCTTCCCGAAGTCAAAAACCGCGGTTCCAGTATCAGGCGTCTCCTGACGGTCCGAATGCCAGTAACGGCCTCCGTTATAAGTCACCCGCTCCGGGTACCCCACCCGCAGTCCCCAACGCAAAACGTCGAGCGTGTGCACCCCGTTGTTGCCCAACTCCCCGTTGCCCCAATGCCACAACCAGTGCCAGTCGTAATGCACAAACGACCTGATATCCCGCTCGTCCGCCACCGGCCCCTGCCACAAATTCAAATCCAAATCCTCCGGGGCGGGAATCGCCCCCTGCCCGATCGCCTTTCTGGAGGCGTAATAAAAGGCCCGCGCGTACCGGACTTCCCCGATCGCCCCGCCGTGCAACGCCTCGATCGCCTCGCGCAGCCACGTCCGCCGCTGGTTGCCCATCTGCACCAGGCGCTTGTACTTGCGGGACGCCGCCACGATCATCTCCGCCTCGTGCGGATTCTGGCTCCCCGGCTTTTCCACATACACATGCTTCCCCGCCTGCATCGCCAGCAACGCCGCGGGCGTGTGCCAGAAGTTTGGCGCCGCGATAAACACAGCGTCCAGCGTCTTGTCCTCGAGAAACTTGCGGAAATCCTGCACCCCCTGGCACGGAGCCGCCTGCTTGTCCGCGACCGCCTTCAGTCCCTTCGCCAGACGGTTCGGATCCACCTCGGCAAGCCACGCCACTTCGACGTCGTTTTGCGCAAGCAGCGCCGACACATGCCCCATTCCCCGCCCAAGCCCCATCACCGCAACCCTCAGTTTACGGCCGGCGGCATTGGCCGCCCGCAGGGAAGCCGGGGAAAACAGCGGTGTAAAAGCGGCAGTCAGCCCGAGGGCCGCGGAGCGCTGCAGGGCTGCGCGGCGGGTGATCAGGGAAGAAGATAGATCGTTCACGTTGGGGAAGCTTTAGTTTTAAAAACAGGAAACCGGCAGGGTGCAGACCGAAACCCGCCTGCTGCAGTCGGATTAACCTTCTTACCCAGCCGGGGCAAAAACCCTAGCCGCTTCTGAAGGATACGCTTACTTTTTTGGAAAGACCGCCCCCCCTCCAACCCAACCCATCCCTGCGGATTGGCAGGCAAGCGCGCCCCGCCCTCGGAACTCGCCATCTGATTCCGGCGGACATAGTCCGGCGCGCACGAACTGAAAAAAGTTGGCACCCGGGGCATTTTATCCGGGAAACCCTGTAAACCACCCCCATGAGTCCTGAACCTGCCTCGCGCACCGAACAGCTCGTCCTTCTGCTCACACAGAATCAGGAACCCCTGTTTCGCTACATCTTCAGCCTCGTGCCTTGCGAGGCGGACGCCAGGGACATTCTTCAAGAGACGAGTCTGGCGCTTTACCGGAAATTCGACCATTACGACCCTTCCCGCCCGTTTTTACCCTGGGCCTACAGGTTCGCCTATTTGCAGGTGCAAAAACACCGGGAGAAGTCCGCTCGCTCTCCCCTTCTGTTTGGAGCGGAACTCATCCACCTGCTTGCGCTGGAACGGGAGCAGATCGAGACGGAACTGAACCAGCGACTCCAGTTCCTGGACCACTGTCTGCGCAAACTGACGCAACAGGACAAGGAGCTTGTCACAAGCCGCTACGCGATGCGCGAGAGTGTGGAAGACATGATGCGACGCTTTGCGATGAGCCGCCGCACTTTGTTTCGGAACCTCGAACTGCTGCGGCAGCGGCTGCACGACTGCGTCACACGCCAAATTCAATCAGAGGTGCTCTCATGAATCTTGAATCTCTCATCCAGGCAAAGCTCGATGGCGAAATCACCCCGGAACAGCATGCGGAGCTCGAAACCCTGCTGCGCGGCAACGGACGGGCGCGACGCCTTTACCTCGAATTAGCCGACCAACACGCACGTTTACTCCAACAGCCGCCACCGCTTGAGAGCACGACTCAACAAACATCGGGCACCAGCCGGACGGTCCGTTGGCGAACCGCCGCACTCGTTGCATCTGCGGCCGCGATCGTTTTGCTCGTCTTTGCGCTCAGGCCGTACCATGCCGCAAGCAGAGAGGCGACTTCCTACGGCGCCGCGATGCTCAGTCAGACTCTGGACGCGGAGTTTGCTCAACCCACGATCCGCAGTGGTGACACCCTGGCCCCGGGAACGCTGACACTGCACAAGGGAGTGGTCCAAATCGAGTTCTTCAGCGGAGCAACCGCTCTGATCGAAGGCTCCGCCCAAATCGAGATCATCTCTGCATGGGAAGCACGGTGTATCAGCGGCCGCGTACGGGTGCACGTGCCACCAGCGGCAAAAGGCTTCCTGATGCACGCTCCGGGCGTGAAGCTGGAGGACCTTGGGACTGAATTCGCGCTGAATGTCGCCGGGCAGGACAGCGCGGTGCATGTCTTCGACGGAGAGGTCATCGCCCACGCGAAGGACAAGGCCCCCGCCAGCCTCAAGGCAGGCATGTCCTTGAACTCCACAAAGACAGCTGTCTCGCCCGCAGATTTCCTACCGATCCGCGAACTCCAAACCCTGATCAGACAGCGTGAAAAGAATCGCTTTGAGCAGTGGCAGCAACGGTCCGCGGGTGCAGGAGAGGACACGCGCCTCATTGCCTACTATCCCTTCAAGCACTGGGAGGACGACAACTGGGACCGCATGGTAAACAATCTGGCCCAGCCCGTTGTGTATTCGAGAAACGGCGGCGCCGTGGGCGCTCGCTGGACCCAAGGGCGCTGGCCGGGCAAGGAAGCGCTCGAATTCAAGCGACCCGGAGACCGCGTGCGCATGAACCTCGATGGCACCTACGCCGCACTCACTCTCGCCTGCTGGGTGAAGGTCGATTCTGTGGACAAAAAATACAACTCGCTGCTGCTGACCGATGGGTACGAGTCAGGCGAACCGCACTGGCAGATCTATGAAGACGGAAGCCTCATGTTTTCCATCGGATATGCGGCGCCCGGCGAAAAGCGCATCACATTCAAAACGAATCAGACCTATTACAGCCAGCCTGTCTTTACACCCGACAGCCTTGGCCGTTGGCACCATCTCGCCGTGACCTATGACAATGCCTCCGGGACTGTCCTGCAGTATTTCGACGGCAGGGAAGTAGGACGCGAGGTATCCGTGCTCCACCAGCCCGGCCGGCCCGTCGTATTCGGCCCGTGCGAGCTGGGCAACTGGGGGCTTCCCACGCAAGGCCACCGCTTCCCCATCCGCACACTCAACGGGGCCATTGATGAGTTTGCCATTTATCAATCCGTCCTCAGTCCTGCGGAGCTTCAGACCATGTTCGAACAAGGCAAACCTTAGCGCGGGATACTCCAAGACGCTCACACCCCAGCCATCATGACAAACAAACCCCTACTCAACCAAGTCGCCCTCGTTTCCGGAGCCAACGACCCGGAGGGCCTTGGCTACGGCATCGCACGCGAACTCATCGAGGACGGAGCAACCGTCTACTTCGGCTGCCGCCTCGATGCACAACTCGAAGCACTGGCCGAGCCACTCAAATCTTCCGGTGATTCGGCGCGGGCGATTCAGCTCAATGTGTCGAACCCGGAGAGCATCACGCGAGCATTCCAGCGCATCGAACACGAAGCCGGCCGTCTCGACATCCTCGTCAACAATGCGGGCGACGGCGCAAACTGCTCCGCCCTCGAAGAAACCGCCGAGCAGTGGGACCGGATCATGACGGCGAACACGCGCGGTCCGTTTCTTTGTTCGCAGGCCGCAGCGCGCCTCATGCTGCCGCGCAACTACGGTCGCATCGTGAATATCAGTTCCCAGGCAGCGAGCGTAGCCATCATAAACCACGTCGCCTACTCCTCCTCCAAGGCGGCGCTGAACATGCTGACAAAAAGCATGGCCCTGGAATGGGCTCCCTTAGGCATCACAGTCAACGCCGTCGCGCCGACCTACCTCATGACTCCGGGTACACGTCCGCATCTGGAGCAAGCGGATTTCCGTCAATCCGTTCTGGAGAGAATTCCCGTGGGACGCGTCGGCAGCATTCATGACATCGCCCATGCCGTGCGCTTCCTCAGCCACCCGGATTCCGGCCTCGTCACCGGCGAAATCCTGATGGTGGATGGCGGCTGGACACTGGCCTGAGACACCCCGCCTCCAACTTCCCATGAAGATCACAACCCGGATCCTTTTGTGCATGGCTGCCGCATTGCCTGCCCACGCACAAAGCCCTGACGCCGAACTGCTCTTTGTCCGACGCATCGCGCCCCTGTTTCACGAGAAGTGCCTCGCCTGTCACGGCAACGACGAGGCCAAGATTAAAGGCGGGCTCGACATGAGAACCCTCGCCTCGACCCAGAAAGGGGGCGACAGCAAGAAGCCGGGCGTGATCGCCGGAAAGCCTGAGAACAGTCCGCTGTATCTGGCGGTCACACGCCAGCACGACGACTGGGAACCGATGCCGCCTAAGGAAGCGGACAAGCTCCAGGCAGAACAAAACGGTTGGATCAAAGACTGGATCGCAGCCGGCGCGCCCTGGCCCGACAGCGCGCGTTTACAGGCACTTGCAAAAGCCAATGAAGCGAAGTGGTCGGCTGAAGACGGCGTCATGATAAAGACTTCCGGCGGCCTTTCACCAGAGTGGACGAACCGGAAATACAAACCCGGGGGCTTGTGGGCGTATCAGCCCGTGAAAAAACCATTGCCGCCCGAAAATGGCGTCAGCCCGGTGGACGCTTTCATCGGCTCAAAGATGCCCGCAGACCTCCCAAAAGCCCCCGCGGCGAACCGCCTCACGCTCATCCGCCGGGCAGCCTTTGACCTCACGGGACTGCCCCCAAAAACCGATGCAGTGGAGGCCTTTTTAAACGATGCTCGCCCAGACAAAGAGGCCTTCGCTGAGGTCATCGAGCAACTGCTCAAGTCACCGCACTACGGTGAGCGCATGGCACAGCACTGGCTCGACGTGACGCGCTACGCCGATTCCTCCGGATTCTCCAACGACTTTGAGCGCGGCAATGCATGGCGCTACCGCGACTATGTCGTTCGATCCTTCAACGCGGACAAACGCTACGACCGGTTCGTTCGCGAGCAGATTGCGGGCGACGAAATCGAACCGGACAACTCCGAGATGACTGTCGCCACGGGTTTTCTGCGCATGGGGCCGTGGGAACTGACCGGAATGGAGGTCGCGAAAATTGCGAGGCAGCGTTTTCTGGATGATGTGACCAACAGCGTTGGCGAGACCTTCCTGGCGCACTCGCTGCAATGCGCCCGCTGTCACGACCACAAATTTGACCCGATTCCCACGCAGGACTACTACGGGCTGCAGGCCGTGTTTGCGACAACCCAAATCACGGAGCGTCCCGCAACGTTCCAGCCTTTCGAGAACACAACCGGCTTCGAGGAGAAGAAATTTCTGGAAATGCGTCGGACCGGACACCTCGCACAACTCGAGGAACTGGACACGATTCTTCTGGACAACGCCCTGCGCTGGTTCGCCGAACAAAAGAAGGATCCCGCCCGGTGGAACACGGCGGTCGAGGAAGTCAGGAAAAAACCGCCGGTCATCAAAACCGGACTTTCAGACGTATTTTCCCGCTCCAGAGACATCCTCCGAAACCAAAAAGTTCCCGAGGACGAGTTTCCGCCAAAGCTCGTCGGCTTTACTCCCGAACAGTTCGGACTGGAGCGCGTTGCCAGAAAGGGACTCGAGCGCCTGCAGTGGGAAATGGACCGTTACGAGCCCGTGGCACTTTCCGTCTACAACGGCCGCACGCCGCAGGTTGTCACCATCAGTTCGCCCTTTCGCATTCCAGGCAACCGGATGACTGCCGGTGACTTGGAAGAAACCTGCGTGCTCACCGGAGGCGACCCTTTCGGCCAGGGTCAAAAGGTAAGGCCCGGCGTGCTCAGCGTTCTGAATGCCGCGCAGAAGACGCCGATTCCCGACGCCATTGAGGGGCGCCGCAAGGCGTTCGCCGAATGGATCTCCAGCGCGGAGAACCCGCTCACCACCCGGGCGATCGTCAACCGCATCTGGCTCTGGCATTTTGACCAGCCCCTGGCCGGCAACCCGAACAACTTCGGGAGCACGGGAAAGAAGCCTACGCATCCGGAACTCCTCGACTGGCTCGCCGCGACCTTCGTCGAGAACGGTTGGAGTTTCAAAGCCCTGCACAGGGTCATCATGAACTCGGAGACTTATCAACGCGGCACGTTGCACCCCGATCCGAAAACGCTTGCAGAAAAGGACCCTGCAGGAACGGCCTACGCTGTTTTCAAGCCGCGCCGACTCACCGCCGAGGAATTGCGCGACGCCATGCTTTCGGCCACTGGGGAACTGAACCCGGCAACCGGCGGCATTCCAAACCGGCCGGAGATCAACCTTGAAGCAGCCATGCAACCGCGACAGGTCATGGGCACCTTCGCCGCGGCCTGGACTCCGAATCCGCTCCCCCAGCAGCGCCACCGCCGCTCCTTGTACGCGCTGAAGATTCGCGGCCTGCCCGATCCCCTGCTGGAGGTCTTCAACGCCCCCACGCCGGATTTCTCCTGCGAACGCCGCGACGCCTCCACGGTCACACCCCAGGTGTTCAGCCTGCTCAACGGCCAGGGCACGCACTCCCGGGCGCTCGCCCTCGCAGACCGCTGCGTAAAAGAGACAGAGAGCGACGCGCAGGCCGTCACGCGCGCATTTGTGCTCTCCCTTTCGCGAAGCCCCAATCCCGCGGAACTGCAGGCCTGCCTTGCCCACTGGCGCAGCATCGAAGCCCTTCTCGATGCACAGAAGCCTCCGGTTCAACAACCGCCTCTGGAAGTCCGCCGCGACGCGGTTGAAGAGAACACTGGGGAGAAGTTCTCATTCAGCGAGAGCCTGCACGCCTACGCCGAGTTTGTGCCGGACCTCCAGCCCGGAGACGTCCCCGCTCACACCCGCGCCCTAGCCGATGTCTGCCTTGCGCTCCTGAACTCCAACGAGTTTGCGTATGTCTACTAAATTTTCAGGCCAAAAGCATGCGCAACCTCTGCGTAAGGTCCAAGCGATTCAAAGCGCCCGAGGCAACTTCCAGCGTGAGCCTTTCCCATTCGTCCACATCGAGGGTCTCGTTCCGCAGCATTCCGTTTTCACTCAAAAACACAAGGCACGTCGCCAGCGCCACGCGCTTATTGCCATCTACGAAAGCGTGGTTGCAGCAAAGGTAGAAAAGGTAAGCGGCGGCAATCTCAACCGGATCGGAGAACACTGGCACACCCATCATCGTTGCCTGAGGAGCCGCGACAGCAGACTCCAGCAACTCGCGCGAGCGCATTCCAGGTCCGCCTCCGTGTGCAGACAATACCTCGCCATGGATTGCGATGACGGCCTCAACGGTGGGATGCTTAATTTGAACGCTCACGAAAGCCTCCGGAAGAGTTCGTCGTTCTTGCGGATCAACCGGCGCGCCACCTCCGATGCAGCCTCGGGCTCTATGACCGCGGGTTCCAACGGAGCAATGGTGATCGTCCCGCCCGAATGGACTTCCACGTTCACCTCGTCGCCCACCTTCAGTCGGGCGAGCTGGAGCAGCGCGGAGTCGAAAATGATTCCCTGGGAGTTGCCGATTTTGGAGATCGTTTTGATCATGCGTAAAACTATGTATTACAGGCCGTCTTGTCAATCGCCTCTATGAAATATCCGCCCTTCTTCCCCCGTGCCGGCGGCCCCGCATTGCACGCCCCAACACGCCGCGGCTTTCTCTACAGCCTGGGCGCAAGCCTCGGCAGTGTCGCCTTCAGCTCCCTGCTCGCAGAGGAGGCCAAGAAAAACCCGCTCGCACCGACTCAAGGCCACTTCCCTAATGTGAAGGCCAAAAACGTCATCTTCCTCATGATGGAGGGCGGGCCGTCGCACATCGACACATTCGACCCGAAGCCCGCTCTCTCGAAAATGCACCTCAAAGAGTTCGTGCGCGAAGGAAAGCAGATATCCGCCATGCAGGGAGGCAAACGCTACTACGTGCAAAGCCCCTTCCAGTTTATCAAGGCCGGCCAGAGCGGCGCGGACATGGCGGACAACTGGACCCATCTCGCCAAGGTCGCTGATGACATCTGCTTCTTCCGCGGTTGCACCGTGGACAGCGTCAACCACCCAACGGCGATGTATCAAATGAACTGCGGCAACCGCTTCGGCGGCGATCCGGGAATCGGCGCGTGGATCAACTACGGGCTCGGCACGCACAACCAGGACCTGCCCGGATTCATCGTGCTGCCCGAGGTGAGCTATCCCCAAGGCGGTGCCGCAAACTGGAGCAACGGCTACCTCCCCGCAAACTTCCAGGGCACGCCGCTGCGCGCCAAGGGTTCGCCGATCCTCGATCTCGCCCCTCCCCCCGGGGTCAGCGAAGCCCGCCAGCGCTTGAACCTGGACCTCATCGCCAAGCTGAACACCGAGCACGCCGCACAGCATCCAGGGCACGACGAGCTCGCCGCCCGCATGGACAACTACGAGTTGGCATTTCGCATGCAAATGCAGGTGCCGGAGACACTCGATCTGTCGAAAGAGGATCCCAAGACAAAGGAGCTCTACGGCATCGGCAACGACGCAACCGACTCGTTCGGGCGCAAATGCCTCCTCGCTCGAAAGCTCGTCGAAAAGGGAGTCCGGTTCGTTCAGCTCTACAACGGCTCATGGGACAGCCACGACTACATCGAGCGCGCCCACGGCAACCTTGTGCGAGGCGTGGACCAGCCCATCGCCGCCCTCATCACAGACCTCAAACAACGCGGGCTGCTCGAGAGCACGCTCATCGTGTGGTGCGGCGAGTTCGGGCGCACCCCAGACAACGGCATTCGAGGAGGCACCGCATACGGCCGCGACCACAACCCGAACGCCATGACCATCTGGCTCGCCGGAGGCGGTTGCAACGCCGGCCACACCATCGGCGCCACCGACGAACTCGGCATGGCCGCAGTGGAAGGCAAAGCCCACCTGCGCGACTTCCACGTCACCCTCCTGCGCCTTCTCGGACTCGACGACAACAAGCTCACCTACTACCACGCAGGCCGTTTCAAGCAGCTCAGCCAGTTCGGCGGAACCGTCATCAGAGACCTGATCGCCTGAACCCTCCTCATCGATGCGGTAGAACTTAAACGGAGGCGGAACTCAAAATCTTTATGCCCCACGCAGAACCCGTCGCGCAAAAACGGCATGAGGCCTCCGTAGCCGGCCGCACTCATGATCGTCAGCCACATGAGTCCGGACTCCACCCCTCCACCCACCCCTCATGTGAGAAAACGCTCTCATCTCCCAATGAAAACCATCGCAAGATCTGCCGCCCTATTTGCCGCGTCCCTCAGTTTCGCCTTCGCCAGCGAGTCGTCCCCGAGCGTGACGGGCCTCCAAATGTACAGCCTGCAGGAGGACTTTGACCGGGACACTCCCGGAACACTCGATCGCCTAAAGGCGCAAGGCTTCACAGACATCGAAACGAGCGTCTTTACGAAGTTGCCTATGGAGGAATTGCGCGCGTTGCTGGTGGCACGGGGCATGACCTGCTCCAGCCACCATGTGAGGCCTGAGCATCTGGAGAAAGGCATGGAAAAGGTGATCGCTGACGCCAAGGCACTTGGTGCGCTGCAGGTCGTGTGTCCGATTTTGCCCCACAAAGGCGAACTAGACCGCGAGCAAGTGCTCAAAGGCGCTGCTGCCTTCAACCGCTATGGCCTCGCGCTCAAGGCTGCCGGGCTCAAATTCGCTTACCACAACCACGCTCTTTATTTCATGGCGGCAGGTTCCACCGACAAGCCTGAGGAGACCTTTTATGACATACTGGTCGGTGCCACGGAGCCGGAGTTGGTATCGTTTCAGCTCGACGTTTTCTGGGTGGCTTGGGGCGGAGCCAAACCCACGGTGGTGATCGAGCAAAATGGCCCGCGCATTTGCTCGCTTCATCTCAAAGACCTTGCCAAAGACGCCACCCCCGATGTGCGCAATCCAAAGTCCGCCCGATCCGCAATGGTGCGTCTGGCGGCGGGCCGCGTAGACATTCCTGGGGTGATCGCCGCAGCAAAGGCAAAAGGCGTGAAGCACTTCATCATCGAGGATGAAAGTCCCGAAGCCGCCAGGCAGCTTCCCGAAAGCCTCAAGGCGGTGAAGATCCGGTTGTAACTCGAAGCAACTCCCGGTTCAGCAAGCTCTGGCAATTAGAAATTGCCCCCATTTTCTATGCGACGGCCGCTCCTCCCACTCATTGCAGCATCCCTGCTTTTGATTTCCGGCTGCCTGCACGCTCCAGAATCTCAGGCGCGTGAAACAACAAGCGCGGAGGGTGATCCCTGGTGGCACCAGGTGTTCTCGATCTCGTTCGACGGCCACGGGAACTTCGTGGTTCCAAATCTCGACACCCTCCACACCACGGCTGCCAGCGTGGGGGCAGTCGGCTACCATGGGCCGTGGCAGGCCGACCTTGCGCGCGATTCTACGTGGATGGGCGGATACGAGCGCTCCCTTGCGCTTTACCCCGCCACCAAACGGATCGTTTACATCGAAGGCAACAGCGCAAAAAAGGTCTTCGCCCGGATTTCCACCGAAGGGCGGCTGTTGTTCACCGCCCCGCTCCTTGCGGCCATTAAGGATCCTCAAAAGCGCAGCTATATTGAGAGCCTCATCAAGCAGGGCGGTCGCACCATCTGGTTCAGTGATTGGGAGTTCATGCAGTCTCCGGCACTGAAGACACCACTGGGCAAAACACTTCCGACGGCGTTTGACCTTGGCGTGCCTGCCTTCACCCAGCCGCTCGACGGAAGCACCATCCACAACGAGGCGGACTTTTGGCGCACACGCTCAGGTTCGGCCCTCATTGGTACGGGACGCGCCTCCGATGAAGGCGCCAATCAGTACGCTGAAATACCCGAGGAAATAGCGGGCGCACTTGGGCTCCGCGAGATCACCACCCAACGGTCTGACGGCCAGTGGCTCATCTCGAGCTCGCGTTCCATGCTCTACGACGCGCAGTTCGCGTCTTATCAGGCGGCCAAAGGCCGCCGCGTCATGGAAACACTCGCGCCGGACATGATTCACTACGACGACTGGGACCTGCGTTCCCCCACTGCGATGGACGCAAAGGCCGATATTCACACCGCCGCGTTCCGCGATTTTGCGAGACGCCGGCTTAGCGAGGCAGACTGCCTCGAGTTCGGGTTTGAGAAATCCCAGATCGAGGCCTTTGACGTGCTGGGTTATCTGTTGAATCCGCCGTGGCGTTCTGAGTACCAAGGCCCAGGCGACCAGCCTCTCTGGCGCTCCGCGGCAGACAGCCGATGGCTTTCCAACAAGGTTTGGCGGGCGTTCCAAATCGCAGCCGTTGAGGAAAAACTGGCGAGCATGAAGGAGGTGTACAGGCTCAATAAGCAAACAGCACGCGAGCTTGGCCGTGACATTCCGATGGTGGCAAACGTCATTCCCATGCTCAGCGCTCTTTTCCTTCAGCGCGATTGCGTCGACATGGCCAACTTTGAGTGGCCTGTATTCAAGACCTTCACCGCTTTTGTAAAGCCTCTTGGCTACTATCCACACGCCCGACTGGGCATCGGCCCGCGGATGGCGGCCAAGATCGGGGTCACTGGCCACGCCATCGTGGACCCGTATGTCGAGCCGCAATACAGTGGTTGGAGCGGCGCAGGGTTTACAAAACGCCAGTTCGAGACGCTGCACAAAGTCATCTACTTCGACCTTGTCGCGAACCGTGGCATCCCAGCCTTTTCACTGACTTTTGACGGCGGCTACTCGCCCGGATCGATCCATTCCGCGGGAAATCTCCACACCTTCATCAACCACATTTCGCCCGTCATCTCAAAGCGTGATTACCTTGCCGACATCGGCCTTGCCTCCAGCTCCTGGAGTCAGATCGCCGCCCAACCGCCATGGGCATGGAAACAGGCAGTGACAAAACGCCACGCATCCGAGTTTCTCGGCTGGTCGCAGTTTCTTGCCTCTGCACAAAACTTCCCGCAGTGGGATGTCGTTCCTTTCGACAATGTCACCCTCAAGGATCTCGTCAGCTTCAAGCTGGTGATTCTGCCTTCGGTCCTTGTCGTTACCAACGAGCACCGAGCTGTTCTCGAAGATTACTTAAAACAGGGTGGCAAGCTCCTCATCACCGGCGAATCCGGCACATTCAACGGGCCGGACATGCTTCTGACCCCGCGCACCGAAGACCTTATCACGCCGCTTTGCACACGGTATCCCGCTCAGATTACCGTCGTCAAAGACAAGCCCGGCCTCGAATTCCATGAGGACCCCAGCAAGTCTGCGCGGCTCCGAGAGGTTCTCGCTTCAGCGAGCCGCCACGAAGCGGTGCTCACTACAGCCAACGCCCCCAAACATCTCGGCATCTATGCCAACACGAGTAAGGCGTCCCCTCGCGAGCTCACCGTCGACCTAGTGAACTACCACCATGATTTGGCCACCGACCATATCACTGCCGTCAGTCGAGACGATTTCACCATCACCCTGAGGATGCCTGAAATAAAAACCCCAGCAAGTCTTTGCGTCGAATCCATCAGCTACGATGAGACCGCTCAGAACAACGCGCTGCAGCAACGTCTTGCCCCAGACCAAT
>Ga0114971_10002380_pt1 | contig 12929 bp, 6 predicted proteins | sample M_140625_MF_Meta_FD_87320 | JGI IMG/M metagenome (GOLD analysis project Ga0114971, IMG submission 87320) | Freshwater microbial communities from Lake Montjoie, Canada to study carbon cycling - M_140625_MF_MetaG | ecosystem: Environmental > Aquatic > Freshwater > Lake | place: Lake Montjoie... | reverse complement strand
ACCTCGATTTTCCGGTGCTCCGGATGAATCATGGCTTTCCGGCCCGGCGCGCCGACCTGGATTGCCTGGCCGTCGAGCTCCACCTGCGCAATCGTCACCGGCGGCGGAACAAGGTTTGCCCGGATTTGATCCGGATGCACAATCGCCAGACCTGAGTGAGTGGGAATGAGGATGCGCCCGTCCCGCGTGCGGGTCGCGCCCGGCGCATACCCATAATACCCCTGCAAACTGGGCAGCGCCTCGTCGCGCCCGTAACCGATGCAGGGCACGGATGCTTCCTGGCCCGCACCGGCCGCCAGCAGATCCGGGATGGCCGCCCTGAAAATCCCGTGATCCGAGCCAAACCACATCGAGCCCACGCCGTCCGGCATCAGCGAACAGATGCTGTCGTCTTTTAATCCCTCGTCCCGGCCGATGATTTCAAAGTGACCGTCCTTGAGCAGCCCCAGTCCTGCGGCAGAATAGCCAATCCAGAGAGCGCCATCGGGCGTCGCCGCAAGACAGCGAATGGGGTGCCGCGTCTCGGTCGTCTTATCTGTTTCATCCACCACCCGGTCGCCCTCCACGCGCAGCAACTGCATGTCGAGGTTCGCCATCCAGACATCCCCCCGGGCATCTTCCGTGAACGCCCGAATGGGGCGGCTATCCGGAGGCAGGTCGTAATTGCGAAATTGACCCTGGCTGAAACGCTGGAGAACATCCCCCTGCGAAAAGGCGATCCAAAGATTTCCTCGGCTGTCCACAAACAGCGAGCGGATACTCGCCTGCGCCAGCCCCGCCGCCCGCCGCAGCAGGGTGAGCTTTCCCTCCTGCCAACGGCACAAACCGTGGCTGAAAGTCCCAATCCAGACCACCCCGTCGCGATCACAGGCCACACAGGTCGCCAGCCCTCCCGGCCAGGCGTCACTGGCTGAAATAGTTTTCCAGGAGCCGCCCGCATTGTTCACCACATCGCCATTCTGGGTCACCACCCATATATTTCCCGCGGCGTCCTCACACGCGGAGCGCACGGTGTCGAACGGCAGCCCGGCATCCTTGCCCTGAATTTCCACCACCTGCCGGCGCAGCCGGTTCAGCCCGCCGCCATCTGTGCCGACCCAGATGTTGCCCTCACTGTCCTGTGTGACCGTGCGGATGCGGCGATGCGACGTCTCAATCCGTGTGACATTTGCGCCCTCACAGCGAAACAATCCCCCGGCAATCGTGCCCACCCACACCGCGCCGTCAATGTCCTCAAACAAGGCCGTGGGACGCACCGGCGTCGTGTCCGGCGGCAGCGTGGCCACATCCACCCGCGAACCCTCGGGCAGATAATACATGAGCCGGTCCCCCGCACAGATCCACACGCCCCCCGCTCGCCGGGCCTGCAAATGGATGGAGCGTTCCGGCAGCGTGAGCAGCGTCTGGAATTGGCCCTCGCGGAAAACCCCCACCTGCCCGGCCTTGGCAAACCAAAGTTGCTTCTGGGAATCGCGCGCGAGGCAGCAGGCCCCGCCCTCCGGCAATCCCTCTGCAGCGGTAAATCGCCTGACTGTTTCCCCAGAGACCCGGCTGACCGAGCCATCCCCGCTGGAAAGCCAGACCGCCCCGGTGACGTCCTGCGCCATCTCCAGCGGCTGCGCGCGCGAAAGACCGTCCCGCGATGACAGCGAGAGCGGCTTGCCGCCCAGCAGACGAACCAGAACCCCCCCTTCCTCCGCCAGCCAAAGCCGCCCGGAATCGTCCTGCAACAGAGCGCGGATGATGGGATGCGCACGGCCCAAGGGCATCTTGATGTTCTCAAAACGAATGCCGTCAAACCGCGCTAATCCGGTCTGGGTCGCAATCCAAAGATAGCCATCCTCCGTCTGAGTCACTCCGGTGACATTGTCTCCCGGGAGACCATCATCCGCCTGCCAGCCTCGATAAAACCACGGGCCGGCCAGGCTGCTTTGGCAAAAAAAATCCGATTCCTGCCCCAATAGCAGCCCCAGCCCCAGCAGGGCGCAAAAACGGCAGGCGGTGGTTTTCACCATATGCGGAGGCTAACCTGATCCGCCGGCGCACAGCAAGAACGCGTCGCGTTATATAACACTAAAACCAAGCTTTGGTCTGTCTGGGCAGACCAGCAAAGCAGTATCCTCTCCCAGACCGTGTAGCCCCATTCAGGACGATGACTAATTCCAGCACCCATGTAAAATCCCGCCACCCCTTGCGGGGAATTGCCCTGGCGTTGACGCTGGTGCTGCTCGGCGGCTGGGGCGCGCACCTGGTGCAGACAGACTTGGGGGAGGTTAAAATCACCGGGCTGACTTTTTTCACCGACAATGGCCAATGGATTGCGGCAGACCTGTTCAGACCCAAAACCGCGACGGCATCGAATCCCGCGCCGCTGGTCGTGGTCTGCCCGGGGTTTGAGCGAAGCAAGGAAACGATGGGCAGCTTCTCCATCGAACTGGCACGGCGCGGGATAGTCGTGATTGTGATCGATCCCTACAATCAGGGCGCCTCCAGTTCCACCCAGCAACGGCGCTCCGCCTCCAAGGAAGGCTACGGCGTGGTTCCGGTGGTCGAACAGGTCTGCGCCTCCACGCAATTCGATTTTGTGGATAAAGCGCGCATCGGCGCTGCGGGGTACTCCGCCGGGGGCAATGCCGTGCTGCAATCCGCCTCCCTCTTTGGCGCGCGACAGGCCCGGGCGCTGAGGGCCGCCCAGCGGCTGGATTCTGAGGCGGGCCGCACCATCACGGCCCAGGAAACGGCCAAAGCCCGCGCCGAAAATAAACTCTCCGCCATTTTTGTGGGCGGCTATGTCCTGACCATGTCCAACTCGGTTCTGGATACCGTGGACGCCAACGTAGGCATGGACTACGCCCTTTGGGATGAAGGTGCCTTCCGCACCCGGAACGGCAATGCCGATATGCGCACCGCCGCCGAATCCCTCTGCCTGGTAAATTCAGCCCTGCCCGATGCTGAAAAAATATCCACGGTAGAGCCCGGTAAAAAATACGGCGACCCGGCGAAGCGAACGCTCCGCATTGTTCACAACACCTCCAACATCCATCCGGTCCTGCCGTATGACCGCGAATTTGTGGCCCACCTTACGGGATTTTTCAACGATGCATTCCAGCTTCCGGCGGACCTTGCGCCGACCAATCAGACATGGGGACTCAAGGAACTCTTCACGCTCGTGGCCCTGATTGGAGCCATGCTGTTCATCGTTCCTTTCACCGCTCTTTTGCTGCGGTTAAGTTTTTTTCAACCACTGGCAAAACCCGTGCCACCCCCGCAACCCAGACCCCAGGGCCGCGGCCGGATTCTTTTCTGGTTCTTCTTTACGCTGTCCGCAACCATCGCCTGCTTCCTCTTCATCCCGCTGGCGGAACAGACCCGCATCTGGTTTCCTGCGGCCAGCGCCGCGCAGCAGACCTGGTGGTTCCCCCAGCGCATCAACAACGCCATCCTGCTCTGGGCCGTGGTCAACGGCCTGCTGGGACTCCTGCTCTTTTGTTTGCATCATCGGCTGTCTGGCAAAAAGAACGGCGCCTCCCCCGCTATCGGAGGCATCACCACCAACGCCGGAAATCTCGCGCGATCCCTTTTGCTGGCCCTCTCGGTCCTCGGGGGGTTCTATGCGCTGGTGTTCGCCAGTCACTGGCTGTTTCACACGGATATGCGATTCCTGTTTGTCGCGGCCTCGGTGGCATTCCCGTCCAAGATGCTGCTGGTGGCGCTGGAGTACCTGCCGCTCTTCTTCATTTTCTATCTGGCTAATTCCATCCGCGTGAACACGGCCGGCCGTTTCGCCGATCAGCCGGAATGGGCGAACCTGCTCATCCACGGCCTCGGCAATTCCCTCGGACTGCTGCTCATCCTGCTGATCCAGTATTCACAGCTCGCGCGCCATGGCACCGTGTTTTGGACGGACGGCTGGCTTTACGTCAACCTGCTGCTCGGGGTGGTGCCGATGATGTTCGTGCTGCCCTATTTCCACCGCGCCCTTTTCCGCCTGACCGGCAGCGTCTGGCCCGGCTCGATGATCACCTGCCTGATTTTTATCCTGATGATGCTCACCAACAACGTCTGCTACATCCCGCTGAAATGAAGCCCGCCCGGCAAAGTGGCACGCGCGCCCGACGCCCGTTATACGACAAAAGAGTCGCTCACGGGCATTGATTCCCCCAGACCGATTTTAGCAATATCAATAACCTCTTTATGAAAAAAATAAAAGTCGCACAATTTGGACTTGGCCCCATCGGCATCGAAACCCTCAAGCTCGCCGCCACCAAACCCTGGGTGGAAATCATCGGCGGCATCGACATCGACCCCGCCAAAATCGGCAAATCCCTCGCCGACCTGACCGGCCTCCCCGAACTGGCCGGAGCGAAAGTCCACCGCTCGCTGGACGAATTGCTGGCCGCTGCCGGCAAGCCCGAGGTGATCTTTCACACCTCGGTCTCAAAAATCCGGGCGGCCTGCGACCAGATTGAGCCGATGGCCCGCCACGGCATCAGCGTGGTCTCCTCCTGCGAGGAACTGCTGTTCCCGGCGCTGCGCGACCCGGCGGCGGCAGCCCATCTGGACGCCACCTGCAAACAGTTCGGCGCCCGCGTGCTCGGCACCGGCGTGAACCCGGGCTTCGTCATGGATGTCCTGCCGGTATGCCTGACCGGCGTCTGCCGCTCGGTCCAGGCCGTCCATGTCCAGCGGGTCGTCAATGCCGCCACCCGCCGTGGTCCGCTGCAGAAGAAGATCGGCAGCGGCCTGCCCCCAGCCGAGTTTGAAAAGTTGTTTTCCGAGGGCAAAGCCGGTCACGCCGGCCTGAAGGAGTCCGCCGCCCTGATCGCCCACTGCCTCGGCTGGAAAATTGATCACCTCACCGAAACCTGCAAGGCCATGGTGGCGGACCACGACATCACCACACCCCACGTTTCAGTTAAAACAGGCCAGACTTGCGGCCTGCATCAGCGCGGGGAAGTGATGGTGGCGGGGAAAATCGTCATCACCCTGGATTTGAAGATGTATCTCGACGCGCCCAACCCGCATGACAGCTGCCAGATCGAAGGTGAGCCAGCCCTGAATATGACCATCAGCACCGGAGTTGCGGGCGATTCAGCGACCGTTTCCGCCGTGGTCAATGCCGCACCGCGCATCTTGAAAGCGCCCCCCGGCCTGCTGCTGATGACCGACATCGGCGTGCCCAGCTTTGCGTGAGCCCGCTCAATTCGCATCAGACCTCCCGGATCACTCGACTCGGCGGGGTGATCCAGCCGCGCCCGTTTGAGGGGTCTCTTCTGCGGTGCCGGCGGTTTCGGACGCCACCCAGTTGAGCCATTCGCTCAATACGATCAAGGTCCATAGCGCCCGCGCGTGATCGGCCTGCTGCCGCTCATGTTCCGAGAACAATTCCAAGGTGGCTCCCGGGCGCACGCCGGCCTGCGAGAGCCGGGGATTGGATAAAGCGGCCGCCGCCCACTCCCGCAACGGCCCGCGCAACCAGCGGCCGATTGGAACGGACAACCCGCGCTTGCGCCGGTGCACAATGGATCGGGGCAGATAACGCAGGGCGTACCGCTTTAGAAAAAGCTTGGTGGAAAAATGACGCACCCGCTCACCGGCCGGCAGTCCGGCGGCAAACGCCATGACCGATTGATCCAGAAACGGCGCGCGCAGCTCCAGCGCGGAACTCATGCTGGCGCGGTCGGCCTTGGTGAGCAGACCCTCGGCCAGAAAACTTTCCAGATCCCAGCGCTGCACCCGGTCCAGCAGCAGTCCGGGACCGGCGTCCTCCGCGCGCGACGGAACCGAAGGAACCCCCAGACGCCGGAGAATCGGCGGCGGAATCTGGGACATCCATAATTCGTGGCGCATCATGCCGCCCAATTCCGCCCCTTGGACGAACCGCTTGAGCAGAAAGGAAACAGTCATCTTTTTGTCGCTGACGGGCAGCGACTCGACGCCGCGCCGCAGGAGATTGCGCAGCCAGGGGGGCAGATGCGCAAACCGTTCCGCCAGCCCGGCGCCGATGTAGGTGGGATACCCGCCAAACAATTCATCCGCCCCCTCACCCACCAGCGCCATCGGCACGTCCTCGGCGGCCCGGCGCGCCAGCAGGGCCGCAGGCAGCCAGGCCGGATCGGCGAGCGGCTCCCCGACTGTCCGGATCAACAGCGACAATGCCCCGGGCAAGTCTTCCGGCGACACCCAGACCGGCACCGGCTCCAGTTTCAGGGAGGTGGCAACGGTTTCGGCGAAATCCCCCTCATCAAACGACTCCACCTTGAACCGCAGGGTGTATGCCTTCAGCGGACGTTTTGGATACAGCGACCGCGTGACGGCAGAGATCAGCGATGAATCCAGACCGCCGCTCAAGAACAGTCCGAAGTCCACATCCACTTCGGTTTGCCGGCGAACGGCGGCGCGGAATACTTCATCAAATCGTTCCAGCGATGGTTTTTGTTTGATCGCCTCGACATTGTTCCAGCGCCAATAGGTTGAATGCCGGATGCCGCGCGCATCGATCTCAACCCTGCCGCCGGGCGGGACCTTTTGGATATTTAAGAACGGGGAAGACGGCGAGGCGAACAATCCGAATTGAAGGTAGTGATGCAAGGCCGCAGGGTCGAAGGTCACTGGCAGCTTGCACTCGGAAACCAAGCTGGCCAGCTCCGTGGCAAAAACGAAACTAGCGCCGGTCTGGCTGAAAAAGAGCGGCCGCTCGCCCGCGCGGTCGCGCACCAGCGTCAGCCGGTGTCCGCGCGGGTCCCAGACCGCGACAGCAAAGGCGCCTACCAGCTTTTCCGCGAACGCGGCGCCGAGCTCGAGATACAGTCCCGGAATCACCGCCACATCGGTGGCCTGCTGCACCGGCCGGCCGCGATCCGCCAGCCACTGGCGCAATTCCTGATGGTTATCAATCTCCCCGTTGCAGACCACCACCACACCGCTGGCCGCGTCCACCATCGGCTGCCTCCCGTCTGCGCCGCCGCGGATCGCCAGCCGGGTCGCCCCCAGCACGGCGGATGCGGAGACGTCTAGGCCCGCGTCATCGGGGCCCCGGTGCGACAGCGCCTGCAGCATGGCCGCCACGCGCAACCTTACGGATTCCGCCGGACGCTCTCCCGATACACTGACGATGCCGCAGATCCCGCACATGAAATAATCAGGGGGCCGTTAAAAGCACGCCGAGGTAGGGCGGCGTCAGGGGTTGAATATCGGCGGGCTGCACGCCGGGAATCGCCTCCAGCCGGGCCCGGTTTTTCTCGCGGGCGACCAGATAAACTGGGGCGCTGCGCTGGGAGATCCACTGGTCAAAATTCGTGGAAGGGACCAGAGACGCCGGCCAGGCGGGCTCATGCTTCAGGCGGAACAGGATGTAATTGCTGGCGCTGGTGATTTCGGCGCCATCCTTGGTGAAGAGCGTGGCGGTGCGATTCAGATAAAAGGGCAGCCCGCTGGGGAAACATTCCAGAAACGCCAGCCGGGTTTCGGGCGGCAGCGCCGGAATCTGCTGCGCCATCTGACGGGCCGATTTGACGTTGAAAACAATTTCCATCACCCCGGCATTCAGCGTGAACAGCAGGAGCGGAAACAGCGCGAAGGCGATATACACCCAACCAGCCCGGCGCCGAAAATGCGCGAACCACCCCAGTGCCGAGAACGCCAGAAGAAGGAAAATAGGCGCCAAAAAATGGCGGCCCAACTCTTCGGCGCTCACCACCGACAGTCCCATCGGCTTGGCCAGCGACCCCATCCGAGATGACAGGACCAGCGCTCCCACTGCTACGGCCAGACACAGGACCGAGAGCGTAATGGCTGCGCGACCCACGATGCGGGAGGCTTTCCCGCCTGGATTCGCCTGCGCCCGCTCAAAGAGCCGGGCCAGCAATATTCCGGAGGCCACCGTCGCGGTCAAAATGTACCCGGGCAGTTTTGATTTGGAGAGCGAGAAGAACACTACCACCACCACCGCCCAGACCAGGCACAGCCGGTCCGCGGAGGACATCGAGGCTCTATTTTTCCACGCCGCGACACCCGCTTCCGGCAAAAGAAAGCTCCAAGGCAGAAACAGCCCGGCGACAATCAGGGCGTAGAAATAAAATGGCTGAGTGCGATGAAAGGCGGTGGTGGTGAACCGGTGAAAGGATTCCTCGACCAGCCCGTAATAGGGGAAATCAGGATGCTGCAGCGAGAGCCCAATGAACCACGGCAAGGTCACCCCAAAAAAAGCCGCCAGGTTCAGGGGAGACAGCAAGCGTTTCCAGGCGCCGCGACGGCCCTCGACCCGATGGAACACCAGCAGCACGAGAATGGGGATGAGAAAACCCACCGGCCCCTTCACCAGCGTGGCGAAGCCCGCCGCCAGCGCCCCAAGCAGATACCAGCGGCGCCGCGATTTCCCCTCGCTTTCTTCCGCCCGATACCCGGCAAAAATCGCCCCCGACACAAAAAATGCCAAAGCGATGTCAAAGATTACCGTCCGGGAAAGCACCACATACAGCGGCAGGGTGGCGATGATGATGACCGCCATCACTCCGCACCTTGCGCCATGAGCGCGCCGGACAAATCCATACGCCAGCGCCAGCAGCGCCAATCCGAACAGCGCCGAGGGCAGGCGCGCTGCCGTTTCCGTGTTCCCCAGAGCGGCCAGCGAGAGAGCCACCGCCTTGAAATAAAAAGCCGGCTTGTCCAGATAGGCGATGCCGTTGTAGGACGGCGACAGCCAGGCCCCGGACTCCTTCATTTCGCGGGCGACCTCCGCATTGCGGCCTTCATCCGGCTGAAGCAGGGGCAGACGACCCAACTGATAGAAGAGGGAAAACCAGACCACCGCCAGGGCAAATAAAGCCCAGAGGAGAGATGGGTGCGGAATCCAAGATGGGCGGCGCGATTCGATGCGCGCAGTTTGCCAACGCCACCTAGCAACGCAAGCTCATCTGATAATGGCGCCGGGACTCACAGGCAACAAAAGCGCCCTTGTGGACGTCTTAAATGACGGCAGCAGTACGTCAGGCCCTCCGGCGTTTTTCAAGCCGCTATTCGACAAACCGGCTGCGGCTGATACCTTTTCCCAACAAGATAAAATGGGTCATTCGCCAAACATTCCCGATGCCGCACCCGACGATTCCTCCACGACAGAACTCCGGATCCAAGGCATGACCTGCCAGAATTGCGCCCGCCATGTCGCCGAAGCGATTCAAAACACACCCGGTGTCTGCCATGCCGTGGTTTCCATCAGAAAGAATACCGCCGCCGTCCACTGGAAGCCTGGCACACTAAAAAACAACATAACCATCATCGCCGCCGTCCAAAAAGCTGGCTACGAGGCGGAGCCGCTCGTCTCCGGCGCCGGTGAATCTTCCGCGCCCGGACAGGCAGACTGGCGAATCCGTCTCGGGTTCGGGCTCGCCGCCACCGTCACCCTGATGATCGGGGAATGGATTCTGGGGCTGGCGATGACGCCCTGGTTTCAATGGCTCGCCTTTGCTCTGGGCGGAGTCGTGCAGTGGGTTTGCGGCGCGCCCTTCTATCGCGGCGCCTGGAGGCAACTCAAGGCCGGCCACTCCAACATGGACACGCTCGTGGCGCTTGGCTCCTCGACGGCCTTCGGCTTCAGCGGCTGGGTCTTTTTCAGCGGCGCAGGCGGACACGTTTATTTCATGGAAGCGGCGTCCATCCTGTCGCTCATCAGCGCCGGCCACTGGCTGGAGGCGCGAGCGAGCGACCAGGCGGGCGGCGCCCTGAAATCCCTCCTGAATCTGGCGCCGCAGACGGCCCGCCGGATTGTTTCATCTCGGGGCCATCGACCTGTGGAGGGGCATTCTCTCCTGAGGGATGGTATTCAAAGCCTCCTCACGCCGGCGGCCGCCACCGAGGAGGAGGTTCCCGTCTCGCAGCTGAAAACTGGCGACCGCATCGCGCTGCGGCCGGGCGACCGCGTGCCGGTGGACGGCGTGGTGCTCGAGGGCGAAGCCGCCGTGGATGAGTCCATGCTCACCGGCGAATCCATTCCCGCGGATAAAAAACCCGGCAGCGACCTGTTTGCCGGAACGATTAATCTCAATGGGCGACTCATCCTGCGCGTCACCGCCACCGGGGACACCACCGCTCTCGCCCACATCATCGCCGCCGTGCAACGCGCCCAAACGAGCCGCGCCCACCTTCAACGGCTCGGCGACCGCGTCAGCAGCGTCTTCGTGCCCATCGTCGTCGCCGTCGCCGGGTTTGCCGGACTGGCATGGAGCCTTGCCCCGGAAACGATGAAACGCCTGCACGATAGCCTTGCGCCCTATCTCTGGCATACGCCGCTGCCGATCGGCTCTGAGGCTTCCTTCATCATTGCGACGGCGGTTTTGATTGTCGCGTGTCCGTGCGCCATGGGGCTGGCCACGCCCGCCGCCATCATGGCGAGCGCCAACGCGGCGGCCCGCCGGGGCATCCTGATCCGAGACGGTGTGGCGCTGGAAAAAGCGGGCACCGTGACTGCGGTGATCTTCGACAAGACGGGGACGTTGACGAGCGGCAAACCGGAGGTGGCGGAGACCTGGTCCAGACGGAGCAGACAGGGAGAAGAGATTGCCAAAGTCGCCGACGGCGAAGAAAAAATCGTCGCGGCGGCGCTCGCTCGTCATTCCACCCACCCGATTAGCCGGGCAATCGCAGAACTCTCCCTGAATCCGCAGGAGGTTTCCCATTGGAAAGAGATTCCCGGAGCGGGCGTGGAAGGCAGACTTTCAACCCGGCTGGTCCGCCTGGGCTCCCTCGACTGGCTCAAAAACTCCGGCGTGGACCTGGAGCCGGGCGGGCAATTCATCGCCCAATGGTCGGGACAAGGCGCGACGCTGACAGGGCTGGCGTCCGAGCAAAATCTGCTCGGACTGTTCGCGGTGCGCGATGCGTTGAAAGCGAATGCGCGGAGCGTGGTCGAGGAACTCCGGCGCCAGGGATTAAAAATTTATTTACTCACGGGAGACCATGCATTAACGGCGGCGAGCATCGCCACCGAGGTGGGCATCGCGGCGGAGAACGTCTTTGCCGGCGTGCGCCCGGAGCAGAAGGCCGAGTTCGTGAAACAACTTCAGGCGCAGGGCCAGCGCGTGGCGTTTGTGGGCGACGGTATCAACGACGGGCCGGCGCTCACGCAGGCCGACCTCGGGATTGCGGTGAGCCGCGCGAGCGATGTGGCCCGCGAGGCGGCCGACATCCTCCTGTTGAAATCGGGGATCGAGGCGGTGCCGGAGGCGCTGGGGCTGGCCCGGGCGACGTTGCGGACGATCCGGCAGAATCTGTTCTGGGCATTTTTTTACAATGCGCTCGGCGTGCCGCTGGCGGCCATGGGCTTTATCAGTCCGGTATTCTGCGCGGCGGCCATGGGTCTGTCCGACCTGATCGTGATTGGCAACGCGCTGCGGCTGCTGCGCTGGCGCCGCCCATAAAGCCGCCATCCGCACCGTCCCCGACGGCCGTCCCCGACGGATCTAAAACGCCATCTCATTCCTGATTTTGCTCTCGCAGAGCATCCCGAGCCCATTGCGAGCACTCGAGCGGCTGTTCTGTTTTATGTTGCATATGCAACATAAAATGGACGGACTTGAATTCCACTCCGGGACCCTGCCACTTCGGGAAACGCGTAGGAACCGACAATCCCGTCTCCTGAAATCCTTTTTCTTTGGGCAAACTTTCCCTATCCTCGGCCGATGGCATTTGAATCAGAATCGCCGCTCGACCGGCTCTGGAAGGAATACGCCCGGGCGTTTCAGGGCTGGGATGACCTCACGCTCGCGCGCTGGCTGGCGCAAACCCTCGGCCAGTTCGAAGGCCGCGCCTGGCGCATCTCACATCCGCTGATCGGCGCCTACCGTCTCGGGGCCCAGCTGGCCCATGACCGGCAGATCTGGTTCAAGCGGCTGGCCACGCCGCCGGCGGGCTATGGGGAATCGCCCTGCTGCCGCGCGCCCTTTCTGCCGCTGCTCACGCGCGAGGTCCGTGAATCGGGCCTGATTTGCCAGCATTGCAGCGAAACACTCGTTCCCTTTGAGGAGATCCCCGAGGACGTCCGCGCTGAGGTCGGCGCGTGGGCGCAGGAATATGAACCCGTCCATGCCGTAGCGCATTGGGATGACCGGCAGCGGCGCGGTGCGGGCGATTACGACGCCGCTTTTGAAAACGCGGCGAAGCAGGCGGAACAACTGCTCGCCCGCGCGGGCCGCGAACTCGCCCCCCAACTGCTCCAGCTGTATCCCACCCTCCTCTGGGAAGATCAGGATGAATGCCTGGAAGTCCGACCCGAAGACCTGGCGCTGTGAGCGCCAGCCTATCCCAACCGCCATGAAATTTATTTTTAAATGGGTCTTCCGGCTGCTGTTGCTGGCAGTGATACTCATCGTCCTTTTCCTTCTGACGCTGGACCCGATCCTGCGCCTTACCCTTCAACACCGGATCCGCACGCAAACCGGCCTAGACGCGGAAATCGGGCAATTCACGCTTGGGCTCATCCGGCCCACTCTCACCCTCAGGGATTTTAAAGTCTTTAATCCGCCCGGCTTTGGCGGCACGCCCTTCCTGGACATCCGCGAAATCCACGTGGAGTATGACCGCGCCGCGCTGGCCCGGGGCAAGCTGCACCTCCGCCTCCTGCGCTTCAATCTGGCGGAGCTGAACATCGTCAGAAACCAAGCCGGCGAGACCAACCTCTTTTCCCTCAGATCGATTTCCCCGGAAAAATCCAGCGGCGCCAAAAACCCGTCCTTCACCGCCCGGACAGGGATGAAGTTCGAGGGAATTGACGAGCTGAACGTGTCCATCGGCCGGTTGCGGTTCATCGACCTCCAAGATCCGTCCCGGCAGCGGGAGCAGGTGATCGGCCTAGAGAATTGCGTGATGAAGAACGTGAAGACGGTGGGTGATTTGGGCGGGCTGGCGCTGCTGGTGGGCTTGCGCAGCGGAAACTT
>Ga0114971_10002377_pt1 | contig 12941 bp, 6 predicted proteins | sample M_140625_MF_Meta_FD_87320 | JGI IMG/M metagenome (GOLD analysis project Ga0114971, IMG submission 87320) | Freshwater microbial communities from Lake Montjoie, Canada to study carbon cycling - M_140625_MF_MetaG | ecosystem: Environmental > Aquatic > Freshwater > Lake | place: Lake Montjoie... | reverse complement strand
TCATGGGAAAATAACGCGGCATCATGTTTGGACACCAGTAATAGAGATAGGTGGAAAATCCCTGCGGTGCGCCAAATTTCTGCCAGCGCGCAAGTTCATGGTCACGAGTGCCACTCATGCCGAGGCGCACATTGGGAGGAAACGAAGTAAATGTCTTTGGTAATGTCTCCGTGATTGCGTAAACAGAGATCGGTACCGTCCGGTCCGGAAACGCCTTGTAGGCGCGTTCCGCGAGATTGCGGTGCAGAATCCAAACCTTCTCACTCCAATCCGAACCGGTCCCAAAAAGTTTAGTGCAAGGCTCGCATTCACAACCACGAAAGCCGTCTGGTTGACCAAGGTCGACAGATTGGAAGCCCAGTTTGAAATTCTTTTCCAAGTCCTGATACAACAATTCCTGCACCTCTGGGTTGGAAATACAAAACTGCACCTGCGCTTCGCTTCCAACCAAAGTTCTTTGGCCACCGATGAGTGCAAAGTGCTCGGGATGCGCTGCAAACGCCGCCTTGTTTGAGGGAATCGCGCGATGCCAGGTGTGTCCAGCGTAGAGGACATCCACCGTTGGAAAACGATTCTGGGCGAGATGGTAGAAACTGACCGTGGGAGGCCAGCTGATATCGTAATCAAGCAACGGGACCTTCTGCGTGTTCAAGTTTGGAGGCACGACGATTCTTGGCGTTGGGACGTACTCAATCGTTGGTGTCGTCAGGAGATCAACTTTTGAGACATTGGCCAGAGGCACAAAGCCGCCTTGTTCCGGAAATAAAAACCGGGTGCCGACATAGGATTGAAGAAAGTCCGTCACTGCTTTTGCACTGCCGATGCGGTCAAAACCCGGCGCTTTGGGCGTGGTTGGTCCCCGGCCTGGAGCGGGTTCGTCGCAACCCGCGATAATGATGTCGCGTCCGACCGCCTTGTGCACATAACTCCACCCTTTGAGGGCCACCCCATGACTTCGCGCAAACTCTGTGGCGCCGACAAAGATCCCCGGCTTTGCCTTCTGCCAGGCTGCTTCAGAAACAATTTCCAACTCCGCGCCGTTGGCTTTGAACGCAGTTTGCAGCAGTCGGCACACCTGCTGCATGTCGGCCTGAATGGCAGGGGTAGGGTAGTTATCCGGAAGGACGATTTGATAATCGCTCATGCCGTTGTCCGAAATAACGAGCATAGATGCCGCAAGTTTCGAGGCCACCTTATCTTTGACCTCGCGCATCTTGTCCCCCCAAACAGCTGCCATCTGTAGCATGTCCGAGCTGTCGTAACGCTCGCTTATTTGCAGGGCCTCCTGCGACTTACCCTGCTTAATAAGAATCGATGCGGCCTTGATGGTTGAGCTGATTGAGAGCCAGCCCATTGATTTTCCGGTGCACTGAAAAACATTATTGTAAGCTACCAAAGCCTGGTCGTCGTCGCCGAGAAGGCCGCCGTACAAATCTCCCAGCTCATGCCAGCGCTCTCCTCTTTTAGGAGAAATCTCCGCCGCCAGCTTCAGATCCTTTGCCGCATTCGCGCCGTCTTTCAGAATAACATAAGCTTTCCCTCGCAGGCTGGCAGCCTCAGAAACCTTGTCCGGCAGACTTCCCCAAGACGTAAGGTCCTCTCCTTTGAACTGAGAGATCAATTCGTTCCATTTACTCTCCTTGGCGAGGTCACGCATTCTATCAAGCGCGCCTTCGACACGTGCTGCGCTATCTGGGGCTCCATCGGAAGTCACCCCCAGAGTCATGAACGCGATGACCAAAAATAAAAGATGTGTCATGGGAGGAAAAAATGATGCCGGAGTTTTGAGAAACTCGGTCTATCCATCGGCTCACGTATCACGACTAATGCAGGAGAGCACGGAGACTTTCCACAAATAATAGTAAGAGCTATTAGCCCTGCCGTAAAGCGCAAGTCACTTCTTTGTGTCAAAAACCGAACAAAGACAGGTTTACCACAGCTACAAAGATCTCCTCATAAGTTGCTCGAAATAAATTTTTTGTGCGCTATAAAGAAGCCTCAACCCAATAACTCGTGCCTCCCTCGTTACTCGCTTTGGAGGCCGGCGGGATAAAAAGTAGCTGCCCGCTATAAACCAATGCGCTAACTAATGAGCACGAAGCATCGCACCCCCCGGTTTTCTTGCGGTATGCGGATAACTCTTGGCATCCAGATGCTGATTTTTGGGGTCGTATCTGGATGGGCATCCAGTACGGATCCTCGGCCACATCCTGAACTCCCTCTCCCCGCCGGAGTTCTCGCCACGACCCCAGGGTTGCGCTTTGTAGACTTGAACGGAGATGGGGAGCCAGATGTTGTTTTCTCAAATGAAGAGTCTTACGGAATATATCTTTTCAACCGGGATGAACGGAAGCCACTGGGCTGGGCGCTGGGATGGACCCAGATAATTCGGCAGGGAAAAGCAGGCGATCCAAACAGCTTACCCCTCACAACGGCTGCAGAAACGGAGTTTCATGACGGAGCCCTCTGGCTCCAGGGCCAAAAGAAGCTGTCCTACACTGAGCTTTGCCGCCCGCCTGTTTCCGCACCACTGTCTCCGCAGGAGGGACTGCGCGCGCTGAGATTAAGACCCGGGTTTATGGCTGACCTCGTTGCCCATGAGCCTTTAGTGCAGGATCCTATTTTTGTCGATTGGGATGCGCGCGGGCGGATGTGGGTTGTCGAAATGGGGGACTACCCGTTTCATGAGCACAACGGAAAAACCTATTCGGGACGCGTCAAAATTTTGGAAGATAGCAACGGCGACGGCATCTACGATAAGGCAACGGTTTTTTTGGATAACCTCACCTATCCGACAGGGCTGGCTTGTTGGGGACAAGGGGCTTTTATTGCGAGCGTCCCTGATATTTTCTTTGCTGAAGATACCGATGACGATGGAAAAGCGGATAAACAAACCACGTTTTTCACCGGCTTTAAACAAGGCAACCCCCAACATCTTGTAAACGGATTTGTCTGGGGGCTTGATGGGTGGTTGTACGGAGGTAACGGAGACAGTGGGGGCACTGTCACTGAGGTCCGATCCGGCAAGACGTTTGATTTGAGCGGCCGCGATTTTCGTTTCAACCCCTTGTCAGGAGAATTTCAACTACAATCCGGCCGCGCGCAGTATGGTCGCTGGCGCGACGATTATGGAAACTGGTTCGCGAACAACAACAGCAGTATCGGATGGCATTACCTTTACGACGACAGACAACTCGGCAGGAATCCGAACGTTGCGCTGCCCTCGGTGAAGCAAGATTTGAACCCGAATGGAAAGGCGATATATCCTGTCAGTCTTCCTGTCGCACGGTTCAATCAACCTACAGCCGTAAATGTGCTTACGTCCGCCTGCAATCCCATTCCCTATCGGGATGTTTTGTTTGGGGGCGACTTCGCGCGGAGCGTATTCATCTGCGAACCAGCAAACAATCTGGTGCATCGGGAGGTTCTCGAGCCCAGCGGAGTCTCGTTTTCAAGCCATCGGGCCTCAGATGAAGCGGAGAGTGAATTTCTTGCGAGCACGGACAATTGGAGCCGGTTTACACAGGCCCGCACAGGTCCTGACGGCTCTCTTTTTGTGGTCGACATGATCCGCCTCATTATAGAGCACCCAGAGTGGATTCCTTCGCAACTTCTCGCCCATCTCGACCTGCGTGCGGGCAGTGATTTGGGGAGGATTTATCGGGTCCGTCCAACGACTGCAACAAACAGTCGGATCCCAAATCTTATGAAAATGAGCGAGAGTGAATTGGCGCAAGCCTTGGAATCCTCCAATGGTTGGGTGCGTGATACGGCACAGAGATTATTGATCGAACGTGGCTCCCAGTGGACACCGCTCCATTGGAAAGGGAGTGTCCCCGCGCAGATCCAGCAACTTTGGACGGCGCACAGTCTCGGGACTCTCGACAAAAACCTTCTGTTGAAAGCGATGGAGGACACGAGTCCGGAACTTAGGTTGCAGGGGGTGAGGGTCGCAGAGTTTTATTTAAAGGCAGATCAAGTTGTCTCCAAACTGGTAGCACTAAGCAGGGATCCGGATTTGAAATTGCGAGTGGCTGTCGCAGTCACGCTGGGTGCCATCAGTCAAGATCCACGGATTTCCAATGTGTGGGCGGCGTTTGGAAAGAACGATGCCACGACCCCGACGATGCTTGTGGCGCTTTTGAATGCTCTGCCGGAACACACTGCGGCGGCGAACTGGCAGGAAAAATTGACAGGACCAACCAAGGGCAAAGCACCAGCGGCACAACCAAAGACAGTCACAAATTATAACCACGACCGGGAAGAGGTTGTACGCGCTTACGCAAGCGTAAGCGCACTGTTCGGCGACCCCTCGCGCGGGCAGCAGATTTATGTGTCGTACTGTTCAGGGTGTCATCGACTCAAAGGGGAAGGCTACGAAATGGGACCCGATCTGGAGACGATCGCAAGCAAACCGACAGATCAACTTTTAGAGGCCATTCTGGACCCAAGCCGAGCCGTTGAGCAGCGGTATTTGGCACATACACTTTCTATGAAAGACGGCAGGAAAATCTTTGGTTTGATTGCGGAAGAAAATGCAAACAGCTTTAGAGTAGCCATCGGTGGAGGTACTTCAGTGACGATCTTACGCAGCCATGTAGAAAAAATCGAGACGTCGACAAAGTCACTGATGCCGGACGGCCTGGAGAAGCTACTTTCCCGTGGAGCTGTGGCAGACGTTATCGCATGGATTCGAAAAAAATAATTTTGGTTTTGGAGTGGTTGATAAAGACGGTGGCTCGACTTTTCGCAGAGCTCTTCCTTTTTGAAAGCTCCCAAGGAATTCTTCAGACGCGCGACATTCTTGGGAAGTTCAGACCAGGGGGGTTACAAAAGGGTCGGGAGGTGACTTGGATTGACCTTTGTTCGTTGTACTTTTCAAATCACCTCGGCGCGTGTGCTTTCACGCCGCGTCCGGAAGGTAGATGAGACCAAAAGGCTCAGCACTGTCTTGTCTGGTGATGGGCGCCGCAAAATGACAGGAAGCCTTCCGTGGCTTTTACGCGTACGCTAAAGGCATTCAGCATAAATTGTCTGGCCGAACAACGGGGTCCACCTCAGTAATACACCATGAACTCCTCGTTCCGGTTGGCCTTTGCCCTCGGCCTGGTTTTGCAAAGTGCTTTGTCGGCGGCGGTCACGGTTTCCGAACTGAGCGACCGTATCCGAGTTGAAATTAACGGAGATCTGTTCACGGAATGGCGCCATAAGGAGTGGGTTGCTCCTTATCTCTATCCGGTGACCGGTCCCACGGGAGAAAATATCACCCGTAACTTTCCCATGTTACCCGGGGTTGCCGGCGAGGAGCAGGACCATCCCTGGCACCGGTCCATCCGGTTTGCGCACAGCGATGTCAACGGTTTCAATTTTTGGTGGGCGCCGGGGAAAGCTCTGGCGGGACATACTGTGGAGATCAAACTTGAGCGGATTGAGAGCATGCGTTCCGGGGAAACCGGGGAAGTGGTGCTTTGGAATCAGTGGCTCGGGAACGGAGAGTTGGTGTTGCGCGAAAAGGTGCGCTTGTGTTTTACCCCGCTTGAAAAAAGGGAGGTGCTGCTGGACTTCGACGTGGAGTTCCAGGCTTCCAATGGGCCAGTAGTGTTTGGCGACAAGCGGGATGGTGGTTTGCTGGCAAGGGTGGCGGGCAGCATGAAGATGGAGGACGAAAAGGGAAACAAGTGCAATGGCACCATAGTGAACAGTCGCGGCGACCGCAATGCGGATGCCTGGGGCAAACGTGCGGAATGGGTGGATTATTCGGGCCCCGACACAGCCGGGCGTCCCATTGGGATCGCCCTGTTTGATCATCCGTCAAATCTTCGTTTTCCCACCCACTGGCATGCGAGAACGTACGGGCTCATGACGGCAAATCGGTTTGGAACGGATCATTTCAAGGGGAATTACAGCGATCATAAAAACCTTGTATGCAAACCTGCCGGGACGAATTGCCCGGCCTGCGCCTCCCATTCCGGCGACTATACCCTTCCGGCCGGTGCTGCGCTAACGCTGCGCAACCGGTTCTTTTTTCATCACGGAGATGCACAAGCGGCCAGTGTGGCGGAAAAGTACCGGGCGTATGCCTCCGAACCGGCCTCCATTGTCAGTCTGATGCGCGAACTGGCCCAGCAAAGAAAATGGAAGGAGCTTGTTGAAAATTATGGTTCCGAGGATTTTACCGCATGGCCGGAGACCTCCCCCAACCAGGCCAACGAGGCCTTCAGGCTGCGCGGCAACGCCTACTATGCCTTGAAGAACGGAGCTCAGGCTGAAATCGAATTTAAAAAAGCGCTGACCATTGCCAGTGGTGATGGAGTGCTGCTCGCATGGGTCGGCCTCGCCGACAACTATGTTGCTAATTTGAAGGACGATGCAAAGGCGTTGGAAGCGCACAGAGAAGTCCTAAAAAAAACGGGGACAAAGTCACACAGTTGGCTTTCTATAAACTCCACCATTGCCATCGCGCGCCTACTTACCGACCAAGTGAAACTCGAGGAGGCTCTGGTGGTTCTCAGCGAGTTTGAAGTGACCGACTCGCTGGCGCCCGTGTGGAAGATCAAACTGTGGCGCGCCTATGGCCAGCTTTATGCCGCCATGGGCAGGGAGGCTGAATCTCTCTCCAAATTCAGAGAAGCCATCGAGCTTGAAAGACCTCGGTAACTTCCGCGCACCGCTCAAGCAGCTTCGTAATCGCTCCCGACTCGCGGCTGATTTTTCCACTTCTTATTCCCTTAAACATCCCCCACATGAATAGCAGGTTTTTCGCCTTCGATCCCTCAAGTGGGATCATCTCTGCTCCAACTCAAGAGCAGCGCGCAGGAGTCCTTAGGAAGCGTCTGGTTCCCATGAAAAAATACTTCGCGGTGGGTTTGCTCTGCGTTTTCACCGCTTTTTGCTGCGTTGCCAACGCAGCCACTACGCCCGATGCCGGCGCATTCTGGGCGGGGACTGCAAAGGTCGATATCACGCCGGAGGCAGAAAAAGCCGTGAATTTGCTGTCTCAACCTCTTAGTATCCGAGACCACATCGAGGCCCGCGTGCTGGTGCTCACGGATGGGAATTCCTCCGTGGCCATCGTCTCCGTGGACCTGATCGTTTTTGCCTCTGCAAAGGTGGTCGAGGAAGCGAAACGCAAGTGGGGGGTTAGTCAGGTGGTCTTGAGTGCCACACATACTCATGCAAGCATGAGCCCGAAGGGGTTGCGGATCCTCCCGCCAAAACTCCCGGACTGGACCCGGACTGGAAAAGCGCCCGCTGAAACCATAGACTGGCCCGGTTTGTCTTTGGACCCGTGGTATGCGGCCACGGAAGAAAAGATTATCGAGGCGATCGGACAGGCCGTTAAGAGTCTTTTTCCCGCGAGAGTTGTGTCGGGAAAAGGCCCGTTTGAGAGTGCGTACATGGCTCACAACAGGCGCCTCGTCGGGGGTGACGGCCGGGTGACGCCCTTGTGGGAGAATCCGGAGCGGCGGCCCACGTCTCCTGTGGATCCCACGGTGGGGGTCATCCGCGTGGAAGACCTTGCTGGGAAACCTAGGGCGTTCGCGGTCCTGTATGCGTGCCATCCCGTGGCGCTCATGTCCGCGGAGGTGCTCTCGCGGGATTTTCCGGGGGCAATGGTGGACTATGTTGAACAGGAACTCGGCCCCGACTGCATGGGGATGTTTTTGCAGGGAGCCCAGGGGGACCTAGATCCATACGATCTTCGCACCCTCCGCGGCGAAAACCGCTTTAACATTGTGAAACAGGCGGGCATTTCTTTGGCCAAAGGTGCTCTGCGAGTCGCCGCAAGTATCCCCAGACCGCCCGCTGTCAGCGTGCCGTCACTTGCGTTTCGAGAAAGCCTTTTGGAAATTCAGAACCGCAGCCAACAGCGCACCACAGAGACTGGGATGCTCACGGTGGTCATCAACCAGAACCTTGCACTTGTGACGATCCCGGGGGAGCCTTTTATCCAGCATCAACTGGATCTTTCGGCCCGGTCGCCCATACCCAATACGTTCATTCTTGGCCTGGCCTATCACGGAAAAGGCACGCCGTTCTTGGTGTACGTGCCAACGGCCAAGGCGGTGAAGGAGGGGGGCTACGGAGCAACGGAATGCAGTTTTGTGGCTCCTGATGCTGGGGAGAAGATGGTGAATGAAGCGGTTGCGCGCATCCGTGAAATCAAGGATGAGAAGCTTCCGCAGAGGTAGGGTGAAACGATGTTTTTATCTGGGTACCGCTGTGCACGTGAAGAGGGCGGGGTGCTGCTAATCTTGAACTGGCCTTGGTATCGAATGTTCTCGGTACGTTCAGATGCCCTGTGAGAAAGGCTGTGATTTTGCGTTGGGACACGGATTTGCTTTTCCGTTAGGGTCCCCGCCGCTGGCACAGGAAAACAAGGGCTTTCAAAAGGAGACAGGAAGACTGTTGCTTTTGTTGCTTGTCTGTCGTCGGACTTGTGGCTGCGCTGCATTTTACTCCGCTCAGGCACTGGCTGGCTGAGGCCCAAAGTTTTAGCGCGCCCCGCGAGGATACCGAGAGGGACAAGAAAATGGGGCGAAAAGCAAATTATTAGCTAGCTCAATTTGAAGTCCTTCCCTTGTTTGAGGGGACATTCACTCAAATCTTTCGCCACTCCGAAGCCGTTGGTAGAAAATCCATCCCCTGCGGCCCGAACTTTTTTGACGCAGCCAGTGGCCGGGATTATTTCAGTACTTCCCGGATCGCCGCCCTCATCACCGCCTCACTGCCTGGCGGCGTCCACGCCCAGTCATTTAGATTCAGGTCTCTTTCAGTGAATGAGCGGTCGATGGGGATGTACCCTGGGCCGCATTCGCCGTAGCCCATGACCATGACAAAACCCTCCGGCCGACACTCCTGTGCGAACAGCTGAAACTCAACGTATGCCTCCGCCGGCAGCAGCATCAGGATGTGAGCAGGGCCGAACTCGATGGCGGGCACCTCGATGAGATGACCGCTTCGCACACGCTCATACCAGGCGAGCCCCATCGCTGCCTCGGAACGTTCAAAGGGTTTGACCCCCTCAGCCAAACGTTTTCTAAGAACCGCCTCCGTGTGATCCGGAGTGGCGCGCGCTCCCAGTGGCATGAGCGCGAGCCTGAAGCTGATCTGGTGTAGCGGCGTGCGCTCTGTGGCAATCCATGCGGCCTCCATTGCGTCATGCAAGCGGCCTGCGAGTACGGGCGTGTTGGCCTGATCCCCCGTGTTGTATTTCCCTGCGGTAACGTTGCCGGCACAACCGCTCGAATAAATCTGAAAAACATCGGGGTGCGACTGCTGCATCCGCTCTCGGGCCTGCCCCGGGAAATCAGCCGAGACCCTGCCACTTCCATAGCTGCTCATAGGATGGACGGCGTAATTGTGGAGCGCACACACCGGTTTGTCTCCGTTCCAGAAACTCAGCGTGCGCAGCCACGGGTCGATGGTACCTTCATCCGCATCCTGTGCCTCTTTGTTCGACGACCGGCTAAAGCGGCCATACGACAGCGCGCCTGCGCGAGTGAAGAAGCGGCGGTTGCTGGCGATGCGATCGACCTTTGCCTTTCCCGCGCCGAAATGGGTGATCCTGGCCGCGCGTGGTAGACTCTCCCGCAACGCGGCGGTGACTTTTGCGATACAGGCCTCGTTGAATCCGGGCTGGCAGACGGAAGCGGTCTGAACTGCAGCCTTTGGGTCAGGCGGTGGGATGTCCTTCCACGCACCCGTTGCCTCGATGTCCCGGAGAAGCTTTTCGGCGTCCTCATCCATCACCGGTGCGTCATGCACGTGGGTCGAAATAACAAGCACGCGTGATGGTTCGGTGCCGGCGGCCTCGGCCAGGGCTCGCTTCCATTTGTCAAACGAAGTCCCACGGATCTCACACCAGTCGAAGGCGATCATCACCAGCGGCTTTTCCCCGCCCAAAAGCACGAACCCCTTTGCCAGCAGCGGATCCTGAACAATCCGAGCCGGGCGGATTCCTCCGCCCATGCAGGGATGTCCGATCGGGATGGTAACGTCTGCGGAAAACGTGCTGAGGCGAAATTCTGCGCAGTAGCTGGGTACAGCGGTCAGCAGGCAACTCACGACGAGAGGCAGAACACGGAGGCGGCTCCGAAGAGGGATCGTTTTCATTTTTTTAGCAGGGGGAAAGTATTTAATTTATGACGCGGCTCGGCCGGGACGAAAAAAAGCGCAGGAGCCTCCAATCCATACGTGATCGTATGCACGCCGTTGCTCGTTGGGTAGGCGACGGGGATACGTCTCTCAAAATCATTGGGCCCGGTCAGCCGGCACATTTGATCGCTCTGGAGCGACAGGTACCTCCCGGAGAAATGCATAAGAAGGCCCGTGCGCTCTCCAATCTGATGGCCGGAGTTCATAATCAGCTCTCCGTTGATGTCGGCCTTGGTGATGAAGTGGGGTTCGACATCGAGGCCAGCCGCGCGCATGGCATCCACCACGCGGTGTTTGTCGCTGCCTAGGCACACGGGGTCGTCCTCGCCATGAATCACCACGATCTTGCAGCGATTCGCGCTCTTTGCCTGCAGCCCGAGGTGCGAGGGATTCCCAAGGTCACGAATCTCCTGCATGTCCGGAGTGAGATAAGCGGGGCTGGCTGGATCAGGGCTATAACGCGCGTCTAGCGAGCTTCCGCCAGGCAGATGGTAGGCTATGTCGTCGGTGAGGCTTGCCATGCCGGACAGATCCACGATGCAGGCGAAAGTGTTCGGCGCAAACTTGCTCGCCATCTGGGTAACATTCCCCCCTCCGGAACCGCCGGTGCAGTAAATCCGTGTGGAATCAAACGAATGCCCCGCCGCAGTGAGCCCTTTATAGACATAGTGCAGCGCCCGGAGCGCATCCATAGCCTGCACGTACCCATAGTCATAAGGCTCCGAGGCGCCGCTCCGGTCGCCGCTCTGATAATAGGTCACGCCGATGACCAGAAGGTCGTAATTTTCCGCCAGGCGATTTGGATTCGGCGCGTTGTCCCAAACTATGCCACCCCAGTTGTGGAGACTTAGCATTAGCCCCGTCTTCGCACCAATCTCTGATAACCTGTTGTGCGGATATACTATGTGTACAGAAAGTTTACGTGCGGCTTGCTGCCCTGCATCGCGAACCTCTATCTCAACCTTCCCGCTGTTCTCGGGGAGTTTTGGCACTGGGTTCATGGTGCCGGCCGCAAAACAACAGGTCCCCAACATGAGCAGGACAAAAAATGAATCGAACATAGGTTTTGAGAAAATCAAAACTGGAAGACGCTCCAACCGAAAGGGAATAGCCATGAAGGCAGGATGCGTATAGAAAACCACTCTCGAAGAGTTATTTGTGAATATTTTGAGATTTTGGCTCGCCTCTCCAGCCCTGCAGCAAACAAATCACGTTTCAGCGATAACTCCTGCAATTTCTCCAAGCGTTCACGCAACCCCTCGCGTCCTTTCCACTCTGATCCTTCAACAGTTCGTGATTCAAAATAAAACCTTCCCGAGTCTAAGCCAGAAACAGACTGTTTCCAAACTCCACATCCACACCGGTTTTTCCTCGAAGTTGGCAAGCGCTTCGGCCAGACACTGACCTACTTTTCGATAGCCATCAGTAGTGCTCGCAGCAGAGTTAAGGATAAGAAATTGCTTTTCACCCCACGGCACGATTTCTTCAGCCCAGACGCGGGAGCGTTAATTACGGCGCTCTGAAGAGCAGCTTCCTAGACAACTTTGGCGCTGTCGCCATCGTTTGCCCCGCCGCTGGCGGCTTAGGCAAAAGGAAGTAGCCGTACCCTTTGACCATCCCTCCCGGCGTCTGAACAAGCTGACCATCTAAGCTAGCCCTGCGTATAGGATCTGCTGCGCTGGTTGGGATGTACTTTCCCTTGCACCACTTCGCAACCGTTCGCACGCTCACGCAACAGGCTCGAGCGACGTCCTAAAACTTCCACGGGAAGCTCGGTTCATGCTGCGAATGCGCGGCGCTATTTTTTGCAACTAACTCTTTTTTTGGCTTTACGTATAGGCATCTGATTTTATTTTTTGATCGAAAGCAACCCCATGTCGCCCTCGCAGCCTTACGATAGTGCTGCAATAATAGTGCTGTATATAAAATTTTGCATTGCACCGTTCTTGGGCTATGAAATCCTTCGTCTATGGCTCATTCCAAAAACAAAACCTGCCTCGCCATCCTCAGGGCACACCTAGGTGATTGGGGGAAAGAAAATCAATTTGCCGCCCTCATTCACCGCTCTACGAGTTGGGTGAAACATGCCAGCGCTGGTCTGGTGCCGCTTACGCGGGAAATGGCCATTCAAATCAGTTTTGAAACCGGCATTTGTCCCGAATGGCTTGCCAGCGCCGACATCTCCATTCCTCCCATGTCCGCCAATCACGGAGAACCTTTCGATGCGGCGTATTTTGAGCGCTATCGGCAAAGCATCAAGGCATCCAAGCCTTCCCTAAGTGATCCGTATATTCCCATTGCCACGGAACTGCTGCCCTCTTGCTTCCTAAGAATTGCGCGCGCGATTTACGGCTTTGGTCACAGCCACAGCGGCCTGCAGGATGCCTCGAAGGATTTGGACTCTTTGGTTCAGCGCTTTGAACTCAACATGGGCGACCTGGCTCAAGATAGGGGAATAACGGGGCCTTCCGAAGCAAACACACGAGCGTTCTCCCGCCTAGCGCTCCAATCTTCGCTCTCCCAACTGAAAGTCGCCACTGAAGTGAGGACTAAGGGGGGAGCACCGTCACTCCATCAAAATCCCAAAAGGCCTCTCCCAAAGGAGGACGGAGGCAATAAGCGTGTCAGTTTTGGTGGGAGAAAAGTGTGTCGAATGCCCACCTGAACAAAGTTGGTGCCAATTTGGTACCAAAAAAAGCTGCATTTAGGTGCATCGAGGAGCAGAAAGGTACAGCCACGTTCTGAAGCTTTAAAAGTGCTGCTACCGGCTGAAAATGCGGGTT
>Ga0114971_10002376_pt1 | contig 12942 bp, 9 predicted proteins | sample M_140625_MF_Meta_FD_87320 | JGI IMG/M metagenome (GOLD analysis project Ga0114971, IMG submission 87320) | Freshwater microbial communities from Lake Montjoie, Canada to study carbon cycling - M_140625_MF_MetaG | ecosystem: Environmental > Aquatic > Freshwater > Lake | place: Lake Montjoie... | reverse complement strand
TCTGCTTCCGGAAGCCAGCTATCTCTCAGATCCGAGAACCCCTGAAGGCCGCATCCATTGCCGCGCCGCGGAAATCACCATGGACCGCATCGGTCTCGTCGCCTGCGGTGACCTGCGTGCCGCCTGCAACACCGAGATGAAGCTGATGAGCGGACTCAAGGAACCGCACCTTCGGATGGACGTGTCGGCATTCCTTGCCGAAGCGCGCGCCGCCTTTGATGGCACTTACCGTGAGGAAGAGGACGACACCCACCCTCCCGCGCAGCTAAGGCTTCGCGCCATCGTGGAATTCGCCAACTCCGACGCCTGTCAGAGCGCGTGGGGTCGAAGCGGCGGCACCCCCGTCGCCCAGGTCAACCAGTCCGTATCGCGGATGCTAGGTGAGCATATCGACCGGCATGTAATTGCCGAGATGTCCGAACCAGTGCTCATGGCTAAGGCCTGGCTTTACTGTCTTTGCCGGAGCCACGGACATGACCCTGACCTCCGCATCCTCAACGAAGTCGGACCGGCCGTCGAAACAGAGCGCCTCAAGCGTGCTTGGGATTCGCTCGTAGGATTCAAGGATGACCAACTCAGGGAGCATGCCCAAAAGCGCATGACGAAGGCGGCTGAGAACGCCTTCCACCTGGCACCGCAGGCGACCCGCCAGTTCTTCGCCTTTGTCTCCGAGCAGTCCCACTTTGCCCACGTCCACCACCTTCTGTCACTTTGATGAACAACCGTTATATCATGCAGGTCGATTCGAAGGGAAAAGGCTCCGAATCAAACAAGACCCCAGCCAAGCCAGAGGATAATGATTCCGGCTGGCTGTGGTTGCTCATCCTGACCTTAACCGTTCTCGCCGGACTGGCCCTCCTGTTCAAGAAGTACTGGCCCAATATTAGCGCGGCTTTATCGGAAGCTAAAGGAGGATACGATGTCGGCCGGAATGATGAACCTGCCTCCACTCCCAAGAATCCTAAAGTTATTTTCCCCGAATCCACCCCGCCCCCCAAACAACGGGGTGGACTAAAGCTGGACGATGTCCCCGACCCGCCCGTCCGCACCGCACCCGCGTCTAAGCCCGCAGTCACAGCAACACCCCCTCCCCCCGCCGCCACCCCTCAAGCCAAACCTAACGTGATCGAACCCTCACAGCCGTCCCCCGCCGTTCCCGTCCCCGGAGATTTCGAGAAAGCCCTCGCCCTCGCCGGCCAGCGCATGGACGCCCTCCTTAAGCAGACCGAGGAACTTAACCGCACCGTCAAGCTGGCCGAAAAAGCCAAGATGGACGCGCAAGTGGCCTTAGCCTCGGCGACGACCGAGCTCACCCGCCAGCTGGGCCTGAAGGACGATCAGATTACCAAACTCGATGCTCAGCTCGACCGTAAGTCGACCTTCCCGAGCCTGCGCGCGCTCATCGAGGTCAAGAAACTGTGCCTTGACATGCTTAACACCCAGAAAGAAGTCTCGCTTGAGGAAATGGTAAACTTCGTCACGGCCGATATCGATAGCCGGCTTGCCAATCTCGAGGTCCAGGTCACCGAATTCGCCGTCGGAACCCCACTCGAGAAAATCACTGGAGACCAGGTAGAGACCGATCGACGACACGAGGTTACCGACGATCCGGCCAAGAACAACCAAGTGGCCCGTCTGCTTCGTCCTTGTTACTATTTAGAGAGAGATTCTAAAAGAATCATCGTTGCCAAGGCATTGGTGATTCTGTACCGCTATAACCAGCCTTCCCCCGCCCCCGAAGCCACCCCTTCCACCCCCACCAACTGACCCCTATGTCCGACAAGCCAGCCAACATCATCGGTATCGACCTCGGTACCACCACCACCCTCGTCGCCCGCTTCAATGAAGCCGGTAAACCCGAGATCACCAACAACGTCGAAGGCAATCCGATCACCCCGTCGGTCATCCAGATCGACGATGCCGGCAACGTGATCATCGGCTCCGAAGCCAAGAAATTCCTCGGCACCGGCACGGCCAACGTGTTCGCCGAATTCAAACGTGAGATGGGCACCGACAAGTCCTGGCCTGTCGGCGCTGATACGGTCTCGCCGGTCAAGCTGAGCGCCCTCCTGCTCAAGAAGGTCGTCGCCGATTACGCCGAGCAGTTCGGCCAGCCGCAGAGCGTGGTGATCACCTGGCCCGCCAACTACCGCAACGAGCAGCGTGAAGCCACCAAGGACGCCGCCGCCCGCGCCGGACTGAAGGTCGAACACTTCATCGAAGAACCGACCGCCGCCGCCCTCTACTACGCCACTGATACTGCCCTCGATGGCAAGTACCTCGTCTATGACTTCGGCGGAGGCACTTTCGACGTCACGCTTATCGAAGCCCATGGTAACACCATCACCGTGCTCTATCAGGACGGCGTGCAGCAGCTCGGCGGCAAGGATCTCGACAACGCCCTGTTGAAGATCATCGGCGAAAAATTCCGTGCCAAGACGAACGACGAGTTCGATGCCGTCGATTGCAACTTCGACAAGCTGGCGGTCGAAAGCAACAAGCACACGCTTTCCACCCGCCCTTCCGTCCAGATCCGCCTCGTCTCCGGCAAGCACGGCCCGATCGCCATCGAAGTCAGCCGCGACGAGTTTGAAGCCGGCATCTCCCATCTGGTCTCGCAAGCGGAAATGGCCTGCGAGAACGTCCTCCGCTGCGGCAAGGACGACCCCGCTCAGCATGTGAAAAAGTCCGACATCAAGGACATCTTCATGGCGGGTGGTACCTCGCGCGTTCCTGCCATGCAGGCCTCGGTCGAACGCCTCTTCGGCAAGAAGCCCAAGGTCAAGAACCCCGACCAGGCCATCGCCATGGGCGCCGCGATCTATGCGGCTCACATGTCTAGCGGCGGCACCCTCAACACCCTCCAGGCCCGCGCCGTCGCCGACATCGACGTTTCCCTGATCGCCCCCCACTTCTTCGGCACCAGCGTGCTGAGCGAAGATAACAGCGGCGTCTTCAACGACACCGTGATCAGCAAGGGAACCAAGCTCCCTTGCCGCGAAGAGCGCACCTACTATACGGTGAGCGACAACCAGACCAAGGTGAACTGCGACGTCAGCCAGTCGGCCATCGAAGAAAAGAACTGCGAATTCGTCACCAAGATCTGGGAGGGCTCCCTCGAACTGCCGTCCGGCCGTCCGGCCGGCCAGCCGATCAAGGTCATCTACGCCTACGACCTCAACGGCACGATGCAGTGCTCCTTCGAAGACGTGAAGACCGCCAAAGTGACCAAGGTCGACCTTAAGCCGGGCAACTGACCCCCTTCGGATGGGCTACATCATTGGTGCGATCGTCCTGGCCATCGGTTTGAAGTTTTTCTTCGACTCCGATAATCAGGCATCGACATCAGGACGCGCTGCCGGCTCCTCACCCTCTCGCCCGAACAAGGCCGACGAAATGCTGGAAGCAGTCTCCGCCAGCATGACCGTCGGCGTCTACTGCGGCCTCAGCGACGGCAACCTGGACAACCGGGAGACCGCCACGCTGAGACGATGGAAAGACGAGTTTCTCAAGAAAGTTCCGAGCGAGGCGACCTCGATCATCGGCAACGCCATGGAAACCGAGATCCATCGCTCCATGCGCGGCGTCTCCGAGGACCGCCTCCACCAGGCTTGCCAGAGCCAGAAATCGCTGCCGGTCGAGTTGCGCACGATGACCATGGGGCTGGCCTTCGAGATCGTGGTAGCGGACAGGAAGATCGAACCGGCCGAACTGGCCTGCCTCCAGAAGGTCGCCCGCCTGCTGGCCATCCCCGATGAGAATTATAAGCGGCTCGAGGAAAAACACCTCAAGCCCATCCAGCTGGCCGCCGCGACTTCCGGGTCGGCTAACGCCAGCGAGCACGAGAAACTCCTCGGGATTGATGCCTCTTGGCCAAAGGACCGTAAACTGGCTCAACTCACCTCGGAGTTCGCGAAGTACAACGCGCGCATGCAGACCGCCCGCGATGACACCCAGCGTGCCCAGTGCCGCCGGATGCTCGAGATCATCGCCGACCTGCGCGAGGAACTGATCACGGGCCGCAAACCGAACCGTACCCCCGCCCCTCAACCAAAGCCGACGGCGGCCGGTACGCCCCGCCCTGCTCCCAGCACCCCTCGCCCGGCTTCCTCGATTCCTGCTCCGGTCGGCTCCAAGGATGAGATCCTCATCGGCGTCGACCTCACTCAGCCTCCACGCCAACGCCTGACCTTCCTCGAGGCCGAAGAAGCCCGCTGGAAAGGCCGTATGACCAATCAGCTCCCCCCGGCAGCATTGGCGAAATGTGAGACGGCCCTGCAGGCCATCCGTCGGCTCCGTAACGTCTATCAGGCTCAGCTCTAACGCAGCAGGTGCGCGTCGAGCTCGGCGTCCAGACGGACCCGGAAAGCCTCCATTGAGCCTCCGGTCTTCAGCCAGCCGCCTTCGAACAGGTCGGCATGACGGAGGTGGACGATGCCATAGCCGGCGCGACCTAGGACCGCCACGCGCTCGCGCTGTACGGAGGGATAATGCTTGGTCAGCTCATAGCTCGGCGCACCGTCGAGTTCGACGTGCACGCCCTTGCCTCCGACATGATTGACGAGGACAAAGTCCATCGCCTCCTGCCCGCAGGCCTTGACGCCGGCGTGCAGGGTGAAACCAACCCCACCGACTCGCATGCCGCGGTTCTGCACGTAGCGCTGCAGCTCGAGGGCTAGAACCTTCTTGGGCTCGCCGGCGATCTTCTCGGGTTTGAACGTAGGTAGATTGAAGGCACCAAGCGTGGAATCGTTAAGGTTAAGGTAGCGCTTGAGTCGCTCCGCATTTCGCGGCTCTTCACCGAGGATTGCGATGGTGAACAATCGCGCGCGGCTGGTGGCCACGTTGAAGCGGTTCGCATTCTCGTAGTGGGCCTTGGCGTAACGGGTGCCGGCTCCGAGACCGAACGTCAGCAAGATGACGTCGCGTTCGTTGCCTTGGAGTTCCTCCGGGGTGCCCACGATGAGCTCAAGCGACTTAAAACGCCCTAGGGTCTTTTCCCGGATTTCCAACACTTGGTCGCGGGTGAATGAAACGACGCCGACAGAGAGTACCCTACCAGCCGGCGCCTGGCCTTCGAGCACGCCGCCCGCCAGATAAGCGGACCCATTCTCCATGGCAGTGAGGACCTCGAGGACCTTGTCCACTTCGGCTTCGACGATGGCCTGGTTACCACGACGTGCCCCGCCGGTGATGATGACGCGAAAAGCGCCTTTGCCGAGGTTCCTGGCGGTCTCGGTCATGACCTTGAGCCCGCCGCCGTCCGAATAGAACTCCTCGCTGGTGAAAGCCGCCAAGGTCGGACGGGAGCGGAAATGCTCGTCGAGCATGACCTGCGGCAGCTGGGCCGAATAGGGACTACGAAGGATAAGATCCAAGATCGAGTGCTCGGTGACGAGGATACTTCGCGTCTTGGCGGTCTCATAGGCCACGCCGGAACAATGGCGCTCCCAAGCGAGACGTTCGAAGTTACGGTTCAAGGCGAATAGACCGGCCGCACCAAGCCCAAGCTGGCGATCGTCGCCGACCACGCAGAAACGGGTACCACGATAGAACGCGGGGATGAGTTCTGCGATGTTCACCTGGCTGGCCTCGTCGACGACGACGAGGTCGAACAGACCAAGCTCGAACGGGAACACGGCGCTGAGGTCCTTGATCTCCGCCGCCCAGAGCGGCATCGCGGTCAAAGCGTTGGCCACCTTGGTCGACGCGAAGATGGCCTTGAGGCGCGAAGGCTTGCGGAAGAAGAAGACCTGCTTGAAGCGCTGTAAGTCGGCAAGATTCTCGGAAGCCTTGGCCAGACGGATCATCTCGAGCTGCGCCTTGGTCAATTGACCGCTGAGCGACTCATGCTCACGACGTTTGATCTCGATCAGCTTACGGATCTCGCCGACCTGACGATCGAGGCGCCCTTCCATTCGCGCAAGGTCATGGGCCGTGCGCAGCGCCTTCACATAGGCGTCGATGCTACGGAGCATATCGACGGGGCGGTCCGCGATGCGCAGCCAGCTGCCGCCGAGCTCGTTCGCGGTGAAGCCTAGTAGGGCGCGCACGCGCAGGGCGTTGGTCCGCGAGAGTCCCTGTCCGGAAGCCCTCGCCTCTTCGACCGTCCGAGCGATGCGGTCGACAGATTGCACGAAAGCGGCATCGACCGGTGTCTGTCCGCTTAGTCCGACCGACTGCAGGTCGGCCAAGCGGTAGTTTTCGGCGTAGTAATCCCTAGCCCGACAGAAAGCGGCCAGCGCCTCTTCAGCCTGGGTCGCACCGCCGAGATACATCTCGATGGCGTCTTCTTGAGCATAGATTTCGGCCAGCTTCTGCTGGATCTGCAGACGCAACGCCTCAACCCGACGCTTCAACTCCTGGTAGTCTCCGGGCGCGTTAACATTGTCCGCACGGGCCACGAGGTCTTCAATCCGTGCCCTCTGCTGCTTACGACCCTCAGGATCGCCGACCGCCAAAGAAAGCGACCCCGGGCCGAGCAGCTTCTCAACCTTCTCCCTGACGACGTCCAGGGCGGCCTTCTTGTTCGAGACGAGCAACACCTTCTTGCCCAACAGCACCGCCGAAAGGAGCATGGCGGTGATGGTGTGCGACTTGCCCGTGCCGGGAGGGCCCTGCACATAGCTAATCTCCGAAGCCCAAGCATCGGCAATGGCCTGCTTCTGCGGCTCGGAGAGCGAAAGCGGAATCAGCGGGATGAGGCCTTCGTGGATTGAGCGGCGCAAGGCGTCGTCACGCACGAGGTTGATGCCGCACTGCTCGATGGAAGAGGTCAGCAGTTTAGCCAACACAGGATTCTCCACGCCTTCGCCGCCGTTCTCGCCTTCGGTCTGCTTGATGAGTTTGGTCAGCGCCTGATAGGTGGTCACTTCGGACGGGCGCACCGCGATGAAAAGGAACTGGCAGTTGATGGCCTCGCCGTTGGCAGAACCTGCAAGCTGCTTGAGTTGCGATGGTGCCGGACAGGCTCGCTCACTGAGCGTGAACTTCGCCAGCACGGGGATCTGGGCCGCCAGGATGCCGAAGACGGCGCGCACCAACGCAGCCGGATCACCCGGCAGGCCGTTGGCCGTGGCAGATTCGACAAAGGCTTCAGCCTCCGAAATCGCCTTAAGAAGTTCCTGGGTGAAAAGGACGGTGTGCTCGGCCGGCGCCGCGCCATCCGGCACGCTGTCAGCGCCCGGAATCAGCAACGCCAGCAGGTCGTAATTGATGAGGGTGTCCTCATGCTCGAACTCAAGGTCGTTGGCAGAATCGCCATCCGGCTCCATATCCACGGGCACGATGATCAGCGGACCGGCCACTTCTCGGCTCCGTCCTTCGATGGTCACCTTGCCCGCGATGAGGCCATAGCCGACATAAACCCCTTGGTTCTCCTCGGCCTCGATGCGTTGGCGGGCTTGGGCCAGCCAAGTCTCCCGGGTCAGCCCGGCATAGGCACCGGAGCTCGCCCCATGCAAGGCAGGCACGTTGGCGACGGCCGGACGAATCAAGCAGGCCTCGAAACCGCCGCGAAAGGCGATCTTGCGGGACATGTCCCGCAGGTAACCTAGGTAATCGCTGACGCGCATGCCCTGAGGCTCAGAGCTTGGTCGATTCGATCAGCGCCGCGCGGAGGTCGTTGATCGCCCCGCTGAGCTGATCAGTCGCCTTCGAGTTGGCTTCGACCGCCGCATGCTGGGCACGCAACAGGGTGTCCAGAGCCGTCTGGGCCTTGGCTTCGACCTCCATGAGGCGCTGCAGGCGCTGGTCGAGTTTCTCCGCGGAGACCTTGACGTGCTCACGCAAAGCGGCGGCGGCTTCATCCTGTCGCTTCGCGACGGCTTCGGCCTGGGCGGTTAGCCGGTCGATCCGCTGGAAAAGCAGAATTAGGCCGATGACGACGGCGAAGAAGAAGGCCAGAACGACGTAAAATTGGGAAGTCATGTCCTGAAGGTAGAAACCCCCTACTCCGCTTCAAGGTTTTTCCCTATTTTAAAGCCACAAGAGGGTCTTTTTTAGGCATTTGCACTTGTTCGGCTACCCTGCGTTTCATAGTCCATCTCATGGCTAATATCGTAGGCATCGACCTCGGCACGAGCACCACCGTGGTGGCACGCTTTAACGACATCGGACTGGCGGAAAGCACGAACAACATCGACGGCGACCAGCTGACGGCGTCGGTCGTCCACATCGAACCTGACGGCGTGGTCACCTCCGGCAAGGAAGCCAAGAAATTGGTCGGGCTCGGCCACGATAACGTCTTCTCCGAATTCAAGCGAGAGATGGGCGGCGGCCAGACCTGGCAGGTCAACGGCCGGACGATCACGCCCGAAGACCTCAGCGGGTACCTGCTCAAGCAGGTGATGTCCGACTATGTGCAGCAATTCGGCCAACCTGACACCACCGTGATCAGCTGGCCTGCCAATTTCACCGACCGCCAAAAGGTCGCCACGAAAGAAGCCGCCCGACGTGCCGGCCTGAATATTCAGCACTTCATCAACGAACCCACCGCGGCCGCGCTTTACTACACCCTCTCGCTGAAGCTCAACGGCACCTTCCTGGTCTACGACATGGGCGGCGGCACGTTCGATGTCACGGTCGTCGAGGTCAAGGGCTTCGATGTCCGCGTCATCTTCTCCGAAGGAGTCGCGCGCCTCGGTGGCGCCGATATGGATGCCGCGATGCTTGGGATCATCGGGAAGAAATTCGCCCAGCAGACCGGCGCGACCTTCGACCGGGTGGACTGTAACCTTTCCCAGCTGGACATCGAGTCGCCCAAGCATTCGCTCAGCACTCGTGACTCCACCGACATCCGGCCGATCTCGCAAACACATGGACCGGTCAAGATGACGATCACGCGCGCCGAGTTCGAAGAGGCCATCCGACCGCTCATCCAACAGGCCGAAAAGTCCTGTACCGACATGCTTTCGGCCAACAACATCGACCGATCCTCGCTCCGGGAGGTCTTCATGGTCGGCGGCACTTCCCGCATACCGGCTCTGCAGGACAGCGTCCAGCAGCTCTTTGGCCGCAAACCCATTATTCGCGAGCCCGACCATGCCGTCGCCCGCGGCGTCGCGATTTATGCGGCCCTGAAGACCGATGCGTCCAAACTAACCCAGCTGCAGCGCAATGCGATCGGTGCGGTCAAGGTCATCGACATCACCCCGCACTACTTCGGCATCGGCCTCCATGAGCCTTACTCCGCGACGTCGATGTTCAATCGCGTGCTGATCGACAAGGGTCTCCCTGTCCCCTACTCAATCGTCAAACGCTACCATACCAGCGAGGGCGAGAACAAGACCGGCATCCAGCTGATCATTACGCAAAGCCCTCGCTCGGAGCGCGACATCACCAAGGTGAAAATGCTTCATAACAAGTACTTACCAATCAATCCTCGTGGAAATGTCGGCGAGCAGATCGAGGTCACCTTCTCCTATGACGGTAACGGGGTCATGGAATGTATCCTGCACGAAATCAGCACCGGCAAGAAGACCCAGCTCAACCTCCAGGCCGACTGAGCCATGCGCGAGATCGAGCATAGCGACCGCTCAGCCAATATCATCGGCATCGACCTCGGCACCAGCGAGGTCCGTGTTGCTCGCTTCAATGAAGCGGGAAAGCCAGAGATCACGAATAACGCAGAGGGTTCTGACGTCACCCCAGCTGTCATCCAAATCGACGAAGAGGGCTCGGTGACCATCGGCTCTATGGCAAAGGCATTCCTTGGCACTGGTGCAGAAAACGTCTTCGCCGAGTTCAAGCGTGAGATGGGTACGGATCAGTCCTGGACCGTCGGCTCAAAGAAAATTACCCCGATTATCCTGTCGGCACTGCTGCTAAAGAAGGTCGTTACCGATTACGCCGAGCAGTACGGACAGCCCCGACTCGTTGTCATCACCTGGCCCAGCAACTTCGCTAAAGCGCAGCGTGAAGCAACCAGGGATGCCGTCGCTCGCGCCGGACTAAAAGCGGTACAATTCATCGAGGAACCGACCGCCGCCGCCCTCTACTACGCCACTGATACCGCCCTCGATGGCAAGTACCTCGTCTATGACTTCGGCGGAGGCACTTTCGACGTCACGCTTATCGAAGCCCATGGTAACAACATCACCGTGCTCTATCAGGACGGCGTGCAGCAGCTCGGCGGCAAGGATCTTAATGATGCTCTCTATAAAATTATCTGCGCGAAGTTTCGCACTAAGACCGGCGACGTATTCGACATCTTCGACTGTAATTTCGATAGACTAGCTATCGAAAGCTATAAGCAAACCCTCTCGACCCGCCCGACCGTCCAAATCCGCCTCGTCTCCGGCAAGCACGGACCAATCTCAATCGAAGTTAACCGAGTCGAATTCGAGAGCGGTATCGCTCACCTGATTGCGCAAGTTGAGATGGCTTGCGAAAATGTACTGAAATGCGGCAGCCCAGATCCGTTCAAGCAAGTCATGAAGCACGAGATTCGGGAAGTATTTATGGCGGGCGAAATCGCTCGTATACCTGCAATGCAGGCATCGATTGAACGCCTCTTCAGCAGAAAGCCCAAGGTTAAGAATCCTGACCAAGCCGTTGCCATGGGTGCCGCCATCTACGGAGCCCTCAAGCAAAGCGACGGAACTCTAAACTGCCTCAAATCCCAATCCATCACAAACGTCGATATCACTGATGTCTCACCACATTTCTTTGGCTTAATCTACACAAACTGGCTTACCGGCGAAGCCCGTAATATTTCCGTCATACGAAAAGGCGAAAGGCTTCCGTTTAAGCGCACCTACAAGCTAAACGCAGACCGTCGAGGTTACCTTCCGACAATCTGCCTCACACAGTCAGCCATCGAGGAGCCCAACCCCGAATTCGTCACCACCGTTTGGAGTGGCGAACTCCAACGCTGTGCGCCTAATGCTGAAATAGACCTCGTCTTTTCCTACAATGAATATGGCGTTATGTGCTTTTCCGTGACCGAGGTCGCCACCGGAAAATGCACCAAAGTTGACCTTAGCCCTGGCAAATGAGCGCTGACCGTAAATCCATCGGTTGCGTGGTGATCATCATCGGCGCCTTGATTATCAGCGTGACGAAGATGATGGACTCCAACCCTCGCAACGCCGCCCCAGTATTAAGCCAACCGGAGACCGGTCCGGTCCGCCGCGACTCACCCGCGGCCCGCGAGTCGTCCTATACCCGAAATTCGGCGCCTACCCCTTCCCCTACCCCCACCCCTGCCCCAGTCTTCACAAAGCCCGTCTACACCCCTCCCACGCCACCGCCGCCAACACGTGCCCAGATCCTGGATAGCAACCCCATCCAGACCGAGCCCACCCCAGGCCTACAGGGCCAGTCGAACGTCATCGGCAGCGACTCAGCGCTGAAGCTCATCAATCACTTGCCCTCTCCGGCCTACGTCAAGGTGGTCAATGCGTATGGAACGACGGTCGCGACCATCTACCTCCGCGTTCAGGAGAGCCACGAACTGGAACTCCCCGCCGGCAGTTACCTCGTCAAATACGCCAGTGGCTCCGCCAGTAATTGGCGTGGCCCCATCTACTATTTCGGGTCGTCTACCTCCTTCCACAAAGGAAACCTGACGGATATCGGCGCCAACCAAGTCCTTTCACTCACCTTCTACCAGATCGTGACCAAGGGGTACGCCTCAGGCGGCACCCCAGCCATCAGCGCAGACGAGTTTGACCGCTGATTTCAGCAATCAGACTACCCACTAGTTCCTTGATCGGTTGGCTGTCCGGTTCGACGGAGAGAGCTGATTGGGCGTAGACAAGGGCCAAGGCAGGGTTACCGCCTTCCCGCGCCCTAAGGGCCATCTCCCGCAGCCTAGCTCCCGCATTTGCCTTAGGCAGCGGACGAAGGTCTGGTCCATTGTATAGGTCGACTTTATCGGAGCCAAAGAGGCCACCGACCTTGAAACGGACGAACAAGGCCCCCTGCCCCTTCTCTACATAATGCCATAAAATGGCCCCATCAGATTCGGTGACCCTGGCGGCCGGGCCGAGCAAAGCGGTCACCTCCGACCTAGACATGCCGTTCTTGAGGGAATCCCAACGCGAGGGCTCTGCTGCCAGGCTGATTACGGGCGCCTCCGCCCGCATCGGCACCGGCACCGCGATCTCCTTGATGACCACCCGATCAACCGGGACCTCGACGCGCATTTCTACCTCCTTGATGACATCCCTGTATACGATGCGATCGACTGGTACCTCGACGCGCTTTGTGACCACCTTCTCGACGGTCTGGACGACCACCTTCTCAACGGTCTCAGGAAACAGATAGCGCCCGGCAAAAGCCCCGATGACCAGCCAGATAGCCCCAACCCCAAGGATACGAACAAAACCGAATAGGCCCCGATCGGCCTTTGGCGCTGAAATAGCCTGAGGGACGGGCATGTCTCAATAGATAGAAGTCGACGAGGGACTGGCAACCCGATTGCACACGCCTTCCTTAAGACATAGCCAACTTGACCAAGCCGATGCCCATGAAAAAACAGCTGAGGTAGAAGAAGATATTGGTTCCGGCATTACGCCAGTAGAACAACGCCACCCCTGAGGTGGCCGTCAGCATGCCAGCCAGCAAGGCCGCCCCAGTCGCATAGCCAGCCACGTTACCTCCATGCATAACCCCAGCCAGGAAGGCAGCCGCGACGTAGACGAGGTAGAGCCGCCAGACGATAGACCAATAGGCATCGAGCTTACGCCACTTGATGGCGAAACATGCCGCCGCCAAGGCGCCGAAAGAACAGGCAGAAAACGCCGTGATCATCTGCTGCCACTGATAACGCGTCTTGAAGTCTGCCGGGTCAGGGCGCGCACTACCGGACATGCAAAGTCCCATTAAAAGGACTGAGAAGAAGGCCCGCCAGCCGCTGGCGTGGTCATTCGGAGTCGATGACACTGAAGCCAAGGGTTGATCGTTTTCTGGGGGAGCTTCGCGCATAAGTATCAAGGT
>Ga0114971_10002366_pt1 | contig 12973 bp, 13 predicted proteins | sample M_140625_MF_Meta_FD_87320 | JGI IMG/M metagenome (GOLD analysis project Ga0114971, IMG submission 87320) | Freshwater microbial communities from Lake Montjoie, Canada to study carbon cycling - M_140625_MF_MetaG | ecosystem: Environmental > Aquatic > Freshwater > Lake | place: Lake Montjoie... | reverse complement strand
GCATAGGGTTTGAGTGAGTCACTTTTTTTAGCACTACCTTTTACTTTAAATTCAGACACATTAATCGCGTCAACGCGGACTGCGTTTACATCGACCAAACCGTTCGCAATATCTGCCTTTAATGAGGTCAATTTGCTGGCAGACGTGTACAAGCCAGACTCAACATGTTCTTTAACTTGAGTTGTGTGTTCAACGCGAAAGGAAACATTACGGGCATAAATTGTTACCCCTCAAATAGATCAAAACTAGTGGTAATCGTTGCAGTTTTACCCAACATGATGCTCGCCGAGCAATATTTGTCATGACTCATTGAAATGGCTCGCTCCAGAGCCTGTGCAGGAATGCCTTTGCCAGTCACAGTAAAGTGCATGTGAATTTTTGTAAATACTTTTGGGTCTGTTTCAGCCCTCTCACTCGTGAGTTTGACGCTGCAACCCTGCACCTGGTGACGTCCTCTTTTAAGAATTAACACCACGTCGTAGGCGGTGCATCCACCCGTGCCCGCCAATAAGGTTTCCATGGGGCGTGGCGCCATGTTTTGTCCGCCCATTTCGGGCTTGGCGGCGTCTGGTGCACCGTCCATCATCAAAATATGGCCGCTACCTGTTTCAGCTACAAACCCCATGTTGGACTTGGCGCCCGTTGCGCCCGTCCAGCTGACTGTGCATTCCATGGTGGATCCTTTTCTTAAAAATATTTGATATTAGATTGTCCTACGGCTTGCAACGCAACCAAAAGTTGTATATAGTACGATCATGCTTTTAACAAAGCACCGTTTGTCTCCTCCACCCCTCAAAAGGTGGATTTAACCCCAGGGCCCCGGCCCTGGGGTTTTTTTATGGGTAAACCCTAGCCCCAATGGGTCACAATCCAATAATTGTGTTCTAACCACGTTGTCATGCCAAAAAATTCCGCATCTTCCAACAGCAAAAATCTGCAGCCCGCCGATTACCTCATCAAAATATTGACCGCCAAGGTCTACGATGTGGCAAACGAATCTGCTTTAGAAAAAGCGCGCAATCTCAGTGTTCGATTAAACAACACGGTGCTTTTAAAGCGCGAAGACCAGCAACCCGTTTTTAGCTTTAAGTTGCGCGGTGCGTACAACAAGATGGTGCATTTGTCATCTGAACAACTCAAAAAAGGCGTGATTTGTGCATCAGCTGGCAATCACGCACAAGGCGTTGCATTGGCAGGCAAAAAAATGGGCGCGCGCTCTGTGATCGTCATGCCAATCACCACGCCCAGCGTCAAAGTTGAAGCGGTCAAAGCCTTGGGTGGCGAAGTAATTTTGCACGGCGACAGCTATTCTGACGCGCATCAACACGCAACTCTTTTGTCCAAAAAACAAGGTCTCACGTTTGTTCATCCGTTTGACGACCCCGATGTGATTGCGGGTCAAGGAACGATTGCGATGGAGATGCTGCGTCAACACCAAGGCCCCATCGACGCAATATTTGTTGCCATTGGTGGCGGGGGTCTCATCAGCGGTGTGGCCAATTACATCAAGGCGGTGCGCCCGAGCATCAAGGTTATTGGCGTGCAAATGAATGATTCAAACGCCATGATGCAATCTATCGATGCCCATCAACGCGTCACGCTTGACGATGTGGGCTTATTTTCGGATGGAACGGCTGTTAAGTTGGTGGGCGAAGAAACGTTTCGAGTCGCAAGCAACCTAGTTGATGAGTTCATCACCGTGGATACAGATTCTGTGTGCGCCGCCATCAAAGATGTGTTTGTTGACACACGCTCGATTGTTGAGCCCGCAGGCGCATTGGCCGTTGCGGCGATCAAACAATATGTCGCCACGCACAAAACAAAAGGGCAAACCTACGCAGCTATTTTATGCGGTGCGAACATGAATTTTGATCGCTTGCGTTTTGTAGCAGAGCGTGCAGAGGTTGGCGAAGAACGTGAAGCGTTGCTCGCCGTGACCATCCCCGAAGAGCGCGGTAGTTTTAAAAGATTTTGTGCGTTGCTGGGCGATTTGCCTGCGTTTGGAGGTGCCAAGTCTCCACGGCAAGTGACGGAATTTAATTACCGAATGAGTGATGTTCAAGTGGCGCATGTGTTTGTTGGCATCACCACCACCAAGAAGGGTGAGAGCCTAAAAATCGCCGCACACTTGGGCAAAAATGGTTTTAAAGCACTCGATTTAACACATGATGAATTAGCAAAAGAACATTTGCGCCACATGGTGGGTGGGCCATCGAGTCTTGCTCAAGACGAGCGATTGATGCGATTTATTTTTCCAGAGCGGCCTGGCGCGTTGATGAAGTTTTTATCAGCAATGAGGCCTGGCTGGAACATCAGTTTGTTTCATTACCGCAACCAAGGCGCGGATTACGGAAAAATATTGGTAGGCCTTCAAGTGCCTGCCAATGATGACAAAGCGTTTGCTGGTTTTTTGCGCAACTTGGGTTACCCGTACGTGGACGAAACACTCAACCCAGCGTACCGATTGTTTTTACAAAAATAAAATTTAGTTACGTATGGGCAAGTTCACTTCAAGTGCACTTGCGCCTAATGCGGATGCTCCAATAGATACTTTGTTGGACTCAACCGACTGCAAAATCCAACCATCGGCCAATGTGGCACCCACACGGTATGGCTTGGAAGCTTGACCATCAACCGACAAAAGTGCAACACCATCTGCTTTGCCCGCTTTTGCAATGCCAACCAAGACAAAACGCGAGGCCGTATTGGGTTGCTCTTTGGCAGCGGGGGCCGAATTGGCTCCACCCAATGCTTTGGTTAATTGCACATGAGTGGGAGTGAATGTTGCGGCATCGTTAACGGCCATGACGGGTTGAGTGGACGCTGAGGGTTGCGGCCACCACTTCAAACCCCAAAAGACAGCAGAAAAAATGGCCAATAACCAAAAAACACCAGCGGCAAGCGGTGCTTTGTAGGTTAAACCTGTGGTTGATTGAGAAAAAGATGCGGAAGAAGCCATGGCAAGCATTATCATCCAGTAATAAATCCTTGTCTGCCGGAAAATCAAATGCATACCCATTTTATAAATAAAACTACCACCCGCCTAAAACAAAAAATTCAACGCGGCTTTACTCTCATTGAAATCATGGTGGTGTTGGTCATCATCGGTATTCTTGGCGCGTTAATTGTGCCGCGTGTGCTCGATCGTGCAGACGACTCGCGTGTGACGGCCGCGCGCACCGACGTCAACAACCTCATGCAAGCGCTCAAATTATTTCGTTTAGACAATATGCGCTACCCCACAACCGAGCAAGGTTTGCAATCATTAGTGGCCAAGCCAACCGCTGGGCCCGAGTTGCCCAATTGGAGACCTTATCTGGATAAGCTCCCCAACGACCCATGGGGCAAGCCTTATCAATTTCTAAATCCGGGCATCAAAGGTGAAGTGGATGTTTTTTCATTCGGTGCTGACGGCCAAAGCGGTGGCGAGGGCAGAAACGCAGACGTTGGCAGTTGGCAGTAAATTTTTGTCGCACCACATGCGACGCCAAAAAGCATTCACACTGATTGAACTGCTGGTTGTTTTAAGCATGCGAAGCAGTGGCACGGCTCAACTCACGCAAGACGCCGATCGATTGATTGCTCACTTAGAATCCGCTCGCGTTCTTGCGCGCACGCAAGGCACACCGCTTCGTTGGCGCTCGGTTGAAAAAGGTTTTGTGATTGAACCTGCATTTTTATCTGCTTCTAATGCTCAAGCCATTCCATGGTTGAGCGTCAATACACAATCTATCACACCATCAATTTTTTTATCTTCTGAACCCCTCATTGGCTCACAAGAAATTACATTAACAGACGACGCCAACAATCAAGTGCGCATGCGCATCAAGACCGATGGATTAGGCCCGTTTATTCGCCAATGAAATACATTCAACCCACACTTGGTCAAGGATTCACTTTAGTAGAAGTGTTGGTTTCTTTAACGATTGTCTCTGTTGCGTTGATGGCGGGCTTGCGTGCGTCAGGCACACTCACCAACAATGCGCAACGCCAATTGGACATGGCACTGGCGCAATCGTGTGCAGAAAACACACTACAAGCGATTAAATTAGCGGAACAATTTCCAAGCATCGGTGACTCGTCACAAAACTGTTTGCAACTGGGCAAAAACTTTCAGGTCGCTCTCAAAATCAGACCCACACCCAACCCTGCATTTAGGCGAGTCGATGTGCAAGTGCTTGATCAGAAGTCCCCATTGATGAGTTTGTCAACAGTGATTGGCAAATATTAAGCATGAAAAATCGCGGCTTCACACTCGTCGAAGTTTTGATTGCAATTGCCATCATGGCCGTGTTGGCGGGCTTGGGTTGGCGCGGCATTGATGTGATGACGCGATCACGCGACGCCAATATGTTGGCGGTTAATGATGTTGCAAAAATTCAGACCGCATTGGCGCAGTGGCAAACCGATTTAGACAGCGCAATTGCTCTGCCCGATTTGGGCAACAGCAGCGGCGTCGATTGGGATGGACGCACGCTCAGAATTTTGCGACGCAACAGTGCTGTGCAAGACAACCGCGCAGACGCGGGTTTGATTGTGGTTGCATGGACGTTGCGTGATGGGTTTTGGTGGAGATGGCAATCAACGCCCACGCTCACACAACAAGCTTTACTCGCTCAGTGGACGGCGGCGGCTGTATGGGGGCAAAACGCATCTTCAGATTTGATACAACAACAAAATCAATTGATTGCAGTGCAATCGTGGCAATTGTTTTATTACCGCGGCAATGCATGGAGCAATCCGTTGTCGAGTTCGGGCGCAACAAGCCCCAACAATTCAGCAAACAATGACGCGATTCCTGACGGCATTAAGTTGGAATTGAAATTACCAGCTTACTCCAACGGTGCTTGGGTGCGCGACTGGGTGCGTCCCAATTTTTGGCGAAATCGCGCATGACCACCCCCTATTTTTTAACTCGCTCAATCAAACAAAAGGGTGCGGCCATGTTGATGGCCTTACTCACTGTTGCTTTGGTTGCTGTGTTGTCGAGTTGGGCGATGTGGCAGTTGTGGCGCACCACCGAAGTCGAAACCACAGAGCGTAGCTTTCAACAATCGCGGTGGTTATTAAATGGCGCGCTCGACTGGGCCCGCGTTGTTTTGCGAGAGGACAAAAGAGCTTCTGAGCTCGACCATTTGGGCGAGCCTTGGGCCGTACCGCTCAAAGAGTCTCGTTTGTCTGCGTTTTTAGCCTCCGATAGTTCGGGGGGTGTTGAAGACGAGCAAGGTCTTTTGAACCAAGTTTTTTTATCGGGTCGCATCACCGACTTGCAAGCGCGGATCAATGTCAACAATTTGCTTGATGGTGGACGCTTATCGCCCACATATACACGCGCTTTTATTAAATTATTTTCTGTGTTGGGTTTGCCGATGAGCGAGCTCGATTTATTTTTGCAAAATTTTTTAGCCTCGCACAATAAATCGTCTAAGGAAGGCAACACGCCAATCATGCCTCAACGATTGGAGCAATTAACGTGGCTGGGGCTTTCGCCCCAAACCGTGGCGCAATTGGCGCCTCACGTCACGGTATTACCCGCATTCACGCCCCTTAACCTCAATACTGCAAGCGCAGAGGCCATTTTTGCGAGCATCCCACTACTAGAGATGTCGACCGCGCGTAACTGGGTGCGCAAACGACAGGCCAAGCATTGGACTTCGTTGGACGCCATGCGCTCGGAATTAGGGGTTGGCGGGGCCAATATCAACGAAAGAGAGCATCAATTGTCGACCAAGTATTTTGAAGTGATCGGACAGGTGAGATATAACCAATTGGTGCTCATTGAAAGGTCGGTTGTGCTGCGTGACGGGGCCGATTTAAAAATACTTTGGCGAGAAAGACGCCCGCCAGGTGCGCAGCCCGGATGTCTACTTACAATCGATCCGCCATGCTAATAGTTTCCATTCCACTCCAACGCCCAGCGGCTTACGATTTTGTTCTAAGCCCTGACGGCTTGAGCATGGGCGCAACGGGTCAGGCACCTGCGGCCACGCTCTCGCGCACGGCTGGTGAAATCGTCGCAGTCATTCCTTGGCAGGCCTTGTCTTGGTTTCAAGTGACACTGCCCAAGGGTTCGCACACTCGCTTACAAGCTGTCGTCACAAGTCTTCTTGAAGAACGCCTTTTAGAAGACGTGTCGCAACTGCATTGGGTCTTGGTACCCTCTAACAAAGATGTTGCACGCACCGGTGGTCAAACACTTGTTGGCGTTTGTAACAAATCATGGTTGCGCGACGCTTTGCAACCGCTACAAGCGGCAGGCCTGTTGGTGCAACGCATTGTTCCCGAACTTTCACCATCGATGGCGTCCGCTCCTTTGCTGCACATGATACAAACCAATCGATCCGATCAAGCGCTGCTATGCACATCCAACGCTGTGCTTGCACTCCCCCTTCAAAATCGATCGCTCAATGCTTTTGAAGAACTCAAACAATCGGAGCTCAAACTTCGCGCTGAGCCTGCAATGGCCGAAAAACTTCAATCTTTGTTTTCTCGCGAAGTACAAATTCAAACTTCTTCACAACGCTATTTGCAAGCTACTCGCAGTGGGTGGGATTTTGCGCAAGGTGAATGGCAACAAACGCAAGGCGTGCGCATCATTCGATCTTTCAACGACGCATGGAATACATTCTTTCGTGCGCCGCATTGGACAGTTGCCAGATATGGCTTATTCGCACTACTCGTCATTCACTTAATCGGACTCAACGCTTGGGCCTTGCGTCTCAATCAGCAAATGCAAGATCAACAAACGGCAATGAAACAATTGCTTCAAAAGAGTTTTCCAAAAGTTCAGCTCGTTATTGATGCGCCCATTCAAATGCAAAAAGCATTGCAATTACTCAGACAAACCAAAGGGGCGGCCTCTGAAGGCGATCTCGACGTAATGCTCAAAGCTTGGTCGACACAAATGCCCAGCGCTGCCGCTTTAAGTTCCATCCAATTTAAAAATAATGAACTCAAAATCAATGGCTTATCTTCGCAAACACTCGCACAAGCATCTGGCATTTCTTGGCAAACACAAGGTTTGGCTTGGAAGACAGAAGGCTCGGCTGGCATATTAAAACTGGCGGGGCAACCATGAGTTCTTTTTTTCAAACCGTTCAAAACAGCTTGCATCAAAAAAGCGCGCGCGAACAAATACTCATTCAAATTGCTGTGTTGCTGATTGCCATTTACGCGGTTTGGCAAATTGCTGTTTCGCCTGCGCTTGGCATCATGGAGCGCAGTGCTACTCAATTGCCGCTTCAACAGGCACAAATCAGTCGCATGCAAAGCATGCAACAAGAAGCAATTCAACTCCAAGCGAAAAATAGTTTGAGTGAGACCGATTCGGTTCGTGCTTTGCAAACTCTTGCTCAAACTTTAGGTCCCCAAGCGCGCTTGGTTCCGCAAGGAACGCAGGCCACGCTCGAAATTAAAAGCATGAGGCCCGATGTATTGGCGCAATTTTTAATGGACGCGCGTGCAGTGGCACAGGCCACGGTAACTGACGCCAAACTAGCACGCAACAACAACGAGTGGGAGGGCAGTCTCATATTACGCCTCCCATCACGAACGACGAGCAATTGATATGTTGAACGTCAATTCATCCAACACAATGCCCAAACATTGGGCATGGGTGGGTTCAATTGTTGGCTTGCTACTCGGTCTTTTGGTTTTTGCGCCCGCACAATGGCTTGCACATTCGATCGCTTTCATTTCAAAACATCAGTTGACGTTTCAAAATGTAGAGGGCACGGTCTGGAATGGCTCTGCACAAACGGTGATGTCAACAGGCGTTGGCGCCACGCAAGAAATGGTGTTGCCCGAGCGACTTCATTGGCGCTTGGTTCCGCAATGGAACGCCTCCATTCAACTTTTTTTAAAACACGATTGCTGCATGAGTCAGCCAATGTTGTTAACAATCAAACCACTGTTGCAAAGCGTGCAATTTGCGATAGACGATCATCAATCCAGATGGCCCGCCACTTGGCTACAAGCCTTGGGCGCACCATGGAACACCGTTGCACCCTCGGGCTGGTTGGCTGTCAACACCAAGCAATTGCAATTTTCTATGTCTTCGCAAAGTTTTAACATGACGGGTGACGCCACCATTGATTTGCAATCTTTGGGTTCGCGCTTAACTACCATCAATCCTTTGGGCAGTTATCAATTGCAAGTACATGGGGGACACACTCCCACCGTTCAACTCAGCACCCTAGAAGGCGTGTTGCAACTTGAAGGTCAAGGCGAATGGTTGGGGCAACGCTTGCGTTTTAATGGAGAAGCCAAAGCATCTGCAGGTAACGAAGATGCTTTGTTCAATTTGTTGGGTGTGTTGGGTCAACGCCGAGGCTCAACTTCAATTTTAAAATTAGGATAAGTATGAAACGATTTCATCGCTTTCAAATCAAAGTTTTAGCAAGCGCCTGTTTGCTGGCTGGCTCAGTAGTGTGGGCACAGGCCCCTAAGCCCTCCGATCCTGTCACGCTCAATTTTGTGAATGCAGAAATTGAAGCGGTTGCGCGCACTCTCTCCAGTTTAAGTGGTCGCAATTTGGTGGTTGATCCACGCGTCAAAGGGACCATCAATCTCAGCACGGAAAAACCTGTGTCCCCCAATGCAGCGTGGAATCAATTTTTAGCCGTTTTGCGTTTGCAAGGTTTTGCGGTGATAGAAACCAACGGTCTTTACAAAGTGGTTCCTGAGGCTGATGCTAAATTGCAAGGCGGCTCTGTTGCTGTTGTACCAAACAATGTTGCGCCCAGTAGCGGTCAAGTGATGACGCAGTTGTTTCGCCTTAATCACGAAAACGCCAATAATTTAGTGGCAGTACTCAGACCCCTCATCAGTCCAAACAACACCATCAACGTCAATCCTGGCACCAACACTTTGGTGATCACCGACTACGCCGATAATTTGCAGCGCATGGGTCGCATCATTGAAGCACTCGATGTTTCTAACGCCAGCGACGTCGAAGTCATTCCACTTAAATTTGCAATTGCCAGCGATTTAGTTCCTTTGCTTACACGGTTGGTAGAAGCTTCAGGGGGAGCAGGAGCAACGGCCGCACAAGGTCAAACCGACACCAGCTACAAAACAACGATTCTTGCTGAATCGCGAAGCAATGCGGTCATTATTCGCGCTGCCAATGCCGCCAAACTATCGCAAGCGCGTGCATTGGTTGAAAAATTAGACAAGCCCAACAGTGCATCGGCCAGTGGCAATATCCATGTGGTTTATCTTAAAAATGCAGACGCCACCAAATTAGCCGTTACATTGCGCGCAGCCATGGCAAGTTCGGGCAACACCAGTGGACTTACAGGCACAATCAATGCACCCAATGCAACGCCAAGCGCACCTGGAGCTCCTGGCACCTCAACCAGCACCACAACCAACGCATCAACAACAGGCGGACAAATACAAGCCGATGCCGCGACCAACTCTCTCATCATCACTGCTTCGCTGCCACAGTATCAACAGTTGCGTGAGGTGATTGACCGCTTGGATCAACGACGCGCGCAAGTGTTGGTCGAGAGTTTGATTGCCGAAGTCAATGCCAGCAAAGCCGCACAACTCGGTATTCAATGGCAAAACATCACAGGGCAACGAGGCGGCACTGTTGGCGTGTTAGGAACCAATTTTGGAAGCGGTGGCAATAATATTTTGTCGCTGTCTACACAAGGCGCCTCAGGCGGTGTTGTACCTGGTACTGGACTCAATATTGCAACTGCTAAATATGTAGATGGCAAATATGTTTTGGCATCGCTTGCTAATTTTTTAGAAACCAATGTGGATGGTAATGTTTTGTCAACACCCACATTGATGACATTGGATAACGAAGAAGCAAAAATCGTTGTCGGTCAAAATGTTCCTTTTGCAACGGGTCAATACACCAACAACAACGCCGCACTCGGTTCGGTCAATCCATTTCAAACCTACGAGCGTAAAGATGTGGGTCTCACATTGCGCATCAAGCCACAAATTAGCGAAACTGGAACGGTCAAGCTCACCGTGTTTCAAGAAGTTTCCAATGTTGTCAAAACGGCTTCTGACACCGCACAAGATCGCGTGCTCAGCAGTGTCAACAAACGCTCCATTGAATCCAACGTGTTGGTTGAAGATGGTGGCGTGGTTGTTCTAGGTGGACTGCTGTCCGACGAATACACCGACGACCGCAATCAGGTTCCTGGTTTGGGTAACGTTCCGTTTTTGGGATGGTTGTTTAAAAATGAAAATCGAGCACGCAAAAAAACCAATCTCATGATTTTCTTAAGACCTGTAGTTGTGCGTGACGCCGCATCGAGCGAAGCGCTTACCAATTTGCGCTATCAACAAATGTTAAACATTCAACAATCGATTCAACCAACCAATAATCCTGTTTTAGATGTTGGTGCCTCACCCACTTTGCCGCCCGCACCCACTTTCACACCTGCACCTGCCAAATAAAAAACATGCGTCATCCACTGCCCTACGCATTTGCTCGCACTTACCAACTGTTGTTGGAGGAGGATGGTCGCAGTCTCACTTTGTGGCACAGCAACAATCCCGATGGTGGCGCGTGGAGCGAAATCACACGCATGCATGCGGTGCAAGATTTTCAATACTTAGATCCCAACGCTTTAGCGCAACGCATCAGTGCGAGTTATGCGGGTGCTGAGTCGAGTGCAGCAACGGTGATGAGCGAAGTAGAAGGCGTTGCCGATTTGGCTCGCATGATGCAAGAATTGCCCGCAGTAGAAGATTTATTGGAGTCAGCTGCCGACGCACCAATTATTCGCATGCTCAATGCATTGCTCACGCAAGCCGCGCGCGATGGCGCAAGCGATATTCACATCGAAGCCTATGAGCGTAACTCCAGCGTTCGTTTTCGCATCGATGGCACTTTGCGAGAAGTAGTACAACCGCATCGCGCATTACACGCAGCACTCATCTCGCGCTTAAAAATTATGGCCGAACTCGACATTGCAGAAAAACGTTTGCCACAAGATGGACGAATTTCTTTGCGATTAGGTCAACGCGCCATTGATGTTCGTGTTTCTACTTTGCCAGGCGCGCATGGTGAGCGCGCCGTATTGCGTTTATTAGATAAAAGCGAAAGTCGCTTGAGCTTGCAACATTTGGGCATGCAAGGTCATACGCTTGAGCGGTTCAATCAATTGATTGCGCAACCGCACGGCATCTTATTAGTCACAGGACCTACAGGATCGGGAAAAACAACGACGCTTTATGCAGCGCTTCAACAATTGGATTCCAGCAGGTTCAACATCATGACCGTTGAAGATCCGATTGAATATGAGTTACCAGGCATTGGTCAAACACAAATCAACACAAAAATTGATCTCACATTTGCCAAAGCCTTGCGCGCGATTTTGCGACAAGACCCCGACGTCATCATGATTGGTGAAATTCGTGATTTTGAAACCGCACAAATTGCAGTGCAAGCCTCTCTCACAGGTCATTTGGTGCTAGCCACCTTGCACACCAACGATTCTCTCAGCGCCATCACGCGCTTGACCGATATGGGTATCGAGCCATTTTTACTCAGCTCCTCTTTGTTAGGTGTTCTTGCGCAACGCTTGGTTCGCAAAACATGCACCGCTTGCAAAGGCAAAGGATGCGATGCATGCGGACAAACGGGCTACCAAGGTCGTACTGGCATTTACGAATTGGTTGCAATCGACGAAGAATTGCGCACACTCATTCATCAACGCGCACCCGAATCACAATTGCGCACACAAGCGCAACGCAGTGGTTGGGTCTCTATGCGCGACGACGGCGCGCGTTTGGTTCAAATGGGCGTTACGTCCCCCGAAGAATTATTGCGGGTCACCCGCGATTGATGCCCCGTGCCAGCCTATTCATTTGAAGCACTCACACCACAAGGCGAGACACGCACGGGCGTGATTGACGCCGATTCACCGCGCTCTGCACGTTCCATCTTAAGAACTCAATCCTTGGTTCCACTTCATGTGAATGTGGTCGGACAAAAAAATACGTCGCCACTCAATCGCGTCATTTGGGAAAAAAGAGTTTTTAGTCAAACCGATTTGGTGGTGTGGACGCGCCAACTCGCATCATTGGTGGGCGCAGGCCTTCCTTTAGAGAGAAGTCTCACCGCACTGAGTGAAGAGTCTTCCAGCACACAACAACGCGATTTAGTGGCGGGGCTTCGCGCCGAAGTCAACGCGGGATCGCCCTTGGCACAAGCGCTGGCACAGCATCCCCAAGAATTTGACGAGTTATATGTATCGGTGATTGCATCGGGCGAACAAAGCGGTCGCATTGCACAAGTGCTCGATCAATTAGCCGATGATTTGGAAGCACAACACCAAATGCGCAACAAACTCACGGCTGCGATGCTCTACCCCGCTATTGTGAGCGCTGTTGCTTTTTTAATTGTGATGTTTTTACTCACCTATGTGGTACCGCAAGTTGCAAGTGTATTTACATCGGGCAACCGAAGCTTGCCTCTCTTAACCATTGTGATGTTGGCGATCAGTCGCTTTGTTCAAAACACGTGGATGTATGGATTGCTCATTGCGATTATTGGCGCATGGGTCTTGCGTATGGCCTTGCAACAAGAATCGTTTCGCGAGCGCTTCGACGCTGCTTGGTTACAACTCCCCCTGTTAGGAAAACTCTCGTTGGGTTACAACGCCGCACGTTTTGCAAGTACACTGGCTTTGTTGGTTGGCGCTGGCGTGCCTATGCTTCGCGCATTGCAATCGGCCGCACAAACGCTCAGCAACCGCGCATTGCGCGCCGACGCCATGCTCGCCATCGACTTGGTTCGTGAAGGCGCGCCGTTAGCATCGGCCTTGTCACAAAACAAACGATTGCCCAGTTTGCTTTCGATGTTTGCACGATTAGGTGAACAAACAGGTCGCCTGCCAGAAATGCTGCGTCATGCGGCCAATCATTTAAGCAATGAAGTGCAACGACGCGCCATGCAGTTGGCCACATGGCTAGAGCCTTTACTCATTGTGGCGATGGG
>Ga0114971_10002365_pt1 | contig 12975 bp, 10 predicted proteins | sample M_140625_MF_Meta_FD_87320 | JGI IMG/M metagenome (GOLD analysis project Ga0114971, IMG submission 87320) | Freshwater microbial communities from Lake Montjoie, Canada to study carbon cycling - M_140625_MF_MetaG | ecosystem: Environmental > Aquatic > Freshwater > Lake | place: Lake Montjoie... | reverse complement strand
TACGCAGGTAGGGCGGGCAGTCCCCTGCACGCCGCGACTGCCAACCCACGTCACCTTAGGCCCCGGGCGGCGCGCACGGAGTGGCACGCCCTACCTGACCCACAGTTGCCAAGACCGGCTATAAGGGATTGGGCTAGTGCCTGACGGCGGATCAAAGAGAGGGGACGGCGACGTTATTTCCCGAGGCAAAACTGGCTGAAGATGGAGTCGAGTAGATCGTCGGTGGTGGTTTTTCCCACAATCTCGCCAACCGCGCCGACGGCGATCCGCAAATCCAACGCCACCAGTTCCAGAGTTGCCTCGGCGCGCAATGCCGCGATGGTTTCCCGCGTGGCGGTGCGGGCCCGGCCCAGCGCCTCCTGATGCCGCGAATTGATCATCACCTGCAACATCCCCGCCTCCGCCCTGCCCGCCCAAACCATTCCTTTGATGGCATCCTTCAAGGCCTCGATCCCCTGCCCGCTCAGACAGCAAACGTCCACGGCCGGCAGACTTTCCTCCCCGACATGGGAGCATTGCGACGGCAGATCAGTTTTGTTGCGGACCAGGATCCGCGGCTTTCCAGCGAACTCTTTCAGATAGGCCTCGTCTTCGGTCGTGAGCGGTTCACTGGCGTCGAGAACGTGCAGGATCAATTCCGCTTGGGCCAGGGAGGCGCGGCTGCGACGGATACCTTCCACCTCAATGGCGTCCTGCGAATCGCGCAGCCCGGCGGTGTCGATGAACACCACCGGCAATCCGCGGATGTCCGCGGTCTCCTCAATGGTGTCGCGCGTTGTGCCGGGCACTGGCGAGACGATGGCCCGGTCATGGCCCAGCAGACAGTTCAGCAGGCTGGACTTGCCCGCGTTGGGACGGCCGATAATGGCCGCGCGGATGCCGCGCCGGAGGATCTGCCCCTCGTTGGCGGTGCGCAGCAATTCCTCAAGGAACGCCGCGCCTTTTTCCAGGCGCTGAATCAACTGGAGCCGCGTTTCCGGCGCGATGTCTTCATCTGGGAAATCGATATGCGCCTCGACATGGGCCAGCGTCCGCATCAGCTCATCCCGGAGTTCATTGATGCGCTGCGAAAGTTTGCCCGCGAGCTGTTCGTTAGCCGCCGCCAGCGCCAGGGCCGTGCGCGAGTGAATCAGATCCGCCACGGCCTCGGCCTGCGCGAGGTCGAGGCGTCCGTTGAGGAAGGCGCGCCGGGTGAACTCGCCCGGGTCGGCCAGCCGCGCGCCGTTTTCTAAAACTGTGTCGAGCACCAGCTTGGCTGGCAGAAGGCCTCCGTGGCAGGAAATTTCAACCGTGTCCTCCCGCGTAAAGGTGCGCGGCCCGCGCAGAACCGAGAGCAGCACCTCGTCCACCAACACCTCGCGCCGGAAAATCCGGCCGTAAAGAATCGTGTGGGTGGGCGCAGCGGACGGGGCGGGTGATTTCTTTCCTGCCGGACGAAAGACCCGGTCCGCCACGGCCAGAGTGTCCGGGCCGGAAATGCGGATGACAGCAAGCCCCCCCTCGCCCAGCGGCGTGGCAATGGCGGCAATGGTGTCGTCAAACATGGCGGCAGTTCCCCGCTTGATTCTCCGCCTCCCGGCCCTCCAAAAAGAGCCGCGCCTTCTCGTAGCTTTTCTTGTGCAGATAATGCAGAAGAGTCGGGTCGGTGTCGGGCGGCAACTGCGCCGTCAGTTCATCCAGACGGGCAAATAGCGGCAGGAGGTTGGGCTTGGGATGGGAGATGGCCATCGTTTTGACAGTGCGATCCAGATCCACCAGCGCCGTTAAAATGGTCTTTAATAGGTCCATGGGGAAAGTCTTGCCGTTCGTTAGCGCGCTGACAATCAAATCCGTTCCATCCGAATTGCACTCGCCCAAAAAAAGAGTAGCTTTCAACGTGAAAAAGGGGATTCTCACGTTTTTATTCGTACTGGTCCTGGCGGGTTGCATCACAGCCGGAAAAACCCAATGGGCCGCCCGCGTGGGGCATTACACCCTGGAACAAGCCGTATTGGAGCTCGGGACGCCTACAAAATCCGCCTTACTGCTGGACGGGGAGATCATGGTCGAATGGGTGACCCCAAACGAGGAAAACGTGAAACCCAACGGTCCTAATCAGGAGTGGCCGGGACATTACCATGGCGGCATGGCGGGCGTATCCGCCCCGCCTTCTTTTCCGGCCTCTCATCTCCGCCTGACGTTTGCTCCGGACGAAACGCTCACCGACTGGAAAATGTACAGCCGCTGAAAATCCGCTTTCTCCCCCGCGACCAGCATGGTTTACTGCTGCTGTGAATGTTGACCTCGGCATCTGGAGTAAACTGACGAAACTGGTCGTCGGTCTTGTCGTGCTCGCCGTGCTGCTGCTCATCGGCTTGTGCTATCTGCCGGTGATCAAGGAGAACGAGCGCATGCGCCGCCAGATTCTGCGGTTTCAAAATCAGATAGAACGGGAGGAAACCCGCTCCAAAGAATTGCAGGCGCAGGTGGACGCCCTGCTGCACGACCCCAAAACCGTCGAGCGCCTGACCCGTGAAAAACTCGGGTACGCCAAGCCGGATGAAGCTGTCGTGCGCTTTGAGACGGCACTCACTAATTCTCTCATCCGTCCTTGAATTTATTGGCTCTCCGGCCGGCATCTTGGAATGCCTTGGGGGGCTGACCCATACTAACAGGCACGCGGCAGCACTCGGTCTAATCGCGGTCCGCAGATGCCGGATCGGAGCTTAACAGGGACCGGGCATGTTTTCGAGCCGCGTCGGTCTGGCCGCCCAACATCCGCGCCAGTTCGGTCACGCGCTCCTTGGGGGTCAGCCGGGTGATCTCCGAAACCGTGCGCCCGTCGCGGATGAGCTTGGTCACGACGTAATGGGCATCCGCAGGGGCGGCCACCTGCGGGAGATGCGTGATGCAGAGCACCTGCCGGTTGGCGGCAATCTGCTTCATCTTTTCGCCCACCGCATGGGCCGTCTCGCCGCCGACGTTGGCGTCCACCTCGTCGAAAACCAGCACGGGTATCTCGTCTTGAGCCGCCAGCACCGTCTTGAGGGCCAGCATCACGCGGGCCATTTCGCCGGAGGAGGCGATGGCACGGAGCGGACGGGATGGCTCTCCCGGATTGGGGGCAAACTGGAATTCAATCTCATCCAGGCCAGTGCGTAGCGGGGCCGCACGCTCGGCCGCAATAGCCGGACCGTCCACCAATGCTGAGGTTTCGGGTAAGGAAGACGCCCCCGCCGGACGCGGCGACGGGGCGGTGGCGCTGCGAATGTCCACATCAAACTGGCTCTGCCGAAACCCGAGATCGGCCAGCTGGCGAACTACGGCCTTGGTCAATAGCGGAATTACCTTCCGGCGGGCGGCGGTCAGTTTTTTACCCGCCGCCAAAAGGGTCGCATCCAGCGCGTCCAAGGCCTGGTTAATCCGAGCCAGTTCGGCGTCGCGCCCTTCCAGAGCTGCGAGTTTCGCCGACGCCTCGGCTCCGAAGGCCATCACTTCCGGAAGCGTCGCGCCGTACTTGCGCTTGAGCGACCGGAGCAGGTCCATCCGCGCCTCCAGCTGCTGAAGCTGCGCGGGGTCGATGTCCACGTTTTCGGCGTAGCGCGACAGCTCCGACTGCAATTCGCGCCATGCCCCGGCAGCCTGCGCGTGCAGCGCGACCATGCCCTCCGCGCCCTCGTCCACGCGCTGCAATTCCTGCAGGGTGCGCCCCATTTGCCCCGCCTGGGCCATCAGGGAATTATCGTTTTCGCTCAGGGCGTCCAGCGCGGTCTGGCTCAACTGCAGCAGTCGGGCGGCGTTGCTGGACCGCTGAAAAGCCGCCTCCACCTGCTCGTCCTCGCCGGGCTGAAGCCGGGCGCTGGAAATCTCCTTCACCTGGAAGCGCAGGAGGTCGAGCTGCTGCGCGTAGGTTTTCTCATCGACGATGAGCGCCGACTTTTCCGCAGCGAGCGCGGCCCGCGACCGGACCCGTTCGCCAAAGGCCGCCCGCTCTTTTTCCAGGCCGCCGAACGCATCGAGGATGGCGAGCTGTTTTGCCGGATGCAGCAGGGACTGGTGATCGTGCGGCCCGTGCATGTCCACAAGCCATTCGCCAATCGTCGCCAGCGTGGACAGGGACGTGGGCGTGCCGTTGATGAACTGACGGTTCGCCCCGGCGCTGGTGAGGGTGCGCTTGAGGACCAGCTGATGATCGTCGCAGGGCTCCAGGCCGTTCTCCTCCAGAAAGGGTGCGAGCGGCGCGCGCAGTTTTTTTATTTCGAAGACCGCCTCGACGGAACAGCTGTCGCTTCCGCTGCGGAGGAGAGAGCGGTCGGCGCGGTCGCCGAGGACCAGGTTGAGCGCGCCGATGATGATGGATTTGCCGGCACCGGTCTCTCCGGTGATGACGTTGCAGCCCGGCTGGAGTTCCAGCGTGAGGTCCGGGACCAGCGCGAGGTTTTTGATGCGGAGCGTCGTCAACATGGGTAACGTTTGCTGCGACCATTTGAACGGTTATTGTCCCATTGGGCAAAAAGAAAATTTCAAGCATGTCATTCAGCGTCACCTTTCTCGGCACCGGCACCTCCCAGGGAGTGCCGCTCATCGGCGTGGACTATCCGCCGGAATACTTGGCAAACCCGAAGAACTGGCGCACCCGTCCCGCCATCTACGTCGCCACCGACGCGGTGAAGCTGGTGGTGGACACCCCTCCGGAATTCCGGCTCCAGTGCCTGCGCGAAAACATCAAGCATCTGGACGCGGTGCTAGTCACTCACGCCCACGCCGACCATGTGCTCGGCATGGACGACTGCCGCCGGTTCTGCGATCTGCGCGGCGGCACCGCCCTGCCCATCTACGCGAGCGAGGAGACGATGGCCCATCTGCGGCGCGTTTTTCTCTATGCGTTTCATCAGGGACCGTGGCCGAGGGGGTATTTCATCCCGCAGGAACACGTTTTAAAGGGCCCCTTCGTCATTGGCGATTTGAAGATCACGCCGCTGGATCTGCCGCATGGCCGGATGACAACGACCGGCTTTCTCTTTGAGCAGGGCGGCCGCAAGCGGCTGGCGTATTTGAGCGACTGCAAGGAAATCCCCGACGCCGCGATGGAGCAGGTTCGCGGGGTGGAAGTGGCTGTGCTGGACGCGCTGCGCCATAAGCCGCATCCGACGCACATGTGCCTGGATGAGGCGCTGACGGCGGCGCGGCGCATCAATGCCCGGGAGACGTTTTTCACGCATCTCACTCATGATTATGACCACGACCTCTCCCAGTCGGAATTGCCTCCGGGTATCCGGCTGGCCTGGGACGGGCTGAAAGTGAACGCGGACGAATGAATTTCATCCGACTCATATTCCTGGCGCTGTTGGCTGTCGGAGTAGGCACCTATGCCGGGGCTGCTGCTGTAGCCGCCGAAGGGGGCGATGAAGTGGTAGTAATCTATAACAGCAACGTGCGGGGTTCAAAAAAAGTTGCCGATCATTATGCCCAGGCCCGGCAAGTTCCCCGGCGGCAGGTCTACGGATTCCCCCTGCCCACCGCGGAAGAGATCAGCCGCACTGAATTCCGGGAATTGCTCCAGCAGCCGCTCGTTCAGAAACTCGAGGCGGACGACCTCTGGACCTTCCGCTGGATGAAGACGTCTGCGATTCCCAGCCAGCCCGGGCGCGAGGGGCGTCTGGTAGCGGCCTCCAAAATCCGCTACGCCGTGCTGTGCTATGGAGTGCCGCTGAAAATCCGTCCGGATCCCGGTGCTCTTGAGGCGGGCAAAACCAATTTGCAGGCGGAACTCCGGCACAACGAGGCCGCGGTGGACTCGGAGCTGGCCCTGCTGCCACTGATCAACCTGGAGCTGACGCTGACGGGCCCGCAGGGCAATTCGTTTTACGGGGCGACCAATGCGGCGGACCTCCATCCGACCAACGGCATCCTGCTGGTGGCGCGGCTGGACGGCCCCACGCCGGAGATAGCCTGTGGGCTCGTGGATAAGGCCCTGGCGGCGGAGCGGGACGGGCTATGGGGCCGGACTTATTTTGATGCGCGCGGGCTGGGCAAAACCAACTTGTATTTTCTGGGCGATGAATGGATCCTGGGCGCGGCGAAACTGTGCCGCGAGCTTGGTTTTGAAACCACGGTGGATAACTTGCCAGAGACGTTTCCCGCGAGTTTCCCGTTGAGCCAGATTGCCATTTATTGCGGCTGGTACGACGGGAATGTCTCCGGGCCATTTGCGGCGTCCCAGGTGGAATTCATGCCCGGCGCCTTTGCTTATCATCTCCATTCCTTCAGCGCCAGCACGCTCCGCAGCACCCGGGAAAATTGGGCTGGGCCGCTGCTGGCCCGGGGGGCGACCTGCACCCTGGGTTGCGTGTACGAACCGTATCTCGGCGCCACGCCCAACGTCGCCATGCTTCTCGCCCGGCTTACGGTGTCGGGCTTTACCTTCGGCGAAGCCGCCTACGCCGGGCAGCCGTTTTTATCCTGGCAGACGACCGTGGTGGGCGATCCCCTCTATCGTCCGTTCGGGAAAGCACCCACGGTCCTGCATGAGCAGCTGACGCAGCAAAAAAGCTCGCTGCTGGAATGGTCCTATCTGCGGCTGGCAAACACGGCACTGGCGCACGGCTCCCGCGCATCCGCCGTCGCCAGCCTGATTGAGAACCTGGACGTGGCCGCCCACAGCGCGGTGCTCACAGAAAAATTGGGCGACCTCTATGCTCTGGAAGGCAAGCCTTCCTCGGCGATTTGGGCCTATCAAAACGCCCTGAAAATGAATCCATCGCCCCAGCAAAAGCTCCGCCTGCGGCTGTCGCTCGGCGAAAAACTCCAGGAGCAGGCGCGCAATGCCGAAGCGATCGAGAATGACCGGAAACTGTTGTCCGAGACCCCCGATTATCCCGGCAAAAATTCGGTGGAGGTGAAAATAAAATCTCTGTCACCAACGGCCACCCCCCCTCCCCTCCCAGCGCCATGACCTGGATCACCCAGCAATCAGGGCCCTCGGATGGCCTGAGCCTCCTCTGACACAGCGATTATTGAAGTTTAAATCATGCCCCACTTTTTTGACACTCACGCCCATCTGGATTATCCGGATTACGCGCTGGACTTGCCGGAGATCATCGCCCGCGCCCGGGCCGCCGGAATCACCCGGATCATCTCCATCGGGACCCGGCTGGACAGCAGTGAGCGCGCCGTCCAGCTGGCCGAACGCTATCCGGAAGTCTACGCCGCCATCGGCTGGCATCCGACGGAGGCCCTGGAGGCGCCGGAAGATTTGCGGCCGGCCCTGCGCGCGCTCGCGCGCCATCCAAAAGTCGTGGCCATCGGGGAAACCGGTCTGGATTATCACCATTTGCCGAGCGAAAAGCCGGGCGGCACTGCGGCCGACGACTCACGTTACAAACAAAAGCAGGCGGATATTTTCCGGCAACAGATGGAGATTGCCTCTGAATCCCGCCTGAACTGCGTCATCCACCAGCGCACCGCGTTTGAAGACACGCTGGAGCAGATGCGCCCGTTCATCGGCCGGACGCGCGGGGTGTTTCATTGTTTTGGCGAGACCGTGGCGCGGATGGAGCAGGTTTTCGCAATGGGCTCCCTGGTGAGTTTTACCGGGATTGTCACTTTCAAGAATGCGCAGAATGTGAGGGACGCCGTGGCGGCCGCCCCGCCGGACCAGTTCATGTTGGAAACCGACTGCCCCTACCTCGCCCCGGTGCCGTACCGCGGCAAACGCTGCGAACCGGCTTATGTGCGGGAGATCGCCGAGGCCGTGGCCCGGGTCCGAGGCTGCACCCTGGAAGAACTGAGTGCGGCGACGGAAAAAACAGCGCTGGATTTTTTTAGGAAATTGTCGTCCACGGCTGCTTGATTTTAAACTGAATTCCAAAACAGAGGCTTGCCCATCCTAGCCGAGGCAGCGCCGAAAAAACGGCCGCCTCTCCCCAGCCCTCTCCCCACTCCTGCTTCGCGGAGCGAGGGGGAGAGGTCGGCGAGAGCGCGGCCCGCTTTGGAATTTGGGTTTAGCAGAGGAGGCGGGGCGGCGCGATTTCGGGTTTTGTCCGGGCTCAGCCCAGCCGGCCCCGGATAAAAATGAAATAGAGCACCAGCAGCGCAGCCAGCCCTCGAGACAGCCAGCCGGCTTCCCGACCGCGGCCGCTCAAGATTTTGATGACCGGATAACTGATGAACCCCAGCGCCAGGCCGTCGGCGATAGAATACGATAACGGGATGCCGATCAGGGTCAGGAATGCCGGCACGGATTCGCTGGGATCTTTCCATTCAATCTTGGCGACATTTTGAAGCATCATCGCCCCGACGATCACCAGTGCCGGGGCGGTGAGCGGGGGATAGCTCCCGATCATGGCGATCAGCGGGCTGAAGAACAGGGCCAAGAGAAAAAATCCCGCCACAACCAATCCTGCCAGACCGGTGCGCCCGCCCTGCTCCACTCCGGCCGTGCTCTCGATGAAACTCGTTACCGTGCTGGTCCCCAGAGCCGCGCCGGCCACCGTCCCCACGGCATCGGAAACCATCGCCTGGCGGGCGCGCGGCAGACGGTTGTCCCGCATGAAACCAGCCTGCTCGCTGACGCCGATCAGCGTGCCGAGGGCATCGAAGGTGAGCATGAACAGGAATACCAGCACGCAGGGGAGCATGGAGAGGGACAGCGCATGACGAAGATCCATCTGCAGGAACGTCGGGCCCAGGGACGGCGGCAGGGAGACCACGCTGTGGGCCAGGGTGAACTGCTTTATCAACAGGGACTGGGCCACCTGAGGGGAGGCATCGGGCGACAGCGTCCCTTTCAGCACGATGGCCAGGAACGTGGCGGCGACGATGCCCCAGAGGATGGCGCCGCGCACTTTCCGGGTGAGCAGCACGGCGGTCGCAAAGAGCCCTGTGAAAAACACAATCAGATCGGGCGAGTTGAAATGGGGGTTGAGCTTCACCGCCGAGCCGGGGTCTTTGACGATTAGTCCGGTATTTTGGAGGCCGATGAAGGCGATGAACAGGCCGATGCCGCCTGCGATCCCATTCCTCAGGCTGGGAGAGAGAGTATTGAAAATCATCTCGCGCAGACCGACCAGCGACAGGATCAGGAACAGGATTCCGGAGAAGAAAACGCAGCCCAGCGCCACCTGCCAGCTATTGGAAAAACCCGCAGCGGCCGCGGTGGGGATGGCAGAAAAAACAAAGAAGAAATTCTCGCCCATGCCAGGGGCCTGGGCGATGGGATAGCGCGCCAGAAGCGCCATGAGCGCCGTGGCCAGCGCCGCCGCCAGACAGGTGGCTGTGGTCACCGCGCCGAAATCCATGCCCGTCTCAAACCCGAACATCCGGCCGGACATAACTGCGGGCTGGACCACGATGATGTAGGCCATGGTCAGAAAAGTGGTTGCTCCCGCGAGAACCTCCGTCCGCACCGTGGTATGGTTTTCCGCCAGATTAAAAAAACGTCCGAGCATGATTTGAGAGTGGCCGAGTTTAAAAGTCCGGTGACGATTTCAAAGCCTGAAATGCCTGAGGCTTTTTCTGCCGGCCGGGTTTGCCGGGCAGCTGGAGTGTCACTCCATGGTCTGGTTGTACTGCCGGACGATTTTGCGGGGAATCGACCGGGGCAGAAGCCGGTTCAAAAAGACGAACAGCTTATTTTGAAATCCAGGCACGGCGGTGACAACCCCCCGGCGATAGGCCCGGTGCCCATGATCCGCCACCGCTGCGGAGGTCATCTTGGAAGTCTTCAGGCGCCGGACTTTTGAGCCGCGCGCCACGCGGCCGAAATCGCTTTCAGTCGGGCCGGGGCACAGCACCGACACGGTCAGGCCCGTGCCTTGAAGTTCCTCGGCCAGCGCCTCGCTGAAGGACAGCACAAAAGCTTTGGTCGCATAATAAACCGTCATGCCGGGGCCGGGCAGGAATCCGGCGACCGACCCGACGTTGAGGATTCCGCCGCGCCGGCGCTGGAGCATGCCGGGCAGAAACAAGCCGGTCAGCTCCGTCAGCGCCGCGAGGTTGACCTGAACCATTTCAAGCTGACGCGCCAGGGAGATTTCAGCAAAAGACCCGCTGGCTCCAAAGCCGGCATTGTTGACCAGCACGTCGACCGAAATTTTTTCGCCGGCCAGCTCGGCAAAAATCCGCCGGGCCTCTCCCAGGCGAGAGAGATCGGCCGTCAGGACGCGCACCTGGCTCGGATGAGCCTGGCGGAGTTCCTCGGCGAGCGCCTCGAGAGCCTCGGTATTGCGGGCAAGGAGGATGAGCTGAGCGCCGTCGGCGGCGAAGCAGCGGGCGAGATCCCGGCCGATGCCCGAGGACGCGCCGGTGACTAAAACGGTTTCTTGATTCATAGAAAGCGCAAGATGCTGGCGCCCGGCCGCACCGTAAAACGGGGTTACTGGTTGCCCCAGCCAAACCGCGCGGTGATGGGCCAATAGACGAAAAAGGATTTGCCGATGACGTTCCGGGCGGGGAACGACCCCCAGGCGCGCGAATCAAAACTGTTGCAGGTGTTGTCCCCCATCACCATGTAGGAATCGCCGTCATTATTGAAGACGGTGGACGCATCCGGAAAGAGGGGCGCCAGGCTGGGATAGAGCCCAAACTGCTGAGCCACCGCGCCGTTGACGTGGCCGGAATACAGGCTGTCTGCCGGCGCCGTTTTTGGATTGAAGCCATAGACGTTCTCGAAGTGCGGCGTGGAGGCGTCCAGACGTTCGCCGTTGATGATCAGGTGCCGGTCGTCCCCGATCTGCACGCGATCGCCCGGCATCACCACCATGCGTTTGATGTAAAACTGGTCCTGCTTCATCTGGGCGTGCTCGATTCCCCGGGTCTCGAACACCAGGATTTCGCCGCGCACCGGCTTGCGGAAATTATAGGAGATCCGGTCCACGAACAAATGGTCTCCGGCCACGATGCGCACACTGGCCACCACGTCGCCTTTATGATAGATGTGCCCCTGCTCCAGCCGGGCCCGATAGGCGAACGCATCCGCCCCGGGATAGGGCGGCTCGCCATAATCCGGCGGAAACCACATGACATGTTCCACCCCGCCAATCCAGAGCGATTGCTTGAGATTGAAAATCAGGAAGCGGCGCATCGGGCTGATCTTTTCAATCTCGCCGTCCGCCTGCGCCACCACGCGGACGTAGGAGACGCCGGCGAACCATTCCCGGACGCGTTGCAACCCGGTGGGGATCTTGTAGTCGGGCTGCTCCAGCAGGTTTTTAGCCGTGACGCCAAAGAGCGTGGGCTGCATCGATCCGGTGGGGATCTTGAAAGGCTGGACGAAGAAAGTGCGGATGGCCATGGCCACGGCCAGCGCCACGAGCAGGACCTCCACATTTTCACGCCAAGCCGGATGCGGATACGGCTTGAGCGACTGATTGGCGGCGGCTTCGAGCTTGCTCACTTCCGATTTTAAAGCCGCCCCCTTGGCGCCCGCGCGCAAGGCGGCCGCCAGACCCTCCAGGGCGCGCTGGACATTTTCCCGCGCCGCGGGCGGGAGCAGGTCTCGCTGTGCACCCAGCATCCGGCGGACATGCTTCATCATCGCCGACGCCTCGCGCACCTCAGCAGAAAGAAACCAGCGTAACATCATATATTTGTTTCTGAACGCGGTGTCCCGGTCGGGAGCCCCTGCCCGGCCGGTCGGTTGAAGTGAGTGCGCATGGGCGGCGGATCAGGATTTGAGCACGGCGATGAACGCCTCCTGCGGGATTTCCACATTGCCAATGGATTTCATGCGCTTCTTGCCTTCCTTTTGCTTTTCCAGCAGCTTGCGTTTTCGCGACACATCGCCGCCGTAACATTTTGCCGTCACATCCTTGCGGAAGGCGCTGATGACCTCGGAAGCGACGATTTTACCGCCGATGGCCGCCTGGATTTTGACCTGAAACTGCTGGCGCGGGATTACTTCTTTCAACTTCTCAGCCAGCGTCCGCCCCCGGCCCTCGGCCTTGGTGCGGTGGACGATGCAGGAAAATGCGTCCATTGGCTCGGTGTTCACGAGCATGTCCAGCTTCACCATGTCGGATTCCATCTCCCCGTCAAATTCATAATCCATCGATCCGAAGCCGCGGGTCATGCTTTTGATCCGGTCGTGGAAATCAATCAGGATTTCGTTGAGCGGCAGCCGGCTGGTGAGCATCACCCGACGCGCGTCGAGCGTCTCCGTGTGGTCCACGGCGCCGCGCTTCTCAGAGATCAGCGCCATCAGATCGCCAATATTTTCGTTCGGGCAGATGACGAACGCCTTCACCATCGGCTCCTCAATTTTGGCGATGTGGCTGGGATCGGGCATGAATACTGGATTGTCCACCAGCTTGACCGAGCCATCATTCATGGTCACCCGGTAGATGACGCTGGGATAGGTGGCGATGATGTCCATGCCATATTCGCGCCGCAGCCTCTCCTGCACGATTTCCAGATGGAGCAGCCCCAGGAAGCCGCAGCGGAACCCGAAGCCGAGCGCCACGGAGCTTTCCGAAGAATAGACAAAGGCCGAATCGTTCAACTGCAACTTGCCCATGCTCACTTTGAGCGCCTCGTAATCGGCCGTGTTGATGGGGTAAATGCCGCTGAAGACCATCGGGTGGATTTCTTGAAATCCGGGCAGGACGTCGGAGGGATTACGGGAATCGGTGATGGTGTCGCCCATCTTCACTTCCTTGGGGGACTTGATGTTGGCCGTGAAATACCCCGTCTCGCCCACCTCCAGTTTTTCGCGGGCGTAGGGCTTGGGATTGAAGCTGCCGACCTCCTTGACCTCAACGGTTTTTCCGGAATGCAGCAGCTTGACCATCATGCCCGGTTTCAATTCCCCGTTGAAAACGCGGACGTGCGTCACGACGCCCTTGTAGGTGTCGAAATAGGAATCAAAGCCCAGCGCCTGCAGGCTCGTCGCCCCGGTGGGCTTGGGGGGCGGGATGCGCTCCACCACGGCTTCCAGGATGTCTTCGATGCCGATGCCCTGCTTGGCGCTGGCCAGAACGGCGGTCTCGGCGGGGGTGG
>Ga0114971_10002360_pt1 | contig 12983 bp, 13 predicted proteins | sample M_140625_MF_Meta_FD_87320 | JGI IMG/M metagenome (GOLD analysis project Ga0114971, IMG submission 87320) | Freshwater microbial communities from Lake Montjoie, Canada to study carbon cycling - M_140625_MF_MetaG | ecosystem: Environmental > Aquatic > Freshwater > Lake | place: Lake Montjoie... | reverse complement strand
TCAAAAAGTTTCCGGTTAATATGGTGCGGATGGAAGAGTGCACGGACACGCTCGATTCACTTATGGAAGATGGAGAAATCGAAACCGTTGACGAATGGGGGTCGGTTTTAATGCAGGTCATTATGACGCTCATTGCGTACCAGAAAATGTTTTGGTTTACGCACAATGACCTGCACACAAATAACGTCATGTTTGTCGAAACGGATAAAGAGTACCTATTTTATTTGTACGGCGGCAAACACTACCGTGTCCCAACATTTGGCAAAATATTTAAAATTATTGATTTTGGACGGGCGGTGTACAAGTTTAAAACGCTCACCATATGCAGCGACAGCTTTCACCCGAAAGGTGACGCGGCAACCCAGTATAATTTCGAACCCTATATGAACGACAAGAAACCGCGATTGGAACCCAATTCCAGTTTCGACTTGTGCCGACTGGCGTGCTCGCTGTACGATTATTTCATAAACAACATGGCGCGCGCGTCCGAACTTTCAAGCGCCAACCCCATTATTGCGCTCATCGCCGATTGGGTTAATGACGACAAGGGTCGCAACGTGCTGTACAAATCCAACGGCGCGGAACGCTACCCCGATTTCAAGCTGTACAAGATGATCGCGCGCACGGTGCACCGACACGTCCCGTCCGCTCAGCTGTCCAATCCGCTGTTTTCAAAATATGAATTTGTCGGTCAAATTTCGCAAAAAAATAAACAAAATATGATGCGAATCGACGACATGCCAGCATATTATATATAATTATATATAGACTTATTTTACTTCATATGAAAATTCTAGAAAATCCCAAAAATAAGTATCTGCGAGTGGTCCTTTGTGATATATATCCTTGCGCATTTTTTCGGGTGTAAAATTATTTTCTTCTTTGGTTTTCAGTTTTAGTTTATATATACCAAATTCATAGCGGTAAGTATTATTTATATATTCTATGCGAACATCTACTATGTCGTCGTCTATATGAAATTCTTTTCTATGGTGATTATTGTGCAAATTTTTGATGTAAAACTTATAATGAAACCGTTTTTTATCCTCATTGCTATTAAATATGTCTTCATCTATATCCTCATAATAGTTATGTGAATTTTTATTTATAGATGGTCGCATAATATAGTCAAGGAATTTATATTTATTTTTGTCGATTTGTCTGACATATTCTCCATCTCGCAGTTTATATCGTTTCATAACTTTGACAAGTATATGTTCTTGCAGATCAACTGGTAATTTTGATAATATTTCCATAATATAAATAATAGTTAATAGTAATCATTATTTATATTTTAAGTGCATTTGTCTGTAAAATAAATAGGAGGAAATTCATCTAATTTGATATATTTACATTGACATTTCTCTATATAAAGTTGGGTTGTACCTGTGTTGGTGTTGGTGTTGGTGTTGGTGTTGGTGTTGGCGTTGGCGTTGGCGTTGGCGTTGGCGTTGGCGTTGGTGTTGTCGACGACGACGTTATGAACGTGTTGGTAGAAACCACGTTTTTATTGCACGGAATGTCGTACCGCTCGCACCACGCGACGCATTTCTGAACGTTTGCGCGCTTGTACGCGTCCATTTTATCGTACGTTTTCGTTTGAATCATCGCGATGGTCGTTGCAATATTATCGATTTGCTGCTGGCCAAGAATTGCGTTTATTTCTTCAATTCGGTTCAGAAACTGTATATTGTGGCGACCGTCTGCGCAACCCGTGTTTAAAACTCCTGCGATTTCTATATTACCACCACCACCACCACCACCACCACCACCACCACCATTACCGTCGATGCCGATAAAAAATGCTCGGAACTTTTGAACCAGCTCGTCGTGCACCCATTTGTCGCACACATTAAACCGTTTACAAATCACATATTTTTCAGAGTTTGCGATGCGGCTCGTATTGGGCTTAAAAATAATCACGTCGTCGTACACGCAGCACAGGAGCTGCAGCAGATCAACGGTCGCCCTGGTAAATATGTCAAATATTTTCAACACGAACGACCCTTCAAAACGCTGCATGGCAATCGCGTACAACACTTCGGCCACGACGAGATTCTGCGCAAGACTTTCCTGATTATTGAAATTGGCCGAAAAATCGAACCCGCCATCGGCGGTTATGAAATGCATTTGTTGACTATATTTTGCGGAGCATGCGTCATAATTTTCAAGCGATAACAGGTTGCCGGTCCCGTCCGCCCCGTATTCCACCTGAACGTTTGTATTCCGGTCCAAGAATGCCCTACTTTTTTTCCATCCCGGGCAGCTGGGGCTGTGTTCATCCACCAGAGTCATTCCGCGGTATACGTCCTCCAAATTACCGCCGCGAAGGTGCACCAGCGCCTCGATGAACCCGCCAGGACCCTCGGCTAAATGGAACGTGTTGATTGGCGATTCGAGTTCGCGGTCGTGGTTGTTGTGCGTGCGCACCGGTGGTAGCAATTTGCAGTGCTTAATAATTTCAACCATTTTATAAAAGGACCGAGACAACGGTCGCATTTTACTAATCGCGCACCTGTGGCCCGGTACAATAGTATGTATGAATTCGTACGGATTGGTGTACTTTTTCATCGCGTCCCAGTCGTCCACGTTGCACGATTCAATCGTTTTTTTAACTTTGCATAAATACCTGTAAATGGAATTGGACACTATGATGCCTACTTCTTCTTCTTCTTCTTTTTCTTTTTCTTTTTCTAATGCAGTGGGTTTAAATAAAAAACAAATGTCGGGTACATCGCTGTTGCGCACAGTTGACAGTCCGAAAAAATTCATTACAATATATAGTTGGGGGGGGGTGGTACGTGTTTACGTGTTTATGTCAGGTACCAGTAATTGCAACTTCATAGTTAATTATATTTATTAAGTTTTCAAGTTATATTATAAAGCAAATTCATTAATACTACGTAATATAACATAAATAAAAAGTTATTATTTTATTCACCACCACCGCCACCACCACCGCCACCACCACCGCCACCACAAATAAAACAAGATGCCGCCTCCACCACCGCCACCGCCTCCGCTCCCGCCGCCGCCGGTACAACTGCACCAGGAAATCATAAACAGGTTGCACTGTTTCATTCAAAACAAGAAAATTCCAAACATTATATTTCACGGCAACAGCGGTAGCGGAAAGAATGCAATTCTCTCTAATTTTTTAACCACCATCTACCAAGGGGACCAAACTGTAATGAAAAATTATATCATGAACGTAAATTGCGCATACGGTCGCGGCATACGGTTTATTCGCGAAGACCTAAAATTCTTCGCGAAAACAAATGTGGATTTGATGGACGGCGAACGGTTCAAATCAATCGTTCTATTAAACGCCGATAAACTGACAATAGATGCGCAATCCGCACTTCGCCGGTGCATCGAATTGTTCTGCCATTCAACCCGTTTCTTTATAGTTGTGGAAGATAAAAACAAGCTACTTAAGCCAATTCTATCCCGGTTCTGCGACCTATATATTCCCGACATCATTTCGACCGACCCCGCGTTGTTTGCAAGCGCGCCGCCGCCGCCGCCATCGTCGTCGTCGGCCGGTGAATGCGCGGTGGCAATTAACTTGTACCGGTACAATTTAGAAAAAACTCTTGATTTTAGGAAACTTAAAACGGGGCGCCTTGAAAAATTAAAGTCATTATTAGAATCCGCGCAATCGGCGCAGAGCGGTCGCGCTGGATGCTGCTATTCCAACCTCATGACGGTTGCCGAAGAATTGTACGAGCGAGGGTACAGCGCGCTGGATATAATCACCCTGCTGGAAATGGAACCGGATACATTTTCGAATTTAGCGGTCAATTCGAATGACCACGCATTTAAGAAATATGAACTTTTAATTGCCTTTAGTCGAGTGAAACGAGAATTTCGCAATGAAAAACTACTCATTTTATTCATCATGTATTTTATGCAATTTCGTTCTGAATTGGATTTAAAAAATATTACGTTTATTTAAATTATTAAAAACAATAAATGGACGACTATTCTGTTTCTAACCTGTACGAGTCGCGCAACGAATGGACCGCCCGGCTCGTAAACATTCTAACCCCGCACGTAATCGATGGAATTAGGTCTATATTTGACGAAGCGTGGAAACTCTGTTCCGATAATGACGAGGAGACCAAATATTTAATGACGTTTCAAAACTTTCTATCGCGCGTCCCCAAATGGAATCCCAGCATTATTGAGCAAGAGTGCGCGCGCATCAAAGAGCGCAGTTCTTGCGGCTACATTGAGGACCTTATCGCGTGCGTGCACGTGGTGCAGCTGAAAAGCCTCACGTGCATGCGCGTGGGCATGAAGAATAAAAAAGTCAACGTGGAGGTTCCAAAAGCAAACGATTTCATTCACAGCGTCTACATAAACGCGGCCAGAAAGCTGTACACGAACGTGTACCTGTACGAGCGAAACGCGCACTCGCTCCAGATGCAGCGAAACCGGCGCGACGTGGAAGTTATTGTGCAGGAGTGCATCATGAACGCGATGCGCGACACCATCCCGATTGAAAAACTATTGAAGAGCTACATGGATCCCACCATTGAGGAGGATGTGGAAATCAGCGAGACAACCAGCATCATTAACCAAGAGACGATCGTCGACAGCGCCAACCGCGACGGCGTGGACGTCGATGACTCGGCGATGCCGGCACTCGCACCGTCCAGAACTGCCGCGTCAGCCAGTGCGGTGATGGCTGACGCGGATGCGGATGCGGAAGCGGTATCGGTTATGGAAGCCCGCGAACGCGAAACGCTTAAAACCGCCGAAACGAAGGAGCTCGAGCGCATGCGCGCCGTACTGGAATCGGCAGACGGCGACAACGGCGACAACGGCGACGGTGCCGCGTCTTCGCGAGTGCATAGCAGCGGCGTCAAATTTAATGACGCCGTGTCCGTGAAAACGGACGAGCATATTGGAAACAACGGCGAAGATGCCACCTTTCACGCGAGGGATGACGGATATGACGTGGACGACGGGGACGGCTCGTTAAAAATTGGCGACGATGTTTCGGGCACAGATTTAGGAATCGAGTTCGAAACAATTGGCTCGAACAACAATTCGGGTGGAAATCAAGACATTAACATTTTAGGCGACATTGAGATTCTCTCATGATCATATGATCAATCATTCTACTATTCTATTTTTGTTTCATTCTATTTTTGTTTTTATGCATTTGTCGTCCACGGTGAACGTCGGCTGGTCTTCGTCCTGCGGAACAATCTTGATTATGCATTTTGATTTCGCCCCGTGCAGGGGTTCGGTGCACCCATTTTCCTTCCCAATTCCCTTTCTTTTTTCATTTCCCTTATTGCGAAATATACCAAAATTGAAAAGCTTATAATTATCTTTATTGTTATCATGTTGAGTACTGATATTATTATTATTATTCTCTCGTTTTAAAGGGTATGAATCTTGATTTTTATTGGTATCCTGATGAGCATCGTTATCGTCGGCGGTACACCTCGATCGAAAATGCTCGTAGCGCTCGCGCACGTCGCAGTACGTGAGTCCACTTTGCTTGCCCAACATTTTATTCACTATTTCGTGAAGCCGGTACACATAACGAGAGAATGTGTCCCGGTTCTTCATATGACACGCTTGCAGGGGGAAAGTTTTGAAATTATTGCGCAGATTCGTGCGACAGTATTTACAGGGAAGAATGTGCTGCAGCCCGATAATAAATGTTCGGTACTGGTGCTGCTGCTGCCGACTCGGTGCAACCGGGTAGTTGAAGCTCATTGTGTGGAGGAAATGCCACATTCCCGGACCCCACACGCTGGTGAGCATGCCGTCCCCGCTGTCCCAGTCTCGTTTTTTGAACGTGCGAGCGCGCGCGCTTGTTGTGCCACTACGCTTTTCGGTGGCGGCAGCTCTCTTAGACCTAGACCGCATCTATTATATGATTGTTTATATGATTGTTATAAATGTTATACGATTGTTATAAATGTTATATTATTGTTATATTATTGTTATATTATTGTTATATTATTGTTATATTATATATTTAATTTTAAAATTTTGAAATTTTGAAATTTTGAAATTTTAAATACTTGACTTTAAGATTTTAATTACTACTTCATGTCCATAAGTTTATCAATCGCCACTCCGACGAAAATTCCGAGCGATAAATTACCGGAGAAAAAGCCGGTCGCGATGGTTATGAGGGTGATGAACCAGTGCTTATCGAACGCGCGGGGTTTAAAGAGCGCCGACCAGTCGCCGGTCTTATACACGACGAGCAACATGATTCCCACGATTGCGGCTATGGGGATTTCATTCACCGCCGGCGCCAGAAACATCGTGAGTATGATAAATAGAACACTGGTTATAATGGATGAAAATTGGGTAGTTGCGCCGTTATCGGTGTTTAATCGGGATTGTCCCACCAAAACGCATCCGCCGAACCCGCCGCCGAATCCGGAAACAATGTTTGCAATACCCTGCGACATTGACTCTTTGAACGGGTTTGCCTTTATACCCAGCGCATCTTCCACCCCTTTCAGCGTGATGAGCGATTCCATCAGTCCAGCAAACGCCATTGACAGCGCAAACGGAATAATTTTCAACAAATTGGATGGCGAGGACCAATCCACCGCGGGGATGCGAAATGTCGGCAGGCTAGATTTCATTTCACCCAGATCCTTCACGCGATCTAACTCGTAGTATTTAGAAAACGCGTATATAAATCCGGTGATTACAAACATGGACATGAGCCCGCCCGGAATATGAATCGTCTTATTGTCGCGTAATAGTTTGATGTTATACTCTATCACGCCGTACACTGCAATTGCCAGCGAAATCAGCGTGAACAGGATCGTGTTTGCCATTTTTAACCCCGTAAAGTATTCGTTATTTTTAGTCTTGAAGTTGTCGAGCTGGCTGACCGCAATCAACCCGGCCAGCGCGACCAGAAATCCCGACATTATATTTTTTGGAATTTGGGACAAGTACTTGTAGAGCCCGGTGACGGATGCCAGAATTTGAAACACCCCGCCTAAAATGACGGTTGGGACAATGTAGTCGTTGCCGAGCAGCGTCTTTACGCCGACGATGGAAGTTGCCACCGCCGCGGTCGATCCCGAAATTAGCGTGGGGCATCCGCCCGTAATGGACGTAATCAGTGAAATGATCATCGTATTGTGGATTCCCGTCATCGGCGGTAATCCGAGTATGTGCGCGAATGCAATGGATTCGGGAATTAAAAGAAGCGCGATCGTGAGCCCCGAGAAAAACTCGTTCACGATTTGGATTGGGTTGACCGTAGTTGCTACTTGAAAATCCATTTTGCGAGTGTTGTGTTTTTATTATTAACAAATATAATATATTAATTAATAAAATATTAATTGCGAAAATTGAACCATAAAAATATATTCAATACAATAAGATTATAATTTTATGCAGTATTGTCAGTTATCCCCATTTCTTGCAAAAAAACAATTCATGATCAATCATTTCTTCATGCCTAAAACGCACGTCAAACCACCCGTGAGCAATACCCCGTTTGTAGGGTATCATTTAGCTTACAATAAGTATAGTACTGCAGCACCCGCGCCACCGCCGACAACAACGACGAGTGCCGCCGATGCGGGTCGACCAACCGCGTTATCGTTGCCGGCATCATCTGCAAACCCGTTTGCATGTTTTATGAACGTCGTGGTTAATCCTGTGGTTGATATGGATTCTACTGCTGCTACCGCTACTACCGCTACCGCTGCTACCGCCGCAGCCGATTCGTACACCATGTCATTTGACGGGTGCAGCAAAGGCAACCCGGGGCGGGCGGGTGCCGGCGCAGTTATTTATTGCAACCAAATTGAAATATGGGCCGATGCTAAATTCGTGGGTGCGCGCGAAACAAATAATGTGGCTGAATACACGGGACTCATTATGGGCCTGCACGAAGCGCGGCGTCGAAACATTTCTCGCCTGACGGTGCACGGGGACAGCGAGCTCATCATCAAGCAAATGAAGAAAGAATATGCCGTTAAGTCGGCGAATATTAAGGCGTATTACGACGCGGCGGCATCGCTTGCCAAGCAGTTTGCGTACATACATTTCAAGCACGTGTACCGTGAGTTCAACGTGCGGGCCGACGAGCTTTCAAATGTTGGCGTAGCCACCGCCACCGAACCAAAATCAAAATAATAATTCCGTATCCCAAAATAAATAAAGAATATAATAATAATAATAAAAGAAGAATACAAATATTATATACAATAAATATTATATATGATACAATAAAAATAACAACAAACACAACAAGCACAACAAACACAACAAGCACAACAAACACAACAAACATGAATTCTCGTGATGCAAATGCCAATATGTGTATTGGGTCGGGGATTGTTAATGGCGACACCAACAGTGGTGTGGGTAATGGAAGATTGTACGGAGTGATAGACGGCATGTACGTCGCATCCGCCGACCGCGTGGATGAATTAAGCAACCGCATGTTTGCGCGCAATGTTCCGTCTCAAGACATGCAGCCGAATTATGACATGCGACCCGTTGCCACGAAATACACGGTCATGCCCATTTACGACCAATACAAGGCTGTGTCTGAATCTACCCGGTCCTACCCGGTGTACAGCCCACACAACGTGTTCAACCCCGGAACCAGTCGGCCACATTTTAACGGGTTTGCCGCAAACGTTAACGTTGAATCCACGCTGCGCAACCAGTGGTTCGCGCTTCAAAACGCGCAGCAATCGGTGTACGTACCGTCCTCCACGAGCGACTTGTATAATACCGCGATTGACTATCGGCCGGTCGTCATGCCGCACCCGCATCTCAGCGACGATTATAGTGCCAGTCTCGCGCCGCATAATTGCAACCCAATGAATTTAGGCAGGGGTGTATTTGAAAATTCAACCCGAATTCAGCTGAAAGACGTTGATACTAGTGCTACTGCTACTCATGCTACTCCTGCTACTACTCACGCTACTCCTGCTATAGCGTGATAAAACACTTGTTGGGTACGTTGGACGCGTTTGATACTGAATTATCTGAAGATGGATTTGAGAAGAAGTCCACCGGGTGGGGGGGTTTTAAGATGCTGCTATTACCGCTATTACCGCTATTACCGCTATTACTACTATTGCTACTTCCGCCGCGCATGAACGCTGCAAATGGATGAGATGCATGTTTTTTTGCCGGTGTAGCCACGAATTTCTGAGACAGTGTTGGTGTTGGTGTCAGTGGTGTCAGTGTTGGTGGTAGCGGTGGTACGGATGCCATCATTACTTTAGTATCTTTGGTCTTCCACTCGTTTTTGAAATATTTGGAATTGTTGGTGTACATGATGCGGTATCCCTGCTTGGCATAATACGCCTGCCGTTTCATCCACTGGTTGCGAAATATGTCGTGGTAGTCAATGATGTCAATCACGAGCGGACTGCTGTGCTTGGTTCTCAAAATTCGCCCCACCGACTGACACACGTCGGTTTTGGGCGTGGCCATGATCAGTGTGGTTAGTGTGGGAATGTCCAGCCCCTCGGACGCCATCGCGTAGGTTGCAATGATGATTTTCTTGCTCTCGCTGCGCTTTAAATCCGCATCCTTCATCCCACCCACGTAGTACCCCACGCTGCCACCGCCAATATTGTGGTGAATGACCGCGTCGTGTAAATACGCGAGCAGCGATTTATTGTGAGCCAGAATCATTACTTGCTGCTCCCCATTCAGTTCCAGTTCTCGGCGCAGAACGTCGATTATGAAGTCGCTGCGCCGGCCGCAATTGCACAGCTTGGTGATCATTGTGCTGAATTTGGGGTTCCCTCGGTAGTCAGTCTCCACTTCGTTAAAATCGTCGTCGGCAAGGTAGTACTGTATACCCTTCACAACCACGTTATGCTGCATCTCGGATTTTTCTTTGTGTACGATTTCACCAAGAAACATTTTAAACACTTTTGTGAGCCCGTCCTTGCGGGTCATTGTGCCAGACAGTCCCAGCGTGTACCGGGTTGTTATTTTTATCATGCAGCGACAAAACACTTCGGCGCTCATGTGGTGGCATTCGTCAAACACGGTCAATCCGAAATCGCTGAACGTCGAGTCGTCGTATTCCTTCATGGACAGCGACTGCAGCATTCCAATCACGATGTCCTTGTTTTCAATATCGATTTCCTGGCCCTGAATTCGCCCGACGCGCGCACCGGGTAGGAACTGCTGGATTCGTTCCAGCCATTGGTTCATGAGAAACGATTTGTGCACGACGACCAGCGTCTTTTTTTTTAGCACGCTCATGATTTTAAGCGCCATAACGGTCTTGCCCTTGCCGGGGTCGACGTCCAAGCACCCGCCACCCCCACCGCCACCACCGCTCCCGCTGCGGACGTGCGCGACGTATTTATTTACGATAACTGTCTGGTATTCGCGAAGTTCTCCGGCAAACTGCAGGCCAGGCGCATCCGCGCCGGGGTGGATGCAGTTTTCATCCGGCTCGCCGTACGTTTCCAGACCGTAATACCGCGGAACAAACATGGTGGTTGCGTTTTCCATGAAAATCGGAAAAGGTTCGGGCTGAACCGGGGCTTGGGGTGCGTGCGGGCGCATTAATAAGTCCTTGCGTATCTGCGTTTGTTCGGCGGGGTCGAGCGCCGCCTTGCGAATGGCGTACCCGCGAAGGCCCATACACGTTGAAGCCGACGGTGAAAATGAAAATTGGGTCGATGTTGTTGATGTTGGCGCGGTTGTCATTGTCGTTTCTGGGCTCTATATATTGCGTATTATAATATATGTATGAGGGGATTGTCTTTAACGGGTTTATCAATTTTGTTTTTTACTCAGAATCTAAACCCCTCGCAGAAAAAAATGGACTTACCCTGCCATCATTTACTTACATATTTACGGGTTTACAGTTGTCGGCGCGCTTGCTCTCCGTTACGAGAAGCTCACTGCGTATCGTTGTATAGTGATGTATATCTCCTTCTCCACGTAAAGGGTGGTCGTGCCTGTTTCCATGTTCTCCTCGACATCGACCTTAGATGACATGACGCCATTCCATTCAGCGCATTCTGCTCGTTGTTCTTCCAGTGTATCCGCATGCTTGTGTAGAACTGCTGCACGCGCAGCGTCGTAAGTAGAGTAGAGCGTCGGGTATAGCTCGCCATTTTCAAGAACGACATAACGGTTGTTTGAACCGGATTCGTGATAAGATGCCATGATTTGATATGCTGGTACGAAAGACTGATTACCGATATGAATATGTATTACAAAACCATTTCAATTTTTTCTTACACCACCCATAGACGCGTATGTCGGTTGCGCCGGATTGTCCGAGAGATTCACTGTAAAAGCGGCGTGGGCGCACTTCTTCATCCGTATTTCGAATAAATAAAAAAGAAAAGAAAACTCCAAAACTTTTTAGACTCTTGCAAAACATGTATTTTCGTCGTCGTCGACCCAAAGTTCCAAAAGATAAAAGATGGCAAAACATCCTCCCAAAAGGGGGTAGTACGTTTGAGTTTTTCTGTTAGTAATAAGGAAAAGTTTTGGTTTGGTGAAACGACTTTGGTTTTTTGCGGTTTTTTCGCGTTTTTGGACGGAAAATCGCCATTTTTGCACAAAATCGGCGAATTATCATGGGCGCTAGATATAAATATTTTCGTCGAAAACAAGTATGGGCGTTTTTAAGGGATAAAACGTGCAAAAATGTGCAAAACTGTGCATGTTTTATCCCCTAAAAACGCGCACCGATTTTATTTACTTTTAAAAAATGGCGGTATTTGGGGATATTTTCGGGAATTCGGGACCCATTTAAAAAGTACATTTTTAGCGAAAAACGTACTACCCCATTTTGGGAGGATGTTTTGCTGCGCGATTTCTAATTTTCATAAAAAATTGATTTTGCGTATAATCAATCGCAACAACAACAACAACAACCAACGAACAGCAATTCATATTTCATGACATTCTACCCAATTGAAATCAACGGCAAAAAATACCTGATTTGCAAGCTCCCTGACCAAGCATTCTCCACATTGCACGACCCCGCGACCAAACGAATTGTGGGCCAATGGAACAACCATGCGGCACAATATGAAATTTTCCCTACTGCTGCGGAGACTGCTGCGGAGCGAGATTTTGACAAGCAAATGAAGCAGTTAATTGCATCCGGAGCGGCATTTAGATTCGTTTGATTAAGGAAGGAACAAGGAAGAAGAACCGAACCTACGAAATGAGAGAATAATGTGTGGTTTAGCTATTATTTTTTATTATAAATAAATTTATTTATCAAAACGATGTCGCGCATTATTTTATTTTCTGTGTTATTACTATTACGCAAAATTACGCAAATATAAAATAAAATAATTTTATACATAATCGCCGAATTGTATTTGAAATGGAGTATTTTAACACACTGTTGAAAAAAGAGAAGCAGCACGAAATGGTGCTGCTCGTTGTTTTGGTGGTGTACATCATGTTCGATATTTCGACCCCGCCGATGCTGGCCGAGTATCTGGATACGGCATACGGCAATATCATCATTGTCGTGCTTGCACTCACGCTGTTTTTAAGCACCCACCCCGTGATTGGTATTTTAGGCCTGTTTGCGGCGTACGAGCTCATTAAGCGGTCCAAGCTCAATGCGTCCGGACCGTCGTCAATTAGTGCGCTCATTCACCAGGTTGCGCCCGGCGAATCGTACCGGTCTAAATACATGGAATCGACGCAGGTGTCGTATAACAGTGGGCTGGAGGACGCGCTCGTTTCACAGGTCCCAATGCTGTCCACGCAACCCCCCGCAAATTATCGCGACGCAAACAGCAATTTCCAGCCCGTGTACGCGGACGATCACGCGGCGCTCAGCGCATTTTAAATCCGGTTCAAGTTTAAAATTAATTAATTACAATATACTTTGTACATTGTAATTAACAACGGTATTATTGTTATTGTTATTGTTATTATTATTATTATTATTATTATTATTATTATTATTATTTTATATAATATTATTTAAAATTATAATTTATATATTA
>Ga0114971_10002356_pt1 | contig 12990 bp, 11 predicted proteins | sample M_140625_MF_Meta_FD_87320 | JGI IMG/M metagenome (GOLD analysis project Ga0114971, IMG submission 87320) | Freshwater microbial communities from Lake Montjoie, Canada to study carbon cycling - M_140625_MF_MetaG | ecosystem: Environmental > Aquatic > Freshwater > Lake | place: Lake Montjoie... | reverse complement strand
AAATTAAAAATAAAATATAATATTTGAGCAAAAAACCAAGCAAGTCAAAACAATAAATATACAATATAAAATATGGCCATATTAATTACCATTCTATTTTTACTGATTCTAAATGGTTTTTTTTCGCTTTCAGAAATGGCAATTGTTTCTTGCAATAAAGCACTTTTACGTGACATGTTTAAGCGCGGAAACAAAGGCGCTGGATATGTTTTGCAAATTCTTGAAAATCAAGGAAAATTCTTATCAACTATTCAAGTTGGAATTACCGCAGTCGGAACTTTAGCTGCAGCTTATGGTGGCGCAACTGCGGGGCATCATATTGCAAGAATTATCGGCAATATTCCTTTCGTTAAGCCTTACGCAGAGGGCATCGCCATTACTTTTGTTGTAATTTTATTGACATATGTTTCGGTAATAATTGGCGAATTAATTCCAAAACGAATCGCTTTAAGAAATCCTGAAAATATTTCTATTATCATTGCAAGGCCAATGCTGTCAGTGTCTGCGGCCTTTTCTCCATTAGTAAAAATTCTTGATTATTCGGCGGAAGTGGTCATGAGATTTTTTGGAATTTTAGGAAATGGCGACGACAAAGTTACAGAAGACGAGCTTAAAGCCATGCTGTCAGAAGGCGCCGAAAGCGGAGTCATTGAAAAATCTGAACATGAAATGATGCAAAGAATTTTTCTGCTCGACAGCCGCGACGCCAAGTCAATCATGACTCATGTCACCGAAGTTTCTTTTATAAAATTAAACGACGACATTTCTGAAATAAGAAGAAAAGTTAAAGAGGCTGGCCATTCGCGCTATCCCGTAATGAACGACGCTGCAACAAAAGTTGTGGGCGTTGTGCAAGCAAAAGAATTATTGTGGGACGCCTTGTCAAGCGGCAGCGTTGATGTTAAAGCGCATTTGCAAGAAGTGCATTTTATTTCTGAAAACACTAATTGCTTAAAAGTTTTAGAAATGTTTAAAGCCTCGTCAATACATTTGGCCATAGTGTTGGACGAGTATGGCGCAACCGAAGGAATCGTTACCGCGTCTGACATTTTTGAAGCAGTTGTCGGATTACTTCCTTCAAATTATGACGAGCAAGTTGAATTAATGATTCGTCGCCGCGAAGACGGCTCATGGCTTGTCAACGGCATGACGCCAATTGATGAAATTAATATTTTAATTGGCATTGAAGAAATTAATGATGAAAATGAAGGAAAATTCGACACGATTGCCGGCTTTGTTCTTGATAATTTAGAAAGAATTCCTCAAGAGGGAGACAAACTAATTAAATATGGTTATGAATTTGAAATTTTAGACATGGATAGCAGTAAGGTTGACAAGCTTCTAATTTCTAAAATTACAAAATAAAATGAAGAAGAAGACGCATCAATTTGGCACTTTAACTGAAAAAATTGCTGAAAATTTTTTGCGCTTAAAAGGATATTCAATTTTAGAATCGCGTTACAAAAATAGTTTTGGAGAAATAGACATCATTGCTAAAAAGCTTCAAACGCTTGTTTTTGTTGAGGTTAAAGCTCGTAAAAAAAATGAATTAATCGAGGTTATTTTAAGGCAAAAGCAAATTGATCGCATTAAAAAATCGGCAGAATTTTTTATTGCAAATAATGAAGAATATCACAATTTTGATGTCAGATTTGATTTTATCCTTTTCATCGAATCGCTTCTGCCGCAACATCATGAAGGATATTTTGAATAGATAGGTAATGCCATTTCCCACTAATAGTTATAAATTTATGCTTCATAATTTTAGTCTAAAATTTCAAATAAAAATCATCCGTATCGCCTGATACGACTGATTTTTCTTTGAAATTTTATCCTTAAAAATATTTTGCCTAAAGTGAGTGTTTTGAGGTTAAAATGGTATTAGACGCGCCGCTGATAAGGTTGCCTTGCCTCTTAGAAAATTAACGGCAAAGAGACTCATAAAAAAATAAAATTATATTTTTAAAATTTTCTCTCAAAAAATTTATTTCCTTTCGTAAAATCCAACCAATCGCGCTGACGCAATGCTATGCTGCTTAATTGCATAAGACGCAAGCCCAGCAGGGGCTGTTGGCGGCAAGTCAAGCTTTTCAACATCAAGCGCATAAATTGTAAAAATATAGCGATGAACGCCGCTTCCTTTTGACGGGCAAAGGCCCATGTAGGTTTTTATTGCACCATCATTCATAATTGTTGTTGCGCCAAGCGGCACTTCGGCGTTTTTAATTGATTTAGTTAGTGGCGGAATATTAAACAAAATAAAATGCCACCAGCCGCTGTCAGTTAAGGCGTCAGGATCATAAATTGTAAAGGCAAAACTTTTAGTATTTTGCGGAGGATTTTGCCATTTAATAGTCGGCGCAATATTTTGTCCGTTGCAATCTAGGCCCTTGAAGCGATTGGGGTCAGAAAGGCAATTGTCAAACATTGCAGGCAAAACTTGATTGCAACCAAACCCGTTAAATTCAAATTTTTTCGTTAAAAAATCGCCATATTTAAAATCGGGGCTTGAAATTGAAAATGGTTCGGAAGTTTTTGCAAAAATTTCTGCAGAAAATATTGTTGCTAAAAATGTTGTGATAGTAATTTTTTGCAAAAAAGTTTTCATAGAAGAGATTTTTAATTTGAGACAGAGCTAATTATACCATTTACCTCTAATAATTATACATTTAGGCAAAATAATTTAGAGGATGAAATTTTAAAGAAAAATCAGTCGTGTCAGGCGATACGGATGATTTTTATTTGAAATTTTAGACCTAAATTATGAAGCATAAATTTATAATTATTAGTGGTAAATGGTATTAATGCCCTTGCTGCCCACCAGAAGACAATCTTGGAATATTCGCATTGGTCTGTTTTACGAAACCAATATTATCAACGCCAACAGAGCCAAATCCCATATTGTCAGCTTTAAATTCTGCCCCTAGCCCGGGATACAGAATGCATGGCGCCATATTTCCTTGGTCAAAAAAACTTGTAAAAGGATTGTCTGACATGACAGCTGCGCCATTCGGGCCTTGCACTGGAATTAACGAATCAACCGAACCAAGATTTGTTACCGCACCAAGATTTCCACTAACATGACCATATTCATTATCAATGTTGCCAGTAACAATAGCGCCGAAAGTTCCGCCTGATGAAGCGGAAGTTGCGGCCCCAGAATGACCGCCAGAATGTTGCTGCGCATTTTCCATCGAAGCCAACATTGCTGAATTTATTGATCCTGGTTGCTCTGTTGGCATATAAAATTAATTAGTTGCTGCAATTGCTGCTAAATTCAAAATATCGTTAATTGACGAACGCATTGTTACAATTTGCACTGATTTTTCAAAGCCATCCAAAATTGGCCCTACAACGGTGCAATTACCAATTTCTTCAAGCAATTTTGTTGCAATGCTAGCAGAATGTAAACCAGGGCAAATTAAAATATTCGCCGGAGCGCTTAAGCGACAAAATGGATATTTTGACATTTTATCCATGTTTAAAGCCACGTCAGCTGTCATTTCGCCGTCATATTCAAAGTCGACTTTCATGTCGTCAAGCAATTCAACCGCGTGTTTAATGCGCGAAGATTCGGTTTTTAATGCACTGCCAAAGTTTGAAAATGACAAGAACGCAACGCGCGGTTCATATCCCATATCGCGAACTTTTTGCGCAGTTTGCACGGCAATATTGGCCAAATGTTCGGAAGATGAAAGTTCTGAACATGAAGTATCGGAAAGAAAAATTGTGCGACCTTTTGAAATTACCATTGAAATTCCAAGAACAATTTTGCCTTTTTTGTTTTTAATAACTTGCCAAACATCGGTTAATGATTTGCGATATCCGCGCGTTAATCCTGTAATTAATGCATCGCCATCGCCACACGCCAACATTGACGCCGCGAAGGTATTGCGATCATTTTTAACCATGCGCAAACAGTCTGAATAAAGCACACCATTTCTTTGTAATTTTTTATAAAGATACTCGGCGAATTTATTATTTTCTTCAGAAATTGAAGCATTGTAAATTTTAATTCCTTCAGGATTAATATTCGCTTCTTTCATGTTTTCTAACACATGCTTTTCTTTGCCAATTAAAATTGGAGTGCCATAGCCGTTATCGCGCCACATTGCAGCAACGCGGATAATTTCTGGCTGCTCGCCTTCGGCAAAAATTACTCTTTTTGGCGATCTTTCAAGTTTTTCGAAAATCATGCTCAAGCTGTTGACTGTAGGGTCTCGACGCGCTTGAAGTTGTTTTTTGTAAGCGTCCCAGTCTTTAATTGGTTTGCGGGCGACACCTGTTTCAACCGCTGCCTTAGCCACTGCAACTGGCACAACGCTAATTAAGCGCGAGTCAAAAGGCGTTGGAATAATATAGTGCTTGCCAAATTTCATGTCGCGTCCGCCATAAGCTTTGATAACTTCATCAGGAACGTGCTCGCGCGCTAGTTCGGCGATGGCTTTTGCGGCGGCAATTTTCATTTCTTCATTGATGGTAGAAGCGCGCACGTCAAGGGCCCCGCGGAAAATGTAAGGGAAGCCCATTACGTTATTCACTTGGTTTTCATAGTCCGAGCGGCCAGTGGCAACGATTGCATCATCGCGAGTTGCATGAACTTCTTCTGGCGTAATTTCAGGATCTGGATTTGCCATTGCAAAAATTACGGGATGTTTTGCCATTGACTTCACCATTTCTTTTGTCACAGCGCCTTTAACTGAAAGGCCTAAGAACACGTCAGCGCCATTCATTGCTTCGGCTAAAGTGCGAGCCTTTGTGTCAACCGCATGAGCGCTTTTCCATTGGTTCATTCCATCGGTTCGGCCCTTGTAAATCGTGCCTTTAGTGTCGCAAAGAATAGCGTTTTCGTGAGGCAATCCCATTGCTTTAAGAAGCTCTAAGCAGGCTATTCCTGCGGCACCGGCGCCGTTTACGACAACTTTAATTTTTTCGAATTTTTTGCCAGAAATGTGCAAAGCGTTCATAATGCCCGCTGCAGAGATAATTGCGGTTCCGTGTTGATCGTCATGAAAAACTGGAATATCCATTAATTCACGCAATTTGCTTTCAATAATAAAACATTCCGGAGCCTTTATGTCTTCAAGGTTTATGCCGCCCCAAGTTGGTCCTAAATATTTTACCGCATTGATAAATTCATCAGCGTTTTCAGTTGCAACTTCAATGTCAACCGAATCAATGTCGGCAAAGCGCTTGAATAGCACAGATTTTCCTTCCATAACTGGCTTACCAGCAAGTGCGCCAAGGTTTCCAAGGCCTAATACTGCCGTGCCGTTTGAAATAACCGCGACGTAATTTCCTTTTGAGGTGTAATCATAGGCAAGGTCAGGGTTTTTCTGAATTTCAAGACATGGCACCGCAACGCCGGGTGAATATGCCAAAGCTAAATCGCGTTGAGTGTTTAGTGGCTTGGTTGCGTGCATTGCAACTTTTCCTGGTTGTCCTTGAATATGGAACAATAAAGCTTCGTTATCTTTTGACGATTTTGTCGAAGTTGTTTTACTATCTTTTTTTGTTGGCATAATATATTAAAATTTTGTTAGGATTATTTGATATTATTCTGCAAAAACTTTAATGTCAAAAAAAACGCTAAATTATGATAAATAACAGCAAGAAATTCGATGAATTTTTTACAAAATCGCAAGAAAATCGTAAAATTGACTTTTTGGTGCTGCATCACATAGAAGCGAGCTCGGCGGATCATGCAATTGATCAATTGCGGCATTTTAAAGTCAGCGCCCATTTTTTAATTGACGAAAAAGGCGAAATTTTTCAATTAGTTGACGAAAATGACATCGCATATCACGCAGGACATAGCTTTTGGAAGGGTCTAGACGGCCTAAATTCATATTCAATTGGCATTGAATTTATCAATAAATCGCCTTTTGAGAAAAAATTTGAAAAAGCGCAAATGATTTCTGGCGCAAAATTATGCCTTGATATTATTCAAAAATATCAAATATTGCCAAGTAATATTGTTGGGCATTCTGACATTGCTTATAATCCTGAAAATGGCTTGCTTGACCGCAAACAAGACCCGTCCCATCTTTTCGATTGGCAGTTTTTAGTGCAAAATGGCGTCGGAATTTTTCCCGAAATAAATCACGATAATTCGCAAAATAAAAAACTATTCGAATTTGGAGATAAAAACGCCAACATCGTCAAAATTAAAGAAAAATTAGCAGAATTTGGTTATAAAGTTATAAATTTTAACGATGAATTTGATGCAGAGATGGTAATGCTGGCAAGGGTTTTCAATCGCAGATTCATTGGGATTAATGATGATTCGTGGCATATAAAATCGCAAATGGTTTTGGATTTATTAGCAAGTTAATGTCATTTTGTTGGCGATTATCTTGCGCTTGCAATTCTATTTGGTCGCCCGCAAAAAATTCAGCCAAAACCAAGATTCTATTTTCTAAGCGACCTCTCAATCGCCCCATAGCTTTTAATCCCCTTCACATTACCAATTGCGGCAAAATTTAAATTTGAAGTAGAAAATATTTTTTCTGCCAATTTTGTAACATCAGATTTTCTTACCGACAAAACTTTTTCCATAACTTCTTTGTCAGAAATAATTCTGTCATAAGCAAAAATGTCGCCGCCAAGTTTTTGCATTCTGCCGCTGGTGCTTTCTTTGGCCATTAATAAACTTGCTTCAAATTGCGTTCTAACGCGTGCTAATTCTTTGTCAGAAACTTTCTCGCAGATTTTTTTAATTTCGCCAACCGTTGCATTTAATAATTGATTGGTTTTTTCGGGGGTTGTTCCGGCGTAAATTCCGAAAATTCCTGAATCGTGATGATTATAATTAAAGGCGTAAATTGAGTAAGCTAATCCACGATTTTCACGCACTTCTTGAAATAATCTTGATGACATTCCGCCGCCTAAAATCATTGCTAAAATTTGTGCTGTGTAGTGTGTGTCGTCGGTGTAAGAAAATCCGTCAAAGCCCATTACTAAATTAATTTGCTCAAGTTTTTTTTCTTTGCGAAAATCTCCGCCTTCATATTTGGCGGTTTCAACTTCGGCGATTTTATTTGATCCAAGGTTGTTGAAATATTTTTTTGTCCATTTAACGATGTCTTTTTCTTTGATGTTTCCAGCCGCGCAAACAGCGATGTTGTGATAATTATATTGCTCGCCAATATATTTTGTGAAATCAGTGCGATCAAATTTTTTGATGTTTTTCACGGGGCCTAAAATTGAACGACCAAGCGCCTGATTTGGATAAGCGGTTTCTTGAAAATAATCGAAGACAATGTCGTCTGGAGTGTCGTTGGTCATGGCAATTTCTTGCAAAATAACGCCGCGTTCTTTTTCAAGTTCGGTTTTATCGAAGGTGGAATTTTGCAAAATGTCGGATAAAAATTCTACCGCAAATTCGGCGTGTTGTTTTAAAACTTTCGCGTAATAAACGGTTTTTTCTTTTGAAGTGTAAGCGTTAATTCGTCCGCCAATTCCTTCAAATTCTTCGGCAATTTGGCGCGCGGTTCTTTTTTTTGTTCCTTTAAAAGCCATGTGTTCCAAAAAATGTGACACGCCATTTATTTCAGGAATTTCATTTCGACTTCCAGTGTTAACAAAAACACCAACCGAGACGGTTTCGATATCTTTCATTTCATCGACCGCAACACGCAGACCATTTTTTAATGTGATTATTTCTTGTTTTGACATTGTTAGTGGTTATAATAAAAATTAATCAAAGGACTTTTAAGTGTTGTTAACAAAATTATATTTCGCTGCATTTTTAACAAAATTTTTTAAGAAAATATTTTAATATTTATAAAAATTTTATTAAAAATATGACAATGATTATTTTTGCTAATGCTTCTTAAAGCCACCAAAACACTAAGTTTAGACCATATATCATGCGTATTCCACCATTATTGTCAATCCGTGATGCAACAATTTCTTTTGCCAAAAAGATTTTATTCGAACATTTAAGCCTAAATTTGTTCCCCAAGGACCGTGTTTGCTTGATCGGCAAGAACGGAGCTGGCAAAACCACGCTAATGAACGCAATTCATGGCACAATTGAGTTTGACTGCGGTGATCATTGGGTTGCGCCCCGTTTGGTGATCGGATATTTAACGCAAAATGAAGATATCACGCCAAATGTGACCGTTTTGCAATATATCATGGGAGAGCTACAGCTTGATGATCACAAGACTTATTTGGTCGATATTGTTTGCAATAATTTGCAAATTGACAAGAACATTCTGACGAATAATTTATCCGGAGGGCAAAAGCGGCGAGCCCATCTGGCCAAGGCTTTGGTGCTTGAGCCAGACATTCTATTACTTGACGAGCCGACAAACCACCTAGATCTAACAATTATCGAATGGCTTGAGAACTACTTGCGCAGCTATTCAGGCGCTTTGCTGGTTATTAGTCATGACCGCAAATTTCTTGAAAAAGTTTCAAATAAAGTTTTTTGGCTGCGGGCTGGAACCATTAAAATCAACGATTCTGGCTATAAAAACTTTGACGAATGGTCGCAATATATAATAGATCACGAGCAGCGCGAATTGACTAATTTAGAGAAAAAAGTTGGGCTTGAAAGCGGCTGGTTGCAGACAGGAGTAACGGGCAGGCGAAAGCGAAACATTGGCAGATTGCATTATTTGGGCGAGCTTCGCGAAAAATTAGAGGCGCAAAAACGCTTGGTGGCTGCGAATCAAAGTCAAATTAGCATTTCGGCTGAACAAAGTTTTAACGAAGATTCTCCGCAATTAATAGCCTCTTTTAATAACGTTTCTAAATCTTACGCCAGACATAGCGGTTTTGAAGAAAATGCATCAGAATCATCTAAAAATGGCTTTTTAGCGAAAAATGCCACTTTGATTGATAAATTTACCCTAAAAATCTTGCGTGGCGAGCGAATTGGCATAATTGGCAAAAACGGCAGTGGAAAAAGCACTTTCTTAAAAATGATGGTTGGCGAAGTGACGCCAGACAGCGGCACTATTAAGTTGGCGCGCGATTTAGAATTCGCTTATTTTGACCAGCAGCGCCAAGCAATCCGCGCCGATGCTACGATTCAAGAGATTTTATGCGATTCTGGCTCGGAATATGTGCAGCTGCCAAATGGCAAAATGCGCCATATTTGCAGCTATTTGAAAGATTTTCTATTCGACCCGCAAGATACTAAAACTTTGGCTGGAACCTTATCTGGCGGGCAACAAAACCGATTGCTTTTGGCAAAAACTTTGGCGAATCCAGGTAATTTTTTAATTTTGGACGAGCCGACAAATGATTTAGACATGGACAGTTTGGACATGCTTGAAGAATATCTAATCGGCTATAAAGGCACGCTGCTTGTGGTTAGCCATGATCGTGATTTTTTAGACAATGTCGTTACAAGCATTCTGGCCTTCGAAGGAAACGGCGTAATTGAAAGCCATTTGGGGGGCTATAGCGATTACATTGAATATAAATCGCGCCAAGAAAATCTTCGTAAAGACAATGTTTTCAAGGCTGCGACTAGCTCTGCGCAATTACAAAATAAATCGGATAATCGCTCTTTTGTAACTTTAAAATTCACCAATAAATTGCGCGCCGAGCTTGAACGCTTGCCTGAAAAAATCGAAAATCTTGAAATAAAAATTGCAGAATTAAGTGAAGAGCTTAGCATGACCGAAGACCGCTCTTCGGCGAATTTGGCGCATATTTCAATTGAAATTGCCAAGCTGCAAAAAAACCTCGATACTCTTGAGGCGCGCTGGATTGAGCTTGAAGAATTAAAAAAACAATAATTATGCAAAAACAAGATCAAGAACGTTTAGATGGTTACATGGCGCAGGTTAAAGAGCGCTCGCATCATTTTATTGGATATCCCGTTGCGCGCGATTTTGACTATTCTGAACTTTATCATTTATTGCAATATCCGCTAAATAATTTGGGCGATCCGCTAATTGAATCAACTTACGATTTAAACTCGCGTTCAATTGAGCGCGAGGTTGTGCAATTTTTTTCTGAACTGTTCAAAGCCCCGAAAGACAACGCTTGGGGCTATGTTACGAATGGCGGATCAGAGGGAAATTTATACGCATTATATGTTGCGCGCGAATTATATCCAACGGGAATGGTTTATTATTCGGAGGCTACGCATTACAGCGTGCAGAAGAATATTAGTTTATTAAACATGCCAAGCATCGTCATTCGCACCAATGAAAAAGGCGAGATGGATTACGATGACTTAAAAGACGCGATTCATTTGCATAGACATCAACCAGCTATTGTTATCGCCAACATTGGCACGACAATGACGGAAGCAAAAGATGATCTTGAAAAAATTCGCGATACCTTAAAAAAATCGGCGATTCGTCGCTATTATATTCATTGCGACGCTGCTCTGGCAGGCGCTTATTTGGCATTACTTGATTTACATCCGCGATTTTCTTTTGCTGAAGGTGCGGACAGCGTTGCAATTAGCGGACATAAATTTATCGGCTCGCCAATTCCGTGCGGCGTAGTAATTGTGAAGAAAAATTATAAAGATCGCATTGGTTTGTCGATTCCTTACATTGGCACGTTAGATACCACCATTACTGGCTCGCGCAATGGTCATAGTCCATTATTTTTATGGTATGCTTTAAAAAAATTAGGCGTTGACGGATTAAAAAAACGCGCAACTGACGCGATGGAAGTTGCTGCATATGCCGAAAAAAAATTAAATGAATTGGGTTTAAAAGCATGGAGAAACGCCAATGCAATTACAGTTGTTTTTTCGCAACCAAAAAAAGAAATTTGCGTAAAGTGGCAGCTGGCAAGCGAGGGCGGATTGTCTCACATTATCTGCATGCCCGGAGTTTCAAAAAAATTGATTGATGAGTTTTTGGAAGATTTAATACCTTAAATGAGGGATGTGAATTTTAGGGCAAGCCTGCTTAAAGCCTATTAAATATAGGTTCGCAAAGGCGAGGCCCGCGAAATTCGCATTCATCATTTAAGAGTAGAAATGGTATAAAATAATTTTATAAAATATTTCTAAAAATTACATTTTTTTTCCAAAGATTACAATTTACTTGCAAAAGCCTTTTAAATACTATTTAAACGTATTTTTTCTAAAATAATTTTGCTTTAAAATATGTGTGGAATCGTTGGTGTTGTTAGTGGCAAACATGCTGCAATTGAAATTCTTGAAGGTTTAAAAAAACTTGAATATCGCGGCTATGATTCTGCGGGAATTGCCTTGGTTAAAGACAATAAATTTGTCACAGTAAAGCAAGAAGGTAAAATTGCAAAACTTGAATCTGCGGTAAAAAAATCAAAAATTTTTGAAGATAAAAAAGAATATACAATAATCGGCCACACGCGCTGGGCAACGCACGGCAGGCCAAGTCAAGAAAATGCGCATCCGCACGCGTCATCAGAAGTTTGTGTTGTGCATAACGGAATTATTGAAAATTATCAAGAAATTAAAGCGCGATTAATTAAAAAAGGTGTAAATTTTTTAAGCGAAACTGATAGCGAAGTCTTGCCCCATCTGATTGAAATGCATTTTAAAGAAAGTGGCGATATAAAGCTTGCCATCATTAAAGCCTTGCGTGAAATTGAAGGATCTTACGCTTTGGCGATAATTTTTAAGCAAGAAAAAGACTTAATCGTAATTGCAAAAAATGGTTCGCCGTTGCTTGTTGGCATTGGTGATAACGAAAATTACATCGCTTCAGATTATTATGCGTTATCTGATTACACTAATAAAATAATTTATTTAGAAGACAAAGAATTCGCCTTTATTAACAAAAATAATGTTGAATTTTTTAATGAAAAAGGTGTTGAAATTGAAAAGCATGTAAAGTTGATGGAGTCAGAAAACAACAAGGTTACAAAAGATGGCTATGCGCATTTTATGCTAAAAGAAATTTATGAACAGCCGCGCGTTTTAGAAAATACTTTGCAAAATTATGTTGAGCTTTCGGCCAATGAAATTCATCTTCCTAATTTTCCCTTCGATCTTAAAAAAATAAATAAAATTACCGCGATTGCCTGCGGAACCTCGTATTATGCGGCTTTAAGTGCAAAATATTTAATTGAAGAAATTTCTGGAATTGAAGTTGAAGTTGATATTGCTTCAGAATTTCGTTATCGTACACATCCATTTCGTGAAGATAATTTAATGTTATTTATTTCGCAATCTGGCGAAACGGCTGATACCATTGCTGCGCTGAAATATGCGAAATCTCATGGACAAAAAATTCTCTCAATCGTAAATGTTGCGCAAAGCACAATGGCGCGACTTTCTGATGTTGTTATAAAAACCATTGCTGGTCCAGAAATTGGCGTGGCATCGACCAAGGCTTATACGGCGCAGATCGCGCTGCTATCACTTTTGGCGATTAAATTTGGAATTGTTAAAGAAAAATTAACCAAAGATCAGACTGAAAAATATTTAAAGCAATTAGTGCATGTTTCGCAAAAACTGCCGCAAGTTTTTGAAAAATCTAATATTGATAATATTAAAAAAGTTGCAAAATATTTGGCAAAATCAAAGCATGTTTTATATATTGGTCGCGGGCTTTCATACGTTACGGCGCTTGAGGCTTCTTTAAAGCTTCGCGAGCTTTCTTACATTGATTGTCAAGCAATTGCCGCAGGAGAGCTAAAACACGGAACTATCGCGTTAATTGATAAAAAAATGCCAGTTATCGTCATTGCGCCAACAAATAAATTGTTCGAAAAAATTGCGTCAAATGTTGAAGAGGTCAAGGCGCGCGGCGGACAAGTAATTGTGGTTTCTGACTCTGAAGGAGTTTCTAATTTAAAAAATCTTGCAGTTGAAACAATTGCAATTCCGCAGGTTTCAGGGTTAATTGAAGAGGCTTTGATCGGAGTAGTTCCGTTGCAACTGCTTGCATATTATGTTGCGTTATTCAAAGGAAACGACGTAGACCAGCCGCGCAATTTGGCAAAATCGGTGACGGTGGAATAAAAAAAGCTTGGCTCTTGAAGCAGCAGATTCTATAATGATAACAATTATCATTT
>Ga0114971_10002355_pt1 | contig 12992 bp, 13 predicted proteins | sample M_140625_MF_Meta_FD_87320 | JGI IMG/M metagenome (GOLD analysis project Ga0114971, IMG submission 87320) | Freshwater microbial communities from Lake Montjoie, Canada to study carbon cycling - M_140625_MF_MetaG | ecosystem: Environmental > Aquatic > Freshwater > Lake | place: Lake Montjoie... | reverse complement strand
TTTTTTTGAAGTTCTGTGTCTATTTTTTTTCAGCTAATTGATAAACGTCTGGTAAGTTTCTGCCTAATCCGTCGTAGTCTAAACCATATCCTACAATGAATTTATTAGGAATTCGAATTCCTATATAATCTATTTTGATGTTTTTTTTGTAAGCTTCTGGCTTAAAAAAAAGCGTTGCAATTTTAAGATGTTTTACCTTTTTCTCTTTGAAAATAGCTTTTAATTCCTCAATGGTATTTCCAGTATCAACAATATCTTCAACGATTATAACCGTTCGTCCTTCAAGGTTTTCGTTAATTCCAATAAGTTGTTTCACTGTATTACTAGATTGGGTTCCTTCATACGAAGCCAGTTTCAAGAAACTCACTTCACACATTCCTCGATAGTGTTTCATCAAATCAGATAATACCATAAAGGATCCATTTAGAATTCCTATAAATACAGGAATCTCATCAAAGAAATCGTCATCCATTTGCTTAGCCATATTTGAAATTGCAAAATCAATTTCTTCTGAAGAAATAAATGGTTCAAAACTTTTATCGTAAAGCTGTATCATAGTCTTTAATTTAAAATTAAAGTCGCAAATTTAGTGAAGTAATAAGTATTAAATAGTAAGCAAAGAAACTTTTTTACAAATTTGTTATTTTCACAAAATCAATCTGGTTTTTTTCGTCTTATAAATATTTTTTTTAGATAATAAATCAAATTTGCATTGTTTTGCAGTGAAAGATATTTTGAAGCAATTGAAATAATTTTCAAATGTTTATCTTTGCGCAAACACAACAAAAATGAATTACTTTTCTTCCGATTTTAAACTTGGAATTCTAGGTGGCGGTCAATTAGGCAAAATGCTATTGGCCGAAACTCGAAAATTTGACATTCAAACCTATATTTTAGATTCTAGCAAAGAAGCGCCTAGTCAATATGGAGCAACTAAGTTTTTCATTGGCGATTTAATGGATTTTGATGCTGTTTACCAATTTGGCAAAAAAGTAAATCTCTTAACAATAGAAATTGAAAATGTAAATTTAGATGCTTTAGACAAACTGGAAGCAGAAGGTTTACCAGTTTTTCCTTCTCCAAAAACGTTGCGTTTAATTCAAAATAAGGGAGTTCAAAAAGATTTTTATGTTGAAAACAGTATTCCAACTTCTAAATATAAAAAATACAGTAATCTTGAAAATCTTAAATCAGAAATAGAAACATTAAACTTTCCATTTGTTTGGAAATGCACTCAATTTGGTTATGATGGAAATGGTGTAAAAGTTGTTAGAACTGCTTCCGATTTAGAAAAACTTCCCAATGTTGAATGTATTGCCGAAGAGATGATTGCTTTTAAAAATGAATTAGCAGTTATTGTAGCTCGTTCAGTATCCGGTGAAATAAAAACATATCCGGTAGTTGAAATGGAATTCCATCCCGAAGCAAACCAAGTGGAATATGTACTTTGCCCTGCACGGATTGATGATGAAGTGGCGGAAAAAGCACGAGAAATCGCTTTGAATGTTTCCGAAAAATTCAATCATGTTGGTCTTTTAGCAGTCGAAATGTTTCAAACCATAAACGACGAAATCATTGTAAACGAAGTCGCCCCACGCCCACATAATTCTGGACATCACACAATAGAAGCCAGTTATACTTCACAATTTGAAAACCATTTACGCGCCATATTAAACCTACCTTTAGGAAATACTGCTAGTAAAGTTGCAGGAATTATGGTAAATTTGGTGGGGGAAGAAGGATTTTCTGGACCTGTGACCTATCAAAATATTGAAAAAATAATGGCAATTGATGGCGTAACCCCTCACATTTATGGCAAACGAGAAACACGCCCTTTCAGAAAAATGGGACATGTAACCATTGTAAATGAGGACATGAAACAAGCCCGAAAAATTGCTGAAGAAGTTAAGAATACCATCCGCGTTATCGCAAAATAATTATAAATTGTTAATTATCAATAAAATGAGAGTAGCTATAATAATGGGAAGCATATCCGATATGCCAGTAATGCAAGAAGCAATTGACATCTTAAAAGGATTTGATATTGAAACCGAAGTAGATATAGTTTCAGCACATAGAACACCTGAAAAATTATTTGATTTTAGTAAAAATGCACATACTCGTGGAATTTCAGTAATTATTGCTGGTGCAGGTGGTGCAGCACATTTACCTGGAATGGTAGCATCTATGTCGCCACTTCCTGTAATTGGAGTCCCTGTAAAATCGAGTAATTCTATTGATGGTTGGGATTCGATTTTGTCTATTTTGCAAATGCCAGGTGGCGTACCTGTAGCAACTGTAGCCTTAAACGGCGCTAAAAATGCCGGAATTCTTGCCGCTCAAATCATTGGAACATCCGATAAATGTGTGCTAGATAAAATTGTTTTCTATAAAGAAAGTCTAAAAGAAGCAGTGAATAAAGCGGCTTCTGAATTAAAAAAATAGTTATCTTTAACAAAAGAAAATTATGAACATTCAAACTTCTAAAATTGAATTAGCTAAGGTTATTTTGGATATTGAAAATCCAAAGTTGATTGAAGAAATTATTCAATTAATTCAAACAAAGTCTACTTTAACTGAAAAACAAAAATTAGCTATTGATGAGGCTATTCATTCTTTAGAAAATAAAAAAGGATTTTCTCATAATTTAGTTATGGAAGAAACAAGAAATCGCTATTCTAAGTATTTCAAATAGATGGAGATCATTTGGTCTCCACAATCTAAAAAAGATTACTGGCAAAATATTGATTATTTAGAAGCAGAATGGACTTTTCAAGATGTTATAAATTTTATTAAAAAGGTAGATTACACTTTGCAAATGCTACTTAAAAACAACATAGAATTTACAACAACAAATTATAAAAAACGAACAAAGTGGTGGTTACAAAACAAATCACACTTTATTACAGAATAAATTCCAACACAATCGAATTACTTCGTTTTTGGAATACCTACCAAGATTTAGAAAACATTAAACTATAAATGCGCCTTTTTCAAAATGAAAATATTAACAGCACCATTCCAAACCAAACACAATACCGCACCTTTTTCACAAATAAAACTTGACGATTACTTGCCTACTTTTATTGAAAATATTGCTTCATCAAGAGCAGAAATTGATGCAATTACTACTAATCTTGAAGCGCCAACTTTTGAAAACACGATCGTTGCTTTAGATTTTTCGGGAGAACAATTGGATCGCTTATCTTCTATATTCTTCAATTTAAATTCGGCAGAAACTTGTGATGAAATGCAAAAAATCGCGCAAGAAGTTTCGCCGCTACTAACTGCATTTGGAAATGATATTTCGTTAAATGAAGATTTATTTAAAAGAGTAAAAGCAGTTCATGATCAAAAAGAAAATCTGACTTTAACAGCTGAGCAAGCTACTTTATTAGACAAAAAATACAAAAGTTTTGCTCGAAATGGCGCTTTGCTATCCGAAGATAAAAAAGCAAAATTACGAGAAATTGACACCGAATTAGCTAAATTAAAATTGACTTATGGTGAAAACGTTTTGGCGGAAACCAACAATTATCAATTGCATATTACCAACGAAACTGATTTAACAGGTTTGCCAGAAGATGCTAAAGAAATGGCGCGTTCATTAGCAAAATCTAAAGAACTTGAAGGCTGGATTTTTACCTTAGATTTTCCGAGTTATTTGCCTTTTGTAACCTATATAGAAAATAGAGAATTACGAAAAGAAATGGCAATTGCAGCAGGTAAAAAAGCATTTCAAGGAAACAAATTCGATAATAAAGAAATCACTTTAAAAATTGCCAAGTTGCGTTTCGACCGTGCTAATTTATTAGGTTATGCTACCCATTCGCATTTTGTTTTAGAGGAACGAATGGCACAAAATCCAGATAAAGTAAAATCGTTTCTAAAAGATTTACTTGAAAAAGCAAAACCAGCAGCCGAAAAAGAAATGGCACAATTAACTGCTTTTGCTAAGGAGTTAGATGGTTTAGAACAATTAGAAAAATGGGATGCATCTTACTATTCTGAAAAATTAAAACAAAAGTTATTCCGTTTGGATGACGAATTATTGAAGCCCTATTTCAAATTAGAAAATATATTAAACGGTGCATTTACAGTAGCCGAAAAATTGTTTGGAATTACCTTCAAAGAAGTTTTTGATATTGATAAATACCACGAAGAAGTGCAAACATTTGAGGTTCAAGACGAGCAAAAAAATCTAGTCGCAATCTTCTACTCCGATTTTTTTCCTAGAAAAGGAAAACGAAATGGTGCTTGGATGACTTCCTATAAATCGCAATCGGTAAAAGATGGCATTAATGAAAGACCCCACGTTTCCATAGTTTGTAATTTCACTCCGCCCACAGAAACCAAACCTTCCTTATTAACTTTTAACGAAGTAACTACTTTATTCCATGAATTTGGTCATGCCCTTCATGGAATGTTGGCCAATACAATTTACCCAAGCTTATCTGGAACATCAGTTTATTGGGATTTTGTTGAATTACCAAGTCAAGTAATGGAAAACTGGTGCTACGAGCCTGAAGCACTGGCTTTATTTGCCAAACACTATGAAACTGGAGAAATTATTCCGCAGGTTTATGTTGAAAAAATAAAAGAAAGCGCAAGTTTTTTAGAAGGAATGGCAACCTTAAGACAATTGAGTTTTGGAATTCTAGATATGGCATTTCATAGCAACAATCCGAGTGAAATTAACGATATCAAAGCATTTGAAAAACAAGCCATGGAAGGCACCACTTTATATCCAGATGTTGCTGAAAATTGCATGAGTGTGTCCTTTTCTCATATTTTTCAAGGAGGCTATTCCTCGGGATATTACAGCTATAAATGGGCCGAAGTTTTGGATGCCGATGCCTTTGCTTATTTTCTAGAAAAAGGAATTTTTAATAAAGAAGTGGCAACAAAATTTAAAGAAAATGTACTTTCCAAAGGTGGAACAGAATTGCCAATGGAATTATACAAACGATTTAGAGGACACGAGCCAAATCCAGATGCTTTGTTAAAACGAGCAGGATTGGTTTAGACTTTTAGACTACTTAAATAGAACAATCTGAAGTTTACGCTTCGGATTTCCACTATAAATTCAAATTAAATCTTTCATTTTTTTGAAAGTTCAAAACAAAAATAACCATGAGTTTCTTAACCGCAGAATGGAATGATCTTGCAATTATAAATTATGAAATTTATCCTAAAATAGTAAAAAACTACATTCCTATTGGGACAGAACTCGATTTATGGAACAATAAATGCTACATAAGTTTAATTGGTTTTATGTTTGAAGATGTAAAAATAGTAGGCTTGAAAATTCCGTTTCATACCAACTTTGAAGAAGTAAATTTACGTTTTTATGTGAAACGATTAGAAAATGGTATTTGGAAGCGTGGGGTTGTTTTTATTAAAGAAATTGTTCCGAAACATGCTATTTCTATTGTTGCAAACACTTTGTATAAAGAACATTACCAAACCTTGAAAATGAGAAATTCAAGAATCGAAAATGAAAATTCCAAAATATTTAAATACGAATGGGGAAAAACAAAAAGTGGAATTCAATTCAAATGATAACATCAAAAAATGCAATTCCAATAGATTTAGATTCAGAAGCAGAATTTATTACAGAGCATTATTTTGGATATACAAAATACAACAGCACTAAAACAATTGAATATAATGTTACGCATCCAAGATGGTAACAATTGGAAGTATTAGATTACACAATTGAAGTAAATTTTGAAAACATCTACGGTCTAGAATTTAGTTTCCTCCAAAACTTAAAACCAACATCTGCAATGCTAGCAAAAGGTTCTAAAATTACCATTGAAAATAAAAAGATAATCTCGTGAAAAAACTAGAAAATCAAACACTAATTTACGATGAAGATTGTCCAATTTGCAATATCTATACTTCAAAACTTATCAAAACAGGAATGGTAGATGAAAACGGAAGAAAACCTTATTCTGAAATAAATCAAAAAGAAGAAATATACGTTGACTTAAAGAGAGCAACTAATGAAATTGCTTTAGTAGATTCAAAAAACAAAACAGTTCTTTACGGCATTGATAGTTTACTTAAAGTGTTTGGACATTCATATCCTTTAATCGAAAAAATAGGCACATTAAAACCAATTAATTATGTGCTTAAAAAAATGTACAAATTCATCTCTTACAACAGAAAAGTAATTGCTCCAAGTAAAGAAAAAAAGGATATTTCGATAAAATATATTCCGGATTTTAATTATAAATATCGTCTGATATACATAGCATTCACAAGTGTTATAACAACATTAGTTTTGTACTATTATTCCAATTTATTGTCTTTTTTTCCAAATACTACTATTGGCAGGGAATTACTTTTAACCTTAGGCCAAATGGTTTTTCAAGGAATATTTTTGATACATCTAAAAAGAGAAAAAATTATGAATTACCTAGGAAATTTAATGACTGTTTCCTTGATGGAATCTTTGATATTAATCCCGATTTTAGTAATTTCTATATTTTTTAAAATTCCAGAAACTTTATCAATAACATGGTTTATTATTAGTATGCTAATTATGCTATTAGAACATTTCAGAAGAATAAAAATTTTAGAATTGCCTTTCCATTTAAATATTACTTGGTTATTTTACAGAATAATTGTTTTACAGATAATTTTAAATTTATACTAATGAGAAAATTATTAACAGAAGTTAATGCTTCGGATTTTTAACTAAATACTAAAACTAAAATCCACCATATTATGGGCACACTTTCCACCCAAAAAGAAGTGTAATATTTAGAACGAAAGGGATTTGCAAAAGCCAAAAAAAGTCCAATTATAATTTCAAAAACCAAATTCAACAACAATTGATAAAATTGAAAATTGACATTATTATTGCTTTCGCCATTAAAAAATTCAAAAACGCAAAAAACCAGCAGTAGTAAAAGTCCTAATATCTTGGTCTTTTCGACTCCTATTTGTTGCGGAACTGTCTTTAGATTTGGATCGTCATTTTGCAAATCAATAATTTCAAAAATTAAAATCAATACAAAAACCAACAGAAACCTTTGTACGCATTTTAAGTAAAAATAAGAAGTAACGGCTATTTCTGCATTAATTATTGGTAAAACCAAAGTCACTCCAACCCAACATAAAGCAATAATGTAAATCTTAATACCAGCCCAATTACGGGCATTTCTTCTGTTCGGAAAAAAGGGCAAGGTATACAACAAGGTGAGTACAAAAACCATAAAACCAACAATCTTAGTTGTTTGTTTTAATTGAAAAAAATAATATCCTGAAACAATCAAGGAAATTAAACTAATAAAAACAATGCCCATTAGTTCTCTTCGCATTTGCAGTTTTTGAGTCCGAGCCAAAGCATCGTATTTCACAAAATTATAACCAACAATGGTTCCGAAAAAAGCAAAATAAAGTGTTGGCTTATCTTCAGAAATTTTAAACATAAATTGCGTCATTCGAACCAGCGAATACACCGAAAAAGCAACGTGAATACTGCTATTTATATAAAAATCAATAAATCTTTTAGAAAATTGCATATTACAAAATTAATCATTCTGTTAACAAACCCTCATTTTGGTTAACAAATTCTCTAAATATTACAATTTGTTTAAGATAAAATTAGAAGTTTAATAATTACTTTTGGATGCTTAAAATTTATTACAAATCAGGCAACACACAACAAACTTATACTTATTCTATTTAATGAAAACAGACGCATTTGCTTTACGCCATTTAGGTCCTCGAGAAAATGACCTTCAAAATATGTTTAAAACCATTGGAGTTGAAACATTAGACCAATTAATTTCTGAAACTGTACCAAGCGCAATCCGTTTGAAAAAAGATTTAGATTTAGATGCTGCAATGACAGAGTACGAATATTTATCGCACATTCAGGAATTAGGAAAAAAGAATAGAGTTTTTAAATCATATATAGGCTTAGGATACCACCCAACAATTATTCCGGCAGTTATTCAAAGAAATATTTTTGAAAATCCGGGTTGGTACACCGCTTATACTCCCTACCAAGCAGAAATTGCTCAAGGGCGCCTAGAAGCTATTTTGAACTATCAAACTACCATTATTGAATTAACGGGAATGGAGATTTCCAATGCTTCTCTATTGGATGAAGGAACTGCTGCTGCCGAAGCAATGTCCTTACTCTTTGACGTTCGTACACGAGATCAAAAGAAAAATAATGTAGCTAAATTCTTCGTTTCAGAAGAAGTTTTACCACAAACTATTTCAATTTTACAAACACGATCTACTCCAAGAGGAATAGAATTGGTAATTGGAAACCATGAAACTTTCGATTTTTCTGATGATTTTTTTGGTGCTATCTTACAATATCCAGGAAAATACGGTCAAGTAAACGATTATGCAGGATTTATATCAAAAGCAAATACAGCTGAAATAAAAGTTGCAGTTGCTGCTGATATTTTATCATTAACAACATTAACTCCTCCGGGAGAAATTGGTGCCGATGTGGTGGTTGGTACAACACAACGTTTCGGAATACCGATGGGTTATGGTGGACCACATGCTGCCTTTTTTGCAACCAAAGAAGAATATAAACGTTCCATGCCAGGAAGAATTATTGGCGTAACGATTGATGTTAACGGTAATCGTGCGTTACGCATGGCACTGGGAACTCGTGAGCAACACATAAAACGTGAAAAAGCGACTTCTAATATTTGTACCGCTCAGGTTTTATTAGCAGTAATGGCAGGTATGTATGCGGTATATCATGGGCCAAAAGGTTTGAAAAATATTGCTAACAAAGTACATGCTTCAGCTGTAACATTGGCAGATGCCTTGAATAAATTAGGTGTTTATCAAATGAACACATCTTTCTTTGATACTCTTTTGGTAAAAGCAGATGCAAATAAAATAAAAGCCGTAGCCGAAAAATATGAAGTTAATTTCTTTTATGTAGATGATGAAACTATTTCAATTTCTGTAAATGAAACAACTTCATTAAAAGACTTGAATCAAATTGTTTCCTTATTTGCGGAAGCATTAAATAAAGATAATTTTACAATTAGTGAATTAACTAATTCTACTAACTATCCTTCTTCATTAGCACGAACTTCTCCTTTTTTAACACATGATGTTTTCAATAAAAATCAATCGGAATCGCAATTGATGCGTTACATAAAAAGATTAGAACGCAAAGATTTATCGTTAAACCATTCGATGATTTCTCTTGGATCCTGTACTATGAAATTAAATGCTGCTGCCGAAATGTTGCCTTTATCAATGGCAAATTGGAACAGTATTCACCCTTTTGCACCTATTGAACAAGCAGAAGGATACCAAATAATGCTTAAGAAATTAGAACATCAATTAAATGAAGTAACTGGTTTTGCAGGCACTACTTTGCAACCAAACTCTGGTGCGCAAGGAGAATACGCTGGTTTGATGACTATTCGTGCTTACCATCTATCTCGAGGCGATCACCACAGAAATATTTGCTTGATTCCATCATCTGCACACGGAACCAATCCAGCATCTGCAGCAATGGCAGGAATGACAATTATTGTTACTAAAACTACTCCAGAAGGAAATATTGATGTAGAAGATTTAAGAGCAAGAGCAATTGAACACAAAGATAATTTATCTGCATTAATGGTAACTTACCCATCTACTCATGGGGTTTTTGAAAGCACTATTATTGAAATAACTGATCTTATTCATGAATACGGAGGACTAGTTTACATGGATGGTGCCAACATGAATGCCCAAGTTGGATTAACCAATCCTGCAACTATTGGCGCCGATGTATGTCACTTAAACTTGCATAAAACTTTTGCCATTCCCCATGGTGGTGGAGGCCCGGGTGTAGGTCCTATTTGCGTAAACGAAAAATTAGTTCCGTTTTTACCATCCAATCCATTAATAAAAGTTGGTGGAGAAAAAGCAATTTCAGCAATTTCAGCTGCTCCTTTCGGTTCTGCCTTAGTATGTTTAATTTCTTATGGATACATTACGATGCTTGGCGCCGAAGGTTTGAAAAAAGCTACACAATATGCCATTTTAAATGCCAATTATATGAAGGCTCGTTTGGAATCTAGTTACCCAGTTTTATATTCTGGTGAAATGGGAAGAGCGGCTCACGAAATGATTTTAGATTGCCGTTCTTTCAAACAACAAGGTATAGAAGTTACCGATATCGCTAAACGATTGATGGATTATGGTTTTCATGCACCAACTGTTTCTTTTCCAGTTGCCGGAACCTTGATGATTGAACCAACTGAAAGTGAGGATGTTGCTGAACTTGACCGTTTTTGTGATGCAATGATATCAATTCGTAAAGAAATCGAAAAAGTAACAGCCGAAGACCACAATACGGTTTTACACAACGCGCCCCATACATTAGCAATGCTTACAGCAGATAATTGGAATTTTCCTTACACTCGTGAACAAGCAGCTTTTCCGTTGGAATATGTAGCAGATAATAAATTCTGGCCGAGTGTTCGTCGTGTAGATGATGCTTATGGTGACAGAAATTTAGTTTGTAGTTGCGCGCCAATTGAAGCATATATGTAAATCGAGGTTACATGGATTGATGTAAGAGAATAATTTAAAAATTAAGCCGACACAAAAATTGAGTCGGCTTAATTAATTAATTAGAAATAATTTCAAAGTTATGTTTACCTATTTTAATAATATTCAATGCTTTTGAATAATTAAGAATAAAACTAATTATTTCTTTTTTTGGTAACATTTTAGAGCTTGGTAATTCTTTTTTTGAGTAAATTTTTGCCATAGGTTAAGTTATATAATATATATATAACGTTACAGCAACTCTAATATTGTTTAGTTAGTTAAAACAATATTATTTTTCTCAATTATTTTTCTCAAATTAATTAAAGCATATCGCATTCTTCCTAATGCAGTATTAATACTTACTCCGGTTAGTTCGGCAATTTCATTAAAACTTAGTTCTTGATAAATACGCATTAACAATACTTCTTTTTGGTCATCTGGAAGCTCTTGAATTATTTTTTGCAAATCTTTTTCAATCGCATCCGTTATAATCCTGCACTCTGCATTTGGAGACGAATCGGATAGAATAGAAAAAATTGAAAAATCTTCAGTTTCTCTAAGCATAGGCATTTTTTTATTTTTCCTGAAATGGTCTACAATTAAATTATGAGATATTCGCATTACCCAAGGCAAGAATTTACCTTCCTCATTATAAGAATTAGATTTCAACGTTTTAATTACTTTAATAAAAGTATCTTGAAAAATGTCGTCAGCAACATCTCGATCTGGCATTTTGGAATATATAAAACCATAAATTTTAGATTGATGTTTGTTAATTAATATAGACAATGAGTTTTCATCTCCTGCTATATAATTCTTTACCAATAAAGCGTCTGGGATTTGAATAGTAGCCATAAAATTACCTTTTAGTGTTGTGTTAAAAAATCTAAATATTTTATCTAAAAGTAATTTTATACGATAGGCAACTGTTAAATTTGATTAAATTATAGCCAAATATAACTTAATAATTTCTTAACATCCAAATAAAAAAATAAAATTTAACATTTTTTATATAATAACAACAAACAAAATAAAATTATTTTATAATAATAATAAAAAATGTTTGAGAAATAAAACATTAAAACACCTTTTTAAATTAAATCTACATTTATTATTGAACAATAATTTTTTTTATTATTTTTTCAGAACCTGAGTAAACAATTATTAAATAAACACCTGAAGATAAACTAGATACATCTATTGAACTTGTATTAGTTTCTGTTTTCAAAACTAGATTGCCTAAAAGGTTATAAATTTCTATTTTATCTAAAGTTATATTAGAAGTTATATTAACTCTATCTGAAACAGGGTTTGGAAAAGAAATTTCGTTTAATTCTGAAAATTGGGTTGTACCCATCATACAAGTGCTCCCCACAACATAAGAATAGTAATTGGTTACCGACATTCCGCCAGCAAAAGCAAATTTAACTCCGTAATTTATGGTAGAGCCAATAATTTGACCCGTAATTGTACGAGTAAACACATTACCTAAAACGTTGGTCATTTGCAACTCAGAAAAAGGAGATTGTTTCCATAAATATGCAACTACTCCTACTTTATCGGTATCCAAAAGACCGTACGTGATTTTTACATCGTTTCCGTTAGTTTGAAATTCATAATTATAACCCGAAGTAAAAGAACCCTGTTGAGCCAATGTGGAGGTTCCAGAACAAATTAAAGTTGAGTTTTGCAAAGTGGTGGCACCAACAAAAATTGGATTATTTACCGCTAAATTTCCGGATAAATCGCTTGCAGTAACAGTAAAATCGTAGTGTGTATTAGGATTTAAACCAGAAATAATTATCGATTTTTGAATTCCGGATGTTCCAGATATTCCATTAGAATTTGATCCATAAGCTACATTGTAACCAATTGTTCCAGAATTATCAGTTGCATTTAATAATAACTCAACTGATGTACTAGTTACAGCACCTATGGAAGCAGTAAAATTTAAAGGTGGTTGTGTGTCCACTAAGGTATTTTGATATACTCTAACATAGTCAATTAACATTGAAGATTGAGTATAATTAGACGGTACTGATCCTGCAACACCTCCCAAAGCAACATTTAATAATATATATTGTTCGTTATCAAACGGCCAAGTATTTGCGTCTTTAATAGATGGATTATAAGTGTAATAAACAACACCGTCTAACAAAAAGGACATTTGAAATGGCGACCAATTCAAAGAATATACATGATAATTATTAGCTAAATCGGAAGCAATTGTTCCGCCATTATTTACTGAACCTCCAAAAGAAGAAGGTGTGTGCAAGGTACTTTGCACATAATTTATAGATTGTGATGGAAAAATTCCATGCTCCATTATATCAATTTCACCACAAGCAGGCCAATTTGTGGTTCCGAAAGAAGATGAAAAATATCCTCCTGGTTCATTAATGTTTTTTCCTAACATCCATATTGCAGGCCAAGTTCCAGCGGTAATT
>Ga0114971_10002354_pt1 | contig 12994 bp, 13 predicted proteins | sample M_140625_MF_Meta_FD_87320 | JGI IMG/M metagenome (GOLD analysis project Ga0114971, IMG submission 87320) | Freshwater microbial communities from Lake Montjoie, Canada to study carbon cycling - M_140625_MF_MetaG | ecosystem: Environmental > Aquatic > Freshwater > Lake | place: Lake Montjoie... | reverse complement strand
GTTGGGCTCTTCCACAAAGCTGGAAGTGTAAGAACAACGCCACCAACTGCAGATGCAAGTACTGCATTTACAGGTACGTGATGGTTGTTTACTTTCTTCCAAAGATTTCCGCCTGGAACTGCTCCATCGCGTGAGAATGCATACATCATGCGTGAGCATGATGTAAGACAAGCTGTTACGCAGAAGATTTGACCTGCAGTTGTAATAATCATGACCAACTTGAAGAGTGCGCCGCCACCGAGTGCTGTGTAAAGCACCGCAATAACGGATCCACCACCAAATGGGTTAACTGCTGGATCAAATGAGCTAATCACATCAGTCTTAGTTGCTGCAAAGAGAAATGCCATCAACAAGATGTATCCACCGATTGCAGAGTAGAAGATTGACTTCCAGATACCACGCGCTGCATTGATATGAGCGTCGTGTGTCTCTTCTGAAAGGTGAGCAGATGCATCGAATCCAGTGATTGTGTACTGAGTGAGCAAGAAGCCCAATGGGAGTACATATAACCAGTATGAGTTATCGCTAAAACCCGAGCTATTAATCTTTGTTGTAAACATCCATGAGAGTGTTTGGTGCTCAGATGGCGCAAAGATCAAGATAGCAACAACAATTGTTGCTCCAAATATGTGCCACCAGACAGAAATGTTATTGAATAGCGATAGGAGATTACCGCTATAAACATTGATTAATGTGACAACTACGATGATTGCTACGAAGAGGAAGAATTGTTGCTTTATGTAGTCGCCACCTAGGAAATCAGTAGCATAGTTTGGAAATTGCGCTCCAAGAATTACATTCAAGAAACTTGCCGCTCCGTAACCAACTGATGCTGTAACTGATACCAATCCAATGAGGTTGAGCCAGCCGGTATAGAAACCAGCTTTTGCTCCACCTAGTTTGGAGGCCCACCAGTAGATTCCACCCGATGTTGGAAATGCAGATGCAAGTTCAGACATACAGAATCCGATAATAAGGATGAAGAGAGAGATGATTGGCCAACCGATTGAAATTGCAATTGGTCCACCGTTATTCCACGCCTGGGCAAAAGTAGTAAAGCAACCTGCCAGGATTGAAATGATTGAGAATGAGATTGCGAAGTTTGAGAAACCGCTCCACGATCTATTGAGCTCTTGCTTATACCCGAGTTCAGCTAAACGTCTTTCGTCGTCATTTGTAATAGCCAAGATTTTCCTCCTTGAAAATGTAGCCTGAGTTGGTTCGATGGGGGGCATCGAGGTAACCTTTGTACTCACAGTGTGACGCAAATGGAAGAGGTTTTTACAAAAATGTGCAGACTAATGGGCTACGTGTCGCACGAAAAAACCAACTTTGACGCCTTGGTAGGTGAAGATTTTAAAGAATTCATCTCCTTATCATCGGTTCACTGTGATGGGTGGGGAATCGCAACGATTGACCATGATGCCCATGTGGCGCACCTTGATCGCGCGCCTGAGACTGCGTCAACAAGCGAGGGTTTTAGTCGCGCATTAGCTAATACATCTACCGATGGTGGACTCTTGCATTTGCGATGGGCAACAAAAGGATTGCCAGTGAGTGAAAATAATACGCATCCATTTACTTATAAGGATTATTCATTTATTCACAACGGTGCTATTTATCCAGAGACTGCAATGGACCATCTAATCGATCCTAAGTTTTTCGAATATATTGCTGGTAATACTGATAGTGAAAAGTATTTCTATCTGCTGCTTACAGAAATTGAAAAGCATGGAATGGCAAAAGGAATATCGTCAACGGTAGGCCTCATAAAGGAAAATGCAGATTACTCAAGCATCAATGCAATGATTATGAATGAAGATACATTCGTCGTCGTGAGCGAATTTCAACCTGCCAAGAAGCCCGATTGGGCGCCAGATGATTATTATGAAATCAAATACCGAGCAGATAGCGAAGGCGTGCTTGTGGCATCTAGTGGTTGGAACCAACCAGGGTGGAAATCTCTAGATAATCACCACAGTCTCGTCGTGGATCGTTCGACCTTCCAAACTCAGGTGATTACTCACTAACTCACACGTTACGATGGCGTCATGACACGCACCTACACAGTTGAGACTTACGGCTGTCAGATGAATGTGCACGATTCTGAACGAATAGCCGGACTCCTTGATGAAGCTGGATTTATTCCAGTAGCCGAAGGCGTACAGGCAGATATTGTGGTCTTCAACACATGTGCAGTTCGAGAGAATGCAGATAACAAACTTTATGGAAACTTGAGTTTCTTAGCCCCAATCAAAAAAATCAATCCAAAGATGCAAATTGCAGTTGGTGGCTGTCTTGCCCAGAAAGATCAAGCAACAATTCTCAAAAAAGCACCCTATGTCGATGTTGTCTTTGGAACGCATAATGTTGGCTCACTTCCAGTACTTCTAGAGCGCGCTAGGGTCGAAGAAGAATCCCAGATTGAAATTCTTGAATCACTCGAACATTTTCCCTCTACTCTTCCAGCACGACGCCTCTCTGCATTCTCATCCTGGGTTTCAGTCTCAGTTGGTTGTAATAACACCTGCACATTTTGCATAGTTCCAACACTTAGAGGTATTGAAAAAGATCGCCCTGCCATCGATATTCTCAAAGAGGTGAGGGCGTTAGTCGAGCAAGGCGTTATTGAAATAACTCTGCTTGGCCAAAATGTGAATGCCTATGGTGTCGATTTTGGTGACAGGGGAGCCTTCGCAAACTTAATACGTGAATGCGGAAAGATTGACGGACTCGAAAGAGTTCGATTCATGTCGCCACACCCACGCGATTTCACTGATGATGTTATTGAGGCGATGGCACAAACTCCTAATGCAATGCCACATTTACATATGCCTTTGCAATCAGGGTCGGATCGAATCTTGCAGACAATGCGCCGCTCATACAGAACTGATCGCTACCTAGGAATTCTTGACCGTGTCCGTACAGCAATGCCGCACGCATCGATTACAACCGACATCATTGTGGGATTCCCAGGTGAGAGTGAAGAGGATTTCCAGGCAACGTTAGATATTTGTACGCAAGCAAGATTTGCTGCTGCATACACATATCAATATTCAAAGCGTCCTGGAACACCGGCAGCAACAATGCCTGATCAAGTCACACCTGAAGTAGTCGGTGAGCGATACACGAGATTGCACGAACATCAGCAAGGGCTCTCTTTATCTGTCAATAAAGAGGCAGTGGGTAAGTCCATGAAGGTTCTTGTTGCAGATTACGAGGGTCGCCGAGATAGCGCACAATCTCGACTTACTGGGCGAAGTGAAGATTTTAGATTGGTGCACTTTGGAAATGAAAGTGATGCACGTCCAGGAGATATTGTCGATGTAATTATTAGGCAAGCATCTGCTCATTATTTGCTTGGTGATGCAGGTGCAGTACGCAGTACTCGTGGGGGAGATGCACACGAAGCACGTAATCGCGAGAGCGTAAAGCAAGCCCTGTTACTTGGAATGCCAACTGTTCGATAATGGAACTTATTGTTATCGCTGGCGCAACTGCCACCGGAAAGAGTGAGCTCGCAATTGCAGTTGCTAAGGAATTAAAGGCCGAAATAATCAATGCTGATTCAATGCAACTATATAGAGGTATGGATATTGGAACAGCGAAGCTTTCCTTAGAAGATCGAGAAGGAGTCGAGCATCACTTGCTAGATATTTTAGAGGTATCGCAAGATTCCACAGTTGCCTGGTATCAAAACCTTGCCCGTGAGAAAATTACCGAACTTCATACTCAGGGAAAAAATGTAGTTGTTGTTGGCGGCACAGGCTTATATATCAAATCAATATTAGATGAACTCAATTTTCCAGATACTGATCCGCAAGTTAGAAAATCATTAGAACTCGAGGCAGAGAAAATTGGTGCAGATGCACTCTTTGAAAGATTAGAGAAGCTGGATCCTGCAGCTGCCATTGCAATCGATAGAGCAAACCTTCGCCGCGTCATTCGAGCACTAGAAGTAATTGAAATTACAGGCAAACCATTTACGGCTAATCTGCCTAGGGAAGAAAGTTCGCGATATCCCAAAGCAATTCAATTTGGATTAGTAATGGAGCGAGATCACCTGATTGAACGTATCGATGCACGTGTTGAGAAAATGTGGCAATTAGGCTTTCTCGATGAAGTAAAGAAATGTATAGAAAATGGAATGCTCAATGGACGTACCGCGCAGTTAGCATTGGGATATTCACAGATAGTTGCTCTACTCAATGGCACCATGACAGAAGCGGAAGCTAAAGAAGATACAAAACGTGCAACTCGTCAATATGCACGTCGCCAAGAGACGTGGTTCTCACGTGATGGGCGCATCACATGGATTTCACCTGTACAACCGCGCCTGGAGCGCGTATTGGAAGTGCTTGCTTCACGCTAATGCAGATAAACTCAGACTTAGATATGAATACATCACTCATTGCAACATATGGCCATGGAACAGAGAATGATTTTGTTCTTCTCTTTGATCCACACGATGAGTATTCAATAACTACAGCGCAAACGGCTGCAATATGTAATCGCACAACTGGCATAGGGGCAGATGGCCTGATTCGCATTATTAAACGCGATGGCAAATGGTTTATGGATTACCGAAATTCTGATGGATCACTTGCTGAAATGTGCGGCAATGGGATTCGTGTGATGGCTCGATATTTAGTGGAGCGTGGCCATGAAAATGAGGGAATATTCGCAATCAATACTCGTGATGGAGTAAAACATCTTCGAGTGCCAACGACAGGCGATATTTCAGTCAACATGGGTCAAGTAACGGATGAAGATGAACCCATCACAGCATCTACCAATGGTCATATTTGGAACGGTTATAAAATAAGTGTTGGTAATCCCCACGCGGTTGTATTTGTAGAAGATATTGCACATGTTGGCGCAATGGATGAGCCACCAGTAGTGCGCCCAAAGGATGCCTACCCTGAAGGCGTCAACGTTGAGTTTGTTGAAATATCAGGAGATCACGAAGTAAAGATGCGCGTGTATGAACGCGGCAGTGGCGAGACTCGTTCATGTGGAACGGGAACGTGTGCAGTAGCACTTGCTGCATCTCTTCATTCAAAAGAGCGACTTCCAGCAAAGTGGGTTATCTATCCACCAGGTGGTCGACTAGAAGTTGAAATTGATGGACATTCAAATGCAACGCTAATTGGTCCTGCTGTATTGCTCGCTGATCATGATATTTCGAGGTTTTTAGTTGAGTAAAGATAATCGCGAGGATCTAGATTTTGAAGAACTCATGCGCGAGAGTGCTCGAGCAGCAGCAGAATTTGATGCAGAAGAATCAGATTATGAAGTCGCGTCTCAACCAGATTTAGCCGATCGCCATGCACTTCGCCGCGTTAAAGGTTTCTCAACAGAACTTCAAGATATCTCCGATGCCGAGTACCGCCAATTACAACTTGAGCGCGTTGTACTCGTTGGTGTCTGGACTGAGGGAACTGCAGAGATGGCAGAGAATTCACTTGCAGAATTGAAGGCACTTGCAGAGACCGCTGGATCAGAAGTTTTGGATGGACTAATTCAACGCCGCGATAAACCAGATCCAGCAACATATATTGGTTCTGGAAAAGTAGTAGAACTACGACAAGTTGTTGCAACTACTGGCGCTGATACTGTTATTTGTGATGGTGAATTATCTCCTTCGCAATTGCGCCAACTTGAAGAAAAATTGAAAGTCAAAGTTGTAGATCGCACTGCTCTTATTCTCGATATTTTTGCTCAGCATGCAAAGAGCAAAGAGGGTAAAGCCCAAGTAGAACTAGCGCAAATTGCTTACTTGTTACCACGCCTTCGTGGTTGGGGTGATTCACTCTCGCGCCAAGTTGGTGGTCGCGCAGCAGGTGGCGCCGGTATTGGTGGACGCGGTCCTGGTGAAACAAAGATTGAAACTGATCGTCGACGTATTCGCGACAAGATGGCAAAACTTCGTCGCGAGATTGCAGAGATGAAAGTATCCCGTGATACAAAGCGCCAAGAACGCCGTCGATTTAATATCCCTTCTGTTGCAATTGCGGGATATACGAATGCAGGTAAGTCATCTTTGCTCAATAAACTCACTAATGCTGGAGTTCTAGTTGAGAATGCACTCTTTGCAACTCTAGATCCAACTGTGCGCAAATCTCAAACAAGTGATGGTCGCATTTATACACTCTCAGACACCGTGGGATTTGTTCGCCATCTCCCACATCAACTTATCGACGCCTTCAAATCCACTCTAGAAGAGGTATCTGGCGCTGATCTAATCGTGCACGTTGTTGATGGCTCACACTCAGATCCATTTGAGCAGATACGCGCTGTACGCGAAGTAATCACTGAAATTGGTGGGGGAGATATTCCCGAAATTATTGCAATCAATAAAGTAGATATCGCAGATCCTGAAATTGTGATGTCTATTTTGCGCAAAGAAAAAAATAGTTATGCATTCTCAGTGCGCACTGGATTTGGAATTGATGGCCTCGTTCACGCAATTGAAAGTTCACTTCCTCGCCCAAAAATTGAAATCACAACGACAATTCCTTACGAGCGCGGCGACTTAGTTCATGCAATTCATGAACATGGAGAGATCCTGAGTGAGGAATATCTCCCTGAGGGAACTGCTATCCATGCACGCGTAGATGGCGCTTTAGCGGAGCAAATTGCGCAAATTGTGCGCTGATTTCGGAATATAGGCGACACGCCGACTGTTGTATCAAGCAGAGAATCTCTAAATAGGCCATAGTGCGCCCGTTGGAGAACTTTTTCTTCCATGAATCGATATGAGAGTAGGTGAGAGCAGTGGCAACAGATTACGACACACCCAGAAAAACGGATGAAGAACTCCATGAAGAGTCGTTAGAAGAACTTAAAGCCCAACGAGTCGATGCTCAATCCGGACAGATTGATATTGATGAAGCAGAAGCAGCTGAAACTCTAGAACTTCCTGGTGCAGATCTTTCAGGTGAAGAGTTAGCAGTGCGCGTTGTTCCAAAGCAGGTTGATGAATTTGCTTGTTCACGTTGTTTCTTAGTCCACCACATTACGCAATTAGCACGTGGTGAAGGCGCTAAAGCTGTTTGTAAGGAATGTGCGTAAAAGATTTATTTGTTGAGTAGCGCGGTCAATTCTTGGCCGCGCTTACTTGTTATGAGCCAGTACGGCGTTGAATCTCGAGAATCTTTTACTTCCATTGTGATTCCTGTTGGTAGCCAAAATCGAATTCCCAGATAAGCAGCAGGATTAGCGTTGCGTCCTCGGACAAGTTTGAATGATGGTGCATCCAAATTTAGGCAGTGACCAATATATTTTTTCTCGATTCGAGCTGGCCCAACACGTAATTCTTCATTATCAATTTCGATTACCAATTTAGTTCTTTGGTAGATAACCGTAAGGGCAATTGTTAGAACGATAAATGTAACTAATGCCGGGGTATCACCCAATGCGGCCCAGATAGAGAGCACGATTGACAGAAAAATGAAATAAACGAATGCAATTAGCCAGATTGGGGCGCTAATCACTTCTCTATATTCCATGGGTATTACGCTATCGGATACTCATCGAGTAACCTTGCACTATGAGTCGGGTTGCAAGTACGAGCGCTCCACAAGGTGCTCTCATTCCGCAACGCCACCCAAAAGCGCCACCTATCGGTTCAAAAATTCCATCACACTTTGGACATTGCTTTGGTTGCGGTGAATTACATCCAACGGGTCTGCATTTAGTTGCACATGCAGGTGATGGTGCGAATCTAACGGCAGAATTTACAGTGACGGAAAATCATCAAGGCGCACCTGGTCTTGCTCATGGCGGATTGCTTTCATTGGGAATGGATGAAGCGCTAGGCAAATTAATGTGGTTATTGCGCGCTCCTGCAGTTACTGCACGCCTTGAAACAGATTTTTTACGCCCTATACCAATGGGATCTACGATTTATATTTCAGCTCGAATAACTGGACAAGTGAGTCGCAAAGTTTATTGCGAAGCTGAAGGGCGATTGAACTCTTTAGAGGGGGAGATCGCAGTTAGAGCAGCGGCGCTCTTTGTCATCGTTCCGATGAATCATTTCTTAGAAAATGCTCCAAAGGACTATTTAGAATATATTTCTAAGCACCCTGAACTTCTTGCCTTTGTCGATCCGGAGTTTGAAATAAATCCATGAAGAATTCCGTTGAAGTCCTGATCACTCGTTTAGATCCAGGCGTACCTCTACCAAGTTATGCCAAAGGTGGCGATGCTGGTGCAGATATTGTTACGCGAATTGATGTAACCATCTCACCAGGGGAGCGTTGCCTCGTTCCAACTGGAATCGCCATTGCTCTTCCTGATGGTTATGCCGCCTTTGTCCACCCACGTTCTGGTCTTGCTATCAAACACGGTGTCACTATGGTCAATGCTCCAGGAACAGTTGATGCAGGGTATCGCGGAGAATTGCAATGCATTCTCATCAATCACGATCCAAAAGATTCGATTACATTTAAGCGTGGTGACCGAATTGCACAGTTAGTGATTCAAAAGGTAGAGCGTGCTAATTTTGTTGAAGTCCGCGAACTTCCTGGCTCAGGTCGTGGTGATGGTGGTTTTGGTTCAACTGGCATAAAGAGTGAGGGCTAATGGAACACAAAGACGATAAAGCGAAAATCCTTGACGCACTTGGTGGCAAAAAAGGATTACTAGATTCAGGATTGCCAGCTCTTTTATTCCTCATTGTTTTCAATCTTTCGCATGATCTTCATATTGCGGGCTATAGTGCAATTGGAACATCTTTAGTTCTAACAATTATTCGCCTCGCTATGCGAGACACAGTTCAGCATGTGATCTCTGGGCTTATTGGAGTTCTCTTTTGTGCATATCTTGCAAATAGAAGTGGCAATGCATCGGATTTCTATATCCCTAAATTACTAACCAATCTGGGATATGGAAGTGCATATCTAATTGCAAACTTGGCTGGTTGGCCAATCATTGGAGTCATTCTCGGGCCACTATTAGGAGAGAATTTATTGTGGCGAAAGAATCCAGAGCGTAAGCGTGCATATATTCGTGCTGGATGGCTCTGGGTCGCATTATTCTTCGGACGCATTGCGGTGCAATATCCAATTTACCGAAGTGGAAATGTGAACTTACTCGGTACCGTAAACCTTGCAATGGGCTACCCACTATTTATTGCAACTGCATGGGGCACCTGGCTTATTTTGAAGAAAGTTCCTACTGTAAAAGCGAATTAGTTATTGATAAAACAGACTTTGATTTTATCTTCAGCAGCAGATGATGCGACAAAGAGAAGTTCATCTCCTGCAGCAAATACATCGTGAGCTGTGGCTGTAATGACGCGTCCGTCGCGCACAATTGCGGCAAGGGCAGCATCGTCAGGTAATTCAATCTCTTCAACGGTTTTGCCGATACAAGAAGAGGTATCAGGCAGAGTCAGTTCAACCAAATTAGCTTGACCCTTTTTGAATGAGAAGAGTCGTACAACATCGCCAACACTGACAGCCTCTTCAACGAGTGCGGAGATGATTCGTGGAGTTGATACTGCCACATCAACGCCCCACGATGAATCAAAGAGCCATTCATTTTTTGGATGATTGATACGCGCTACAACACGGGGAACGCCATATTCAGTCTTTGCAAGTAGAGATGTAACAAGATTTACTTTGTCATCACCGGTTGCAGCAACGAGTACTTGGCAAGTATCTAACTTTGCATTATCGAGTGCTGTGATTTCGCAAGCATCAGCCATCAGCCATTCTGCATCAGGCACACTCTCCATTTTGAGGGCCTTTGGATCTCTATCGATTAATAAGACTTGATGTCCATTATCTAGAAGTTCGCGAGCTATAGCGCGACCTACATTGCCAGCTCCTGCTATTGCGATTCTCATGAAGCCTCATCTGGTGAATGTGAGAGAGTTTTCTCTGCATTAGCAAGTTCTGAATCTAGAACCATGACGTGCAAGAGGTCTCCTTCTTGCAAAACCGTGTGCTCATTTGGAATCAGTGCTTCGCCAAGACGTGTAATAAATGCGACGCGAGCAGGAGTGATCTGATCTATAAGTGATGCAGCTTTTCCATACCAACTCTTATGTGGATGCATTTCAGCTAATTGAACCGTTCCTGTGGCATCGCGCCATTCAGAACGTGAACCTTCAGGAACAAGGCGACGTAAAATTTGATCTGTTGCCCAGATAACTGTCGCAACTGTCGGAATTCCTAAGCGCTGATAAATTTCTGCGCGTCCTGGGTCATAAATGCGGGCAACGGTATTTTGAACTCCATAAGTTTCGCGTGCAACGCGAGCTGCCAAAATATTTGAGTTATCGCCGTTGCTTACAGCTGCAAATGCATCGGCTCTTTCAATTCCTGCTTCGAGAAGTGTGTCTCTATCAAAACCGACTCCACTTACTGTTTGTCCTTTGAAATTTGGACCAAGACGGCGAAATGCTTCACGAGATTGATCGATTATTGCAACGCTATGTCCAGCCGCCTCAAGTTCAATAGCTAAAGAGGAGCCGACTCGACCGCAACCCATTATGACGACGTGCACAAGATGTAACTTACACCCTTAGTCTTACATCTATGGCATCCGAGAAGGCACCTGCGAAAAAAATGATTGTGGGGCAACGCATTGCCGTCACTATCGAAAAAGTAGCCCATGGTGGCCACTTCATTGCCCGTCACGATGGCGCGGTAATTTTTGTACGCCATGCAATACCGGGTGAAGAGTGCACCATCGAAATTTCAAGTGTCGGATCGAGTTTCAATAGAGGCGATGTAGTTAGCGTAGAAAAGGTATCTACCGATCGTGTTAGCCCACCATGTTCGTATGCGCATCGATTAGGTTGCGGCGGTTGCGATTTCCAGCATATAGAAATTAGCGCCCAGAGGAAACTTAAAAGTGATGTTATTCGCGAACAATTTGCACGAATCGCAAAGATGGATATTGACATCGAAGTGGAAGAAGTTGGACCAGCCCTGGGTTGGCGCACTCGAGCCGTTGCTTCAGTTACAAAGAGTGGAAAACTCGGTTTCATCTCAGCGCGAAGCCATAACGTGATTGCAATTGAGAATTGTCCTATTACCGCCCCAGGAATTAAATTTTCAACTCTTGCAAAGAAAGAATGGCAGTCAGGTGAAAAAATTGATTTAGCTACCTCTTCAACAGGTGAGAGTTATGTAACAGGTGATACCTCTGAACTTTTGCATGAAAAGGTTGGAGATAACGTCTTAGAAGTGAGCAATGATTCTTTCTGGCAAAGTCATATCAATGCACCTACAGTTCTTACAGAAATTGTCTCCGAATATGCTCATGTGCACAATGGAGAGCACGTCCTCGATCTCTACGGCGGAGTTGGCCTATTTACTAGCGCACTCATTGGTCAGGTTGGACCCACGGGTCGAATTGATTTGATTGAAGGAAGCAAAAGTGCGACAACGGATGCAAAGAGAAATTTCATGGATTACAAGAATGTACATATTGTCACAGCATCTGTTGAGCGAGCAATTACTCGTATCGAAGGGGGCGATGTTGTGATTTTAGATCCACCACGCGAAGGTGCAGGAAAAGAAGTAATAAGCGAACTTGCTCGCATTTCTCCGCGCGCAATTGTTTATGTTGCATGTGATCCAGCCGCACTTGCCCGAGATACGACATATTTGCAAGAAGTGGGCTATGCCCTCAAAAAAATACGTGCATTTGATCTCTTTCCTATGACACATCACATCGAAACAGTTGGACTCTATGAACGCAATGAGGTATCTTGATGTCAAGATACTTTTAGATGAGGAGCCTCGAATGAGTAAAAACTCTTTTAACGCAAAGAAGAATTTAGATGTTGCGGGCAAGAGTTTTGAAATCTTTATATTTCAGCAATCGAAGGCGCAAAGGATCTTCCATTTAGTTTGAAAGTATTACTTGAGAATTTACTGCGCACAGAAGATGGCGCAAATATCACAGCCGATCACATTAAAGCGCTAGCTACCTGGGATCCAGCAGTTGAGCCAGATACTGAAATTCAATTCACTCCAGCTCGCGTTGTTATGCAAGATTTTACAGGTGTGCCTTGCATCGTCGATCTTGCCACTATGCGCGAGGCGATCGTTGAATTAGGTGGGGATGCTTCCAAAGTAAACCCACTAGCACCTGCTGAACTAGTAATTGATCACAGCGTTATTGCAGATGTTTTCGGTACAAAGAGTTCTTTTGAAGAGAACACAGATATTGAATACGAGCGCAATCAAGAACGCTATCGCTTCCTTCGTTGGGGCCAGAGCGCATTCGATGAGTTCAAAGTTGTGCCACCTGGAACAGGAATTGTCCACCAAGTAAATATTGAATTCCTTGCACGCGTCATCATGACTCGTACTGTCAACGGTGTTCTTCGTGCATATCCAGACACAGTTGTTGGAACAGATTCACATACAACGATGGTCAATGGCCTTGGAGTACTTGGTTGGGGAGTCGGCGGAATTGAGGCAGAGGCAGCCCTTCTTGGTCAGCCAGTCTCGATGTTGATTCCACGCGTTGTTGGTTTCAAACTCAGCGGCACTCTGCCACTGGGAACAACAGCTACTGACTTAGCACTGACAATTACGCAGATGCTTCGCAAGCATGGTGTTGTTGGGAAGTTTGTAGAATTTTATGGTCCAGGAGTTCTCACCGTACCAATGGCTAACCGCGCAACTATTGGAAATATGAGTCCTGAGTACGGATCAACGTGTGCCATTTTCCCAATCGATGAAGAGACGCTGCGCTATTTGCGTCTTACTGGTCGAAGTGAAGATGCAGTTACTCTCGTTGAGCACTATGCAAAGAAGCAAGGTCTATGGCATGACCCATCACTTACTCCTCGTTTTTCTGAAAATATTGAACTCGATCTTGCAACTGTTGTTCCATCAATTGCAGGTCCTAAGCGCCCTCAAGATCGCATTTCGCTCAGTGATTCAAAGTCATCATTTGAAAGTATTTTGCCAAGCTATCTTTCTGATAAGACAGAGAAATCAGCAATTGCAATCAAGGTGCG
>Ga0114971_10002353_pt1 | contig 12995 bp, 10 predicted proteins | sample M_140625_MF_Meta_FD_87320 | JGI IMG/M metagenome (GOLD analysis project Ga0114971, IMG submission 87320) | Freshwater microbial communities from Lake Montjoie, Canada to study carbon cycling - M_140625_MF_MetaG | ecosystem: Environmental > Aquatic > Freshwater > Lake | place: Lake Montjoie... | reverse complement strand
TGAAAATCCACTCACCAGTGTGGCGATACAGAAAAGAACCAGACGATTCTCCGAAAAGCAAGAAGTTTGATTTGGATTATTCAATGCAAGGTATAGCCTATGAGACATGGTGTACTTATTGTTGCCATTGTTCTTCGCACTTGCCTCTAGTGGCGTCGTCGACATTGAACCCGCCACGCTTGAACGCGAGAGGCCTGTCCGCAAAGCCTCCGACAGCGTTGTTCGAGTCCGCTTGAACTCGCTTCGTGATGTGCGAACAATGGAATCTCTTTCGGGTGACATGTGGTCTCACGGCATCTACGGTGGGGAGGCGGATTATCAAGTCTCGCCCGAGCAACTTGCTGCGCTCACTCGAACCAAGCTTGAGTATTGCGTGATGATTGAAAATCTTGATGACCTTGTGCAAGCCGAGGCGAAGCGTCTCGCAGCACCCCCAGCAGAAGGCGGCGTTGCCGACGATGCGTGGTTCAGCGATTTCAAAGATCTTGCTGCGATCAATGCTCGACTCTACGCGCTCAAAGATGCTCGACCAGATATCGCATCGATTGTCGTGGTCGGAACCTCGCTCGAAGGTCGACCAATTCTTGGCCTTCGAATCAGCGCGGCTCCCGGTGGAACTTCCGTGCCTGGAATTGTTTTTAATGCCACTCAACATGCACGCGAGTGGGGCGCGGCAATGACGGGAATGTTTCTCGCAGATCGATTGGTCGAGAGTGCGGACACCGATCCTCGTGTGCATGCACTTCTCAGTCGCGCTGAAATTTTCCTGATACCAGTTGTCAATCCAGATGGATATTTTTTCACGTGGAGTGACAGCGCGAATCGACTTTGGCGCAAGAATCGCCGCAACAACGGCGACGGAACTTTCGGCGTCGACAACAATAGAAACTGGGGATATGAGTGGGGAGGAGCAGGTGCAAGCACACAAACATCCAGCGAGACTTACCGCGGCACTGGTCCATTTTCCGAACCAGAAACAGCGGCAATGCGCGACTTTTTCAATGCGCGACCAAATATTGTTTCGAACATTGACTTTCATTCCTACAGCCAGCTCGTTCTTTCTCCTTGGGCCTACACAGTCGCGCCCTCGGTCGATGCAGCGCTCTTCCAATCTATTGGCGACGCAATGAAGAACGCAATCTTTGCTGAAACTGGCGCAGCGTTTATCGCAGGACCAGTCGGATCAACGCTCTATCTTGCAAGCGGTGGATCGGTCGATTGGGTGTATGGCGCACGCGGCGCACTCGCATGGACCATCGAAGTACGCGACAAGGGGACATACGGTTTCGTCATGCCTCCTGCAGAAATTCTTCCTTGTGCGCGCGAATGTTTCGCTGCTGCGTTGACTATGGCAGAAGCGACTGCGCAGGCTGTCATCTTGACTCTTCCAACTGTTGCGCCGACGAGACTTGTTTCAAATCAAGCAACGCCAATTGCTGTGCTCATTCGACAAATTGTTCCAGGCGCGGTTGTTGATCGCAGACTTTTCTCTCGCATCAACGCTGGTTCTTGGCAGTCGACTCCGCTGGTTTTCGTTTCAGGCGATGTGTATAACGGATTGATTCCTGCAGCATCGTGCGGCGCTGTTGTGGATTTTTATATCGAAGTCACTTTGACAAGTGGATCCCCTGTGAGATATCCGACGAGTGCGCCCAACACATTCCTCAGCGCGACGGTATCGAGCGAAATCATTCTGAGCGAGTATGACTTTGAAGTTGCCAATTCTGGCTGGATCTATGGAGTTGTTGGAGACTCGGCGACTGGAGGGGCATGGATTCGTGGCGATCCGATTGCAACAACCGCACAATCGGAAGATGATCACACTCCCGGAACTGCAACTCAGTGCGCTTTCACCGGTCAGGGAACCGTCGGCGGCGCTGCAGGAAACGCAGATGTAGACAACGGAATCACCACGCTTCAGTCGCCAATACTTGGCACGATGGTTCCAGGAGCGCATTTACGATATTGGTTTTGGTACACAAATAATTTAGGCGGATCGCCAAACCTTGACGAATTCGTTGTGCAAGTTTCTGGCGACGGAATCGTGTGGACAACGGCAACGACCGTTCAGTCCAGCGCAACACTTTGGCGCGAGGCAGATATCACGCTCAATGGACTTCTTGCGGTTGGTTCTGCAATTCGCGTTCGATTCATTGCGCAGGATCTTGGCGCAGGATCGCTTGTCGAGGCAGCGATTGATGATGTCAAGATCGTGAACATCGGATGCTCGTCAGTGATTGGCGACATCAATGGTGACGGACTTGTCAACGGCTTTGACCTCGCGACCCTTCTCTCCCAGTGGGGCGGTCCAGGCAGCGGCGATTTGAACGGCGACCAGATTGTCGGCGGAGCAGATTTAGCATTTCTTCTTGGCAATTGGGGTTAATTTCTTCCAGTTGATTCTCGCCACCATAGAATTAGATGATGGCGCTTCAGGCTGCGATTGTTCTTTCTGATACTGGTCCCGTGGCAAAGCGCCTCGTGGGATTTGAACATCGTCCTCAACAACTTGAAATGGCAGCGGCGATCGATACGTGCCTTGATCGCAAGGGACGATTGCTGGTCGAAGCTGGCACCGGCGTTGGAAAAAGTTTTGCATATCTCGTTCCTGCGATTCGAAGAGTGGTCGATCACCAAGAGCGTGTGATCATCTGCACGAACACGATTGCGCTTCAGGAACAATTAGTCGACAAAGATATTCCGCTGCTCAACGCTGTCATTCCAGAGGAATTCAGCACGGTGCTGGTGAAAGGTCGCGGAAATTATGTTTCGCTGCGCCGACTCAAACTCGCAAGCGCTCGGCAAGATCGCCTCTTCGGCGGCGAAGAAGATCGCCATGCCTTGCAGGGTCTTGAAGATTGGGCGTATGAAACACGCGATGGCACAACGACATCACTTCCTGTCATGCCTGCGCACAATGTGTGGGAGCAAGTGCAGTCCGATGCGGGAAATTGCATGGGCCGCAAATGTCCGACATACGAAAAATGCTTTTATCAAGCGGCGCGGCGACGCATGGAAGGCGGAGATTTGCTGGTGTGCAATCATTCGCTTTTCTTCAGCGACTTGGCGATGCGAGCGGCGGGGGGGCGTGGTTTTCTGCCGCCCTATCACCATGTGATTCTTGATGAAGCGCATTCTCTCGAAGAGGTTGCGGCGGATCACTTTGGTGCTCGACTCAGCGAAGGCGCAGTCTTGCACTTGCTGCGAACTCTGTGGAATCCTTCAAACAATCGAGGGGCAATCAATGATGTCCCAATGAAAGATGGCGGCGATGAGACACTTGAATCTGCGCTGCGTCAGATTGATATTTGTCGTCGTGTGTCGGAGGGTTTCTTTGGCGATCTTTGGCGTTGGCGCGAATCGCAAGGGGGAGAAGGAGAGTTTCGGATTCGATCTGCGAATGTCGTTACAGATTCGCTCAGCGGACCACTCAAAAGTCTTGGAGTCATCTTGCAATTAGTTCGGGAACGAGCCGCAGATGAAGCAGATTCATACGAGATCAATTCGTATGCACAGCGGGCTACGGCGCTTGCCTTCGCTTGTGAATCTCTTTTGGCGCAGTCCATGCCTGGGTGCGTGTACTGGATGAATTCTTCTGCACGCCGCAGAGGTCCTTCGGCTGGTCGTCCAGAGATCACCATCGCCGCTGCTGCAGTTGATGTCGGTCCGCTGTTGGCGAAGCACCTGTTTAGTCAAGATGTCTCTGTTGTGCTGACATCTGGAACGCTTGCGACCAGTCATGGCAACTGCGCGCTGACTGCGGCAAGTTTGGGAATCACTGATCCACAGATTCTCATCTTGGGAAGTCCATTTGATTACGCGAGGCAAGTGCGTGTTCACGTCGAGCCTCAGATTCCAGATCCACGCGATGATGGTCATATGCCAGTGCTTGCAGAGCGTGTCTTGCACCACATCGAAGAAACGGACGGTGGCGCGTTTGTGTTGTGTACAAGTTTCCGTTCGCTCACTGCGCTCGTCGAAGCGACCATGCCTCGACTTCTGAAACTTGGTTTTCCAGTGCACGCTCAGGGTGCGGGAGTTTCAAACAACCTGCTTTTGAAGCGATTTCGAGAGGATGAGCGCAGCGTGCTCTTTGGCGTCGCAAGTTTCTGGCAGGGGATTGATGTGCGAGGTCGCGCGCTGCGCAATGTGATTATCACTCGCTTGCCATTTGAAGTTCCTGATGCGCCGCTTGTTCAAGCTCGCCACGAAGCAATCAAAGCGCGTGGAGGAAATCCATTCAAGGACGACACTCTGCCACGAGCAATCATTCGATTTCGCCAAGGATTCGGTCGACTCGTGCGTAGTGCGACGGACACGGGTCGAGTCGTTGTGCTTGATTCTCGGATCATGACCAAAAATTATGGACGAATGTTTTTGGATGCGCTGCCCGAGGGAGTGCGCATTGAAGTGTTCGGTGCGGATGAATATTCAGCGTGATTTGTCAGGCTTGCGGGCTGACAGGATGAGTTGATTTTTCGTGTTTTAAAACGTCGATCGCTTCTGAAATGCGATCCAATGGTGGATTGGTTGTCAAGACGAATAGAAGTTTCCAATGAGAATCCCTGCGCCTGTAATAATCGAAGGGCCACGATCGACTCGAGCGACTGGTGAAGGAGAGGGGGCTTGGTTGCGAGGTCATGTTTGGATTTTCGCCGTGGTGGTGTGTGAGGATGATGCGCGTGATGAAGTTGAAGTTTTTATATATTTTCTAGGAAGTCAAACGAGCGCAATTCAAAGCATCGCGACAAGGGGCACAGCCACGGAAACGAGTCGCGGAAATGCATAAGTGTGCCGCCGTGAAAAGTCCTCTCGGGGCTCAGACAGTCCTCGGCGACCGACACGATCCGTTCATTTGACGCTCTTCTGCAAACGCAGTCGGTCGCCTGCGGAACTCGCCCGAGAGAACTTTCCAACGGCTGAAACGATTCCAAATGTGCAGCGGATCGAACTCGATTGCTTATGCATCTTCTTTCGTAATAGCCTTTTTACGGGCAAATTTGATTCGAAATTGAGCTATCTTTGCCCGTAAACAGGGGGGTACGCATTTCTCAGGGCGATTTCTGCCCGTAAACCTTGCCCGTCAAACTTACTTGCCAATCTCAATCAATAAATCTGTTGTAATAAATGGCATTTGCGTTGGCTTCGATCAACAATCGCATCGCCTCATCTGCGGAGCCGGTCACGATCAGGCGAATGCGCTCATTGCTGCGGCGCATCTCGCTCACCCCCGCAAGAACTTCAAGTTTGGATACGCCTGCCCCAGCACTTTGCTTGAAAGTTTGTTGGACGGCGCGCTCATCCACTGATCGAGAATGGTCGCATACACCGAACGGAAATCCGTGGTGAATTTCAGATCGCCATTATCAAGATCGGTCATCGATGGATGCGTTCCGTGCACGCCGCCTTTGACTCCCGTCCCGATGACAAACATTGGTGCCGCCGTCCCGTGATCGGTTCCTCCAGAAGCATTCTGCTTCACGCGACGCCCAAATTCGCTGAACACCATCGTCACAACATTGCCGTCATTTCCCTGTGCTTTCAGGTCATTTTGGAATGCAAGTATCGCATCTCCAACTTCGCGCATCAGGTTTGCGTGGCTGCCAGCTTGTCCGCCGTGTGTATCGAATCCACTGATCGAAACGTAATACACGCGCGTCTTCATCCGATCGCGAATCATCGCGCCAACGGACTTCAACTGCGTCGCCAATTTCGTGTTGGGGTATCCCACAAGCGGTGTCTTCGCCATCGCCGCTCGGATGCGATCGCTTGAAAGTTGTGCATCGAGTGAGGTGCGCATCAAGAATGCTGATTGCGACCCCGGGGTGACTCCTTCGAGCGCGCCTGCGCGGTTGATCGCTTCGTACGGATCGGCCATTGCACTTGGAAGGTCCTTGCCCATCCACTGAAAGAGCTTCGCATTCTCAAATGAAACTGGCTTGCTGACTGATCCAATCATTGCCAGTGGTGCAGTTCGACCAATCGAAATCTCCGCGTCGGCTTGTGGCGATCCATTGCAAGTACAGTCCACATAGCGACCGATCCAACCATCGCCACGACCTTTGGATGATCCCGTGTGCCAAATATCCATCGAAGCAAAGTGCGAACGGTTTGGATTGGGATATCCAACACCTTGGATTACCGCCAAGCGATCCGAGTCAAATAGTTCTTTAAAACCAGTCAAATTTGGGTGCAATCCAATGCCGATCTTTTTATCAAGTTCGATGGCTCCATTGTTTTTTCCAGGCGCCACGATTCCCAATTGTGGACGCGAGCGGTAATAGTCATCGCTGCCATAAGGGATGACCGTGTTCAGTCCATCATTCCCACCGCCCAATTGAACCACCACAAGAATCTTGTCTTCGGGAACTCCAGCATGGCTTGTGACTCGACCGTCGGCAGGAAGAATGCCAAGCGCAGAGTGCTGCAAGAACCATGGGATCGAGGCAACCATCGAAGCAAGCGTGACCCCTTGTTGCAAGAAGATTCGTCGAGAGAATGGTGTGGTTGGTTCCATAGTTTTCTTTCAGTTTGGTCAGCAGAGTTGATACTCGGGCATCGCCGTCACGAGACAGAGCGCAGCGACAAGTCGTTCGCCCTTCAATGGTCCGTTGAGAGTTTGCACATACTTCTTGAATTGCTCACGGCGAACTGTTGAAGCATCGATCGCCAAAACAATATCCATCAGCGCATCGGCTTCTTTCGAAGCATCGCCATTTGTTCGACTTGAGATCGCTGCCTCAAGTGAATCAGTGTTCCAATGCGCCAAACTTTCATCCCAGTCAAATGCATCTGGGCGCTTGCCGGTAATCAAATAGACTGCAAGATTCTGCCGAACAAAGAAGGTGCTTGTATTGATCCACGTTTGGCCGCACTCCCAGCCTTTCACGTTTGGAGGCATAAAAAGACTCTGCCCCATCAAGTCCGTTGCGGAGTTGAGCGTCGACAAATCGCGCGGCGGAACACCTAGCTCGCGAATTGTTTGAACTGTCAATTGAACGGGGCTCTTGATCGTTGCGCCAATATTCGCAGAGTCATAAAAATGCTGACTTCGAAAGAGCATTCGCAGCAAGGGTTTTATTTCGTATTGCTTCTTGCGCAGTTCTTCGGCCAACGCCTTGGTGACCGTAGCAACCTTTGCATCTGGCATTCCAGGTCCGTCATTGATAAAGAACCGATAGAGTTTTCGGCAGAGAAATTCCGACGACTCCTTTCGAGACAAAATGATACGCGCGAAATCATCACCATCCCATTCGCCTTTCTGACCCAAGATAGTTTTGGATTCGCCGTCATGCTGGCCTGCGTTGAACTTGAAGGCATCATCTTCAAATGTGTATCCAGTCAGCGCACGCGCACCTTCCTTGATGTCGTTTTCGGTGTAAGCATTCCCTTCGCCAAGCACGAAAAGCTCCATCAATTCACGCGCAAGATTTTCATTCGGTCGTCCCTTGCGACTCTCGTCATTGTCGAGATATTTCAGCATCGCAGGATCGCGCAGAATGCGCATGACAAGTTGCGAAAAATTGCCAACAGCGTTTGTTCGAAAAAGTTGGTTCTGCAGAAACATGTGATAACTGTCTTCGATTGTGCGATACCCAGTCGCAAAGTGTCCATGCCAAAACAACGTCATCTTCTCCTCAAATGGACGACCCGTTTCAATCATGCGGCGTAGCCACCACTTCTGCACTTCCTGCGCCTGCTTGCGGTCGAGTCCATCGCGTTCGTTTCTTAATTTCTGAATCTGAGCAAGCGCATTTTCATCATTGGACTTGCGTGCCTGTTGCACCATCGATCGTTCTTCATCGTTGAGCGGCCTTCGAATGTCACGATCAAATTGTGTATCGCTGATCGCCTCCGCTGGGAGAGAGTCATAATTGAGCAAGTAATCCACAGCACCATCAGGCCCCATCGCGACGAGTGCGTTGACTTGTGCGCTTGTCCCACCAAACCCAGCTCGATTGAGCAGATGACGCGCAGTGGTTGCATTCCACTGAGACTTGCTGATTGGACTCATCGAAAGATTGGTCATGCATTTGCTCGAGGCTTCAATATCCCTTTGTCTAAATATGCAATAAGTAGGACAAAGATCAAGACAATTGGTACGAAAAGCATATCGGTGCGGTTCTGTATAAACCCGAGTTCATAAAACGGCAAGCACGCTGCGATGGCAAGCCAACCAAGCCAGTCGGGGATTTTCCGCAGGCGAAAGAGCAGAAAGAATGGAAAAACAAGCCCATAAAGCACCAACATCCTCAAATAGGTTGCTTCGCCGCCGCCCAGAAAATCACCTAAGCTGTCATCAGCGGCGAACCGTGTTATCCAACCGAGTGCAAGCCCCAACAGAACCACCCAAATCCCCGCAAGTCGCCAGCGCGGTCGAACTTCTCTCGCATGCGCTCCAATTGTGAAGCAAAGTTGAATTGCCCAAAGCGAGAGGAGAGCGAAAGTGATCATGAGCCCATTTGCTTTCAAGTCCCAAAATGATGCCACTCCAAAGAGTGTTGATCCAAAGACAATTCCAAATACCAGAAATGCATGTCGACTCGGCGACTTTTCAAGTGCGCGGTGAAAGGTCAAATCCAAATAGGGGCAGGCTATAAATCCAAGTGCGATCACTGGGATGAGTCCAAGCAATGATTCAGGTGGATTGGTACCGCTCGCTGGCAATTGCATTGTCGATTGCGCTCCATCTCCAGAGAAAAAGTTCCACCCAATACACACTGCGCTTGCAGCGGTGACGATCACAGCAAGTCGAACCCATCCGCGATCGCCAAACGATCCTGCGAGCAAAATTGCAATTGCAACAATTCCAAATGCAATTGGTGGAGCGAGCATCCATCCTGCGAAGAATGCTTGATATGCCATCGTTGCGAGTGAAAACCACAGACAGACTCCCGCGCATCTTTCGCGCACAAATTGTTGACGCGCAGGGGTCAATACATACCCAAATGCCGCGCAACCAATCACATTTGGGATCAGAAATGCTAAGAATCCTGGCCATCCAAATTGTCCAAGCAGCACGAATGGCAGAAACATCCCGATGCACCAAGTCCAACTTGCGGCGCAGAAGATTCCCCAGCAGATGGTGGAAAGTGCACGATTAGTCATCGTCGCGCTGAATGCTTGGTGGGCCTTTTCCCGCTTTCTTTTCCCAAGTCCCATTGCCAGCGCGTTCGTACTTCGTAAATCCTAGACGATCGAGATTTTTATTCGAGAGTCGTTGGCTATCGCTCCCGAATTGAATTTGACTCGCAACCGGCACGCGCCGAACGGGCAGGCCGTTTTCTGGATGCGTAGTTAACGCATCCTCGGACATAGTTTGAAAAACTTCGAAGTGCTCTCCGTCGTTGCCATCGGCAAGCACAACGCAGTAAAGGTAAGTCGGCATGATCAATTGATTGTATGAACAAGCGTGCGCACGAGGTCGCGCGCACGCACGATGTCCTCGTCACGGCATGCACCAGATTCGCGCTCGATAATCAGATCGATTCCTTCGCCACCAATTTGAATGCGGCTCACACTTGCGAGAAAAGAAGGCCATGGCACACTCCCTGTCCCAACAGGAACTTCCGTTCCCCACGTTCCTGGGTTCTTAGTCGCAATTGCATCCTTGATGTGAACTTGCCGCAGCCAAGGTGCGAGCAATTCGATCGCTTCAAGCGGATCGCCCATGCCATACAGAATCATGTTCGCAGGATCGAAATTCACTCCCACTGAAGGGCGATCAAGTTCGTGTAGTGCATGCGCCAGAGTCGTAGCGCTCTCTTGTCCTGTTTCAAGAGCGATGCCAATGCCGCGTTGACCAAAGATGTCCGCAATCGTGCGCAGTCGATCAAGCATCGTTCGTCGAGTTGGATTGTTCGTTTCGTGCGGCAGAAAACCACCGTGCAATGTGACGAGATGAATGCCAGTTTGTTCCGCGAGATCTGCAACTCGAAATGCGCGATCCAGATTTTCGCCCCACTTGATATCGCTTCGAACGCCACCCGATTGTGCGATTGATTCGAGCGTGGAATAATCTTCGCCGGCCATTGCAAGCATGCCACTGATAACTTCGACTCCCTCGCCCCGCAGAATGTCGATTGCGCCTCGCCACACTGGCTGATCGATGCAGGGGGTCAGCGCAAGTTGAACTCGCGGAATGCCCAAACTTATAACTCTCTGCGCCAAATCCATGGCATCCAAAGGTCGCAAACTCCAAGAACAAATACCCAATTTCGCCATAGAAAGGTTCTCTCAAGGGTCGATGCTATCATCATCACTCAACGAGACTTGCCTGTGACGACCATCAAATCCGAGCATCCTCCTCTGACACTTGCCGAACGATTCGAGGCATATATTTCGCGACTTTCAACGCGCAACAATTTCTGGCATCGAGTCTGTTCTCTCATTTGGTTGCCGTATGCCTTCCGTTCTGGCATCTCTATGAAGAGTCTTGGAACTGATCGATTCGTCGCCATTCTTCCATTTCGTCGCATCAATCGAAATTGGTACAACGCGATGGCGGGTGCTGCGCTTCTGGCAAACAGCGAAGTGGCTGGAGGCATGTATCTCTTCTCGCGTTGTGGTGGTGAGTACATCGTGGTCTGCAAGAAATTGAGTTACAACTTTTTGCGCCCATGCGTTGGCCCAGCGGTCTATCACGTCGTCTGCAAAGAAGATCTCACAGAGAAAATTGCGGGTGGTCGAGAATTCAATATCGACATTGAACTCGAAATCCTGCAGCAAGTTCCTGGAATCGGTGCGGGCAAGGAAAAACGTGTTGGTCGATGCGATGCGACATTCCACTGCGCTCCCAAGGCAATGTTGAAGGCACGGCGCCTCGCGCGACGCTGATCAATTCATTTCATGGAGAAGATGGCCGAGTCGAAGATTGCGCATCTTCGCGATCTGCTTGATCGTGCGAATATTGCGTATTACGTAGACGCAGAACCACTGATGGCCGACTCAGAGTATGACCGATTGCTGCGCGAACTCGCTGCGCTGGAAGAAAAATTCCCTGCGCTTGCCGATCCTGCGAGCCCGACCCAACGTGTCGGCGGCAAGCCGATCGCTGGATTCAAACAGATCACACACAGTCGGCCGATGCAATCGATTGACAATACGTATGAAATCGAGACGTTCCGTGATTGGGCTGTGCGGTGCGAAAAAACGCTCGGGCATCCCTCGGGCTTGGTCGCAGATCCCAAGATCGACGGCGTTGCAGTGAGCTTGCGCTACGTTCATGGTGCCCTCGAATTCGCTGTCACTCGCGGCGATGGCGCAGTGGGTGATGATGTGACTGAAAATGTGCGTGCGATTCGCGCTGTGCCTTTGCGACTTTCGCGCACGGGAAATCGATCGCTTGCGCTACCAGATGTACTGGAAGTTCGGGGCGAAATCTATATGCCCAATGCGGAGTTTGATCGAATCAATATCGAACGAGCAGAGCGCAGTGAACCGCTGCTCGCAAATGCGCGAAATGCGACGGCGGGAACGCTGAAGAGTCTTGATCCTGCTGTTGCGGCATCGCGTCGACTCGCCTTCATTGCGCATGGTCGCGGTGAGATCGTCGGCGGTCCTCAGATTGAGAGTCACTGGGATTATCTCGCCGCACTTCGCAATTGGGGAATTCCAGTCAACAATCTTGCGGTCAAGTGCAAGACAGCGGATGAAGCGATCGTCGCAATTAAATCCTTTGCGCAGCAGCGGGGCGGACTCACATTCGGTGTGGATGGAATGGTCGTACGCATCGACAATTTCGTAGAGCAGGATTTACTCGGCATCACGGGCAAGAGTCCTCGTTGGATCACCGCCTTTAAGTATCCCGCTCAACGCGAGGTGACCACATTGGTGCATGTCGATTGGCAAGTCGGCAAGGGTGGCACGCTGACTCCGCGTGCCACGATGGAGCCCGTTGTTGTTTCGGGTTCAAAGGTTTCCCATGCAACGCTGCACAACATTGAAGAAATCCGCAGAAAAGACATCCGAATTGGAGATCGAGTTGAGGTTGAAAAAGCGGGAGAAGTTATTCCGCAAGTTGTCGCTCCTGTGCTGAATGCGCGCGTAGGAACCGAACGCCCCATTGAGCCTCCAACCGAGTGTCCTTCATGCGGTGGACCAATCATTCAAGAAGGACCAAAACTTTTCTGTGCAAATACAAATTGTCCTGCTCAATTTCTCGAACGACTGAAGTGGTTTGTGGGTCGCGATCAAATGGCAATCGAAGGTCTCGGCGAGCGATTGATCGAACAACTTGTCGAAGCGAAAATCGTTTCGCACTTTGCGGATCTTTTTCGATTGCCACGTGATGCGATGGCGAAACTCGAATCCGAGAACATCAATAAATCTGGGAAAGTCGTTCAGCGCCGCATCGGGGAAAAGACCGTCGATGCGATTATCGCAAGCGCCAACGAAGCGCGTGGCCGCGGATTGGCGAGAGTTCTTTCTTCGCTGGGCATTCGACATCTGGGAACGAGCGCAGGAAAGACGCTTGCGCGTAAATATCCAGACTCAGATGCGCTGATGGCTGCCACAACGCAAGACTTGGAAGCTCTTGACGATATTGGAGCGATCACTGCGGCTGCGCTGGCGCGAGATTTTTCAGACCCTGCGATGCGCGAGACTTTTCGGCGACTTGCAGAGTGTGGGGTCGATATGAAAAGCAAGGAATACCGCTTGGTTTCTGCGTGTTCTGCAGTTGCAGATGACTCAGATCCGTTTCGTGGCAAGACGATTGTGTTGACAGGAACACTCGCATCATTTGATCGCCGTGCGCTGACAGAACTGCTTGAACAGCGCGGTGCAAAGATTAGCGGCAGTGTTTCGGCGAAGACGCACATCTTGATTGCAGGCGCGGAAGCAGGTTCGAAGCTTTCACGTGCGCAGGAGTTGGGCGTCGAGGTGTGGGATGAAGTTCGTCTTCGAGCGGCACTCGATTCGTCTTCGCAATCCTGAACTTCACGCAATGATCACTTTGATTGAGCGGGGGTGATAGCGGGGGTGATAGCTGGCGT
>Ga0114971_10002349_pt1 | contig 13012 bp, 10 predicted proteins | sample M_140625_MF_Meta_FD_87320 | JGI IMG/M metagenome (GOLD analysis project Ga0114971, IMG submission 87320) | Freshwater microbial communities from Lake Montjoie, Canada to study carbon cycling - M_140625_MF_MetaG | ecosystem: Environmental > Aquatic > Freshwater > Lake | place: Lake Montjoie... | reverse complement strand
CGCTGAATCCACCAAGCAATAAACACAGTGGAATCAGGCAGGGCAAAGTGGGCCACAACAACGAGAGGCTTATGACATGCACTCGGATCAATCGCGTCATTAAATTTTTTGGTGCCCAATGAAATGTAAGTATGGAGCTCGTGCACGCCAAGCGACGAGTGTGCCTGAATGAATGCACTCCAAGAAAGAAAATACCGACCGAGAATAATGGATCTGCAAGCGCCGCCATAGCGGCAACCAATCCATTTTCAATGAGATCAGCAATCGCCGCCTTGGTGTGTCCGCGGCGCAATCGTTCTATCGCGCTTGCAAGCGCAAGCAGTACGCCAGTGATAACACCAATAACTGCAAATGGTTGGATTTGATTTGATGTAGGTATCCACGTGCTTACGGCACTCTGTTGCCATGCGCTGAATGCAATTCCAATTTGTTCAAATGGTGCCCATGCCGCAACAGGATGCGACGCAAAGGCCGTGCTCAATAAAAGCATTCCGCGACCAAGCGCCAATCCCCAGTTTGCAACAAATCCATCCTTGTCTGCATGCACTGCAGTCGCGTCGGCCATGCCAAAATGGAAAATGGTTAAACACAGAAACAATAAGGCAGCGACGCCCGGCAGCAACGCGAGAAGTGCCAGGCTCGCAAGCATGAGGCACAAATAACTTGTAAATCCCCTGATTTTTTGCCCCAATGTTTCTCGCCCAGAAAGTCGTGCCGCCACAATCCAGTCTGCGCATCCATGAGGCATACCGAATACAAACAATGCGATCACAAACGGCCACGGCGCCATTGCTTTGGTCAATGCGGGATTGATCAATGCGCTCAACACACCAAAAAACAAAATGCACCAAGGCCATATGCGTGCACTTGCAAAAATGAAAAGCCCCGCCTTCGCCACCTGTTCGGCGGATCTTTTTGATCCATCGAACTCGGCGGCGGCAGGCGGGGCGAATTTCAAACTAAATACGTCCAGGGACTCAGGCTTTTTGTGGTTGTTGTTGTTGTTGTTGTGACAAAACCTTCACGCCTTGGTAAATGACCAAGCCGAAGAAGACCTTGTTGATGACGTCGGCCACGTTGTACAAAATTTCGCGCCAGCTTTCACCATTACCGCCATTGAGGGCCATCAAGAAACCGATTGGGTAAATTACCCAACCCACCAGCACGAACAAGCGCATGGACTTCAAACTTTCTTGAATACTTTCTGGAGCGGTCTTCATGGCCTCGCTGACTTTGGTGAAAAGCGTGTACACGATGTACAGCCAAGCGCCGCATGAAACCACATACCATGTCCACCATTGTTGACTTCCAGTAACGCTTTCTTCAGCGACCCAGGCGGTGACCAACATGACAAACGACCAGAAAAGCAGTGACTTGAATAGTTCACGCCCGGCTTTTCCCAAATTGAGCAGAAGTGGGAACTCCAACACAAGTAATGGAACCGTGATGAGCCAATCAATATATCGGTAGGCAGTTGGGAATTGCCTTATGGTCGCGCCTGTGATTCGTGTTCCATCTTCATTAAACAAACTTGAAACACCCTCCAAATAAATGCCACTCATTCTCCAATAATGGAAAGCGGCAACACCGCAAATAATTCCAGACACAGTGACTGCGGTTTGATATTGCACCGGAACGGTCTTGCGTTGAAGGAAAAAGTAAATCATTCCTGCGCCCATAGCGACGGTAGATAGCCAAAATAGATACATCGTTGCGCCTTCCATTGAAAGGCCTGCATTCAGGGCTTTCATGGTGGTGGTCATTTCTGCTGCGAGAGTCAACAAGGTGAATCCTCCAGTGGTTCTAGTTTTTGACCAACAAGGTCAATCCCTATTTCCAGATTTGTAATGCCCCAAGGATTTGCACACTTCTATTTTGGCGAGGCTTCGAAAAGGAAATAACAAGAATTTTAGAAGAACCCAAAAACTTTATATTTTTATTTATTATGGCCTTCTATTTTGCGTTTGCAGTATTTAGGAATCGCATTTAGTTCGTCAAGCCTCAATTGATTTTTCGATGCATCAAGCTATTTCCACCAGTAAAAAGTCAAACTCCATAAAATCGTGAATCCTTATATAAAGGGAGGATGATCCAGATCCACAAAATGGAAATTCGGCCGCGTTATTGCGAGTGCGATCCGATGAGCGTCGTGCATCACACGGTCTACCCAATTTGGTTCGAGATGGGCAGAACGGAATTGTTGCGTGCGAGTGGTTCGACATACGCCGATCTTGAAACGCGCGGGATATTATTGGCAGTCACACGTTTAGATGTGCGATATCGCAAGCCTGCGAAGTATGACGAATTGCTCGTGCTCGAAACCACGCTGCGCGATGTCGGCCATGTGAAGATCGAACATTCTTATCGACTTTGCAGAGGCGATGAAGAACTTGTGATTGGCGAAACGACACTCGCATGTATTGATCGTGATGGTCGCGTGCAACCTCTGCCAGCAAATTGGAGCGGCGCTCCTATTGCGGCGGGTTGACTTGCCCGACGCGCATTCTCACCCGAGTGATCTTGCCTGCGCTTGCATTGCGAATTTCAGCATCAACCCCGCCGCGTAATATTCGATCAAGCGTATAGCTCGTCGCCGCAGATCCGGTCACGACGGTCAGTACGCCGCCAGAGATTCCTGAGAGGCGCGTGTCATCTCGAACATTCGCGGGAATGAATCGCTCCCACAATTCAGCAGCATCCCCAAATCTTTGCGCGTGTTTTTCGACAGTCGTTCTCAGTCGAGTGATGTCACTACGGATCGAATCGACAGGGATCGTGTTTGCACTTCTTGCGCCACGCCGTTTTTGTAGATCATGAAGATGTTGAAGAGGATTAACCACAGCGCGCCACAATTGTACGGTGCGAACTCGCTGATTCCACCTGTTTACTATCCTTTCATGCGTGACAAGCCTTCGCCTGACAAACATACGAAAGACATTCGACCAAACGGTCGCGGTTGAAGATGTCAGTATTGAAGTTTCGGCGGGTTCGCTTTTCTTTTTGCTTGGATCGTCGGGATGCGGCAAGACCACAATTCTTCGGATGATTGCTGGGTTCGTGCAACCAACTGCGGGGCAAGTTTTCTTCGGCGACCGTGATGTCACGACACTTTCTCCCGAGAAGCGCAATGCCGGAATGGTCTTTCAGAATTACGCCCTCTGGCCGCATATGACAGTCTCTCAGAATGTTGGATTTGGCCTGGACGTTCGTCGCATGCCATCTGCCGAGAAGAAAATCCGCATCGGAGAATCGCTGGAACTTGTCCGCATGAGTCAATATGCCGATCGACTTCCCAATCAACTTTCGGGCGGTCAACAGCAACGCGTTGCATTGGCGCGCGCGATCGCGTTTCGCCCCGATCTGCTTTTGCTTGATGAACCACTTTCAAATCTCGATGCCAAGTTGCGCCTCGAAATGCGATCTGAGATTCGGCGAATTTCACACGAACTGCGTATCACAATGATTTATGTCACGCACGATCAACATGAAGCGTTATCACTTGCCGATCAAATCGCAGTGATGTCAGCGGGAAAGATTGAACAGCTCGGAGCCCCGAGGGATATCTATCAACGGCCACGAACTCGATTTGTCGCAGAATTTATTGGCGAGACAAATTTTATATCCTGTGAGATTCAAGGCGTCCGTGATTCAAGCGGATTCGCTGAGGTCAGGACGCCGATTGCAACAATGCGTGCTCTTGTTCCATCGACAAAAAAAGTCGGAGATCGTATTACGCTTTCGATTCGCCCCGAGGCAATCACCATCGACCTCGCGAGCGCTGTGTCGAATCCACAATCTTGCGCAACAATTGTTTTTGGAAAATGTCTCGAGTCAACATATCTCGGTGCAAGTGCGCAGCATTTGGTCGACGCGAATGGTCAACTTATAAAAGTTTTTGAAGTGAATCCGAACTCGTCATCCTTTGCGGGGAAGCAAGTTCGGCTGAGCATCATCACCGATCAAGTCATCGGCTTGGAGGAATGATGTCAACCCTTATTCGCTGCTCGCGGCGCTTCACTGCCTGGTACTTGCGGATCTGCCACTCGCTGAATACAGAAATAGCCAACAACGAATGCCGTCAACGCAACGATGACATGAAGACCAAATCCAAAGCCAATATCGCGCGCAGTTAATGTTGATGCTGCATTTTCTTGCGCAATGGGCGAAGTCAAGCCATGCATCACAAGCACCATCAAGGCGATGCCGATGGTGGATCCAAACTGCCGCATCATTTGCACAAGTCCGCTCGCTTCGCCGCGCTGAGCGATCGGCGCACGCGAAAGAGAATCAGCGTTTGCTGGGCTCATTGCAAATCCACATCCAAGTCCAAGCACGGCCATACCAATCGCAAGAATTGGATAGCTCAATGCGAAGACGCCAATTGTTTCAATCGCTGTTCCACTCAGCACGAAACAAAGCCCCAGCATGATTGGGCGGCGTGGGCCATGATGGTCATACATGCGTCCCGCAAAGTGAATGACGACTAGCACGGGGACAAGCAGCGGAAGCGTGCCTAATCCCGCTTGCAGTGGCGTGAATCCAAGAAACGTTTGCATATAGAAGGAGCCATAAATTCCTTGACCCACATTGATGAAGCTGACGCACAATAGTAAGAATGCGTTTCCAAAGAGCCCTCGATCACGAAAGAGCCGCAGATCGATCGTCGGTTGTGTCAGTCGTAATTGCCGATACGCGAAGAGGCACAAGAGTCCGCCGCCAATCACGATTGAAACCCAAGCAGGTTTCGTCATGAGACCGTGAAGCCCAAGCTCTTGCAATCCGCTGACCAGCAACGGCGTACCCGCGAGCAAGATCAGGATCGATGGCCAGTCGGTCTTGCGTGTTGCTGCACGAATTGATTTCATTTTCAAGGACAATGTCAGGCCGAGTGAAATGAGTGCGATGGGAACATTCAGCCAGAAGCACCAATGCCAAGATGCAAATTGCACGAGCGCGCCGCCGATCAGTGGACCGCCGGCCATAAATAAGAGTGAAATACCTGCGTATGTCGCCATCGCGCGGCCGCGCTGTTTCGCTGGATAAATATCGATCACGATTGCAGAACTTGCTGGTTGCATTGTCCCTGCACAAATCCCTTGAATAATTCGTGCGGCAATAAAAATCAACGCGGTTGGGGCAAGCGCGCATCCGATTGATGCAATCATGAATCCAACCATTCCCAATCGAAACGCATTGATTCGTCCCATCCAATCACCAAGTCTTCCGCCAATCGCAACCCATGAAGCCATCGCAAGGAGATAACCGTTGACGGCCCACGCCAAAGTCGAATCATCAAATTTCAACTCTTGACGAATACTTGGCAGCGCAACACCAAGCACTGTCGAATCGAGCATGATCATCGAGAGCGAACCTGTCATAGCCAACAATGTCAGCCATCGTCTGTCAGGCGCATTCGTTTCGGTCATAGAGCGAGTATAAGACGCATATGAAAAGCATTGGAATCAAGTCTTTCAAGATCGCAATATCTCTGATTGCAAGCGTTGCCGTCGCAGGAGTGCTTGTTCTTGCTGTATTCAATGCCACGACATCAACCGCGAACGTCGCGCCGATTGTGCCACGCGCTCCGATCGAGTCAAGCAGATCAACGGATTCGTCCCCCGCACTGAACTATTCATTCACTTCGATTGATGGTCGCGAATTGAATCCCACGACATTGAAAGGCAAGATCGTCTTTATCGATTTCTGGGCGACATGGTGCGGTCCGTGTCGAGCGACTCTTCCAGCTCTAGAACAACTTGCGCAGGCATATCCGAATGATTTAGTCGTTATTGGTGTATCAAATGAACCAAAAGCAACGGTGACCAATTTTCTTGCGGGCAAAGCAATTTCGTATCCGATGGTCGCACCAGCACCGCCTGTGGGCAAACCATTTTCGTCCGTTCGCTCAATCCCGACAATTTTTATTATTCGTCGTGATGGATCCTTGTCGCAGACGATGGTCGGATCGCACAGTTTTGACCAATTGGCGGAAGCGTTACATGCGGTTGACACTGCAGTACGCTGACTGGATGCGAACAATAATCCTTTGCTGTGTTGCTGTTCTGTCTTTGATCTTTCCTGCCACATCTCTGGCGCAGGCTCCATCTTCACCCGCACCAACCGCAGCGAAAGCCAATCTCGATCAACGCATGGGATGGTTCCGCGATGCACGCTTCGGTATGTTCATTCACTGGGGACTTTACGCAATTCCAGCGGGTCATTGGGAAGGGAAGTCGATCCCAAGTGCGGGCGAGTGGATTTTGAATTCGGGAAAAATTCAGCCCGCGGAATACGTCAAGTTGCAGGCGCAGTTCAATCCGATTGATTTCAATGCAGATGAGTGGGTCCGCATCGCAAAACTCGCCGGGCAGAAGTACATCGTCATCACCAGCAAGCACCACGATGGATTTGCACTTTGGAATTCGAAGGTTTCAAATTTTGATGTGATGGCAACACCATTTAAACGAGACATCTTGCTCGAACTCGCGCGTGCATGCGAGCGCGGCGGCATTCAACTGTGTTTCTATCACTCGATTATGGATTGGACCCACGACGATTATGTTCCGCACCGTTCATGGGATCCTCGCAAGAATGAAGATGCGGACTTTGATCGATATATCGGATATATGAAAGAACAATTGAAAGAATTGGTCTCTGGCAAGTATGGCAAGATTGGAATTCTTTGGTTCGACGGCGAATGGGAAGAGTCGTGGACGCACGAGCGCGGTCTTGATCTTGCAAAGTATGTTCATTCGATCGATCCAGACATCATCATCAACAATCGTGTTGACAAAGGGCGATCAGGAATGGCTGGCATGAACGGCGAAGGCGATTGGGCCGGCGATTATGGAACTCCTGAGCAAGAAGTTCCTTCAACAGGATTTCCAGGTCGTGATTGGGAAACATGCATGACCATGAATGACACGTGGGGATTCAAAAGCGATGATCACAATTGGAAAAGTGCCCAAGAAATGATTCGCATGCTTTGTGACATCGCAAGCAAAGGCGGAAACTTCTTGCTCAACGTTGGCCCGCAAGCCAATGGACAAATTCCGCAAGAATCAATTGATCGACTCATGCACATCGGTCAATGGATGGAAACGAACGGTGATGCAATTTATGGAACGCACGCCAGCCCATTTGTTCGCTTGCCTTGGGGACGCTGCACGCAGAAGCCGTTGCCGAATGGTCAAACGAGACTTTATTTTCACATCTTTGAATGGCCGAAATCTGTAGATGGCAGTACAAATGCATTATTCATTCCTGGTTTGACCAGCGAAGTTCTTTCTGCGCGTCTTTTGGGCGCGACAGGATTCGCTGCGAAAGCATCCCGACAAGGTGATGGTTGGGCGATCTCAATTCCTGTCGTTGCACCAGATGATGTGAGTAGTGTGATCGCAGTTGATATTGCGGGAGAACCGAAAGTTGTCGCATTCGCAATTCTGCCTGACGCAACTGGGAAATTTCATTTGGCGGCGAAAGAAGCAGAGTTGCGCGGTCATTTGGTTTATGAAGAAAAGTGTGACAACATTGGATACTGGACCGATGTCGACGGAACTGCACGATGGGCAGTTCGACTTCAATCGGGGGGAAAATATAATGTGACTGCAGACGTCGCAGCGGCTCCAAATGAAGGAGGCAGTCGATTTCGCGTTTCGGCTTCGGATATTCGAACCGAAGGCGTTGAAACAACCGTTCAAGCTGGTGCAAACTGGTGCGATTTCAAAGCCGTTGATATGGGAACGATTGCGTGCCCCGCCGGCGATTTTGAAATTGTAGTGAAGCCGTTGTCGAAGGCAGGTTCCGCAGTAATGAACTTGCGATCAATCACGCTTGTGCCGCTTTCGAGGTGATTCGAACATTGTTCAGCGCTTACTGCGAAAAGCTTCCAGAGGGATCTCCGCAAATTGTGTTGCCATCGGCAGTCGCCAACGAAGAGCAAGCGCTTCACTTCCAACAGACTCGAACATTCGAACATCAAGATCGTGACAACCAATCGCAAGTGCGACATCACCGACCTTTGGTACAGCCCCATGCAATCCACCGTTATCGATGACACGTACGCCGTCGATCCATAACTCGCTTCCGTCATCGCTTGCGATTTCGAGTCGATAGACACCGCTTGCTGGCACATCGATCATGCCGCGAATTTGTATCGCATATCGGTCCGCAGGTACGCCGACTGGAATTGCAACCGATTGAATCACGCTCTTCTGCGTCGCGTTTTCAAACGCATCATTCGCTGGAACGATTTCAAATGTGCCTGCGATCACTCGTACATCAAGACCGATAGTTTCGCCACACTTTTGCGCTGGTAATAATTCGCTGCGCACGAAAGTGAGTGTTGTCTCGGCATTGCTCATGTTTCCCTGCCAACTTGTTCGCGCCCGCACAGTCGAAGTTCGGTCGAGCACGATTGCGAATTCGCCCTGAGGATTTGAAGTGAGCGCAAGCGTGTTCGCATTTGGTTGCGAGTCATCAGTTGTGACATGAATTGTTGCGCCAGTTGGCGGTGGCGCAAAGCGCACGGACATTGTGCCAACAAACATCCGATCATCACCCACGATCACAGGCGCGGTCAAGATTCTGGGAGGTGTCGTAAAGTCAATCGCAACCACAGAATGCGCAGATGTTTTCGAAATGGCATCTCGCACTACGGGTTCAAGATTCGCAACCAAGTCTGGACCCTCTCGATGAAATGTCGGCGCAGCAAACTCTCCACCAAGTACACGCACCGCTGTCGGATTATCGATGACCCCATCAAGGCGAATCATTCCTGATTTTGGTGACGAAAAAATATGCGCATTAAATGTTGTGCTGCCGTCTTGATTTGTCCCCATCGTCCATCGTCCCCACTCTGGAATGGGAAGTGGCGTATGTCCATTCCTATATATAGATGTGGAATGCGTTTGCATCCACTGACCGATCCCTGCAAGCACTGCAAGCGATTCCGGATCGATTCGCCCGCGTCCATCTGGTCCAATATTCAGAAGATAATTCCCGCCTTTGGAAACAATATTTGCAAGATTCTGCAAGACGACTGGCGCGGTTTTGAAATCATGATCGTCACGTGCATATCCCCAAGATCCATTGAGTGTCATACAGGTCTCCCACGGACGATCAAGCATTGCATCTGGAATCAAATTTTCTGGCGTCGCATAATCACCTGGTAGAGCCCAACGATTGTTCACAAGAATTCCTGGCTGTAATCCCCGCGCCATCGCAACAATCTCATCGCTTTTATGTTCGCGTGCTCCGTGCTCCCAATCTCCATCGCCCCAAAGCACGGCAATCTTTCCATATCGCCCATCAAGAAGTTCTTTCACTTGCGCACGCATAAATTGTGCATACCGGGCGTACTCCGCGCCATCGATTGGTCGTATATCCCACTCGCGGCGTGGGAGATAGTCGGGATGCGCCCAATCCAATAACGAGTAATAAAATCCCAGCTTCATTCCATGACGTTCACACGCGTCAGCAAGTTCTCGCAGTGGATCGCGACCGCGCCCACCTTCTGAAATTGGTTTTCCAAATTTTGTCGCAGCAATGTCTCGATCGCTGACGGCGCTTGGCCAATTCGCAAACCCTTCGTGATGCTTTGTCGTGATCACGATGTATTTCATCCCAGCATTTTTTGCGGCGAGCACCCACGCATTCGCATCGAAATCTGCAGGATCAAATCTTGGCATCAACTCTGCGTAATACTCATCGGGAGGAATCTTCTTGCGATTGAGCATCCACTCGCTCCACCCAGGCAGAAATCGCTCCTTCCAAACACTTCCCGCTTCGCTATACAAACCCCAATGCACAAACATTCCAAATCGTGCTTCTCGCCACCACGCGAAATCAGGCGGAGCGATTTCATCCGCACTGCAAGGCGTATTCGATGTGATGGCACTCGTCGTAAGGGCGAGTGAAAAAAATTGAACGAGCAATTTTCGTATGCGCATGCGAACACGGTACGAAACCGATAGGCTTCTTGCATGCCCTCAATGATTCTCAACGGTCAACAAATCGAACTGACAATTCAAACTCAAGAAACGCTTGGAAGCGTGGTCAACGCGCTTTTGCCATTGATTGCGGCAAAGGAACCGCTTGTTCCATCCATCGGCGGAGTTCTTGGGCAAGGACTTGCATCCGGTCAGACGATGACCGATGCTTCAATTCAGTGGTGCCTATGGCTTCTGCACGAAATGGGTGTTCGTGCTTTGACGATTCCGCAAGGTGGCACGGGTGGTTCGATCGATAAGGTCTTATCCGCAGAGGAGCGTGCGCGAGATATTTCTGATCCATATTCGCAAGGCAACATTGCAACAGGTCGTGCATTGGCAATGGCGCTTGCGAATATCTCAGGTCGAGTCTTCGTACTCAACGGAGAACAGCGCGACGTGAAACTGATGACGAGAGACAAGATGGAACCAGCGATGCAAGCTGTTGTCGATATGCGAAGATTGAACGAGCCGATCCACATCACGACGACGCGCGCGCTCGCATCACTGATCTCAAGCAATGTTGCCAAGGATGATGAGCGGATCGATGCGGTCATTTCCATCATCTCCGATCTGGGTGTTGTGGGAATCAGCATTGATGTCGCCACGAGCACCATCATCTTTGATGGTCTCTTTTCAGAAGCGAATGCTGCGGCTTCTGCATACTTGCAGGGTGGTGGAGTAAATGGCGTTCTTCGGATGCGCCAAAGAATTCGCGAACTCAATTCGCAGATGCAAAGTTCGGGCGGCGCAACAGCGGGGCAGAGTCGTCAAGATGGGCGAAATGCTGGCGCGAGCGACTCTAAAGGAAGCGATGTGGCTCGGCCGTCTATTAAGAGCCTTGTGAAGCCTCGTCGGCGCCGGTAAACCTAATTTGCGATTCGTTGAATCTGGAAAAAGTAGATGAATCTTTTGAATTTTTGAAATCAAAGTCGATTTTGTCTGAATTGGAGTTACTTTAATAAGAACGATGAATCCACGTTTTCACGCTGTCTGCTATTTGCTGCCGATTGGTTTTGCCTTTGTCGCTTCAATCGAAGCCCAAGGCCAGATCCAATTTGTTGATGGAACGGCTACGCGTTTTCCAGTTCAAGCCGAATACACAAATCAGATCGCAGTCGCCGACATCGATGGCGATGGCGATTTAGATATCTGTTTCGCAAATGGACAGGGCTATTCATCGCTCGGGACACTTCTCAAGCCACGGATCTATATAAACAGTGGAGCTGGTGTTTTCAGTGATCAGACCGACACGCGAGTCGCAGGCATCACTGGATGTTTTCGCAGCGCAGAATTTGGTGACGTGGACGGCGACGGAGATGTTGACCTCTTGCTTGGTCAGGATTACAGCCGGCAAATGCTCTTGCTGATTAATAATGGTGCGGGCGTCTTTTCCAACGAAACCACTGTGCGCATTCCAACACTCAACACATCGACATCTCGCGCAACATTCGGTGACATCGATGGCGACGGCGATCTTGATATTGCGCTTTGCAATTCAGGAACATCTCGTTTTGGAACGACGGGTCAACCACGTCTGTATCTCAATGACGGAGTAGGGCGATTCACCGATGTGACCGCAGGGCGGCTTCCAACTGGAAACATTTCAGAACAATTGGACGTTCTCTTTTTCGACGCCGATGGCGACTTCGACCTTGATCTCTTTGTTGGAACGCGCGCGTCGGCTCCAAGTCAAAGCAGACTTTGGCTGAATGATGGCGCAGGGGTTTTCACAAACACAGGGAACTTTCTGAGTGACGCAACGGCGTATGCCTACGACGCGGGCGATATCGATGGCGATGGCGATCTTGACTTGATTGGAACGAACGCTGGTCCATCGAGCCAGGAACTTCTCGCACGCAATGCGAATGGACTTGGAACATCGTGGACGAATGTTTCTGCTTCAATTTCCCCTAATCCATCATTCGATGACAATGACACAAAGTTCTTTGATATGGATAACGACGGGGATCTTGATCTGGTCGTTGCAACGCTCGGCGCAACGAAGCGTATCTATCGCAACAATGGAACTGGATCATTCACACAAGCAACCAACATCATCACCGCGTCGACAGATGCGTCGCTTGATGTGAAAGTTGCGGACTTCGACGGCGACGGTCGATATGACATCGTCACCGGCCAAGGTGAAAGTGGCGCATTTCAGAATCGCATCTATATGAATAACGGTCCCGTCGACACATTGCCACCTGTCAATGTACGAACTGAGCAAGTGATCGCAGGAACTATCGTTGGTGCGGCGCATCCTGTGCGAGTCGAACTTCGCGATGCGTACACGAGTCATATGGGTTTTCATGCGCGAAGCGTGACACTTCGATTCGGAGTCGGCGGTGTTCTTTCTCAGTCGCTCGCGATGAAGTTGACGGGCAATTGTCTCTGGCGCGGCGTGATGCCTGCGCAGGCGGCAGGATCGCTGGTGAGTTATTCCGTGAGATCCGTTGATGCATTTGGAAACACTGGAGACGGTCCAATTCTGACATTCACCGAATTTGGCACGCCTCCAATTCCAGCCGACCGCAATGGCGATGGTCATGTTGATGGATTTGATCTCACCATTATCTTGGCGGCATTTGGAACCTCCGACCCTGGTGGCGATGCAAATGGCGATAATTTTACTGATGGCATTGACCTCGCGATCGTGCTTGCAGCGTTTGGGCTGTAAGTTACGGCGTATGTCCATTCAATCAATCTCTAGATTCTTTTTCATCGCTACAACTTTGACGTTGGGAGCGTGCAATTCCCCGCCAACACAACCTGGGCCGATCGCAGGCGAAAGCGTTTCGACAATTGGCCGTTGGTCTGGCAGTTTCACAGCGCAAGATCAAACAAGCGGAGGACAAGCGCGACTTTCCATTGGCACAGATGGAAAACTGAACGGTTCGCTTGTTGATTCTGTTTGGCAGGCAGCTCATGGAGTTGGACGGACTGGAATTATTTCTGGCACCGTCATCGCGGGTGTCGCGCAAGTCACGATCGAATGGAGTACGAGTCAGACTGAAAAATTT
>Ga0114971_10002348_pt1 | contig 13015 bp, 15 predicted proteins | sample M_140625_MF_Meta_FD_87320 | JGI IMG/M metagenome (GOLD analysis project Ga0114971, IMG submission 87320) | Freshwater microbial communities from Lake Montjoie, Canada to study carbon cycling - M_140625_MF_MetaG | ecosystem: Environmental > Aquatic > Freshwater > Lake | place: Lake Montjoie... | reverse complement strand
GTCAACTGGGCCGCCAGGCGGGAAACTGTTGATGAATTTCACGGGCTTCGCGGGAAAATTTTGCGCCCAACTCAGGCTAACAGCTAAAGGGCTAAGAAATGCGAGGCAGCACAATAAATGTCTTAGACAGTAAGGGGTGTATTTCACGGAGTGCCTTAAAATGAACACAAATGGTACTTGTAATTGATTTATTACATGTAATACAATTAATACAATGATTTTTTGAAAGGAATTATATGGCCGTTTCAATTCGTCTTGAGCCTGAGATAGAGCAAAGACTGGACCACCTTGCTGCACAGACTGGAAGAGCCAAATCATATTATTTACGTGAACTCATTGAGCGCGGTCTGGATGATCTCGAGGATTTTTATTTAGCTGATTTAGCAATGGAGGGAGTGCGAAAAGGGACTGAACAGATTTTGAGTGCTGAGCAAGTAAGGAAAAATCTTGAGCTGGATCATTAAGTACACCGAGTCCGCAAGCAAGAAACTTAAGAAGTTAGACAAGCGTACTGCGTCAAATATACTTGATTATATGGATGAACGTATTGGAGTTCTTCCTAATCCACGATCGTTGGGTAAGAGTCTAAAAGGACCAAAAATTGGAGAATATTGGCGATATAGAGTTGGTGATATCAGGGTGATCTGTCATATCGTAGATGGGCAAATGATCGTTTTGGTGATTGAAATTGGACATCGACGGGAAATTTATAGATAAAGTTTTTTTAGGTCCTTTGCGAGCGTTCACCCCATACGACTGCCCAACCGTAAGTCCACTTTAACATTTGATTTCTTTTACGTCCCAAAAGATAAAGATACCGTGAGTAGAATTATTCGGTAGTAACTGGACCATTAAATCCGTCTGTATTCAGAAAGTGATCATCTGCATGCCACGAGGCGTTATTTGGTTTGTAGAAACACATATATAATTTGATACGATGTATATTATGTTAAGTTAAATAGAGGCGTATCAAAAGAAGCTTAAAAGATGAACATCCCCTTTATAAAGGCCCTCTGCAAGCGCCTTCAGATCTGAAGCAAACCATCTTGATCAGGTATTGCTGCGTTTGTCGATTCAGAACTCTATTTATTCATGCATTTGGCATTGGCCTTGCTAACCGTACGTTTTTGATCTCATAATCACTTGAGCATAAAATTCAAAGGATTGAACATGAAAATACCCATCCCCATAAGCGGGTCTGCCATGGTGTTGTGTCTATGTGCGGTCTTGTCAATGTCTTTGGCCCAGGGCGCTCTTGCTAAAAAGGATACACCTGAGCTTATGGATCCAAAGCATGAGGAATTCCTCACCCGCGATCACTTTGTGACGCATGCCTCTACCTTGTCAGCCAACCGCGATCAACCGGTTGGGCTTTTCGTTCGTGAAAAGGTCTTGTTCGCAAAGCAAAAAGCCAATCTTCCCGTGGTTCTTTTTGTGCACGGTGCAACCGTTCCCTCCATTCCAGATTTTGATTTTAATTTTCAGGACTACAACTGGATGGCCTTTTTGGCTCAAAGAGGTTTTAGGGTCTACGCCATGGATTTGAGTGGATATGGAGGCTCTCCACGTCCTTTGATGGACGATCCTTGCAATGTGGCCCCTCCTTTTCAATCCATCTTGGTGCCAAGACCGCTCTCAGCAGTCTGTACACCCAAGCCAACTCGAGAATTCAACACCATTCACGACGATTGGGCTGAGATGGACACGGTGGTTGATCACTTAAGGCAGGTCAACCACGTCAAACGCATTCACATTGTGGGTTGGTCTGCTGGCGGCCCGCGTGTGGGTGGCTACATGTCCAAGCACCCACAGAAGATTGAGCGTGCAATGCTTTATGCACCCAGTCCTACCGTAGCGAAGCTGCCCTCTACCCTACCCCCTGAGGGCTACCCAATGAGCATTCAAACCAGGGAAGACTTTGAACTCAAGCGTTGGGATCCCGATGTGCGCTGCGCCAATCAGGTCCAAGTCGGTCTTAGAGACGCGCTTTGGAGCGAGATCATGAAATGGGACGCGGTGGGATCAACCTGGGGCCCCCAAGGTGTGGGTGTGATGCGGGGTCGCATCTCCAGTCAATTCAACTGGACGCCTGAGATGGCCCAAAAAGTTGACACGCCCACCGTGGTGGTGGTGGGTGAATTTGATCGCATGTCCGAGAGAAAATCCGTCTTTGATCAACTCTCATCTAAAAAGAAGGTTTTTGTGGGCGTCCAATGTGCATCTCACTTCATGCTTTGGGAAAAACAAAGACATATTTTGCATGAAACGTCCTTGGAGTGGTTCCAAAAAGGAACGGTCAAAGGCGCATCCAAAGGGGTCTTCAAAGTCGATGAGCAGCAGCGCTTCGTGATGATGGATTGAGACCCCAACGCAGAGCTTCTGATCTGCCGCAGGGCTATTGCGGGGTTATTTCTGATACTTCGCTCTCCAAGCCTGTGCGTAGGCTTTGATGAGCTCAAAACTTTCGAGCTGTTTTTCTTGGGCTGCGAAGTCCATGGCCGAGAGTTCTTTGTCGTTGATCAAGGTCGGGTCTGCGCCCTCCTCGAGCAAGACTTTGCAAGCCAGGGGTTGGCTTGAATAGCCTGCGGCCATCATCAAGGGCGTTGTTCCGTTGGGGGAGGCTGCATCGATGTAGGCATGCTCATCGATCAAGAGTCGAATCATCTCAATATTGCCTTTGCTCGCGGCGTAGTGCAAAGGGGTCCAGCCAGGTTTGTTGACGTCAGCGCCCTTCTCAATCATCAGTTTTGCAACCTCTAGGTAGCCCTTGATGCTGGCAATCATCAAAGGCGTTTCGTCATGCTCGTTGCGCTCGTCCATGGGCATGCCCTTGGCTTGGATCAACACTTTCGCTACTTTCAAGGCGCCATTGCTCAAGGCCATAAAAAGCCCATTGAGGCCCTTTTCGTTGGGCGTTTTGGGATCAAATCCGCGGCTGAGGAGATTGGAGACGACCCAGTCATTGTCTTTGCCAATGGCGCTGAAGTAGTCCTCATACGACCCCGCCCGTGAGAGGCTTTGAGCCAAGAGGGTGCAAGCAAATAGACACCCCAAGCACACTGTTTTTAACTTGAATAACATAATTTAAGTATATGAATTTAAAAGATATTTACGGTACTCTTAAGGAATGACTTTAAGTTTTTAATGAGAAACTACTTTAACTCTGCAAGGTGTTTTGAACGGGTGGCCTAGCGCGCTTGAACAAGTCTTCAAAGTTTAGGCTCGTTTGCTGGGCCACGTGCTCAATGGAGAGCCCTTTAAGAAGCGCAATCTCTTGGGCCACAAAGGGCACGAAACTTGGGTTGTTGGTTTTGCCCCGGTGGGGAGACGGGGCCAAATACGGGCTATCGGTTTCAATGAGCATGCGCTCTAGAGGAACCCATTTGGCGACCTCCTTGATCTCTTTGGCGTTCTTAAAAGTGACGATGCCAGAAAAGGAGATGTAAAAGCCCAACTCAAGCGCGGCTTTGGCGACCTCCATGCTTTCCGTAAAGCAATGAAAAACCCCTCCCACACTGCGAGTTTGTCCATCCTCACCCTCTTGTCTCAAGATCTCAAGGGTGTCCTTGGAGGCCTCGCGCGTGTGGATGATCAGGGGCAGTTGACACTCCTGCGCAAAGCGAATGTGCGTCCTAAAGCGCTCTCTTTGCCAGTGCATGTCTTCAACGCCTCTGCCGTTCAAGCGGTAATAATCCAAACCCGTCTCGCCAATGCCAACCACTTTGCCCCGGTGCACGCGTGCTCTGAAGTCCTCCATGCTGGGCTCTTGAACTTGATCCTCATCGGGGTGAACGCCCAAGGTGCACCAAAAATTGTCATAGGCCTGAGCCAGGCCCTGGACCGCGTCAAAGGTCTCCAATTTCGTGCTGATGATCAAAGCCCGGTCGACCTGCGCTTTGTGCATGTCTTGACGGATTTGATCCATCAAGGGCTCAAACTCGGGGTAATTCAAATGACAGTGAGAGTCGACAAACATGGGGATCAAGACCCTCTAAAAAATTGAACAAACCATCCACGCCCAGGGCTTTGAAACGCTTGGCGTGAACGCCTCAACACATTTTAACGCTTGGGGTTCGGTCCTCAGCGCTGCGCCATGTAATGCCTGGCCTGGGAGACCAAGGCCTCTTGCAAAAGGCCCAAGTTGTAGGGGTGCTGGGCGGTTTGAGCGGAGGTGAGCAAGGATTTAGACCATTCACTCAAGGCCGCTAAGGACGCCCCCTTGGGCAGGCCTTTGGCGTTGAAGTACCGAGGTTGGGTGCCATTCACCACGCGCAGCATGTCAAAGCAAACTTTTTGCAAAAGATGCACCGTTTGCGGCGCACTGAATTCTTTAAGAAGGCTCAAACTCCCAGACGCGAGCGACTCCGGTAAGCGTTGCCAGTCCTCAGGTCTGAGGCCCGAGTGGTGCGCCATCTCCAAGGCATCGACCGCTCGGTTGCCCGTTGCTTGCAGCCACACCTGAGCGTGCTCGGGGCTCAGTCCCTTGTCGGTCAACCACTGCAGGCTTTCTTCTGGTCTTGGCCAAGCCATGGTGTAGACCTGGCAACGAGAGCGAATGGTGGGCAAGAGCAAATGGGACGCACTGGTGCTCAAGACAAACCTAAAGCCCTCGGGGGGCTCTTCCAGCGTTTTTAAAAGGCTATTGGCCGTGACAGGGTTCATGCGCTCAGCGGGATAGACCATGGCCACTTTGCCCATCAAGCCTGAGCGGGTGCTGTGGCTAAAGGTGATCAACTCTCTGCAGGCCTCCACCTTGATCTCTTTGCTGGGTTTTCTCTCCTTTTTGTCCAGCTCCCGCACAATCTTGTCGTTCATGGGCCACTCGAGCTCAATCATCTCGACCTCCGGCATCAGGGCAAAGAAGTCTGGGTTGGTTCTCACATCAAAGCCGTGACAGCTGCTGCAGTGGTGACAGGCTCCCTTGGGTTGCGGCTTTTCACACAACCACGCTTTGGCCAGGTGAAGGGCCAACTCGTATTGGCCTAATCCAGAGGGTCCTTGGAGCAACCAAGCGTGTCCCTTTTGGGTCAAGAGGTGGGTGAGTTGGTGCTCCAGCCACGGATACAAAGGGTCTTTCAAACGTGCGGCTCCCGACTTGGGTCATTGAGGTTGACCACGGGCACCACAATGCTTAACCAACCCTTGGCAATCAGGCCACGGGTGAGTTGCTGCCAAACCTCGTGCTTGCTCACAGAAGCATCAATGCTCAAGAAACGGCCCTGCGACTCTTGACGGCGCTTGGCATAGCCGGCTTGCACGAGCTTGAAGAATTGCAGGTTTTGAGACTCAAAGCGGTCAGGCAAGCGTGCTTGGACCAAGCGTTCAGCGGCAATTTGAGGGTCCAAATCAAACCACACCGTCAAATCCGGTTGACTCAACGCGTGCGCGTCGAGCTCCTTGGCTTGAACCCACTGCTCAAGTTGTTTTAACAAGTCCCAAGACACCCCCCGCCCCCCGCCTTGGTAGGCGAAGGTGGCGTCTGAGAAGCGGTCGCACAAGACCACATGGCCCAAGGACAGGGCCGGTTCAATGACCGTTTTGAGGTGATCTCTTCGGGCGGCAAAGGCGATCAAGGACTCGGTCAAGGGATCCATGCTCGAGTTGAGCAAGAGGGTGCGCAAGGACTCCGCCAAGGGTGTGCCCCCTGGCTCGCGGGTCATGGTGACTTCGCGACCTTGTTGAAGAAATGTTTTGGCCAGGGCTTGGATGTGGGTGGATTTACCCGCACCATCGATGCCCTCAAAACTGATCCATAGGCCTTGGCTCATTGTTTTTTGCTGATCATTGCTGGGGTTAAAGGGGATGAAACGTGTCAGAGGGTTTGATTTTAGTTTGTTTTAAGGGATTTTCTGCAGTTAAAAAAACGGCAGTTTTCCTTACAATGGCTGGCTTGATGCGCATTCAGATGTTTTGCCAATGCGCCCTATTGCAAGGAATTCATGTTTAATCACATCGCTAGTCTTTTGATTGAAGTCTTGGCCAGTGTCATTGCTGGAGCGGCTTTGCTTAGAGTGTATTTGCAGTTTCACTTCATTCCCCTGTCGCTGAAGTCTGGAAACCCCTTTGCGCCCTTTGTTTTTGCGACCACCAATTGGCTGGTGATGCCTTTGAGAAAGTGTGTGCCCTCTTGGGGCCGCTTGGACAGTGCCAGTGGACTGGCCGCATATCTCGTCATCGTGTGCAAGTGTGCGGCCCTGGCCTTTTTGGGCCTTTTGAGCACCGAGCCTTTGGCGCTTTTTTTGGACTCCATTTACGCCTTGCTCAGTTTAATTTTGTCCTGCCTCTCAAGCTTGACCCTGGCCTACGCTTTGCTCAGTTGGGTTCAAAGGGACTCGCCCGTGTTTGATCTGATGAGCCGAATGGTCTTGCCTCTCCTGGTGCCCATTCGAAGAAGGCTGCCCACCATTGGGGGCTTGGACTTGTCCGTTTTTGTGTTGCTCATCTTGCTGCAGGTCTTGGAAATTGTGCTTCGAGACGGGCATATCTATTTGCTCAGACTCATTTGGAATCCATGACGGCGCTTCTTTTTTTTTCGGGCGCGTGCGTGGCGCTCCACTCTTTAGCGCATTGCTCACCCATGAGCGGGGAGCCCGAGGTCCTCAAGGGGTAGAGCTTGGCAAGCGGCGTTGGTAGCGATTGACCGCTTGGTTGTGCTCTTGAAGGGTTTGGCTGAAATAGCTCGATCCATCCCCCTTGGCCACAAAGTAGAGCGCCTGAGTGCTTGGCGGATGAAGCGCTGCTCTCAAGGCGGCTTTCCCAGGCATGGCAATGGGAGTCGGGGGCAAACCCATTCGGGTGTAGGTGTTCCAAGGATGATCGGTTTTGAGATCCTTTTTGGTCAAATTGCCATTGAAACTCTGGCCAATGCCATAGATCACCGTTGGATCGGTTTGCAGTGGCATGCCAATTTTCAGCCGATTGTGAAAAACGCTTGAGATCAAGGGGCGGTCTTTGGGGTCACCGGTTTCTTTTTCCACAATCGATGCCAAGACGAGCGCCTCCTCTGCCGAGGACAAGACCAGCCCCAAATCGCGCTGCTCCCAAGCTTTTTTCAGTTGCTGATCCATGGCCTTTTTGGCCCGTGCCAGCACTTTGAGGTCCGAGGTGTTCTTGCCAAAGGTGTAGGTGTCTGGGTAAAAGTGACCTTCTGCAGGGGTGGACTTGGCCCCCAAGCGAGACATGATCTCTTGGTCACTTAGCAAAGCGCTCTCGTGCTTTAGGGCGTCTGACTTGTTCAAAGCCACTCTGAACTGATGAAAGCTCCACCCTTCCACCAAGGTGATGGATTTGAGTGTCTCGTCTCCTCGGGTGATTTTTTGTAAAAAGTCCCAAGGCGTCACCCCCATAGAGATCTCGTAACTTCCGGCCTTGATGTCTTTGGCTTGACCAGAAAGCCTAAAGAGCCAATACACGTAGGTGGCATTGACATCAAGCCCTTGGTCTTGAGCAAAGTTGATGATTTGACGCACCGAGGTGCCTGGCTCAATGTCGAGGTCAACCGTCTCATGGCCCACTTGATGGGCCATGGGCAGCAAAGCCAAGCTTAAGAGGTAACTGAGCATGGCCAAGACAACGAGCAAACTCAGCAAGACTCCTCTCATGATCTGCCCACTTTGGCTGTTTGAACGCTTCGCACGGGGGTGCGTTTTCTTCCCCCTGGGGTTGGAGCCGAGTTTTGGAGGTTGGACTTTCATCGATTCTATGTAGCTCTAGAGTGACAACTCCATTGGAAGGGGCATCTTCAAATCATTTTGAAGTGAGACTGACTTTGTTATCATGCCATCATAAAGGATCTTTCAGTTCCAACTCGCCAACCGGTTCAATTTCACACGATTTTTTGAGTACGCATGTCCAGTCCAGCCCCCTCTTTTGAAATGCCCCTGCCTCATTTTGACCTCGAGCACTTCAACGGTGCAGCACAATTGAATCATTTGGGGCTCATTGAGTGCATGGGAGTCGATGCTGAGCAATTTTTGCATCAACAACTGACCCAAGACATGGTCGTCCTGCCCCCAGGTTCGAGCACCCTGGCTGGGTTTTGCAATTCCAAAGGTCGTCTTCAAGCCTCGATGGTGGTGATCAAAGAGTCGAGCGAACGCTTTCTTTTAATTCTTCAAATGAACTTGCTAGAGAGGACGCTTAAGAGGCTCTCCATGTTTGTCTTGCGAGCCAAGCTCGAGATGCGGGATGTGAGTGCATCGCATTCACTCGTTGGCCTCATGGGCAAGTGTGCAGAGCTCCCTGTCTCTAGCCGTCCTTCGTCCCTTCAAGCCCCACTGCAAAGCGCTTTGGGTTTGAGCAGAAAGTTGCTCTGTCTGCCTCACGCGTCACCGATGGATGAGGTCCAAGCTCTGTTGCAAACGAACCCTTTGAGCCCAGAGCATTGGGCACTGAGCGATGTGCTCAGTGGTGTGGCATGGGTGCAAGAGAAAACGTTTGAGCAATTTGTGCCACAAATGCTCAACTATGAGTCTGCCGCTGCGGTGAGTTTTAAAAAGGGTTGTTACCCAGGTCAAGAGGTGGTGGCGAGAAGTCAATTCAGAGGCAGCTTAAAGCGCCGAACAGTCATCGTCTTTGGCAAAGAGGCTTTGAGCGTTGGCATGGAGCTCTTTGGCCCGCTGCATGCAGCGCAGCCCTGTGCGGTGCTGGCCCAAGTGGCTAGGCACGAGGGCTTTTTCTTTGCCCTCGCCTGCTTTCAAATTGAAGCTTTGCCGATGGCGCACGACAAGAGCGATCAAGCCGCTTCTCTGAGAGCGTTTTTGAAGCTTGAGCCCTTTGGCTGCAAGACCTTTTGCTTAGAGGCCAACTCAAGCCAGCCCATTGAGCTTGGGTTTTGGCCGCTGCCTTACGCTTTGCTTGAAGATATTTAGCGCTCTAAAACACACACACGGTGTCTTACATGCTGTGCAGCAAGATGTCTTTGTAGTCCTCTGCGCTTGCAAGCACGGGATTGGTCAAGTGGCAGTGGTCCTTCAAGGCTCCAAAGACAATGTCATCGAACTGCTGGGTTTGAACGCCATAGTCTTTGAGGCCCTTAGGCAGGCCGAGTCGATCGGACAACTCCTTAATCGCTTGGGCAATTTCTTGTCCCGCATTGGACGGATGACCCAAGCCCATGGCGTAGGCCATGCGCTGCATTTTGTTTTGACTTTGAAGTGTGGGGTCTTTTTGATTGAATTGAACCACGCTGGGTAGAAAGAGTGCATTTAAGGTGCCGTGATGCAACTTGGGGTTGATGCCCCCTAAACTGTGGCTCAAGGAATGCACGCAACCCAAACCCTTTTGAAACGCCATGGCGCCTTGCATGGAGGCACTCATCATGTGAAGTCGCGCCTCCCGGTTGTCTCCGTTCAATGAGGCTTTTTCAATGTACCTCCAGCCTCTCTCCAACCCGTCTAAAGCAATCCCGTCTGCGGGGGGATTGAAGGCCGAGGACATGAACGTCTCCATGCAGTGTGCAATGGCATCCATGCCCGTTGCCGCGGTCAAGAGGGGCGGCAGGCTCAAGGTCAACTCCGGATCCAGGAGGGCCAACTTGGGCATCAGGTGCCAGGAGTGAAACCCCAATTTGCGACCGTCTGCAACAATCAAAATCGCACCTCTTGCGACCTCGCTGCCCGTGCCTGCGGTGGTGGGAATGGCGATGATCGCAGGCACGCGATCTGTGATCTTGGTGCTGCCACCTTCGATCGTTGCATAGGTTTTGAGCTCACCTGGGTGGGAGACCATGATGGCCACGCCCTTGGCACAATCCATTGAAGAGCCGCCCCCAAGCGCAATGATGCCATCGCATTGGTGCTTGACATACAGGGATTTGGCCGCCAAGACGCTTGCCTCATTGGGGTTGCTGGGTGTTTGGTCAAACACCACCATCTCAAGCTCACTGATCTCGTGCATCAATTTGGCCAAGAGCCCCAAAGCCCGAATGCCCGCGTCCGTCACGATCAAAGGGCGCACCATGCCAAGCTGCGCACACTCTGCTCTAAGCGCCTTGAGGGCGCCAAAATCAATCAAAATTCGAGTTAAATAATTGATGGTGTTCATTCAGTGCACATGAGGCCTAGAGGGACAAAGAGTCAGTTAAGATTTGGACTCCATGATTTCATAGTTCACACCTGCTGTCCCTTCATAAAAACCCGATCCTCCTAAACCCCTACCTCTAAAACCCTATATTTAAAACCCTATATCTAAAACCCTTATGGTCAGATGGGCCCAAGAGGTATGGAGAACAGCGCTGACAGATTTTTTTAAATTTTTTTTCAAAGCAAAGCCATGACACGTTCACGCGCAGATTTTCGATTTTTCTCTCAACTCAGAGTGCGTTGGGTTGAGGTGGATATGCAAAAAATTGTCTTCAATGGACACTACTTGATGTACCTCGACACCGCGGTTGCAGACTACTGGCGTGCCCTTGCCCTTCCCTATGAGCGCAGCATGCATGAGCTCCAAGGAGACTTGTTCGTTGTCAAATCAAGCCTTGAATACCATGCCTCGGCGCAATACGATGACGTCTTGGACATTGGACTGAAGTGCTCCAAGCTTGGGAACTCCTCCATGGAGATTTCAGGCGGTATTTTTTTGGGCCAAAAGAAGTTGGTCAGTGCGCAGTTGATCTATGTGTTTGCCGATGCGTTGACCAAACGTGCCAAGACGCTTGCCGATCCTCTTCGCAAGGTGTTGGAGGATTTTGAGTCCCATCGGCCCGTGACTCAAATGGCCATGGGCAACTGGGCTGAGTTGAAGTCCGACGCCTTGCCCCTGCGTTTGGAGGTCTTTGTCAAGGAGCAAGGCGTGCCCCTTGAGCTGGAGCAAGACGAGGACGATGACAAGAGCCAGCACATTGTCTTAAAGAATGCCTTAGGTGTGGTGGTCGCCACAGCCAGACTCTTGCCCCCCGTGCAAGGCGAGTCTCGCTTGGGTCGAATGGCTGTGGAGCGTCAACTCAGAGGCCATGACTTGGGATCAGGCATGCTGAACGCTTTGATCAAGGTGGCCCAAAACAGAGGCGATCAGCGCATACGCATTCACGCGCAAGAGTCGGCCCAAGCTTTTTACGCCAAGCATGGCTTCAAACCTGTGGGCGAGGCCTTTTTGGAAGCGGGCATGGCGCACATAGAGATGTGCTTGGACTTGGGGTCTATGAGGACGCAAAACGTTTGATCAAGACCCCCCCCAAAAAACGCCCTATAGTTGCATGAACTTCAACAATTCAGCATACAGGGCTTTTTTTTAATGAGCCAGGGGGCTTCTTCGACAGGGATTATGATTCCATCGTCCTAACAATTGAAACCGTTGGATGAGAATTGAGCTCTCGCTCCTTTTTAAGCTTTTCTGCTGATCGGTAGACAATTTTTCCGTCCACTAAGGTCACAATTTGTGTGTTGGTTTGAATAGCTAAATCTACAGCTGATTGACCTGCTCTTAAAATTGCATCGAAGGATCCAGCCAAATCGGGATCTTTAGATAATCGAATGTCCTTAGTGTTCATTGGCGCTCCAATCTATTAATTTTGGAATGTCTACGTCACCGTCAAATATAACCCAAGAGTCGACGATTAACTTGAATTTTTCTAAATTTTTTAGACCAGATGTAAATCGACGCAAGATCGTTGCATGAGGAATGTCGTGTCCGCCTTGTTTCACACGAGATTTGACTCTTTCGATCGCTAACTCAGATGTGCTTAACTTAATAAACCAAAGCTTCACGGTGTATCCCAAATTTTGCCAACGCTTTATTTGGGTTAAATAATGAACACCAGACAAGGTTGTTTCAAATGCAAAATTATGGCCTGATAAAGATACTGCCTCTATCTCACTCAGCATTATTCTTCCAGCTTTAAAAGCCGCTAAATCCGGATTAAAAGGTGAAAGACCAGCCGCAATAAGGTCAGCATTTATAAACTGATAAGTTTGGGCTTCTTTGGGAAGAAAGTTTCGTGCAAAAGTCGTTTTACCAGCCCCGTTAGGACCTGCAATTATTATGACTTTTTTCATCGGATTAGCATTTCAGTAGAAAGAGCCTATTATCCGGAGGAGTGTATTTGTTGGCGCTTAGGGGTTCGAACCGCGGACCTGTGGATTATGATTCCATCGCTCTAACCGACTGAGCTAAAGCGCCTGAGCCAAAATTATAGCAAACGATTGGGTTCAATTGTTAGAACTTTTGAATAAAGTTTCTTGCCTGAGATTGGTGGGAGGAGTGTTAGGATTATCTAAGCTAGGTTTCTAAATTTAGTAATGTGAATATATCAAATGGAGGACATATGATTTACAAAGACCGAATGACAGCACGAATGGATGGAGACTTCGTTGTCTTCCTAATTGGTATGCGGATCAACAAACCATTGGCAGTTCACAAGTATTTACCCGTGCTAAATGCGATGCCCAAGATGCTGAAGGAACTTTATACAAAACCAGACTTGGGTTTGATACACCACGAGATGTGGTTTTCCCGAACGATCATATTGGTTCAATACTGGCGCTCAATGGAACAACTCATTGATTACGCAAAGAACAAAGATTCAGCCCATTTGCCAGCGTGGCAAGCATTCAACAAAGCTGTTGGCACAGATGGTAGTGTTGGCATATGGCACGAAACATACAAAGCAGGTCAAGGCACCTATGAGAATATATACGGCAATATGCCAGCATTTGGATTGGGTAAAGCGGGAACTTTGGTGGAAGCTAAGGGTGGATTGAAGTCAGCTACAGATCGCTTTACAAGCAAATAGTTGAAATACGATCCCTTACAGATTCTCAGAACTTTTGAATCGAGTTTGGGGGGTTCTGACGGTGGTTGGGATGACGGCCCCAGCCCTGGCGGTGACGACAGCTGGTAAAAATCACTCAAGCAAAACTTCTTCTAAAGCAGAGGCAGGATAAAACGATGAAGAAATTATTTACCAATGACTTTATTGTTGAAAAAGGCTTCTTGAGTCTTGAAGTCTGTCAGAGATGGCAAGACACCATTTTTGAAAATCCAAAGATCTTCGGACAAGGTGTTGATCCTGAGTATG
>Ga0114971_10002347_pt1 | contig 13023 bp, 9 predicted proteins | sample M_140625_MF_Meta_FD_87320 | JGI IMG/M metagenome (GOLD analysis project Ga0114971, IMG submission 87320) | Freshwater microbial communities from Lake Montjoie, Canada to study carbon cycling - M_140625_MF_MetaG | ecosystem: Environmental > Aquatic > Freshwater > Lake | place: Lake Montjoie... | reverse complement strand
GGCTTGATGCCTAATTGCTTGGCTTTAGTATCGCTCATTACAACAACTGCTGCCGCACCATCATTTAATGGACAAGCGTTGCCTGCTGTAATTTCGCCGTCTGGGCGAAACACTGGCTTCAAACCGGCGAGACCTTCCGCAGTAGTACCAGCACGTGGACCATCATCCTTTGAGATAACAGTGCCGTTCGGCAATGTGAGCGGCGAAATTTCGCGATCAAAGAAACCGTTTTCTTGGTTAGCAACAGCGCGTTGCTGACTACGTGCGCCGAATGCATCCATTTCAAGGCGTGTCACTCCTTCAAGTTCGCGAACATTCTCAGCGGTTTGCCCCATCGCGATATACATATCTGCAAGACCCGATGCAGCCGACCATACGCCTTGGCCTCCTGCTGCGCGAGACTTTGTTCGCTCGCCAGATGGCTTGAAAATTGCGTTAGGTGCAATGTCGCTTGCACCCGATGCATATCGACTTACGGTTTCGACACCCGCAGCGATGAAGCAATCTCCTTCACCGGCTTTAATTGCATGGGCGGCCATACGAATTGTTTGCAAACTCGACGAGCAGTAGCGATTGACAGTTACCCCAGGAACATTGTCAAGACCGGCCAGCACAGCAACTACGCGAGCAATATTAAAACCTGCCTCGCCCGCTGGTTGGCCACAACCCATCATCAAGTCTTCAACATCGTCAGCTTTGAGTTGTGGGACTTTTGCCATGAGTGCGCGAACAATTTGTGCTGACATATCGTCAGGTCGAAGTTCGGTCAATGTGCCTTTGTTGGCACGTCCGATTGGGCTTCGTGCTGTTGCAACAATTACTGCTTCGGTCATGGCTTATGCTCCTTGTGAAATTATGCGATGCAAAACCCTAGCGGTTTTCAAGGTTGTAAACGAAGCCGAATACGAATAACTCGGGTTGGGCAAGAGACTTGTGCGAGTTCTAGAGTCTTGGGATGCAATTATTTGATGTAAAGCTAGACCAGATAGACCTTTCGTCTAGCGAGTTCTGGAGCGCCCCGCGTGATTACCGTGAATCGGCGTTTGCAAAATTGCGCAATGAAGAACCGATTCGGTTTTTTGAAGAGATGGAGTTCAGTTTTGTACCAAAAGGCCCCGGCTACTTCGCACTTACTCGTCACGACGACATCTGGCATGTCAGTCGAAATCCACAATTATTTTGCAGCGGTAAAGGTTCAAATATCGCCGACCTTTCGCCAGAGTTAAACGAGTTTTTCGGGTCAATGATCGGCATGGATGACCCGAAGCATTTTCGCCTGCGATCTATTGTCTCTAAGGGTTTTACTCCGCGTGAGATTGCTCGCATCGAAGAGTATGTGAAAGTCAAGGCGCGAACAATTATTGATCGCGTGCTTGAAGAGTTTGACGGACAAGAATTTGATTTCGTTGATGCAATCGCCGGTAAATTTCCGCTGCAAATAATTTGCGAAATGATGGGGATCCCAGAATCTGATGAACGGCAGATATTTAATTGGACGAACACGATTCTTGGTGCTGGCGACCCAGACTTCACAGGCACTCTTGAAGGATTGATCGAAGCCGGTATCGGCATGTTCACCTATGCTCAGGCACTTGGCGAAGCTCGACTTGCCAACCCAACAGATGATTTAACGAGTGTGATGATGCATGCAGTTGTTGATGGCGAGCGGCTTTCATCGCAAGAGTTTGGGAGTTTTTTTATTTTGTTGGTAGTCGCCGGCAACGAAACAACTAGAAATGCAATCACTCATGGGATGGTCGCTCTCACCGAAAACCCTGATCAGCGAGCAAAATGGTTTGGCGATTTTGAGACGCACACAAAAACAGCCGTTGAAGAAATTGTTCGTTGGGCTACACCAGTTATTCACTTTCGTCGAACAGCAACTCAAGACACTGAAATTAATGGGTTTCCAATTAAGCAAAATCAAAAAGTTGTACTGTTCTATAACTCAGGCAATCGCGACGAGCGAATATTTGCTGATCCTTTTAAGTTTGATGTAACTCGCCAACCACAACCAACACAAATTGGATTCGGAGCCGGCGGGCCTCATTTTTGTTTAGGTGCGAACTTGGCGCGTCGTGAAATCGCTGTAATGTTTGATGAGATTCGTCGACGCGCACCAAACTTGCAGATAACCGGAGAGCCTGCCTATTTACAGAGCAATTTTATTAACGGCATCAAGCGCGTCAATTGCAGAGCTTGTTAACTAGCTAGTTCTGCTCATGCAAAGCAACTTGAGTATGAGAAAGCGATAACGGGCCGTGATTTAATTGTGGCAACACATATCGCGAGAACAGATCACACTCTTTGAGATGCGGATAGCCCGACAAAATAAAACTTGAAACTCCGGCATCAGCGAGTTCACTTAGTTTTGCTGCGACCTGATCTGGATCACCGACAATTGCGATTCCAGCACCACTTCGCGCGCGACCGACACCGGTCCAAAGATTCTGCTCGATGTAGCCCTCGTCATCAGATCCTGACCGTAATTCGGTTTGGCGATTTACGCCTGTAGAAGTTGCGTCAAGTGAGCGGGCGCGTATTGCATCACCGATTACTGGGTCAAGACGCGACAGCAATCGCCTAGCAGCCTCACGCGCTTCGCGCTCAGTCTCGCGAACAATCACATGGCTACGCCAGCCAAACTTCAATGATCGACCGAATTGCTGTGCTCGCAATTTAAGATCAACAATCACGCTCGAAACTTTGGCGGTCGTATCGGGCCACATCAGATAAACATCGGCACTGGCCGCAGCACAGTCACGAGCCGCCTCTGAGAGTCCACCGAAATAGATTGGTGGGCAACCCAGGTTCTGTTTGACGATTCGTGGTGGCTCGACATTTAGTTGTAAAAACTCTCCATCAAGACTTATCGCACGACCCTCTAATAATTCACCAAGTGCATACAAATACTCGGTAGTGCGGCGATATCTGGCCTCACTAGTTAAATGCTCGCCAGGCATCTCGGATGAAATTGCATTAATTACCAGTCGCGATTTTGAAATCTGCTGAAGAGTTGCCACTTGGCGAGCAAGTTGCGGTACAACAAGTTCGCCAAGCCTTAACGCAAGTAGTAATCGAATCTGTTTTGTTTGCGTGGCGATCCCTGCGGCAAAGGTTGTGGCGTCAATGCCAAGGCTGTAGCCCGAGGGTAATAGAACATTGTCGAAGCCGTTAATTTCGGCACGACGCACAATCTCGCTGCAATGCGACCAAGAAGATTGCAGGTCTTCATCGGGTACGCCCAAAAACTCATAATCGTCATCACACAAGGCCGCAAACCATGCAACCTCAACAAGTGGGCGGTTATTGCTCACGCGCTAAATATAGTCAGGGGATTATTAACTCGCCCAGCCAGACAATATGTTTATGAACAACCGCTTGAAGAACCGCAGTCACCGCACACATAACATGCTCCTGCACGTTGCATATTTGCCGAACCACACGTCGAGCAGATCATGCCGGTTGCTGCTGGTTTTTTTGAAGCATGTGATGGTGGTGCAGAAAATGCACCAGAATCAATTTGCGCAATTAAGTCATTTGCAGACGGAATTGTTTTTGGATCGGAAAAAACATCAGTGCCCTGAGTGTTGACAGTGATTGATTCTTCGACTCCTGGCAATGTTGGTTGCATTCGCTCTTCGCGAGTGAAAACTCCTAATTCGGCGCGCTCATCGGCGGTTAGATATTCAACTGCAAGACGACGGAAGAGATAATCAACAATTGACGAGGCCATTCGAATGTCTGGATCGTCGGTCATACCTGCTGGTTCGAATCGAGTATTCACGAATGCTTCAATGAGTGCTCGCATTGGCACACCATATTGCAAACCATATGAAATGCTCTTCGCAAACGCATCCATCAGACCAGCCAAAGTCGAACCTTGCTTAGAAACCGTCAAGAACACTTCACCTGGTCGGCCATCTGCGTATTCGCCAATTGTGGCGAAACCTTTGCAGTCGGCTACACGAAACTCAAATGTTCGGCCGCGACGCGATCGAGGCAGTTTCTGACGAACAGGCTGATGCACCACACGCTCAACTATTCGTTCAACAATTTGCGTTGCCGAGTTCACTGCATCGCCACCACCTGTTGTACCTTTTTCGCTATCTTTTTTCGCAGTTGAGAGCGGTTGACCAACCTTGCAATTGTCACGATAAACAGCAACAGCCTTGATGCCTAACTCCCATGACAACATATGCAGTGATTCAATGTCTTCAATTGAAGCATCTTCTGGCATATTCACTGTCTTCGAAATTGCACCTGACAAAAACGGCTGAGTCGCGCCCATCATTCGAACATGACCTTCATAGTGAATTGTGTTATCGCCCATCGAACAAGCAAACACAGGCAAGTGCTCGGCTTTCAAGTCTGGGGATCCAACAATTGTCTTTTGTTCATCGATGTAGGCGACGATTCTCTCGACAACTGGACCCTCGTAACCAAGTTGCTTAAGTGCTCGTGGCACTGTCTGGTTTACGATCGTCATATTGCCACCACCAACTAGTTTTTTGAATTTAACTAATCCGAGATCTGGCTCTATACCTGTTGTGTCACAGTCCATCATTAAGCCAATCGTGCCGGTTGGCGCCAGAACACTGGCTTGACTATTGCGTACACCAAATTCTTCACCATCGCGAACTGCAGCATCCCACGATGCCGTTGCTGCATCAACGAGGTCTTGCTGCACTACATCAATGTTGTCGATCTCTTTATTGGCGTCACGATGCATTCGCAAAACATTGTTCATGTAGCGCTCGTTGGCTGAGTATCCAGCGAAAGGGCCCATACGGCTTGCTGTGCGAGCACTAGTTGCATATGCGTGTCCGGTCATCAATGAAGTTAGAGCTGCTGCCCAAGCGCGGCCACCTGTTGAGTCATATGGCATTCCGAGTGCCATCAATAACGCACCGAGGTTTGCATAACCTAAACCAAGTTGACGGAATAAGCGACTATTCTCTGCAATTTTCTCAGTTGGATAATCTGCATTGCCGACAAGAATCTCTTGTGCGGTGAACATAACTTCAATCGTGTGACTGTAAGCCTCGACATCAAAATGGTCGTTGTCGTCGAGATATTTCAACAAGTTGATTGATGCCAAATTGCACGCCGAGTTGTCAATGTGCATATATTCGCTACAAGGGTTTGAACCATTTATGCGACCAGCAGCATGTGCTGTGTGCCATTTGTTAATTGTTGTGTCAAATTGCAAACCAGGATCTGCGCACTCCCATGATGCAGTCGCCATTTGCCGCCACAAGTCGCGTGCGCGAATCGAGCGCACGACACGCCGATCTTTAACTGCGAGCAAGTTCCAGTCGGCATCATCTTTGACTGCCTGCATGAACTCATCTGTTACACGAACTGAGTTGTTGGCGTTTTGATATTGAACCGAAAAAGAATCTTTTCCGTCAAGATCCATATCGAAGCCTGCATCACGAAGTGCGCGAGCCTTCTTTTCTTCATGTGACTTACACCAAATAAACTCTTCAATGTCTGGATGATCAACATTGAGAATGACCATCTTTGCGGCGCGACGAGTTTTGCCGCCCGACTTGATTGTTCCGGCCGAAGAGTCGGCGCCTCGCATAAAACTGACTGGCCCTGATGCTGTGCCTCCGCCTTTTAGATGTTCTGCGCTACTACGAATGTTCGACAAATTGATGCCCGAACCCGAACCACCCTTAAAAATCGTTCCTTCTTCTTTGTACCAATTCAAGATTGCGTCCATCGTGTCGTCAACAGCCAAAATAAAACACGCACTCGCTTGTTGTGGAACACCTTCAACACCAATGTTGAACCACACTGGTGAATTAAACGCGGCACGTTGCGTCACCAAAATAAATTTCAGTTCATCGCGGAAAGAATCTGACTCAAGTTGATCAGCAAAGTAACCACATTCGGTGCCCCATTTTGTGATGGTGTCAGCAACACGATCAATAACTTGGCGCATCGAGTTTTCACGTTCTGCGGTACCAGGTGTGCCTCTGAAGTATTTTTGCGAAACAATGTTGGTTGAATTTAAAGACCATGAAGTCGGAAACTCGACACCAAGCTGCTCAAATGCAACTGTGCCGTCCTTCCAGTTTTTGATTTGAGCGTCTCTAAGCTCCCAAGAAACTTGATCGTAAGGATGTGTGCCTGGAGTTGTGAAGTGACGGCGGATACCGATCGACAAACGTTCTGGAGCAAGTGACATTTCGTACTAAACCTTTCAATATGTAATTCGTTTAAATCGGTTGCTGACTTTTACTTTTAATAAAACAATTTTCAAATCACTTGCAAATCTTGATGGGGCTAGCCCTACAAAACTAGGGCCCCTGAGCGAGACCACTAGATATAGTGCCAAACCATCCCCCATTGCAGATTCACCCACAACTTGTAGAGAAGATTACAGCATTGTTATTTGCCTTTGTCAATCATTTAGAAGCCTTATTTAGAGCCTTTTAAACGATCGATCTAAATTCACTTCGAATCATAGGGAGACACGCCTGTGGATTGGAAGTGGATATCCGTGTTAATTAAAGACATCTTCTGGGGAATACCTGTGCGTAACCTACTGCTTATGAAATTTATGTAACTTTCAGCCTTTATCTCTATAAAACAGCCACAGAAACGGGGATTCCGTTGAGAACGCTCGTTCCAGACAATGGATCGAGTCGTTGCTCGTCGGTCAAAATATTTGAGTTCACACCAGCGCGACTTGACGCAATTTTTGTTTTCGTGCCGGGCATTGAGTGTCCCCAACCATGCGGCAAACTCACGACTCCCTCGCGAATTAGCTCGGTGATTTCAACCGGAGCATCAACACTTCCGACACGACTAGTAATGCGAACAGCGGAGCCTTGCGTTATTCCGAGTCGTGTTGCATCATTCGGATGGATTTGCAACGTGCAGCGATCTTTTCCTTTGACGAGTACTTCAATGTTGTGCAACCACGAATTGTGTGATCGCAAATCTCGACGACCGACAAGAGTCAACTGTTTTGCATCAATTTTTTCTTGACCAAAAACTTCAAGTCGCTTCAAATCATCAATTAGTTGCGGTGCTGCAAGTTCAATTTTTCCGGATTGTGTGCGCAAAATATTCGGCAAGCGAGGTTCAAGTGCACCGAAGTCAATGCCGTGTGGCGAGGCAATCAACATGTCGAGCGTTAGACCATCTCTTACTGAACCAAACCCATCACCAAACGGACCGGTGCGCAATAAAAAGTCAAGTATTCGGTCTGGCCCACGACGACCAGCAACAGAAAGTTCGCTGATTATTTCTTCGCAATCACGACCAAAAATATTTGATGAAGAATCCTTCGTTGAACCTTCGACTAATTTCAAAATAGTGCGATCGTCAATCGTTGAAGGTGATGTTTCAACACCAAGACCGGACACTATCGCCGACATCTTTGCCAGAACCTCCCATTCATCGGGTTCGTCTGCTGATCTCGTCAAAACTGGTTTGCTGTAGTTAGCCACATTGCGCACCGCAAATGTCAAAAGCGCAAGGTCGTAGTGACTGCGTTGCAATGCTGACGGCGCTGGCAAAATCACATCTGCAAATCTTGAAGTTTCGTTCAGATAAACATCGACACTGACCATGAACTCAAGTTCGGCAAAAGATTTCGCAAGCCGCTCGCCGTTTGGTGTAGACAAAATTGGGTTGCCGCCAATGATCACCATCGCTCGTATTTGGCCATCTCCTGGGGTTGAGATCTCTTCTGCCATTGCCGAGGCCGGATATTCGCCGAGTACTTCTGGATGTTTACCGACGCGTGAATGGCCGCGCCCGGTGCGAAAACCCTTGCCTGAACCGCCTGCGCCACGGGTGTTTGCGCTTCCTGCGACTGGCAACGGAAACATTGCACCCCCGACGCGATCAAGGTTGCCCGTAAAAATATTCACTACATCTACAAGCCATGAGGCTGTTGTGCCGAACGCGGTTGTCGTTGTACCGATTCGACCGTAAACAGCCGATGAACTTGCATCGCGCAACTCACGAGCAAGTCGACGGATAGTTTGCGCATCAACACCAGTCGTCGCAGCAACAAATTCTGGTGTAAACGGTTGCAAAGCCTGCACGACTTCGTCAACACCATTAAGAAAAGACCCGAGTCGTTGATCCATCACTTCAAGTCCGTCGGCCGCAAGTGAGTTGGCGATTGCCGCTAAAAACAATGCGTCAGTACCCGGACGAATTGCGACCCACTCGTCTGCGTGTTGCGCTGTTTTGCTTTTGCGCGGGTCAACTACAACTATCTTTCCGGATCTTGCTTGTAACGCTTCAAGTCGACCCGGAAAGTCTGGTGCGGTGCACAAACTTCCGTTTGAGTCGTAAGGGTTTGCGCCGAGGATCAACAAATACTGCGTGCGGTCTAAGTCAGGCACGGCCACAGTGCTCGGTGAACCAAATAAATATCCTGATGCAACCTGTTTTGGAACCTGGTCAACTGATGAAGCGCTATAAATTTGCCGCGAGCCAAGTGATTTGAGAAACACGCTGTTAAAAGTCATCGATGACAAACCGTGCGCACCTGGGTTGCCTAAATATGTGCCGATCGATTCGCGACCATGCTTGGTAATCACGCCATTGAGACCGACGTCAACTGCAGCCCAAGCTTCATCCCATGTTGCTTGCACATGCACACCGTTTCGCTTAATCAGTGGGTGGCGCAAACGGTCTGCGTCGTAATGCAGCTGTTTAAGCGTGCTGCCTTTTGGACAGATAAAACCCTTCGAGAATACATCTTGCATATCACCACGAATGTGCGTGACCTCGTCGTCAACAACAGTTACGGCTAGTCCACAGCCGGCTTCACAAAGTGGGCAGGTTCGAAACACGATCTGATCGTCAGAAGTTTTTTTCAATGAAACCGTTTCTTTTTCGGAGATCTTCATACTTTAAAGCATGCCACAGCAAAAAGTTGAAGCCGACGGCCGACTAGTTAATCAGAAATGATTATCTCGTGGCTTAGGCTAATTGCCGTGCATCAGTTGCTGCCTAGTTTCAATAGTGCAGTTAATCTTCGCGAAGTCTATGGAGTGTCTCGCCAACGTCACGAATCTGGGCGACCAACTATTGGCCTGTGCATGGTGATGAGCATTGATGGCTCAACAGTCGTTGAAGGACGATCAACTTTGCTTTCAAACCCAACCGACAGAGATGTGATCATCGCCCTACGCGCAGCCGCCGACACGATTGTGGTCGGTGCAGGCACAATTCGCGAACAGATGTATACCCCACCGGGCAAACCCGGCCTGCGTGTTGGAGTCGTCACGCGAACCGCCAATCTTGACTTTGAATCGCCGTTATTCACTAGTGGCTCAGGGTTTTTAATCATGCCCCAAGACGCAAAAAAACCAGACTGCGATTTTGAAATCGAGATTATCCGTGCGGGTCAAGGCGACGTAGATCTACAAAATGCGATGTCACAATTGCCCGGAAACTTCATTCAACTTGAAGGTGGGCCAATGCTTAACGCCTCGATGTTTGACGCCAACCTCGTTGACGAAATTAATTTGACGATCAGCCCAATGGTCACGGGTGCTGATAGCCCTCGACTATCTAATGGTGCGCCGGCTTTACATCGCGACTACGAAGTTGCACACGTTCTTGAGGATGATGGGTTTCTATTTATTCGCTACTTACGTAAAACTAGCTAGTTTCTTGCCTCTTTTTCAAGCAAGGCAAGTTCACGCTTAAAGTCAGCGGCGGCGTCAAAGTTTTTGTACACACTGGCAAACCGCATGTAGGTAACTTCGTCAATGCTGCGCAATTGATTTAGCACGGCGTGCCCAACTTGATTGCTCGTCACATCATCACCCGTCAATCGCATGTCGTCTTCAACTCGCTCGGCAATTTCGATCAGTACTGAATCTTCGACGGGACGACCCTTTGCTGCCGACTGTAGGCCGCTAATAATCTTGGCTCGGTCAAAAAGTTGTTTATCGCCAGTGCGTTTAACTACATACAGTGGCACTTCTTCAAGGCGTTCGTAAGTCGTGAAACGGTAGCCACATTTCAAACACGAGCGGCGGCGGCGAATTGAGCTGCCTTCTTCTGATACACGCGAATCAATAACTTTGGTGTCTTCGCAACTGCAACTAACGCATTTCACCTGACCAACATTAGTCACCTGCGTAAAACCAAACTTACGGTAGAAGAATTTTCTGACCTGGGGTAACTGTGCCACCGTTGATGATCACAAGTTGATCAACAAGCAAAGTTATGTTTCCATAAGGATCAACCCGTTGCGCAATTGACCAAAATGTGTCGCCTGTTAGGGCAACAATATATTTTTGAGTAACCACACTGGCAACCTCGCCTTGCTCGGCGGCTGCCGATGTGTTGGGTAAAATAAAACTTAGAGCCAGGGCGAACGTCAAGAAAGCCAAGGCAACAACTACCCGGCGGCGGCGATAGGTGCGGGCAGTAACGCGTTTGGCTGAATGATGACTTCGACTTATTGCGAACTGATTGTTGATTGCTATAGACATTTTGCCTCTTTCGTTGTATTGACTTCTCAGATGGGTAATCAGGGGTTACTTCTCGGAACTTGCTATTAAATCGCCTACAAACCACCTTAGCGAACGGGTGTTCGTAGTTAGGTGATACATACGAACAGATGTTCTACGAACAGGTGTTTGACTTTATGGGCGAACGGGCGTACGCTCAATGGATGACCTCAAACACAGAGCCAAGACCTATTACATCGGCCCTATCGCAAGCCAAAACCAGCACCCTGACCGAACGCCAGCGTGGCATTCTCGACTTCATCGTCACCAATATGCGCGAACGTGGATACCCACCATCCGTTCGTGAAATTGGCGAAGCGGTGGGCCTAAGTTCATCAGCCACTGTGCACAACCACTTGGCCGCACTTCAAAAACTTGGATATTTGCGCCGCGACCCGACAAAGCCTCGGGCAATTGAAGTGCGATACGAAGCGTCGAGTGGCGTCGCTATGGAGCACCGCCCAACAAAGCATGTGCCACTTGTTGGCGATGTCGCTGCAGGTGTGAATGTTCTGGCCCAAGAAAATGTTGAAGAACTAGTACCACTGCCGATGGATTTCACCGGTGATGGAGAACTATTTATGCTGCGCGTACGCGGCGAATCAATGATCGAAGCCGGAATCTTGAACGGCGATTTCGTTGTTTGCAACTCGCAGGCAACAGCAAATAATGGCGACATTGTTATTGCTGGAATCCCAGGTGACGAAGCGACGATAAAAACATTTACGCGCAGTGGTAATCGCGTTACTTTGACGCCATCTAATTCGTCAATGCAACCGATGATTTTTGAAAACGGCGAAGTAACGATCTACGGCAAACTTGTCACTGTTTTGCGACGCTTGTAAAAATACCAGCCTGGGGTAATCTCCACCCATGGAGAAAATTGATCCTGACAAGTTAAAACTTTTTTCGTTTCTATTATTCACCAAACTTGAAGGCGCAGTTACTTCGGCGATGGTGCATCTTGGTGATCACCTCGGCATTTATCGTGCGATGGCTAGCGCAGATGCGCCAGTCACAACAGCACAACTTGCGCATGCAACACAATTAAACGAGCGTTGGATTCGCGAATGGGCATATAACCAAGCCGCGGCAAAAATTATCTCAACAGTCAATAATTCATCTGAATCGCCGACGATTGACGACGACACATTCTTTTTATCTTCAGAGCAGACCGCTGTACTGGCATTAGAAAATCACCCGGCATTCGGAATGGGGATGTTTTACGGTCTCCCACAAACAATGGAATCGCTAAATCAACTGCCGGAAAGTTTTCGCACAGGCATCGGTCATAACTATGACAGCAAAGGCTCACGAGGTGCAGTTTCAATCGAGCGCAACTTTGAACCCTGGTCAAACGCAAATTTGATTTCGGCAGTTCTGCCAAAACTAGATGGAGTAACTCGAACTCTAAGCGCGGGTGCAAAAGTTGCCGATGTTGGTTGCGGCGCCGGTGGCGCGGTGTTGCTGATGGGCAAAGAGTTTCCTAAAAGTCAGTTCATCGGCTACGACATCAGCAAGCACGCCCTTGCTCGCGCTGCTGAAAAACTTAAGGCGTCAAAACTTACGAATGCAACTTTCGCCGACCCACGCGATAATCCGATGCCTCAAAATAAAAGCATCAATTTCGTTACCACATTTGATTGCATTCATGACATGACACACCCCCAACAGATGATGCAGTCAATCCGTCAAGCAATTACCGACGACGGTACATGGTTACTTGTGGATATCAAGGCTCACGATACTTTTACGATGAATGCGACTAAAAACCCGATGGCCGCTTTGCTCTACGGGGTAAGCGTGATGTCTTGTATGTCGTCCTCAATGTCCCAACCAGGTGGCGCAGGTCTGGGGACTCTCGGGCTATCAGCCAACACCGCCGAACAAATGGCAAAATCGGCTGGCTTCTCAAGATTTCGCAAACTTGATGTTGACCATGCAGTCAATGCGTTTTACGAAATTCGTCCGTAACGCGCGTTTTGAAATCCGAGACCGTGAATTACGGTTCGACGATCGCGAAGCCTGTCAAAAACTTGTCAAGGTTGCCAAAAATAGTCAGCAACGCACCGGCGTCGCCATCTATTGTGACCGTGCCTTTTTGCAACTCATCAACAAATGTCGTTGTCTGAGCAATCACCTCTAAAAATAAATCTCGAGAAATTTTTACTGTCGCTGCAGCATTGGTGTCGTGACGCCCTTGTGTGGCAAAAAGTGTTCTATTTGAAATACCAATAATCCACATTTCATCGGGTGTTCCGGTCATATCGGTAAACAACCAATTAAGTGAGAGGTTAACTCCAGTGAGATTCTCTGAGATCGTGCGTGTCCCAACCGAGTCAAATACCTGATCAAGCGACATGGCTTTGATCAAACTTCTTGCTCGTACACGAGCCTCTCCACTTGGTGGCGGCCCGTTACGAAGTTCTTGTGCACCCATTAAATACGAGTTGCGAAATGTTGTTGACTCGGCTTGATATCCAAGTTGCTCGAGAGCATCTGCTTGCAAGTTTCGCGC
>Ga0114971_10002344_pt1 | contig 13029 bp, 23 predicted proteins | sample M_140625_MF_Meta_FD_87320 | JGI IMG/M metagenome (GOLD analysis project Ga0114971, IMG submission 87320) | Freshwater microbial communities from Lake Montjoie, Canada to study carbon cycling - M_140625_MF_MetaG | ecosystem: Environmental > Aquatic > Freshwater > Lake | place: Lake Montjoie... | reverse complement strand
GGTTCTTTGATAGCTTGAGCTTGTAACTTCTAAAAAACTTATTTCCTTTTTTCGGCAACTTCGATAAGTGTTTGTTTGAGTTCGTCTCTCTTTTTTAACAGCAAATCATACTCTGCTTGGTAAGACCTCTTATCCCGTTCGGCATATATTACTTCATCATCTGCTTTAGCCTTGGCTCCAAAAGCTTCGGCATATTTCTCTCTATAATCATTTAATGTTTTTGCATCTTCTTGTTTTCCAGAATTAGCAGAAGCCAATTCATCTCTTGCTGCTTGTTTTTCTGCATCTGACTTATCTTTGTTACTTAAGATTTCGTTTAGTTGTTTTCTACGTTCTTTGGATAGTTCTTTGGGTTCTAATTTCTTTTTGTAGAAATTAATGTCGATTTCAGCTTTTTTTGAATCTGATAAAGATTTGGCATAAGAACCTAAGTTGTCGATGTATTCTTTTTTCTTTCTGGTTAATTTTTGCTCAACTTCAAAAATCTCAAGAGTTATTTGTTGGTATTGCCTTTCTGTTAGAATGAGTTGCTGTTCCAATTCTTTGGGATTATAAGGAACATCTAAGACAGCTGTCAAAGCAGATACTACACTTGAAGGAGGAGCATTGGCCGGTGATGATGCAGAGATTACACCCCAAGGAGGACGACCAATATTGCCTCCTGACATCACCTTTTCTGGTTCAGGAGGAGGTGTAGGAGTCTCTGCGGGGGGTTCAGGTGGAGGAGTCTCTGCGGGGGGGTCGGGCGGAGGCGTAGGAGTCTCTGCGGGAGATTCGGGAGTAGGCGTAGGAGTCTCTGCGGGGGGTTCGGGAGGCGGCATAGGAGTTGTGTCTGGTCCAGATGATGATACGGCTGAGTAGGCTGCTGCTGCCCCCAATGCTGCTACGGTAGCAGCAAGCATGTTAACTTCTTATATAGAACAAGAGATGTTTCATTTAGTTGAAGATACTTATTCGCGAGTGGAAGGAAATTTGATTAAGTCGGGTCAGATACGAGACTCATGGTATTCGATGATATTCAATATTGTTGTTTTGGTTGTTGTTTTGGGTTTCTTTGTATTATTTTTGTATTCAAATCACGGGGTTGAGAAGGAGAAGGAAAATATAGAATTTAAACCGCAACCTTGGTTAAATGCAGTCCGCAACGTCCCAGGAACAGACTATGGCCAAGTTCCTCAAACTGAAATTAGAGGTGGTATATCGGGGATTGTCCATCGAGGAAGCGAGGCAACGTTTTGATGAAATTAAGCAAGAACCAACTCCTGTAGTAAAACAAACGCGTAAGCTAAAGAAATGAGGACAGCTGCTGCCTACATTTCTAAGATAAAACGAGAGGTCTTAGGAAAGACATACAAAGTACAAGATACGAATCATCGTTTATTTACTACAACTCTCTACAGAGGAGCAATCGGTTGTGGCCCAGTCGACTATACCCAATTAAATTACGTTGAACCATGCTTGTGCGATTATATTGGTCCGGCCAAAAACCCTCCAATTGCAGGACCTCCTCCGAAGCCATGTCGAGATACTATAGATGGAGGAATATCAGTTGCTTCTGGTGTCCCAATAATAGATGGAGGCAATGCATCTAGCCCAGGCTCTCAGATTATCGATGGCGGAACACCAGGAGTATGTGCCAGAATCTTCGATGGTGGTAAATCATCAAAGTCTGGAATATATGTCGTCGATGGTGGACGCTCGCGGTCTTCTGGGACTTTCTTGGTTGATGGAGGCAACACACAAGCAATATGCACACATGTTGTCGAAGGAGGAACATCTAAATCTTCTGGCACTTCAACTCTAGATGGAGGAAACCGTGCAACCTCTGGAGATTACATTCAAGATGGCGGAACAGTTGCATCTGGAATATTCATAGTCGACTCAATACAACGCTTAAAAATTGGAAATTACGAAGTAAAGCGTTGCATATAATATAATGGACATCTTACATTGCGGTCTTGCCGGTGTATTGACAGGGTTCTTCGTTGTATCTATCTTTAAACCCCCCAAGCGTCTTGTGCCTACTATCCCAACACCAAACGATTCAGGCTCGTTCATCACAAAGGCAGGATGTGTAAAAATTAAATCAGAACCCGTCCCTTGTTCGTCTTCATCTGTTTCTCTGAATGTATTAATAGGGAAATGATAGATACTCTTCTAAAGAAGAAAGAGACCTTAGGATTCTTTTCATTCATTATTGGGTTCGGGTTGGTTGTTATGCTTCTTCATCGTCCTATTCACACCGAAAGGGTTCTTGCAATAACACCAAGCGAGCTCGACGACAAGGAAGTTAAAGCAGATGGAAAATGCTACAAATATCGCGTGGAGGATGCTTCGTGTGATTTCCCCTCTTCTAAATAAACATGGAAGGCGCTACAGATTTGTCCGAACTTCTAAGTGGTCAGCCCGTTCAATCTGCTGCTTATCAGCCCATGGTTACTGGTGGAGGTGACCCATTTTCTACTCCTCTGAATACTACGCCTCAGAAACCATCCGCACCCGACTACTCATATCAGTTCTCCATGCTTCGTAACTCTATCCGTGGAATCCTGAGCTACTTAGCCTTCTTTTTGTCTGCATCTGTAATGTCTTTGGCATTTTCTCGTGAGTTGGCTCTGCGATATGTTCCGCATGCCTATAAGGACGGAGGCATAGTGTCTTATACTGGAGCAGCAGCATTGGGTGGAGTGTCCGTCGTCTTAGCGTATGTAATTAACACAGTATTCCGCTCATTAATATAATGGACTCACTGACACGTCGCTCACTGCGGTATAGTTCCCAAGGATACAAAAAAGACCCTCCAGCTCTGTTTCACCCAAATATCTTGGTCGGAGCTGGTGAAATGTTAACTCCTGCACTTGTTAAAAAATACGAGATAACACACGTAATAAATTGTGCTGAAGATTCAGATTCTCCTACTTGGTGGAGAACTGCCAATCCCGACAAATACTATCACATACAAGCCCAAGATTCTATACATGTCAATATTCTGAAATGGTATCCGGAATTCAAAGCAATACTAAAACTATATCTACAAGACCCTTCTTCGATGACTATATTTGTTCATTGCCAGTGTGGAATTAATCGAAGCGCTTTCCTCTCCTTAATGTACGTATGCGATGTATTCAAGTTTCCTTTGAAGTTTACAGAGCTATCAGTAATTAAGCAACGACCTTGCATGATGACAAATACAGAGTTTCGTAAACAAGTTTTCGAAGCATTAAATAATGGCAAATCTTGACCAAAATACTATCTGGAACCAAGTCAGCAATGCTCCAGGAAAAGCATCAGAGGCTGTAATGGGTCCATCGTATAGTTATACAGATAACATCCAAGGTCCTGCTCAGTTGGGTGTTGGCAATCGAGGAACTATGGGACAACTTGCTACAAATACGGGAGCAATTGCTGGTTATGTCAAGACAATGGTTTCGGGTCCTGCTTTGGGTAACCAATATTTTGTGAACACAGGAGGTTCATGTGCAGCACCCGACCAATCCATTCAACCAAGGTATAATTATATCAATAACATTGCTAGTGGTGATGCCATTTTGCCGGCATCTATGAGGCAAGGGTTGGGAGGAATAGCTTCTAACTTTAACGGCTTAATTCCCGGAATCATTGAAGATACAGAACAACTAAATCCAGTATACCTATTTAGTTCTTTGGCGGCAGACTCGACACCTTCGTGTGAATGCTATACCTGCCCTACAAGTGGAGGTGACCAATCCAGATTTTTGAACAAAGAACTAACACCAGACTTTTCTACATCTAAGTGTGTCAAGGTAGACCCGTCAAAATGTATTCAGACAAAGGAAGGATTTGATGTTGGTTCAGGCAATGCAATTGGGGCTGGCGTTGTCGCATTGTTGGCAATTGTCTTGATTTTTGCTTTCCCCGTAAATAGAATTTAATAGCAAAAAAGTTAGATATACAATAATGACAGAAAGCATGTTTAGAATAAAGAAGAGTCGAGATACGAAACAGGAAGTTTTGTTAGGAGGAACATTGGATTCTGTTCACCAAAATATCGTTTCTTCTTTGCGTGAATCACATGCTAATCAAAAATCATTGGTTGACCAAATTGTTGAATTAGAATCTGAAATCAATGAACTCGAATCTGGAAATGATGTGTTTGCATTGGCACAAAAGCATGATAAACTAAGAACTCTCCAGTCCGAACTAAAGGAACAAAATCAGTTAGATTCGTATTTTGTAAAAAATGCTGACCTAATGTTACAATATTATGGCCATTCTGAATCAAGTTCTGCTTTATCATCAAAACCTGTCGACAATAATACATTTATGAAATATTTGGCTCCAGTCGTTGCTAATGATTCAGGACCATCTCGCAAGCAAATGTTTGATGAATATGTTTCAAGAATGAAGTTAGGAGCCGTTGCCGAAACAAATGTTGATACTGAACATTGTAATAGATGCAATGTTGCTCGCGATGAAATAGCATCCGAAGGTATATTAGCATGTCCGATGTGTGGGTCCGAAGAATATATGATGGTTGTAAGCGATTTCCCAAGTTTCAGAGACCCTCCCAAAGAACGCAATAACTATGCTTATAAAAAGATTAATCATCTGAATGAAATCCTAAACCAATTCCAAGCAAAGGAGAGTACAATTATTCCCGATGAAGTAATGAATGAAGTCGTATGCGAAATCAAAAAACGACGCATACAAAATATTGCCGAACTATGCGAAAAGGATATCAGAGAGATTCTGAAGAAGTTGAATAGAAGCAAATACTACGAACATGCAGCTCATATAGTTTCTCGATTGAACGGTAATCCTCCACCAACCATTACACCTGAAATTGAAGAAAAAATCAGAGCAATGTTCCAAGATATTCAAGCACCATTTTTGCTTTATTGCCCAAACGACAGAACCAACTTCCTATCATATTCATACATTCTTTATAAGTTTTTTGAGTTGTTGGAGTTAGATGAATACAAGGTGTATTTTCCTTTACTCAAATCCAGAGACAGGCTAATTGCTCATGACCAAATCTGGAAAAAAATTTGTGATTATCTGAAATGGGAATTCATTAGGTCTGCTTAAGGCCTACCAAGACATTGGAGGAACCCAGTGGTCTCGCCAGCGATTGGCAGGCACAGATTTGCCGTGTGGCTTTTCAGGCACGGACTTGTTGTGCGGCGGCGGCTTCATTACCTTGACTTTTTCTTCGGCTTTGGCGAGATACGCTAATGCCTCCTTAAGTGAGGAAGCAACGAGGTCATTCGATGCATACTGCTGAAGTTTAATCACAGTTCTTCGCCAGTCGACGACACGAATAAGAGCCTGTTCGGGCGTCTTGATTATGCCATTCCAGTGCTCCAATGCTTGTTTGTAAGTAAGCAAGGCGGCATTGATGTAAATTTCGTCCGGCATCTTAAAACAGGGTGTTGGTAACTTATATTCTGTAAAAAACATTTCGTTTTTAAGTGTGTTACGGAGACTCGGGGCCTTCGTTTCGCTTCTTCTCTTCCGCATTCGCGGCAATCTGCCATTCAACCGGCTTGGTGAGGTATATGTGGTTACCAAGTATCCCGTGGGGGACGGAGTAGGTGACTGGTGTGTAGCGCACGCTGGGCGGCGGGTAAAGGTCAACGTATATTAGTCGCCTTTCGCCACAAGCGGTTTCGTGCTTGCCAATGACCTTAATTCTGCGCCCATCCGAGCTGTAGTACGAGTCATCAACATTGATGTCTTGGTATAGCGCAGCATAAGCATAAGCTGGGCTGGCGGTCAGCCACGGTGGGGGCATGGCAGCGATTTGTAATCACAACTATTGTAAAAAAACATTTCGTTTTTAAATCTCCGCATACGTGATGCGAGTTCTTGCACAGCAATCTATAAGTTTAACATAGAGGTAGATGGTTAACCCAAGCACACACCCAAAGACAAATGCTGCTAAATAGAACGTTGGTTCCATCTTGAAATCTAAAAACGATTCTATTTCAAAGTCCGTTTTTAAATGAAGGCAAAGTTTAGCATACCAAGGCTGAATTTTAGTTCGACAGCCCGTTTATTGGTTGTGTTTGTTACATCAAGTTCAGAAAGATGTTGGTCATTAATTTCACGACAGCGTGCTACAAACTCCAATGGTGTTGTCCGCCAATCTACGACATGTTTAGATACTAACACTTCGCGAAGGCGGTCAACTGATAGATATGGTCGATTTACCTTTCCTTGACGAACTACTGGCTTTTTAGGGTCAGTATTAAATTCCTTTAGAAAGGGTTCGATATACTTGTTTGCAGCAAGATTAGGGTCTTCGCGCCAATGAATAGCCTTAGTCGTATTGATAACCTTAAAATACTCGATGATTTCAGATTCATCTATACATTTCTTCTCGATTACGACAACATTAAAGTCTTCGGCATCGGGATTTGCAAAATGTCTCTTAAGAAGGCTTGCTCGATGTTGACCATCCACGATATATTGGCAAGTCTCGCCTTCTTCCTCTACAATTACTATGCGATATGGGTTCAGCGTCAAATCTACAATTGAATCCAAAGATTGGCAGATACGTAAGGCATGACCACTATCCAAAATACGGTTGCCTTTCCAGATTTCTACAGCAGCTAACCGACTTGCTGGCATTTGCTTCCATACAGAACCATCGGCGGATGTAAACATGCTTTTAAAATTAAATTAAAAATGAACCAAAAGTCCGTTTTTATTCTGACAGGCGTTCATGTTGCATTTCATAGATATGTCTTGCAGCAGCAAGCCCTAATGCAAATGGTACGATGTCGCCTTCACTTATGCCTCCAAGCATTCTCCGTAGATAATATCGACATCCAGCCATGACACCATCAAGGAAGTCAAGTTCGTCAGTCTCCAAATATCTATCCTTAAGAAATAGGTGCTTCTTCATTTTTTCAATAATCGCATCTTTAATGCTATTTGGTTTTTGTCTGTCAAATCCAAGCCGAGCAATATCGCGGCCTTTTTTAAATTCTACAGAAGGCATTATAATCTTAAGTTAAAAACGGTTATGTGATTCCAAGTCCGTTTTTATTCTGGTTTAGTCCAATCCACAGTGATGGTGATATACTCTTTGGAAATGGATAGTTGTTCTTTATCAGCAAACACTGTTGGTTCGTTATTGCGTTCTTTTATCGAGATGACAGTTTTGTTGTCCTCCGCATCGAGAACCCAATACTTTGCAGTAACCTTTGTTGGTTTGGGAAATAGCAGGCAGATTTGTCTGAACGTATAGTTGGCATCCCATTTCTGTAAGTCATAGTAAGGGTCTGGCGGAATTACTCCTGGTAGCCGCTTGATTGGTACAAATGGAGTCTTCATAGCAAGTGCGAACGATGTCTTTCCTTCCTTAGCAGACATGATAACCATATCGTAGATATACTGATATGTTGATGTAGTAACTGGAGTCTTTCCAGCAAGAGCATGTAGCTCTTCAAAAGACCGTGGTTCGGGCATTTTTTGGTGTCAGAAACATCTCCGAATAAAAATCCATTTTAAATGGATTATCGACTCTTGCCACAAGAAAGAATGCAGCAAAGGAGAATGATGCCACCAACGCCTACAACGCCAGCAAGAGTTGCTGTCCACGAATCTGAAGACGAGACATTTCCTCCTCTGAGGGAAGAGATGTTTGCCGTTGCGTTGTTTAGTAGGTAAGCGGCAACGATGGTAAAGTTTGCCATCTCAGGCTTGAAAAAGACTTCAGTATATTTCTGGAATCCGTTTTATTATGGACCTGTAGAAACAACATAGAAGGTTTGGCCGTAAATAGCGTCTTGCTGAAGCATATCACAGAAGTTCTCAGCCTCATATTCGGTGATGAACTTGTCTATTTCAACAGGTTCACTTCCATACGTTTGGCCCATAACATAATACCAAAAGGCAGTCATGGTTTAATATTGAAAAATAGTATTTTACGAATTCGTTTTATACCAATTTTCGACGATGGCTTCTTGTTCAGAAGTAAGACGCCAATCTGACTCTTTTAGGGTTCCTAAGAAATCAAGGTTCTCTTGTGGGAAGTTTTGGCTTGTAGGCTTTTTTATATTGCTACGAAGGTGTTGTCCCATAGCAAAGGTTCGTTGTCCTCGATTACCGGCAAACAACCCCGTAAATTCGACGTATCTTGTGTACTCGATTGGGTGGCAATAGAACTTGAAGTGTAGAATATTGTCAGGATGAATCTGCTTGTTGACTCTGATTTTGTATGTGAACTGTGATATGTCCTTGTCAGGCACACGCGAGTCCAAAGAGTATTCCATGGTGGTTTTTAGCCGTTCTCCGAATACTTCAAGAGTCGGGTCTGATGCTTCAAGCAGATGTTTTAGTTCGTCCATGATGTTAAGAATGCATGCTTACATTAAAAAGAATCTGTTTTCACAGATTAGATGTCTTTGTGAATCCATGATGATTTGACACCTAAGGCTTGTTGTTCGAACTTCGTCAGACGGATGGCTCCGGTCTTGAGTGTTCTGTTCTCGCGACTGGTTTTTCGGGAATGGCAAGGAATGCATAGTGCCCAGAGGTTTTCTGGGTCATTGTTCCCGCCACACCAGAGAGGCATTTTATGGTCGATGTGGAATCCGCGCGGATGTAAATGACACCCACACTTTCCACAACACTCGCCTTGTTTCTTGCGAATAGCAAGACGAACTTTTGTAGTAAGACATTTTCGCTTAACCATCATCTGACAGAACTCGTATATACGAACTCTGTAAGGTGTTTTTTGTTCGCTAGTTGTCGTGTCACAAATCCATTTTTACAGGCCATATCTGTCAGTAGGCAGCTTACAGTCTAGGCCGTTTCTTGCAGGAACAGAACCCTTAGCGCATGTTGTGTAATGGCTATCTGGCATGTAGCCATCGGCTTTTCCGGCTGTAAGTTTCAGAGGAGACTCCGAGAGCTGACCGCTAAACATGTAAAGCAATGCTAATGCGGCTACGACATATAATACTGTCCGGTTCTGCTTCTTCATTTATCTAAGAATATTGATTTAATTGCGCATGCCCTTGAGCATCTTGTGAGTTAGCACGTGGAGGGCGACGAATACGAGGGACTTCACTACGGGGGAAGGCACAGGGCCTACCGCAGGCACGGCGAGCATGAATGCGACGAGATAAAACGTTGCAGCGGTTAAAAGCATATACATCCACATTTTGTTTAGTTGTATAGTTTATTTTTCAGATTGACCTCGGAATCCAGTTTCTGCCGAATAAGTTTTCTGTCCAACCGGCACACAAGTTTCTTGCTTCGGATTTACGGGGTCTGTGACCATTGTGTAACCATTTGGGCACGTGGGGCCGAAGGTCGTCATACCCTCCTGTAGCCAATACTTGCGATATACCCACATCACCAAGTGAGCGCACAACGCAAAGACCAATGCTTCATATAATAGACCACGGCTTACACGTCTATCACGAGTTCCATATACTCGGAATCCAATATATACGAGGGTTACAAGCAAGGCAGGCACGAGTTTGAGCATTTATTACTTCATAAAGGTTTTCTTTACCCAGTTGCGGTCGGTCTTGATTGTCTTGGACTTTGTCGGCGCAGAATTTTTAGTGTATACAGCAAGGGCGTTCAGTTTCCGAAATGTAGACAAAGCCCCAACAGAACGAACTGTTTTTTTCAGAGACTTACGACGAGATGTCTTGCTATTCTTTGCATGATAGCCGTGAAGTTCACCTTTCTTTAGTTCACCAATACCATGTGTTTTCCAATATTTACGCGTGTGTCTGCGACCACCCGAACCACAAGTTTCAGTCATTTATTTATGAAGTGTTGTTTTCTTTACTGTTGGGACAGGCTGAGCATCCTGTAGACTTTGGCTTAAATCCAGATTTCATGTAATACACAATTCCGACTAAAGCAAGCAGACCAAGCAACCACCACATTTATTGGTTATCAAGACTTTGAAAAACGGATTTTAGAGTCATAGAAAACTACCTACAAAACCTTTGACCGACCAGTTTACCATGGCAGACAAGCTCAAGCTCGCGCAAGCCATGCTCGATCCCCTGCTTGCGAGACGGACGGCTCTTCGGGGTGAGCAGGAGGGCGTTCAAGCCTTCCTCTATCGCAACAAGGTCGCAATACAGCCCGCTGAGTCCGAAAGGCTTGCTTACCAGGAGGCCTACCTTGAATGGTACAACCACGAACAGATGCTCTTACACACGGCGTCGTGGGACAAGCCAGCCGTGCAAGCTGAGCGTGACCGCCTGAGGAAGGCTGAAGAGGAGGCTCAAATTGCCTACGATATCGCGCGCCTCGGCGAAGATGCCGGGAAAGCGTACCAACTCGTGTTGGATGAGCTCAAGCAGATTAAAGTGGAGATGGAAAAGGTTTATCGCAGTATCGCGACCATTCCGCGGAACTAAACCTGTCCGGTGTTATTCAACACCAATTTTTACATTTTCATATTTGCTGTCTAAGATACCTAATGGGTATTCCTTTTTACTTCGCCAGTCTAATACGTAACCATGCAGGAATCACTCATGTTGTTCGTGAGCTACTCGATGTTGACTTTTTGGGAATCGATTTCAATTGCTTGATACATCGTTACTTGGACCCCAAAGACCCCATAAACAGCGTCATAAAGGCCTTGGAACACATTCTAAAGCATACGTGTCGGGCTAAGAAGGTATATATTGCATTCGATGGGCTTGTTCCGTATGGGAAGATTGTTCAGCAGAGATATAGAAGGTTTCGTATAAAGGAAGTTGAAGAAGTATTTGACCGAAACCAGATTTCACCTAATACACCATACATGAAGTCATTGGAAGAGGCAATCAAAGCAAAGTTTCCTGAAATTTCGGTATCACCAACCCAAGAGGCAGGAGAAGGTGAGCATAAGATATTCCAAGAGATGAAACGAAATCCAGATTTGATGTCAGTATGTATTTATGGATTGGATGCAGACTTGATATTGCTATCTATGTTTAATGAGAAGTTGGCGCCAAACTTTACGTTGTTGCGTGAATCGGGAGAGTTTAATGACCCATCATTGAAGCAGGCTGAATTTTCGTTGTTGGACGTGAAGAAGTTAGTAACCTTGCTTCCTATGGAGATTGAGCAATTTGTGGCGATAACTGTATTGTGTTTTGGGAATGATTTTATGCCGAATTTAGGTATATTCTCTTTGCGTGAGGATGGGTATGGGAGGGCATTAGAGTATTACATCAAATCTGGAAAGCCTGACATGACGACTGAGGAAGGTCGAGCAGTGTTTTTGGATTACTCGGCAAGCAAGGAGTTGGATGTTTTGAAGGAAAGGGTTAAGTTACGGAAGCAGCCATTCGAGAGGGCTGTTGTGGGAAGAGGAATGGACAACATCACAAAGAAGTATGGGCTTCATATTTTGGATGGTGTAGTGGACATGGAGCCAGTAGTTGATGCATTTTGGAAAACTTTCGATTGGTCTATGAAATATTTTAAGACGAATGAAGTTCCTAATTGGAATTGGGTATATCCTTATGCGGATGCTCCATTGATTCAGAATATTGTTGAGTTTTTCGAGACGAAGGTAGAGCCGGCGAAACTGAAATATTCGGTCACAAAGCAGTTACAGTTTATTTTGCCTTCTGAGTCATTACGCAAGGCTAAAAGCAGAGTAATATATCACAACGAATATTATTCTGAGTCAAGAGAGCCTTGGATGAAACGATATGATTGGGAAATGAAGCCTCGTATTAGTTTGCCTTGGAATCCTAGCTACGCCCTAACTTCAATTTCCCTCCTGCAAACCCAACCTTAATAGGCATCGGATTACGAAATGTTGTAAATCTCACATTTGTCTTCTCAATTGGAGTAAGAACATCTGCTTCAGCCAATTCTGGAATTGATTTCAACTCGCGTGGGGTCCAGTATTCCTTATTTATCTTGGTCATTTCATTTACACAGTTTCTCATCATCAAGGAATGGCTAGAGAATTCTTTGCCCCAATTACGAGCCAGGTAGGATAAGTAAGAATCTCTAAACTGTTTCAAAGAAGTAGTTTGTGTTGCGTCTTGAACTGCGCGTAAACACTGCAACACAGATGATGGCCTTGGTTTGTCTAAACGCTTATTTACAGTGTTATGAGCTCTAAAAACAAACAATGCAAACTCTTGTCGAGAATCTAGAAAATTTGGATGGTCTGACTTGTATATGCTATACATGGTTGTAAAATGTGTTTTGCAGAAGATGCAAGATATCGTCTCTCCAAACAAATCTAGAAAACGTTTAGCGATAGCTTTCTCCTCGGGAGTTGGTCTTTCAGGATAAATTAAACTTACGGAGTGTAATGTCATCCATCCAAGTGGACCCCACAACTTAGTCATTATAAAATTACACGGAAACAAATCCAGCCGCCATTGCGTTGTCTAGTATCTGCCTAGAAATGTGTGCCGGAGTTTTAGGATTTTTCACGAGACCCTTTGCAGTAACAATTTCTTTTACTTTCGAGTCTGGTAAGTCAGCCAAACGACGCTTCTGAGTTTTGCGATGTTTCTTCAAGCCCTTCTCGGTTAGCATACGCAACGTATGTTTCTGCATACCCTTCTTTAGCGGAGGAGACTTGGCGGGGTCCTTAACACTTTTTAGCTGAAACTTGGATGTCTTCTTTAACACACCCCTTGGGAACGTCTTAGCCGTTTTGCGTTTGGCTCCGGCAGTGACAACCGGTGGAGAGATACCGTCTCCAATTTTTTGGATGGTGATTTTTCTGTTGTCCATTCCTTTGTTAAAAACGAATAGAGAATGATTTACGCAGAACTCATCTTAAACAGATACTATGGACTGGGAAGCAATTCGTTCATTCTTTTCAAAGCAAGGTTCCCAGAAGTTAGTAGAGCATCAGATTGAGTCATTTGAGGATTTTGTGAACAACAAGCTCCCATTGATTGTCACGTCTACAGCACCCATCGTAGTATGGCATGAACAAGATGAGATTACCAAGAAATATAAATATGAGTTCCGCCTATCATTTGAGAATATTACGTATATGAAGCCACGCATTCATGAGGCAACAGGTCGTGTAAAACCCATGTT
>Ga0114971_10002342_pt1 | contig 13037 bp, 12 predicted proteins | sample M_140625_MF_Meta_FD_87320 | JGI IMG/M metagenome (GOLD analysis project Ga0114971, IMG submission 87320) | Freshwater microbial communities from Lake Montjoie, Canada to study carbon cycling - M_140625_MF_MetaG | ecosystem: Environmental > Aquatic > Freshwater > Lake | place: Lake Montjoie... | reverse complement strand
TTAAAGCTGGACCAATTATTCTTGAACCAATTATGAAAGTTGAAGTTGTTACACCCGAAGATTATATGGGCGATGTAATTGGCGATATTAACTCGCGTCGTGGACAAATTCAAAATCTTGAAGGTCGTGATGTTGCGCAAGTTATTACCGCTAAAGTTCCATTAGCTTCGATGTTTGGATATGTTAATCATTTAAGATCACTATCACAAGGTCGTGCAAGCTATACTATGGAGTTTGATAGCTATGAAGTAGTACCAGCAAATGTTGCCGAAGAAATCAAAGCTAAAAAACTTTAATTTACTTTTGCAGTTTTTTTATCTCGAAAATCCCGTCATTGTGTAACTTCGACTTAGATAAAGCTTATTTGCGCCTGTCGTTGCGCAAGCACGACAAGAATATACCTGTCGTTGCGCAAGCACGACAAGAATATACCTGTCGTTGCGCAAGCACGACAAGAATATACCTGTCGTTGCGCAAGCACGACCAAGATAAAACTTTGTTTCGCCTTGGTTGCGCAAGCACGACTAATATAGCATGTCCCGTTGCGTTAAGAACAAGCAAGACAAATATCGGCTTTGTTAAGAGCGGTCGAGTTAATATTTTACTTAATTTTTTAAGTTTAAGGAGAATATTTAAAAATTATAAATAAATATAAAGTGATTTTGGATTAAACAGCCCAAAGAGTTTTACCTTGTGGATCCAGGTCTTTCTGTATCAGCTCTTATTCGCCTATGTAGTCCATCCAGAATTTCTGTTTTTTTAAATTTAAGAGCTTTAAGAACAAATATGAATTGCTTCATTTTTCCTTGTATTTCATCTCCACTTTCAGCCGGTAAATTAATTTTATTATTTACTAAATCGAATAATTTAATTTTATCGTCAATGGAAATTTGACTTCCATGTCTTATATTAACCAGATTTACTGCGGATCTTTTCCATAAACTATTATATGATTCTAATATTATTGCTTTTTTTTCTTCGATCATATCCATAGAAATATTGAAATATTTTATTTTTTCTTCTTCTTTAATATTTAAATCAAATCCACATACTTGATTTATATAGTCAAATGCCCTCTTTTTTAGTTCATTTGAAAAGTTTGGATCTTCCGGTTCAACATCGCCTATTGTTAGCGCTTTAGGATTAATTACTTCAGAACTTGGGCGCTCAGTAACTCTTGAAATTTGAGTATCAGATTCATCTGCAAGCCTTTGGTTAGTAACTGATTTTTGAGGATCAGCTTCTAATCTTGGCGTTAGTTCGGCACTTTTATCACTACTATGACCTTCCACACTTACCGATTCATCATCGCTATTTTCTATTCCCAGAAATTTAGATCCAAATTTTTTAGTTCCTTTCTCTAATGAACCAGTAAAGTCAAATAAATTTGAGGTTCCTTTAGTTAAAAAATCTGTATAATTCCTATCAATACCTAAATTATTTCTTATTTCTTCGATAGAATCATTAACAACTTTTTTAACTTGCATGCTTAATTTTTGCTCTACAATTTTTTTTTCATCTTTTCCGATAGATGTTGCAATAAGATCATGGGCTTCCCTTAATTCATTATTGACATTATTATCTTCACTAACAATTTCTGCTTTTTGTTGATTAACATCGGGTATTAGTTCTTGAGAACTATCTTCATAAATATATATAGGCCGATTCTCTTGAGAAATTTCCTCTTCTCCTTCGCTTTCACTGTCTGGTTGATGTGATCCGCAAAATGGAAAACATCTTCCCTTTAATCTTAAGCATGCTGGGGGGTTTTTTCCATCATTAACTAATAAAGGTTGCGTATTTTTCATAATTTAATTCAAATTAATTTTTAAAACTTGTCGTTAAAAAAATGTTAATTAAAATATAAAAAGACATAACAAAATAAATTAAGTGCAACTATGACACAGCCTAAATAATAAACCGCAATAACACTTATTGTTTTTAATTAAATGTGTTATATTATTTTTTAAATAAGATCTGCCGATATCTTCAAAATCCTTGTAAATCAAGGTATGCAAGGACAAGGACTAAAAACTCAATTACATAATTTAGCAGTGGAAATGACATTAAATCATCAAAAGAGCATAAAGTTAAACACGAAGAATTTCTTTAATTGTTTGAAATTTTAAGGTAGAAGTTCTTGGAAAAGAGCTTAGGAGCTCAATGCTTTATCGAGGTTGGAGAAATCTTTAAAAGAATAATTCTTGCCAAGATAGTTAAGGCTAGAAATTTACTGAAATGATAAATTATAAAATTAAATATTTTTTAAAATCATTTTTCCAGCGTATTTGGCCTTACTGCCCAAGTGTTCTTCAATGCGAATTAATTCGTTATATTTAGCGGTTCGATCAGATCGACACAGCGATCCAGTTTTTATTTGTCCAGCATTTGTTGCAACTGCAATGTGAGCAATTGTTGCGTCTTCAGTTTCTCCTGAGCGATGCGAAATTATGTTGTTGTAATTAGCTTTTTTGGCAATATTAATTGTTGCCAGAGTTTCGCTTAAGGTACCGATTTGATTGACTTTGATTAGCACTGCGTTCGCCATATTTTTTGCTATACCCTGCTTTAAAATATCGGGATTAGTTACAAATAAATCATCGCCAACCAATTGTATTTTCTTGCCAAGTTTTGCAGTTAATTCTTGCCAGCCCAAGTGATCATCTTCGGCACACCCATCTTCAATTGAAAAAATCGGATAAGAATTAACCAATTCTTCATAATAATTTACAAGCTCGGAACTATTGAGCTTCTTTTTTTCAGCTCTTATGTCGTAAAAATTATTCTTATAAAATTCTGACGATGCGCAATCAAGTGCAAGCATAAAATCACTTCCCAATTTATATCCAGCTTGCTCAATGGCTTTGGCAATAAAATCTAAAGCTTGCACGCTTGATTTAAATTGAGGAGCAAAACCACCTTCGTAACCAACATTGGTGTTATGAAAATTTTTTTTCAGTAAATTTTTGAGATGATGAAAAACTTCTGCACCCATACGAATTGCGTCTTTGATACTAGTTGCGTTAATTGGCGCAATCATAAATTCTTGAATGTCAATTGGATTATCGGCATGTTTTCCGCCATTGATTATATTCATCATTGGCACTGGTAAAATATTACCTTGATTATCGCCAAGAAATTCAAAAAATTGTTGGTTTTTAGAATTAGAGCAAGCTTTAGCAAATGCCAAAGAAACCGCTAAAATAGCATTTGCACCAAGATTAGATTTATTTTTTGTACCATCAAGTTTGATTAAAATTTCATCAGCATCTTGGAAATTTTTAAATTCACTACCAACCAATTTTTCAGCAATTATTTTATTAACATTATCAACAGCCTTACTTACACCCTTCCCCAAATATCTTTTTAAATCATTATCTCGCAACTCACAAGCCTCAAGCTTTCCGGTTGAAGCTCCAGAAGGAACAGCGCAAATACCGATGGCATTATTCTCTAAAACAATTTTTGCTTCAATAGTTGGATATCCACGCGAATCAAGAATTTCAATAGCTCTAACGCTTTTAATTTTATTACTCATAAGATAAATTTAAAAATTTGATTTGAATTTTAATTCTTTTTCAACAATGATCTAATAACAAATTAACCTGAAATTTACTTTGTAGAATTAAATTTGGTATAATTTATTTTCTTGCTGTAAATTGTCAATTTTTAATAATTATGTTTTTAATTCGCATTGTTATCATTGTAGCCATAATCATGGCGCTAATCCCCGTCATTAATAAAGCGATGGAATATTTTGAAGAAAAAAGTCAAAAAGTAAAAGTGATTGGCGAAAGTGCTAAAAAAATTTGGAAAGAAAATACCAATAAATAGCTTTAACTATTTTTTTTCGCTAATCTTATTACCAGTTAGTCATTCTTCACTATTTTGATTATTTTTTAAAAATTCTTCACTAAATTTAGTAAATCTTTGCTCTTCAATTGCATTCCTGATATCGCGCATCAAATCTTGATAATAAAAAATATTATGTTGTGATAAAAGCATGGCACCCAATATTTCATTGGCTTTGACTAGGTGATGGATATATGATCGACAATGATTTTTACAGGCGTAGCATCTACATAATTCATCAAGAGGTTTTTTATCCTCACGATATTTAGCATTGCGAATATTTATAACACCTTGACGTACAAAAGCTTGACCTGTTCGACCCGATCTAGTTGGAATAACGCAATCAAACATATCTACCCCTCGTAAAACCGCTCCAACAATATCACTTGGCTTTCCTACTCCCATCAAATAACGCGGTTGCTCTTGAGGTAAATAATCTGTGCAATAATCTAAAACCTTAAACATTTCATCTTGCCCTTCCCCAACAGCCAATCCTCCAATTGCGTAACCGTCAAATCCAATTTCAATTAATTTTTGCGCTGAAATTTTTCGCAAATCTTCAAAAGTTGAACCTTGAACAATTCCAAAAATTCCATAACCATCGCGTTTTTCGAACGCATTTTTACTACGTTTGGCCCAAGCAATTGATCGCTCCATCGCTGTTTTAGCCTGATCATAAGTTGCGGGATATTGAACACATTCGTCAAAAATCATTGTGATATCGCTATTAAGTGCGCGTTGAATTTGAATTGATTTTTCAGGACTTACGAAGAATTTTTTTCCATCAATATGCGAAGAAAATTCTACACCATCATCAGTAATTTTACGAATTTTAGATAATGACATAACCTGAAATCCTCCCGAATCAGTAAGGATTGGACCTTGCCAATTCATAAAATCATGTAAACCATTAAATTGTGAAATTAATTCTTCACTAGGTCTTAACATCAAATGATATGTATTTCCCAAAATAATTTCTGTTCCCGATTTTTTTACATCTTCACAAGTTACCGCTTTAACAGTTCCAGCAGTTCCAACCACCATAAAAGCTGGGGTATTAATTTCTCCTCTTGAAGTTTTTACAATTCCTCTTCTTGATTTATTTTCTTTTGCTTTTAATGTGAAACTAAATTTACTTTCCATATTTTTTGGTATTTTAATAAACTCGTTTTTATGAAAAAATTCATTTATCTTATTTTTTTTACAATCTTATTAATCGCAACTCTAATTGCAACTTACAAAATCACTAAAAATTCTCCTAAGTCTGCACCAAAGCTAGATGAAGGTCAGAGCGATATAGCTTTCTTTCGCGTTAACATCACCATTCCTGAATTTACTTTTAATGATATTTTTAGCAATGATCAAATTTTTTCGAAAAAAGACCTAGAAGGAAAATATTCAATTGTAAATTTTTTTGCTTCTTGGTGCACAACTTGTCATGCCGAACATCAAATCCTTTTAGCCTTAAATGATGAAAAAATTGTTGATATTTATGGAATTGCTTGGCGAGATGTTGATGAAAATGCTCGACAATATCTCGAAGAAAATGGCAATCCTTTTGTTAAAGTTGCTTCGGATGGTAATGGCTTATTTACAAAAATAGCCAATATTGAAGCAGTTCCAGAGACTTGGATCATCGATAAAAAAGGAAATGTTGTTATGCGTTATCGCGGAAATTTACAGGAATTTTCGATTAATGAAATTAAAGAATTTTTACAAAAAAATAAATAAATTATGAAAAAAATTTTAGTGACAGGTGGAGCTGGTTTTCTTGGTTCATTTTTATGTGACAAACTTATAGCGCAAGGCCATGAAGTAATTGCGCTTGATAATTATTTTTCAGGATCAAAAAAAAATATTGCTCATTTATTTAGCAACTCAAATTTTGAAGCGCTCAGACATGACATAACTCAACCATTACACATTGAAGTTGATGAAATTTATAACTTCGCTTGCCCAGCTTCGCCGATTCATTATCAGCATAATCCCGTTCACACTGTTAAAACTTGCATTATGGGTGCAATCAATGTTTTAGAGCTTGCGCGTAATGTTAAAGCCAAAGTTATTCAAGCCTCAACTTCAGAAATTTATGGCGATCCGCTAGTTCATCCGCAACATGAAAAATATTTAGGAAACGTTAACACAATGGGTCCAAGATCTTGCTATGATGAAGGCAAAAGAGCCGCTGAAACATTATTTTCAGATTATCATCATCAATATGGTGTTGATATTCGCGTGATCAGAATTTTTAACACTTATGGTCCACGCATGTCAATTAATGATGGTAGAGTAGTTTCTAATTTTATAGTTCAAGCCTTGAGAGGTGAAGATTTGACAATGTATGGAAAAGGTGATCAAACGCGCTCATTTTGCTATGTCGATGATTTGATTAATGGCATTGTTGATTTTATGAATTATCAAGGCGGTGATTTTGGTCCAATAAACCTTGGCAATCCCCATGAATTTACAATGCTAGAATTGGCGAAAAAAATTTTAAAATTAACTAATTCAAATTCAAAAATTATTTTTAAGGATTTACCGCAAAATGATCCGATGCAAAGAAAGCCAGTGATTGATCGCGCTAAAAATCTTATTAATTTTTCACCAAAAATTGAGCTTGAAGAAGGTTTAACAAGAACTATTGATTACTTTAAAAAAGAATTGAGTTCTCTTTAAAACAGTTGTAAATTACTATAAACCAAAAATATTTATTTAATTCTAATTTATGAAAATTGTTGTAATTGGTACTGGCTATGTTGGCTTGGTATCCTCGATTTGCTTTGCTAAAATTGGTCATCAAGTGATTGCGGTGGATAAAATTTCTACTAAAATTGATCAATTAAAAAAAGGTGAAATCCCTATTTACGAACCTGGTTTAAAAGAAATGCTTAGCGAAGTTGTTGCGCTTAATAATATCAGTTTTACCACTAACTTACAAGAAGCGCTCATTGATGCAAAAGCTGTATTCATAGCAGTTGGAACACCTCAAGATGAAGATGGAAGTGCTGATTTATCCTATGTTTTAGATGCTAGCAAAGAAATTGCCAAATACTCAACTTCTTCAAAATTAATTGTAACCAAATCTACGGTTCCTGCTAAAACTGGCGAGAAAGTAAAAAAATTATTGAGCGAAGTTAATCCGCAAATAAAATTTTATGTCGCTTCTAATCCAGAGTTTTTGCGCGAAGGTTGTGCGATTGATGATTTTATGCAACCAGATCGCATAGTCATTGGCTATGATGATGATCAAGCCAAAAAAATTCTTGAAGAAATTTATCAATATTTTCCTGCTTCAAAAATTTTTCACACTGATATCGTAACAGCGGAGCTTATCAAATATGGCTCAAATTCATTTCTTGCCACCAAAATTGCTTTCATCAATGAACTTGCTGATTTGTGTGAAAATGTTGGAGGCAACATCAAAGATCTTGCCATTGCCATGGGACAAGATTCGCGTATTGGTGAAAAATTTTTAAATCCTGGGCCGGGATTTGGTGGATCATGTTTTCCAAAAGATATTTTAGCATTGCTCAATATAGCTAAAAATAATAATGCAAATTTATCGTTGATTGATGCAGTTGTTAAATCAAACAGTAATCGTAAAAATTTAATGGTAAAAAAAATTATTAATATTCTTGATAAAGATGTAAAAAATAAAAAAATTATTTGGCTAGGATTAGCTTTCAAAGCCAATACTGACGATATTCGCTACAGCCCTTCAATTGCAATTGCTAAGGAATTAGCAAAAATGGATGCGCAAATTTTCGCTCATGATTTTCAGGCAAAAAATAATGCTAAAAAAGAGCTCAATGATTTTAGCAACATTCAATTTATTGATGATATTTGGCAAGTAATTGAGAATTGTGATTTAATGGTTATTGCAACTGAATGGGATCAGTATCGACAAATCGATTTATCACGCGTTAAATCTATTAATCCAAATCTAAAAATCATTGATTTGCGAAACATTCTTGATATTTCTGAAATTAAAATACATGGTTTTATTTTTGATTTTATCGGCAACAAGTCCTAATTATTATTTATAAAAGTTTTTAAAAAATAATTTAATTATTATAAATAATTTATGATTGAAATTGGTAAAATTAAAATTGATGGCAATACCCTTCTTGCACCTATGTCGGGAGTTACTGATTTACCATTTCGCAGACTCGTAAAATCCTTCGGTGCGCCTTTAGTAATTTCAGAGATGATCGCATCACGTGCAATGATTCTACAAACCAAAGAATCAATGAAAAAATGCCAAGTACAAAAAGATCAATCTCCGATGTCCGTTCAAATAGCTGGATGCGAGCCAGAAATTATGGCGCAAGCCGCAAAACTTAATGAAGATTTAGGTGCTGATATTATCGACATTAATTTTGGATGTCCTGTCAAAAAAGTTGTTAATAGCTTTGCTGGAAGCGCTTTGATGAAAGATGAGGATTTAGCTACAAGAATTATGGAAGCAGTTGTCAAAGCTGTTAAAATTCCCGTTACCATGAAAATGCGCTTAGGATGGAATCATGAAAACTTAAACGCTCCATCTCTTGCAAAAAAAGCTCAGGATGTTGGCATTAAAATGTTAACTATTCACGGCAGAACAAGATGTCAGATGTATAATGGCAATGCCGATTGGCAAGCAATTTCAAAGGTTAAAGAAGCCGTGACAATTCCAGTTATAGCCAATGGTGATATAAAAAATTTTGAAAATGCCAAAACCGCACTTGAACTATCAAAAGCTGACGGGGTGATGATTGGACGTGCATGTTACGGAAAGCCTTGGCTTATTAGTCAAATCAATGATCAACTCAATAACAAAGAACCCCAACCAATACCAAATCTCGAGCAGCAATTAAAAATTGTTCTTGGTCATTTTAACGAAATGATCGAGCATTATGGGGTAATTACCGGAATTGCCCTTGCTAAAAAACATATTGGCTGGTATAGTTCTGGCTTAAATTGTTCGTCAGAATTTCGCGCCAAAATTAATTTGATGGGTAATTTCGCGACTATTGAAAATAGTACTTCCTTGGCCAAAAAAGCAATTTTAGAAATTTGCACAACCATCGAAAAATTTTATGAATCTCAACATAATTTTTTACTTAAGGAAACTATCAATTAAAAAATATCTTTTAATTTTATTTTTTGTTTTTTGTCATGGCGCAAAGTTTAAAAATTTATTTATCACAAATCAACAATTCAGTTGGCGATTTAGAATATAATCAACGCCTAATCACTGATCAATGCCTAATTGCCGAGCAACAAAATTGTGATTTGATAATTTTTCCGGAAATGACAATTTCTGGTTATCCCTGTGAAGATTTATGGAAAAAAAAATATTTTGTTAAAAGCTGTGAAGATAAAATTTTTTCTATTATTGAATTTAGTAAAAAAATTAACTGCGCTATTCTTCTAGGATCACCAACTTCAGATCGTCAAAAAAATAAAGAAATAATTCGTAATTCAGCTTTATTGATTGAGCATGGCAAAGTTAAAAATATCATTCATAAAAAATCATTACCAAATTATTCAGTATTTGACGAAGAGCGATATTTCACAGCTTCCTGGGCTTTATCTTACATTGAATTTCGTAATCAAACTTTGGCAATTTTAATTTGCGAAGATTTTTGGCAGAAAAAAAATTGGCTTCTTATCAATGAGCAAATTTGCGATAATATTTTGGTGATAAATTCATCGCCATTTTCAATAGCCAAACATGATCAACGTATTGAAAATGCTAAGGAATTTTGTAAAGCAACCAAAAAATCCTTGCTTTATGTTAATCAAATTGGCGGACAAGATTCATTAGTTTTTGATGGTGGATCATTTGCAATTGATAATCAAGGTGAAGTAAAATTACAAATGAAAAATTTTGAGGAAGATACTGCAATTATTACTCTCTCAAAAGATAACCAAATTTCTTTAGATAAAAATTTTAACAATTATTCCACAAATTTTGTGAGCAATAATTCAGAGCAAATATATTGCGCGATGATTTTATCGCTTCGAGATTATTTACAAAAAAATAATTTTTCGCAAGTTTTATTGGGGATGTCAGGAGGAATAGATTCAGCTTTAGTTGCAACGATTGCTGTTGATGCTCTAGGATCAAATAATGTAAAGCTTTACGCTTTACCAACCAAATTTAATTCTCGAGATTCAATGATTGATGCACAAACATGTGCAAAAAATTTAGCAGTTGAATTAAAAGCAATTTCTATTGAAGAAATTTTCGAACAAATGCTTGCCACGTTAGAAATAAATGATGAAAAAATTTCGCAATTGGCGCAAGAAAATTTACAATCACGAATTCGCGGAAATATCTTGATGAGCCTTTCTAATTCAAGTAACTCCTTACTTTTATCAACTGGCAATAAATCTGAATTAGCTTGCGGATATGCAACAATTTATGGCGATATGTGTGGAGCTTTTAACCCCATAAAAGATCTTTACAAAACACAAATTTATGAAATTACAAAATGGCGTAACGCTAATATTTGCAAGCTTTCCAGACTTAAAGAAATAAATCTAATTCCTAAAAATATCCTCATCAAAGCTCCCAGCGCAGAACTAAGATTTAACCAGAAAGATAGTGATAGTCTTCCAGATTATGATCTGCTTGATCAAATTTTATTTTGTTTAATTGAACAAGAAAAATCAATTTCTGAAATTGTTGAAAAAGGTTTTGATTATGAATTGGTGAAAAAAATAAATCGCTTATTACTAACTAGTGAATATAAACGCAAGCAATCAACTCTAGGCGTTAAATTATCAACAATGTCGTTTGATAAAGAACGTCGTTACCCAATAACTAATAAATTTTATCTATGACTACAGAAAAATTTATTTGCGCAGATTGCAAAGGAATCACTGAAAATGAAACAACAAAAAAATCATCTTCTAAAATATTATCGATATTTTTATTTTGTTTTACGGGATTAATTTTTCCATCTTTTCGTCGCAAAAAATCCGCACCAAAAAATTGTCAATATTGTAATAGCGATTTTTTACTGCCTTTAAATTTACCTTCAACTGCTGAATTTCTTAAACAAATTGACCAAAGTTATCGTAAAAAAAATTAATTTGTTTTTAAAGTTTTTGCCTTAATGTTAGAAAGATAAATTTTATTTTTATTTTAATTTTTGGTTTCTATCAATGACTGTTAAAGTTCGTTTCGCTCCCTCCCCTACTGGCTTCTTGCATGTTGGCAATATTCGTACCGCAATCATTAATTTTCTTTATGCTAAGAAAAATAATGGTCAATTTTATTTACGACTTGATGATACTGACACGCAAAGAGTTCGCGAAGAATATCGCGAAATGATACTGCAAGATCTTGAATGGCTTGGCTTAAAACATGATTTGTTTTTTTCTCAATCACAAAGATTAGAAAATTATCAACAAGCAAAAGATCGCTTAATTGCCAGTGGCAGACTTTATGAATGCTTTGAAACCGAAGAAGAATTAAATTTACAGCGCAAATCTCAAAATGCTTCTGGTATTGCTCCCATATACAACCGTAACGCTTTAAAACTTACCAACGAACAAAAAAATAATTTACGCTCTCAAGGTTTAAAACCGCATTATCGTTTTTTACTGGATGAAAGAATTATTGCTTGGGATGATAAAATTAAAGGTCGAATCACTTATGATGGCAGACATTTTTCCGATCCAGTTTTAGTTCGTCAAGAAGATGAAAATGGTGTTGGCATTCCAACCTATACTTTCTGCAGTGTCGTTGATGATATTGATTATGTAATTACCGATATTATTCGTGGTGAAGATCACATCACCAATACTGCAATTCAAATTCAAATTTTTGAAGCGCTAGGTGCAACTCCGCCAAGCTTCGCCCATTTGGCTTTGGTAAAAGCTTCATCTGGTAAAATTTCAAAACGCGAAGGTGGATTTGATATTAAATCATTACGCCAAGAAGGTTACGAACCAATGTCAATTGTCAATTTTTTATCACAAATTGGAACCAGCGATTCCCTAAAAATTCACAAAGATTTTCAAGGATTAATTGAGGATTTTTCGTTTAGCAAATTTTCAAAATCAGCAACCAATTATGACATAATTGAAATTAATAATATTAATCAGAAGTTAATACAAAATATTGATTTTGATATTATCAAAAAACGCTTAAAGCAATTGCAAGTTAACACGGAAATCTCGCAAGAATTTTGGGAAATTTTTAAAGGCAATATTACTTTTATCCATGAAATTATTGAGTGGATCGATATTTGTTTTGGTAAATTTCGCTATCCAAATAATCCTAATGATCAAGAATTTTTAAAACAATGTCTAGAAGTTTTACCCGAAATAACAACTGATCCTAACTCTTGGCAATTATGGCTTGATGGCATTAAGAAAATTTCTCCACGCAAAGGCAAAGACTTATTTATGCCAATTCGCTTAGCATTAAGTGGCAAAGAAAGTGGAATCGAACTTAAGCATTTAATTAATTTTATTCCTCGTCAAGAAATCATCGCTCGCTTCAGCTAAATCTAAATTGGGTTAAAGTTTAGCCGATATTACAACCATAAAATACTAGATTAAAAGCATTAAAATCAAATTTATTAACAATCCTTATCGCCAATTTATTTAACGGCAAAGTGATTTTTTTAAATAATTTTAGATCTAAGGGGTGACTTAAGATGGTTTTAGACCTAGGTTTTCTTGGGCCACTTAATCTTCCAATTATCCTAAAAAGACTTGTGCTATATTTTCTTTTATAATTTTTAGAATTTTTATTAAAATCAGAATTTTTAATATTAATGATTTTACTCTCAGAAAAAATAAATTTTTTGTTACTTTTAAATTGCGATAGTAAAATAATAATTAGAATTATTATGTTTTTTTTCATTGTTTTTGCCATTATATTGAAGATAAGTTTTGCTAATTATAGCAGAAATTACTTACAACAACAGGCCTTGGTTAACATCATTTGAAAGTGCTTTGGAGAGATATTTTTTGCGCTAAATCTATTATCAAAAATCATTTATTTTGTTATTTTTATTTCTTATTCAAACAATTTTATAAAAATTAAATTTTACTTTCAACTGCTAATTTTAGCATTAAGTAAAAATATTTTGCTAAAATTTGCTTTAAAAATACTCAATTATATTACAAATTATTTTGATACTAAGTCATATATTTTTAATATTTTAAGTTCCACAAAAAGT
>Ga0114971_10002337_pt1 | contig 13047 bp, 9 predicted proteins | sample M_140625_MF_Meta_FD_87320 | JGI IMG/M metagenome (GOLD analysis project Ga0114971, IMG submission 87320) | Freshwater microbial communities from Lake Montjoie, Canada to study carbon cycling - M_140625_MF_MetaG | ecosystem: Environmental > Aquatic > Freshwater > Lake | place: Lake Montjoie... | reverse complement strand
CAGCGCGGTGGCGAGAAGGTTGTAAGCCTCCGAACTGCACGAGCAAAACGACACCTCGGAAAGCTGCAACCCGAGCATCTTCGCGCTAATCTCCCGACACGCTTCCACCTGGGCGAAGTGTCCGTCGCGGCCCTTCATTCCAAGCAGCTTGTCATGCCAGTAAGCCTCTATGGCCCTTCCCGTGCAAAGCGGAGGAATACTTTCAGCGGCGGAATTAAGATACGTCATCCCGGTGAGGGCCGGAAAATCCTGAAGGCGTGAGGCGTCGGTGAGCATGAGTTTTTAACGGGCGTTTATGCGGGTGTAACTTCGTCTTTGCGCCACAGGAATTTCATGGCGAAAACCCCCAGCCACGGAGCCAACCCAGCGAGGAGCAGTCCGGCGTCGTAGCTATGCGTGCGATCGATCAAAACCCCGAAGGCGCTGTGCAACGGCGAAGTGACTCCCCACACCCACAGACTCAGCAGCCCGGTAAGCCGCCCGACGTGCGAGGGTGAGAGTTCTTGGACAAAGCTGTAATAGCACGGAAACAGCGCGAGTGCGCCCGCTCCAATAAGCAGCAACGTGGCGAGCAGCGGCCAGCCTTTGTTCAACCATGGCAGAAGCACGCTCAAGGATGTGAGCACACACGCCCCAGTGTAGACCGTCCGCCGCGCATCGTGGGCGGAAGAACTATATCGGCGAATCAACCACAGCGAAACAGCCCCGGCGACAAGGCACCCGACATCCGTGGCCACGAAGTAAACCGAATTGAAGTCCAGCGCCGCCCGTTCCTCGTAACCGCGCCCGGTTGCCAAAAACTTCATCAGCCACACCCGGTAAATATGCCAAACCGTCTGCGCCCCCATGATGAGCAGGGCCACCGCCCAAAATCGGCCGCTCACCAAAATGGTGCCTAGTCCCACAGTGGCTCCTTTGTCTGAAGGCTTTTCATCCGGTGTAGGCAACTTTTCCAGATCTCTGGGCCGGAGGCAGAGAAACCACAAGATCACCCAGAAAAATCCCACGGCGCCCACGGCAATAAAGGTGGTGCGCCAGGAACCGGGCTGCTCCGTCATGAGCCACTTCATGATCTGAGGCGTAATGATAGCGCCGAGCGATGCGCCGCTTTGCAGCACGCTGTTGCCCATGGTCCGATCCTTTTCATCCAACAGTGCAAAGGTTGTCTTCAACGCACAGGGCCAGTGACCGGCTTCAAAAAATCCCAGCAACGTCCGACATAGCAAAAGGCCCTCAAACCCATGCGACCATCCAGCCGCAATCCCCATCAGAGACCAACCCACAAGAACCGCCGGATACAAATAATAAATCCGCAATCGATCGGCGAGAAAACCGAACACCAGCGAGCCGCCTGCGAAAGCCCAACCGAAAGCCAACTCCAGGTTTCCGTACTGAAGTTCGCTCAGGCCAAGTTCGCCGGTCACGCTTACCGAAGCTCCGGCAAGTGTCACCCGATCCATGTAATTGATCATCGTCGCCAGCAGAAGCAGGCCGGTGACCCACCACTTCCAAGCAGAAGAGCGCCTAGAACTCTCTGGCCCGGCGCCCACAGGCTTGGCGGTTTGGTGAAGGAGGGTCATGGGGGGAGTAGGGGAGAGTCTGCTGAAATGCAGAGCATCAGGCGAAAATCTCTTTGACGACGTGGCCGCTCACGTCAGTGAGCCGGAAATCACGGCCCGCGTAACGGTGGGTGAGCTTTTCATGATCCAGTCCCAGCAAGTGCAGGATGGTGGCGTGTAAATCGTGGATATGTACTTTGTCGTCCTGAGCAAAGTAGCCGTAGTCGTCCGTGGAGCCATACGCGAAACCTTTTTTCACGCCACCGCCGGCCATCCACATCGTGAAGCCGTTGGGATTGTGGTCCCGACCGTCATTGCCTTGGGCGGTAGGAGTGCGGCCGAATTCGCCACCCCAGATCACCAGCGTATCCTCCAGGAGACCACGTTGTTTGAGATCCTCCAAAAAACCGGCAATGGGCTTGTCGACTTCCAACGCGTTTTTGTTATGTCCCTTAAAAAGGTTGCCATGCTGATCCCACTGCACCTCACCGTCGCTGTGGGTGACCTGCACAAACCGAACGCCGCGCTCCAGAAAACGCCGAGCCATGAGACACTGCCGACCGAAATTCTCCGTGATCGGTTGATCCATCCCGTACAACCGTTTGGTCGCCTCCGACTCGCCGCTAAGATCCTGCGCCTCCGGCATAGTACTCTGCATCCGGTAGGCCAACTCAAACGAATTGATGCGCCCCTCCAGCGCCAAGTCTGGACCGGAAAGCGCGAGATGTTCGTGGTTGAGCTTTGCCACAAAATCCAGCTGTTTGCGTTGTGCCACACTGCCTGTCTGGGAATTAACAATGTGCTGAACCAACGCCTTGTCTGAAGGTATGCTGGCATTTCCAATCGGGGTTCCTTGGCAATAGGCGGGAAGAAATGCCGCTCCCCAATTATTCACCCCGCCGTGAGCGAAAGTGGGGCAGATGGTGAGGAATCCGGGCAGGTTTTCGTTTTCCGTGCCAAGACCGTACAGCAGCCAGGAGCCCATGCTGGGGCGCACTTGGGTGTCGCTGCCGGTATGCAATTTGAGGCAGGCCCCGCCATGCGCCGGATTGGTGCCGTGGAGCGAGCGTAAAACACAAAGGTCGTCCACGTGGCGGGCCACGTTCGGGAATAGCTCACTGACCGGCAGACCGCTCTCCCCGTATTGTTTAAAACTCCACGGTGACTTTAACAACTTCCCGGTGGCGGCGAATTGCACGCGGGGCTGCGCAAACGGGTAGGGCTTGCCATCGTCCCGTTGCAGCAAGGGTTTTGGGTCAAAAGTGTCCACGTGCGACGGACCGCCCTTCATGAAAAGAAACACCACCCGTTTGGCGCGCGCCGGAAACTTCACCGACTTCGGAGCCAGCGGATTCTCTGGAGCCGCCTGCACCGTCTCTTTGGCCAGCAGCGCTTGCAGAGCAAGGTACCCGAACCCGCCGGCACTTCTCTGAAGCAGCGTACGACGGGAGAGCGGCTGAAATGGGGTGTTATCCATACAATTTACCTCAAATAAATGAACTCGTTTGCCGCAAACAACGACTGACAAAACAACGCCCAAGCGTGCTCTGGTTTCTCGATACGCCCAAACTCTTGGATCCACCGCAGCGCGTCGGAAACCTCTTCTTGCAGCGGCGGGCGCCCGAAAAGCAGAGCGTACGCCTGTTCGACGCGTTCTTCTGCCGGCAGTTTGGCTAAGCGCTCGGCGAGGCGTTTGCTGGCCTCCAGAACCACCGGGGCATTCATCATCATCAGCGCTTGGGGCGCGATGACCGTGCTGTTGCGGCTACCCGAGGGCATGGTTGGGTCCGGGTAATCAAACTGTTCCAGCATGTCATACAGATGGTTGCGGATGACTGGGAGATACAGCGTCCGGCGGGGACTCTCGTAAGTGGAGGCGTCCTTGCTGGTGTGGTTAAAAACAAATTCCCGGTTGCGCAGCAGGATGGTTTTGCCTCCGATTTCAGGGCTCAGCCAATCGCAAGTGGCCAGCATCGCGTCGCGAATCTGCTCAGCCTCCAAGCGCTGGATATTCGCGCGCCATAACAGCCGGTTTTCGGGATCCACAAGTCGGGGATCCTCTTTGTCAGCGGGAAAAACACTGATATTGCTGCCCTGTTGGTACGCAGCCGTGTTCATGATTTGGCGGTGTAATTCCTTGATAGACCAACCGCTTTCCACAAACTTCCGAGCCAGCCAATCAAGTAATTCGGGGTGGGACGGCTTGCCTCCGACCATCCCAAAATTGTCGGTGCTACTCACTATTCCCTGTCCAAAATGCCAGCGCCACACCCGGTTTACCAACACCCGCGCCGTGAGGGGATTTTCGCCGCTGGCCAACCAACGGGCCAATTCCAGTCGGCCGCTTTGTTTTTCGGGAAGGATCGCCTTGCTGAAACTTGTCCTCATCACCTCGGGGAAACCACGCTCCACAGGTTTGCCAAGGGTAAGATAGCTTCCACGGATATGTACGGGCAGCGTCTGTAAAATCCGCGAGTCTGCAACGCTCATAACGGCGGGTAATTCTGGGCGGCCGGCTTCAAGGGCCGTTATGGCTTTGCGCATCTCAGCAATGGAGGCGAGCGTTTCGGCGTCGAACACATCGGCGTCCTTGACGGGCAACGCGAGGAACCCCTTGGCATCCACCAGCGCGGCGTAAACCGGCCCCGTCTTAGTCCGGAGCGCCTCAGCGAAGAGCCCTCCGTAGTGTAGTCGCACGCCTTCCGCATCTCGTTTAGCTGCCAATTCCCGCCACTCCTTGAACATCGATTGCTCGGGCTGGGTCTCCAAAAACTTGCGACAGCCCGTTAAAACTGCTGCCTGCAACTGGAGCGCCTTGGCCAAAGTCGCCACCTCCGGCGCTTTGCTTTCAGCCGATAATGTGGCCGCCGCCGCCAAATAATCCACTGCACGGGTCTGCACCTGCTCTTTAATATCCCCCCGCGCCTTGGCAATAAAGGCGACCACCTCGGCCTGCTTGGCTTTCACGGAGTCGTCTAATTGCCTCTTTTCTTCCCGTTGAGCGGGCGTCGCCAGAGAGTGTTCGTGCCAGAACTTGATGGCCCCCATTTTCTCCTCCGACAGGCTGCGGGTGCTGCGGAAAATGGCCGCGAGTCCGTAATAATCCTCCTGTGTGATGGGATCAAACTTGTGATCGTGGCAGCGCACACAACCCAGCGTCATGCCGAGAAAGGTCTTGCCGATGGTGTCGATCTGCTCGTCGATGATGTCCATTTCCAGCTTCCGCACGTCGGGCTCGGCCAGCACGCGGGCGCCCAGAGCAAGAAAGCCCGTCGCGGTGAGGGCATCCTCGCTTCGGGGCAACAAATCCCCCGCGATCTGCTCGATGAGAAACTGATCGAAGGGCTTGTCTTCGTTGAATGCGCGCACCACATAGTCGCGGTAACGCCAAGCATGACCAAACGCCACGTTTTCGTCCATCCCGTTGGAATCTGCATACCGGGCGAGATCCAACCAGTGACGGCCCCAACGTTCGCCGTAATGGGGCGAAACCAGAAGCGCTTCTACGACCCGCGAAAACGCCTCAGGCGAAGTGTCGGCGACGAAAACCTCCATTTCTTGCGGAGTCGGCGGCAGGCCGGTTAGATCAAACGTGGCGCGCCGCAGCAGCGTGCGTTTGTCGGCGGGAGCGGCTGAGGGCAAGCGCTGGGCCTTGAGCTTTTCCTGAATAAAGGCGTCGATGGGCGTTTCCGCGTTCGGCACCACGGGCGGCTCCACACGGGAAAGCTGCGCGAAGCTCCAAAACTTCCGGCCCTCCTTGATATCAATGATTCTGCCGCTTTTAACCGGGGCTGCTGCCGTACGCGGATCTGGGGCACCCATCTTGATCCAGGTTTCCAGCGTATTGATTTCGCTATCCGAGAGGCGCTTTTTGGGCGGCATCTGCAAGTCGTGATTCTTGTAGCGGACCGCCTCCACCAACAGGCTCTTCTCCGGATCTCCCGCCACCAGTGCAACGCCGGAATCGCCCCCTTTGAGCGTCGTCTCGCGGGAGTCCAAGGCGAGGCCGCCCTTTATTTTTTGCTCCGCGCTGTGACAATCATAGCAGCGCGCCACCAACAAGGGGCGAACCTGTTTCTCAAAAAACTCCACCCCCGCCGCCTCACTGGAAGCTGCGCATAATCTGCCAGCTGTGATTGCCAAAAACAGGGCGAGTGCTGCTAGGGGTGAAATATTCACAGGGAAGACAAAGGGGGTTCTCTGCATCGTGTTGTCCGAATTTCCAACTTCTTACCGAGCGAGCGCCTAAATTCTTAAATTTGTCCTCTAAACGGTCCTTGGGGCGAAGCGGGGCAGACCTGAATTATCGGGTTTCCATCCGTAACAACGGGCTTGAAAAGGTTAGCGTGGAGCCATTTTCCACGTGCTGATGCACGGTGACGAAGTCCACCGCCCCGGGCGCGCTTGGCAATACAGCCCCTCCGGCGAATGTCGCGGGGCCGGTGCGCCGCAGCGGGGTCGATTGCCAGACGTCATATTCCATCGCGAAGGTGTAGTCGGCGTGGCGATTCGTGGTCCACCATAAGTCGTTGGCCGCCGAATCCATTTTCTCTGGGAAGGTCACAGAGACCTCCAGCCTGTGCGCGGCGCTATCCCAATGCTGGGTCACCTTGGGGGTGGCGGGCAGGGAGCGGGTGTTGAAGAAATGGTGCTGCGCAAACGCGAACAGATTTTCGTCCACTTCAGGCAGGGAACCAACCTGCTTCAAAAACCCCGCGGTTTTTGCCCCTCCATGTTGGCCACCCGGCACCACGTAAATGGGCAGACTGGGAAAGCGGCGGCCGAGTTCTCTTAACCCGGGGCTGACATTGTCATTGGAGCCCTGATTATAAAAAATTTCCACGCCGCGCGCTTTGAGTGCGGGCAAATAGTTGGTTGTCCGGCACACCTCCCAAGCCAGCGTGCTGGCAGCCTTCATCTCAGCCGCGGTCCATCCCGCACCGCGCGCTTCCTCTACCGTGATGCGTTCGGCCGCCCGTATTTTATCGCGAGCCACCAGCGGCTCAATCGCAGAGGCTGGGGCGCCGATGTCCTTGCCGGCCGCCAAATCTGCGAGAAAACGGATATTCTCATCTGTGATTTCCTTGGGGGTAAGGCCTTCGACGTAAGGGCCGCCCGGGGAGTCGATGATCGGAGCAACCACCGGCAGAATGGCGGTAAAACGCTCATCCGCGATACCCGCCGCTGCCGTGGCCACGCCCCGTTTGGAGCCGCCCGTGGCCAACACTTTTGTCGGCTGGAACACCTCCTTCTCGGCAATGGCCGCCGTCAGCGCGCGCATATCGCTGAGGCCCCAGATCCAGGCCGGAGTGAAACGGGCATCCTTGCTCTTGAGGAAATGCTCCTTCATCCCGACGTCCAGTTTTCCAAGCGGCTCCATCTCATCGATGGTCGTCATCCCGATGAGGACGAGGCCCACACCATTTTGCTTGAGCAGTCGCAACATTGCGCCACTGGGCGCAGCCGCCTTCAAACCCATTCCCGTGTTGCCTATCAGCACATTCCGGCAAGGCGCTCCTGTTGCAGGCGCCAGCAGGGTCACGGGCAACCGCACTTTCTGCCCAGGCCACCATTCGCACACGGTAATTTCGACTAGCTTCTGGCGAACCGTGGCGTCCTTTTCCCAAGGATGCCACTCCTCGATGACGCGCGTCTCAAGAGTGGAGGCGTCCCGAACGGAGGGCATATCAAATTTGCCGGGAACAACCTCGGCAAGCAAGGGAGCTGCGGAACAGGCGAGAAAAAGAGAAAGGGTGAAAAGGCGTTTCATGGTGGGGCTGGGGAGGATGCTTGCTGCTGCAAGCGGGTTTCGAGGATTGGTCGACTATGCTGACTGGTGCTTTCGGACGATTAAGGTTTTGGCGGAGCGAGTGGCAAGCTCCCGAGTGATTTCATGGCCGCGATGTTGCCGACGTTGAACAGATGCACGCCATCGGCTCCCGCGGCGAGCTGATCACCGCGCCTTCCATATTCTTGCACTCCAGTGCCTACGAGTTCCGCGGTTTTTGCGGGAAAGTTAACGCGACTGCCTGAGGTAATACACCATTCCATCACAGCAATTTGGGTGTCCTTGAATAGCTGCATCTGTTTGCGCAGATCAACGGCTGTCTTGTAGCGGCCACTGCAAAAAGGACTGAAGCCGTTGTCGTAGGCAATCAGCAGCTTATCCCCGTTGCGAGGCTTTGGGGCTTCTGCGGAATGAAGGGCGGCAAGCGGGGTTAGCGCCAGAAGGGAAAAAAAGAGTGCTCTCATCGGGGGGGATGTAAGGCCTGTAAAACTATAACTTCTTTAAAATCTCGGCAGCTTTTCGCTCAAAAATTTGTTGCCACTCCGGAGCCACCAGCGAGTCGCAATCTTCCTGCGCATAGCCGGTGTTGTTTCGCTGCTCCACCGTCGGCATGTAGTAGATGTAGCCGTTGGTGTAACCGGCCACGAAGGCGTGCGGATCATTCACCGCCTTCTTGATATTAAGCCCGACCTGAGCGGTGAGTTCTCCAGGAAAGGTGACCAGCTTGAAGTCGCCGATGCGCACGCCGATCACTTCGACCTCGAGCACGGGCTTTGCCGCAGCTCGGTTTTGAGCAAGGTGCTTTTTGAGCAGCGCTATGTTTGTGTTCAGCCGGGTGAGGCGCTCCATGGCCTGGATGTTTTGCAGATACGCCTCCACCTGAACGCGGTTGTCGGCATCGAATTTCAAGATGCCCTCGCGCTCGAGCGCCTTTTCATGCAGGTAACTTTGCACATTGTGCGAAGGAAAATCCGGCGTGAGTTTTTGTTGCAGAAACAATGGCAGAAAAGTTTTGAAGTTGATATTCGTGGGCTTGAGCGCCCCCAGCAACTTCGTCTGCTCCGCTTGGATTGCGCCGATGCGCCTCTCCAGATCAGTGCCCCGAGGCACTTCGATGATTTCACTGCTGATCTTTAGTTCGCCGCCGCCCTTTGTCTGAATTTTCCCAACGGCACTCCTGACGCTCAGACCTAGCATATTCCCTAAAGGCTCGGCATCTGCGGGGCGACTGGTCTCCTTGTAGCGCACCGGATTAATGTCACCGGCACAGCCTTGCACAAAGAATGCCACAGCTCCCTCCCCGAGCGTATCCTCGATCACCTTGGAGGCGAACCCTGGATAATCCGCCGAGTTGCCCTTGCTGGGTGGATTCATAATCGGGTGACAGGCAAAGTTATAGAGCACCGCCAAGGGCCTGCCATCCTCGCGATCCACGCGCAGCACACCGATTTGTGGATCAATGGGGCCCACCCCGCCAACATCCTCGTCACGTGGCAATGAATAGGCGCGCCGCATATCCACTTCGCTGCCGTCCTTCATTTTAAGCCGTCGATTTTCGCTGATCCGATCCTCTTGCCCCGTGCCAACCCCGACCTTTACCACAACCATGTGTTGCACCGCGTCACGGACCGCCTGGACCACCAACTGCGCCGTGTCAGGACGCACGATGCCATGACAGTGACTCGCATTGACCACCACGCTGGCAGGCAAAATCCCAAACTCTTTTTGTAACTGCCCTCGCACCTCCGTCAGAAACCCATTCCCGATTCGTCCGATTTCTCCAATGGCCACCGCGTCAACGGTGATCAGCACCACGGTGGTGCCACCGCCCATTAACACCAGCGCCTTTGCATACAAGGGATCGTTGACCGGGCCCGCCGTGCGATCCGTCACATCCACCTTCGCGACTCCAGCGCGGAGTTGGTCCGAAGGCGCGCCCTGACTTACCGCCATTGCGGCGAAGAGTACGGCGACGAAGATAATGAGGGCAGTTTTCATGCAAGGTTCTGGGGGGGCTGCGGGGTTCTGGGAATTCTGCCCGGGGGCGTAGAGAAGGCAGTTGAGCGACGTCAAATTTAGGAGACGAATTCCCGATGGAAGCAATGCAGTATCTCGAAAGTAAGTGCTACGGTGTGAGAATTTTGTCGAAAGAACGGCCGTCGGTTTACTGGGCTAGCGCACGCACTTCGACGTCCGTCATGGCGCGAGTGAAAATGCTGAACTCGTCCATGCAGCCGATAAAGTTACGTACCGGTTGCTGGCGGTATTCCGGTTTTGGAGGGGAGTTCCAATTACCCAGTTCAAGAAGGCCCGGCGTGAGCACCACGGGCAGCTTGATGGTGTGGCGCGAAATCCGTTTTCCATCGACGTAATGCCGCACCTCGCAGGCTGCTGAGTCGTACACAATGGCGAGGTGAACCCATTGTCCAAACCGCTCAGGAGTGAACACCACTGGGCTGATAAAATCCTCCCAAACGGGCTGGTTGGGCTTTACTCCATGGCCGATGCCGAGGCACAGCGACCCGTCGTGTAACACCTGCCAGTGGACGTAGCCCTGGTCAACCCCTTCACTCATGCAGATGGAACCCTGTCGGATATTAAGCCCGTGTAGCTGCACCCAACAGGCCGCCGTAAACTGCCGGTATTCTCCGGGCACCCGCAGCCGAACTCGATCGCTTAGACTCTTAAACTGCAACGCGTGTTTGCTCGGCCAACGGCCCTCCGTCCAACTGCATCCCACAATACTCGCCGGAGCAATGTCCTGACCGTGAAGGGCCGTGTTACGCAAAGAGCGGGTGCCAGGGCCGTCCTGAAAGTCGAGTCGCAGACGCAGGTCCGCGGATTGATTTCCCTCCGCTGATGTAGCTTGCCACTTCTCAAAGGAGAGGCGCTGAGAAGCATTCACGCCCGCATCCAAATCACTGAAAGCGAAGTTAGCCGCATTTGCGGCCAGAGTCCGAGCGGCACCCGGTTGGTTCAGTGCTGCGGCGACGCCACCGATGAGTGTCTGCATTTGAACTTTTGGCTGATGCAATTCTACCTCTCCTTTAAAAACGTGCACCTCGGGGGAGCTCTGGTTTAGATCCAGCCCGAAGTCCGTGCCCAAATCTACAATGTCGCCCGTTGGGGTTCTCAGACGGAAACCGCGCGCCTGAGGTGGCACATGCGCTCGGAAGCGCCCAGAGCGGCAAAAGGCCTCGCCGGCAGAAACCAACTCAATCTCCGCCGGACCTTCGATGCAAAGACGTGCGCCTTGGAAAAACTCGATTTCTGCCACGCCGCTTTCTAGGTGCAGCAGGCCCGGCGAGAGCGGCGCATTCACCGCGGGCACCCCGGTTGTCTGATTCCATTTCATATTCAGCCCACGGGAAAGCACCGCCACGCTCGGAGTCGTGGACTCGACATTGGCACCGGCGCTCGACTCGCCTTGGAGAAACCGTACCGGCAATCCGGCCCATACACCCCAAGCGACAAGGCCTATTGCAATTCCTGCTGCAAGCGCCCCAAAGAACTTCAATATGCCGCCACGGGTGAGCGCGGGCGGGGCGCCACTTGAGGAAACAGGTGCCGCGTGACTTGCCAAAGTCTCTCTTTGCGCCCACGCCAACAAGGCCGCCTCGGCGTCCTGAAATGCAAACCACGAACTGCGGACGCTTGCGGATCCGTGCAGCATTAGGCTCAGGCGCGCATGTTCCTCGTTGGTGATTGTGCCATCGGCTTTGGCTAAAAAGAGCCGATGCATCTCTTTTGAGTCAGATTCTTTATTCATGTGAGTGAATCGTGCCCAAGTCTGCGTTTGACGCATTCTCCCAGCAGGCGACGAAGTGTATTGAGCCGGTTGTAAAGTGTTTGCGGAGCCCGTCCTAACTTCTCAGCGAGCGATGCGACATCGGTGTTGTTTATGTAAAACTCGCGCACCAGCTCCCGTCCGGGCACGTCGAGCTCTTCGATGCACTGGTCCATCGCTGCAAACCGGGCATCTTGGTTATCCAGGTCCGCCACCCGCTCTTCCGCGAGGCGCTCCATGAGAACCTCGTCGAAGTGCAATCTGGAGCGCGCCGTGATGCGCTGGAAATTCTTGGCCTCATAAAAGGCGAAGCTGCTCGCCCATGCGAAAAAATCTCTGCCTTGATCGAACTCCGAAAACTTCCTCCAAATTGCGAGGCTAGTGCGCTGTAGAACGTCCTCTGCGTCGGCGTTGTTTCCAAGCAGCGTCCGCAAAAATCCAAGCAACCGTCCATGCGTCGCGTTGAGTAACGTGATGAACTGTTCCGAAGCGGCCGAGTTCTCTGCGCTATTGGGCATTTTTTAGTGTTGTACCGGCGACGCAGCTTTTACCGAAAAAAGATACAAGTATGCTCGGAGTGCGAGGAAACATCACAGAATTGCAAAGCGATATTGCATACCACCCTCTAGGGGATGCAAATGCTGGCGTTCCAAATTTCACTTCTCTTTATATGCAAACGTCCTCACTCCCCGAAATTCCCGCATGGAAAGGCCAGACGGCTCTCATCACTGGAGGCGCCGATGGTCTGGGCTTTGCGCTGGCGCAACGCCTCGCCTTGCGCGGCGTGACGGTGGCCGTCCTAGACATCAACCCGGCCAAGCTCCAGGCCCTTCCCGCCTTGCTGGGTGTTGGGACGCTTGCCATTCAGACGGATGTCTCCAACCCCGAGGCCGTGCGCGCTGCCGTGGCGCAGATCGTCGCCCAAACGGGAAGGGTTGATATTCTGGTAAACTGCGCGGGGATTACCGGGCAAACGAACATCAAGAGCCATGAGGTGGATTTGGCCGACTTCGACCGCGTCTTCGCCCTCAACGTTCGAGCGAGCCTCGTGACGTTTCAGGCCGTGGCGCCCCACATGCTGGAGCGCAAATACGGCCGTGTACTGCACATCGCCTCCATCGCGGGCAAGGAGGGCAACGCAGGAATGCTCGCGTATTCCGCCTCCAAAGCGGCCGTCATTGGCATGACTAAGGTCCAAGGCAAGGAGTACGCCGGAACGGGTATCAGCATCAACGCCCTAGCCCCGGCGGTTATCCGGACTGCGATTCACGACAACATGCCCGAGGCGCAGATTACTTACATGACGGACAAAATCCCCATGAAGCGCTGCGGAACAACCGCGGAATTCGCGGCCATGGGAGAGTTCATCGTCTCGCCTGAGAACACCTTCAGCACGGGCTTTTGTTTCGACCTCTCCGGCGGCAGGGCGACCTACTAACTGCACAAGGTTTTTATGGTTGAGGCCGTACAAGCTCTTGGGCACAAAGCGGCCGACTTCCTAGATTAACGCCCCAGCGTCTAGGCTTAAAGAATCGTGCGTGGGGGGAATGGTTGCCTATCCTCCAATTTGCAAACCTCCGGCAACAAACACACAGCCGATGTGCCGGAGAGGAACGTGACTCCTCGATCAAACTACCCTTGGAACAGACCTCTGTGAAACACGAGCCCCACCTCGCAAATCATAAGCCGCAGCCGCAACGCAAGCGGTTTGTAGGTTGGGCCTCATTTGCCGGCTTTGTAATCAACAGCCTAACCCTCTTTCTCATCTCATGCTGTTACACGGAACACAGTATAGGACCAGGTTTGTTCTTTCACATCCCGCTGGTCTTGGCCAATGCCGTGGGGTTGGCTACTGTCTGGGTGATATTCAGGCCACCTTCCAAGGTGCTTGTCAGCTACGCGGTGGGTTCGAT
>Ga0114971_10002335_pt1 | contig 13048 bp, 12 predicted proteins | sample M_140625_MF_Meta_FD_87320 | JGI IMG/M metagenome (GOLD analysis project Ga0114971, IMG submission 87320) | Freshwater microbial communities from Lake Montjoie, Canada to study carbon cycling - M_140625_MF_MetaG | ecosystem: Environmental > Aquatic > Freshwater > Lake | place: Lake Montjoie... | reverse complement strand
GCCAAATGAACATAGGCCATGATCCAGTTGTCGTTTCCAATAGCGGTCACGCCTTTATCGCCTGCAGTTCCAATATTGAAGGTGCAAAACTCTCGAACGACATTACGGTCCCCAATGGTCAATTCACAGGGCTCGCCAGCATATTTTTTATCCTGCGGTATGGCGCCTAAAGAGTTGAATTGAAAGATCTGGTTATCCCGACCAATGGTTGTTCTTCCCTCAATGACACAGTGAGAACCAATGCGCGTGCCTGATGCAATTTTCACATGAGGCCCAATGGTTGTAAAAGGTCCGACACTGACAGAATCGTCTAATTCCGCAGAGGGGTCAACCAATGCTAATGGGTGAATATCAGCCATTAAATCCTCATTCGATGGTGCGCATGGTGCACATCAAATCAGCTTGCACTGCCAAGGCCTCACCCACCCAAGCTTTTGCTTTGAATTTAAAGATGCCCGCTTTCATTCGATCTAAGTCGACGCACAATGTCAAGGCATCACCGGGTTCAACAGGCCGTTTAAATCGTGCATTGTCTATTCCAGCAAAGTAGTAAACCGTGTTGTCGTCTGGGACGACGTTCAGGGTGTCAAAGGCCAATAATGCAGCCGCTTGAGCCAAAGCTTCAAGCATCAAAACACCTGGCATGACCGGTCTGTGAGGGAAATGGCCATTAAAAAAAGGTTCATTGATCGTGACATTTTTCAATGCTTTGATAGACTTTCCCTTTTCCAAACTTAAGACTCTATCCACCAACAATATGGGATATCGATGAGGTAGCATTTTCAATATTTGATGGATATCCATGTTTTAACCTCTTGAGGGGAGTCCAGACTCCAATTGCATAATTCGATCTCTAAGGGAATGTAACTGCCTCAACGTTGCGGCATTTTTTTGCCAAGACTCGTTGCTATCGATAGGGAAAACACCGCTGTAGGTTCCCGCTTTCAAAAGGGAACGCATAACTACCGAGGCAGCAGAAACATGGACATGGTCTACCAGTTGCAGGTGTCCGAGAACAATAGCACCTCCACCTAAAGTGCAATGCGCCCCAATTTTGGCACTGCCTGCAATTCCCACGCAACCGGCCATGGCTGTATGAGCACCTACCGATACGTTATGACCGATTTGAATCAAATTGTCCAGCTTGACGCCGTCTTCGATAACGGTATCACCAAGCGCACCACGATCTATGCAAGTATTTGCACCTATCTCAACAAAATTGCCGATTCGCACCGAACCAAGTTGCTCAACCTTTATCCACGCACCATTTTCAGGGGCAAAACCAAAACCATCAGCGCCAATCACGACGCCGGGTTGGATAATGCAATCTTCACCAATAGAGCAAGCTTGGGAGACGTTAACGCTGGATTTAAGCCAAGTTCGCTTACCAATCACAGCGCGGGCTTCGATGACACACATCGGGCCAATACGCGCTGTTGGGTCAATATTCGCAAGAGGGTGAATATAAGCGCTTGGGTGAATCAAGGGTTCGTCATTTGCTGGCAGCAGACTTGACCAAAGCTGAGTCACACGCGCCCAATAAACGTATGCATCGTCAACGACTATAGTCGCGCCACGATTTGAAGCTTGCTCCTGCATGGAATGAGAAACCACGACACATGCAGCTTTGGAACTGATCAACTGGGAATGGTATTTCGGGTGGCTTAAAAAAGCCAACTCATGCTGACCGGCTGAGGACAAAGTTGCAAGACCAGTAATTTCAATATCGGGCGAGCCTTGTAAATCTCCGCCCAAACGGTCAACGAGCTGTCCTAATGTCAGACGAACCACGCCATCACTTACCGGTATTGATGGCTTTAATCACTTTTTCAGTGATATCGTGTTTAGGATTGATATAAACAGCTTCTTGCAAAATCAAGTCGTATTTTTCGGCTTCAGCTACTTGCTTGACAACCTTATTGGCTTTTTCTAAAACCATTTGCAGCTCTTCATTCTTTCTTGCGTTAAGGTCTTCTTGGAATTCACGGCGCTTGCGCTGAAATTCACGGTCCTGATCGGCAAGCTGACGTTGCTTGGTAGTTCTCTGTGTTTCAGACAGCGTAGGCAAATCGCGTTCGAGTTTTTCAGAGCTGGTTTTCAAAGAGTTACCCAAATCAACTAACTCTTTTTCGCGTTTGGAAAACTCTTGCTCTAATTTGGTTTGAGCCACTTTAGCGGTATTGGCTTCGCGAAAAATTCGATCGGTATTGATAAATCCGACCCTAAAGTCTTCGGCCCACAAAGGAATACCAATAGTCAGTAAGGAACTGGCCAGCAGAAAACGCATAAAGAGATGTTTCATCAAAACGACGTCCCAATTTGGAATTGAAAGGATTGCATTCTATCGCCTTCGAATTTACGGATAGGCTTGGCCATGGCGAACCTCAAAGGACCCACAGGTGAAATCCAGCTAAGGCCTACCCCAAAAGAGGAACGCAACTGATCCAGTTCGATACTGTCATCAAAAACATTACCCGCGTCTATAAAAGAATACAAACGTAGCGTTCTGTCGTTTCCTACGCCGGGAAATGGAACATAAAACTCTGTGTTAAATAAGACTTTCTTTGATCCGCCGACCGGACACCACACACTTGTGCTGCACCCGTAATCCTTGGGTCCCAAGGACCCTTGCTGAAAGCCACGAACTGAGCCTAAGCCGCCAGCATAGTAGTTCTTAAACACAGGATAATTTTTACCACTTAAACCCTCACCATAACCAAGTTCGGCGTTTATGGCGAATGTGTATTTTTTACTAAGGGGAAAGAATTCTTGGAATTGAGCGTTGTTTCTGTAATAGCGTGTATCTCCCACGCCAACTTCCCCATTGAGTTTCACCAACCGCCCCCTGTTGGGAGCCAAGAGGCTGTCACGACTGTCTCTGGCCCAACCAATACTGAGTGGAATAGATTGGCTGGTGGCGCCGAATTCCTTGATATAACTTGTGTAAGCATTAGGTATATTGGCGCCCGTATTGATTTTGGTTTGCTCAATAGCAGCGCTTACAAAAACCGTATCGATTTCAGCAAATGGGATGCCAAAAGTGACACCAAATCCAGAAGTGCCCAAACTGTAGTTGCCACTTTCAACCAAATAGGGTTTGCTGGAGCGGTGGTAGGCATTAAGCGATCTGGAAACCCCGTCTTCTGTGAAATAAGGGTCTGTGGTACTGATATTCAAAACACGGTTGTATTTGCTGGTATTGACCTGAATACCTAAAGAATTTCCTGTGCCAAAGAAATTTTCTTGGCTGATACCAAAAGAAAGAAAAAGCTTTTCTGCACTAGAAAACCCAGCACCCAACTGCAGAGAGCCTGTCGGTTTTTCAGTGACTTTGAGATTGATGTCTACCTGATCAGGTGAACCTGGGACCTCCTGAGTATCAATAGTGACTTCAGTGAAATAGCCCAAGCGGTCAACTCGGTCACGTGACACTCGGATACGGTCACCGTCATACCAAGAAGACTCCATCTGCCTGAACTCACGACGAATGATGTCATCTTTGGTTCTATCGTTTCCTGAAATATTGATTCTGCGGACATAAGCCCTGCGAGAAGGGTCCGCTTGCAAAACGACTTGCACTTGGTTAGTGGCTCTGTCAACCTCTGTTCGAGGCTCTACACGGGCAAACGCAAAGCCAAAGTTACCAAAATAGTCCGAGAACGCCTTCATGGTTTGAACCACATCTGCGTTGTTATAGGGTTGTCCAGGCTTGATAGAAATAAGGGACTTAAATTCGCTGTCACGCCCTAAGTAATAGCCTTCCAAAATGATGCGCGAAACAACAAAGCTGTTTCCTTCAGTGACGTTGACAGTGATGCTGATGTCTTGTTTGTTTGCAGATATTGCGACTTGTGTGGAGTCCACACGAAATTCAAGGTAGCCTCTAGAGAGGTAGTAAGACTTGATGCTTTCCAAGTCGGCATTGAGTTTCGCTTGGGAATAACGATCTGCTTTGGTATACCAAGACATATAGTTTGGTTCTGACAAGTCCATCTGATCTTTCAGCAATGACTCACCAAAAGCCTTGGCGCCAACAATACGTAAAGACTTGATTCGAGCAACGTCTCCTTCAACCACGGTGAAATTGAGATTAACCCGATTGCGATCAGAGGGTGTGACTGTTGTCAGAACTTCAGCTCCATACAAGCTCTTGTTGATGTATTGACGCTTGAGTTCTTGTTCCGCTCTGTCAGTGAGCGCCTTATCATAGGGACGGCCCTCTGCTAAGCCTATGTCCTTGAGCGCTTTACGCAATGTGTCTTTGTCAAACTCTTTGATGCCGACAAAATCGACTGCGCCAATGATAGGCCGCTCCTCAACAATCACTACCACCACTGCCGCATTGACTTCAATGCGAACATCTTTGAACAAACCTAGCGCAAACAAATTACGAATAGCCAAAGTACCCTTCTCGTCGCTGTAATTCTCCCCAACTCGAAAAGGGACTGTTGCCAAAACTGTACCGGGCTCGGTCCGTTGCAAACCCTCAATGCGTATGTCTTGAATTTGGAAAGGTTCAAGCGCATGGGCAGTCGGCAAAAAACAAATCAATAAAAGCAAGACGCGTAGAAATTTGTAAGCCACTGGAAGAGGATTTGAATTCATAAATGAAGAAAATTGTGAGGGGTAATTCATGGGCATCAAGTCAACCAGCGCAAAACATCGTTAAACAAAGCCGTGAACATCATGAGTGCCAACACGGAAAGACCGATGACTTGCAATCGCTCAAGCCACAATCGGGAGGGAGGGCTTCCCATGACAAACTCCCAAAGATAATACATCAGGTGCCCACCGTCCAACATAGGCACCGGGAGCAGGTTTAAAAGACCAATACTCAGACTGATCAAGGCCAAAAATTGAATAAATGGTCGCCACCCTTGTTCTGCTGTTTTGCCTGCATATTCAGCCATGGTAAGAGGCCCACTCACCTGCTGCCATCCACTCGAAGTGGTGACCAGTTTCCCAACGGCCACTATGGTCATTTTCGATTGAGCCAACAGCGTATCGAATGCCAAACCCAAACCTGAAATCGGGCCATGCTGGACCCAAACCATGTCAGGATCGCTCCCGATCACGGCATCAATTTTTGCAAATTTTTTGCCTTCTGTCTCCCGAAACTCTGGGCGAATGCTGAAGGATCGAACTCTTCCATTGCTTGACTGAACTTCCCAAAGTTGCGCGTCTGTGGAAGCTCGAATGAGTTGAATCAATTGTTGCGCATCATTGACCACCAGGCCATCCACCTTCAAAACCAAGTCACCAGCCAGCAAACCCGCCTTGGCCGCAGGCCCGCTTTGCAGAACCTTGATCACTTCAGGTTTTGTGAAGGCTCCAGTAATACCCATATGTGACATGGCTGATCGCCTACCATCATCTGCCCATCCGGCAACAGAAATATCCACAACCCGATGCGCTACAGACTTCGACGACAAAACTTCTAACTGAAAATCATGTTGATCAAGGGAAGCCTCATTGACCAACCCTCTTAGGTGATCCATGCTTTGCACAGTCTCCCATTCCTGAGGATTAACAGAGAACTTTTGCACCAAGTCCCCACTGCGAAGGCCAGCAGTCTCTGCGACAGAAGCCTTTAAGGGCGTGCCAATGATGGCTGCAGCCTGCTGACTTCCTACCCAATGAATAAAGGCGTATAAAAAAAGCGTTAGTAATAAATTAGCCATAGGTCCGGCCACCACAATGCAGGCGCGTGCAAACAATGTCTGTCGGTTGAAAGCAGATGGAGCGTCCCCTAGCGTCACCTCTTGGTCACGCTCGTCAAGCATTTTGATGAAACCACCCAAAGGAACGGCGCAAATGGTGAACTCTGTGGGAAGCCCCAAGCCAGGTTGAACGCGCTGCCACCTCCAAATGGGCCTACCAAAGCCAATAGAAAAACGCAAAACCCTTACCTTGAACCATAAAGCTGCACGGTAATGCCCATATTCATGAACAAAAATTACGGTTGTCAGTGCAACCAAAAAGGCCAGCAAGGTCATGCCCATATAGGTTCTTTAATTCAATTTAAGCGCAATTTGTTGTGCAACAGAACGGGATCGCTGGTCCAGTTCCAGCAAATCTTCCAGATGCACAGGAGCAGATGGAATAAGCGATTCCATTGTGGCTACATTCAAATGATGGATTTGATCGAAGCGGATTCGCTTGTCTAAAAATGCAGCCACAGCAACTTCATTGGCTGCATTCAGCACAGTCGTACTTCCAGAAGTTGCCTCCAAGGCCTGCCAAGCCAGCTTCAAACCTGGGAAGCGCTCATGATGCCCATGGTCATCAAATGATTCAAAGGTCATAGCTGGCAAATTCCGAAAGTTCAAATTATCTGCACCTGAAGCCATTCTCTGTGGGCATGAAAGACCATAAGCAATAGGCACTCGCATATCGGGCGTACCCAGCTGCGCAACAACCGATCCGTCAACAAACTGCACCATCGAATGAATAATGCTTTGGGGGTGAATCACAACCTCTATACGCTCAGGCGACATACCAAATAAGTATTTAGCCTCAATGACCTCTAAAGCCTTGTTCATCATGGTTGCTGAGTCGACAGAAATTTTTCTGCCCATAACCCAGTTTGGGTGAGCACATGCTTCTTCGGGGGTGACATCCCGCAAAGTAAGCGGGTCGCGCAGACGAAAAGGGCCACCAGAAGCGGTCAAAATGATTTTGTCGACACTGCGGTCCCAAGTGCTGGGGTCATGCGGCAAAGATTGAAAAACAGCCGAATGCTCGCTGTCAATAGGCAAGAGTGTTGCGCCACCTGTTTTGACCACATCCAAAAATAACTGGCCGCCAACAACCAAGGCTTCTTTATTGGCCAATAGCAATCTTTTTCCCGCCTTGGCAGCAGAAATGCATGAAGACAAACCAGCGGCACCCACAATGGCGGCCATGACGGTGGTGACGCGCTCATCAGAAGCAACTTGATCCAAGGCTTTTGCACCGGATAAAACCTGAGTGGGCAAGTTTTCAGCGAGCAAGCGTTCACGCAAAACATGGGCGGCATCTTCATTCACCATCACGGCGAACTCTGGGCGAAATTGAGCACACTGTGAAAGCATTAAATCAACTTGCTTTGCACCAGTTAGAGCAAAAACCTGAAATTGCTCTGGGTGGCGGGAAACCACATCCAAGGTGTTGACGCCAATGGAGCCGGTCGAGCCTAAAACAGTCAGTGTTTGTTTCAAAGCATTCATATCAAAGCCAACATCACCGCCAAAGGCAAAGTCGGTAAAAGTGCATCTATGCGATCGAGTATGCCACCGTGACCCGGTAAAAGTTGACTGCTGTCTTTGGCTCCTGCACTGCGCTTAACCAATGATTCAATTAAATCACCGGCCACGCTCATCATGACCAAAAAAAGCAGGCCTAATACCAACACCACGGATCCATGCTCATACAGTCTGTCAAAGATACTGCTAGATTGCCAAGAAAAATAGTCAGCTGCTGTCAGCCAAACATAGGACAGCAAGAAAACACCCGCCACCGCCCCCCCAACACCTTCCCAAGTTTTTCCTGGACTGATATCAGGCGCTAATTTATGTTTGCCAAAAGCCTTGCCAGAAAAATAAGCCGCAATATCTGCCATCCAAACCACCAAAAACACAGACATCAAAAAATCAATGCTGAAGATTTTGGAGGTCATCAGCGCTAACCAAGTACAGCACAACAAAAGAACGCCAACACCCCACCTCAATACAAATGGGATTCGTGACCATCTCTGCACACCACCTGCTAACAAGAACCCAGCCATCAGGACCCACCAACCTCCCAGCAGCAGCCAAAAGCGACGGTCAAAGAAATGAATGAAGTTGAACTGCCAAACCAAAGAGCAAAAAATGCTGCACAGAACCGCCATCCACAGAGAGGCGAAAAGGCCAAGTTGATTTAGCCGCCCCCACTCCCAAGCTGCGGCACTCACCAATACCATGCCAACCAAGGCTATCCAGACAGCATTCGGATGGAAAAGCGCTGGGATCAATATCCCCAACAAGACCAACGCAGTCAAGATTCGCTGCTTAAGCATGGCTTAGCATGGATTAAACCGCCATGATTTCTTGTTCTTTCGAAGCAATGAGTTTGTCGATATCGACAATGTGCTTATCGGTTACTTTTTGTATATCTGCCTCTGCTCGTTTTTGATCATCTTCAGAGGCGGATTTATCTTTCACCAGTTTTTTAACAGATTCATTGGCGTCACGGCGCAAATTCCGGACAGCCACCTTGGCGTTTTCTCCTTCGGTGCGAACCAGCTTGGTCATTTCTTTGCGGCGCTCTTCCGACATAGGAGGCATAGGCACACGAATCAAATCGCCCATAGAGGCGGGGTTGAGACCTAAATCGCTTTCACGAATAGCTTTTTCAATCTTGGGTCCAAGTCCTTTTTCCCAAGGCTGAACGCTGATCGTGCGTGAATCGAGCAAAGATATATTGGCCACCTGAGATAGCGGCGTTGGGTTTCCGTAATACTCAACCATCACATGATCGAGCAGCCCTGGATTGGCACGTCCAGACCGAATTTTGGACAATGTATTGCTAAAGGCCGCAATCGATTGGTCCATTTTGTTTTCTGTTGTTTTTTTAATTTCAGCAATATCCATCTTTTCCTCTTTCAGATTGACAGGCCTCAGGCAAACACCAGTGTGCCTTCGTCTTCGCCCATGACCACGCGCTTGAGAGCCCCGTGCTTGAAAATAGAAAATACCGTGATGGGGAGTTTTTGGTCCCGACATAAAGCAAATGCTGTGGCATCCATGATGCCTAAATTACCCTGAATGGCTTGATCAAAACTGATCTTGGCATAACGAGTTGCTGTTGCGTCCTTGTTTGGGTCAGCAGAATAAACGCCGTCCACTTTGGTGGCCTTGAGTACCATTTCAGCACCAATTTCTGCACCCCTGAGTGCTGCTGCTGTGTCGGTGGTGAAAAAGGGGTTGCCGGTTCCAGCGGCAAACACCACCACCTTACCTTCTTCTAAGTATTGCAATGCCTTGGGGCGCACATAGGGTTCAACCACTTGCTCAATGCCGATGGCAGACATGACCCGTGCCGTCAATCCAGCCTTATTCATGGTGTCAGCAAGCGCTAAAGCGTTCATCACTGTTGCGAGCATACCCATGTAATCAGCTGTAGCGCGGTCCATACCCACTGACCCACCTGCAACACCCCTGAAAATATTGCCGCCACCAATCACCACAGCCACTTCTACCCCAAGACGGGTTATTTCAGCAATTTCTTCAACCATGCGAACGATGGTGGCACGGTTGATACCAAAAGCATCATCTCCCATCAAAGCCTCGCCAGACAATTTCAGCAATATCCGCTTATAGGCTGGTTTTTTTAATAACATTCAGGCCTCCATTGGAATGAGAGTTTAACGAGTAAGTTCAAGCAAAAAAAAAGGGGACTTTCGTCCCCTTTGTAAAGTTCAAGCAGATTGTTTAGCGGCAGCTACTTGGGCAGCCACCTCGGCGGCAAAGTCATCGACTTTGCGCTCAATGCCCTCCCCGACCACATAAAGTGTGAAGGACGTGACCGTGGTTTTGACCGACTGGAGCATTTGAGCGACGGTCTGTTTGTCATTCTTAACAAAGGGTTGGTCAAACAAAGACACTTCCTTAAGGTACTTTTGAACAGAGCCTTCAATCATTTTGGCGGCGATATCGGCGGGTTTACCAGACTCTGCGGCCTTGGCTGTCGCAACTGAACGCTCACGCTCAATCAATTCGGAAGGGACTTCCGCGCTGGTGAGGGAGACGGGCTTCATGGCAGCCACATGCATGGCGACATCTCGTGCGGCAGACTCGTCACCCGCGTATTCCACCAAGACACCAATTCGCGTACCGTGCAAATAGGAAGTCAAGGCAGTGTCGCCATGAAACAGCTTGAAACGGCGAAAACTCATGTTTTCACCAATCTTGCCAATCAAGCCTTTACGCACATCTTCTAACGTTGGTCCGAAACCATCTTGTTCGTATTTCAATGCACCCAAGGCGTCAATATCAACAGGTTGATGCTGCGCGGCCAACTTGGCAGCTGCCTGAGCCAAAGCCAAGAAACTGTCGTTCTTGGTCACGAAGTCGGTTTCACAATTGACCTCGATCAAGGCGCCAGAATGGCCTTCGATAAAACTGCTGACAACGCCTTCAGCCGTCACGCGGGAGGAAGCCTTACTGGCTTTGCTACCTAACTTGACCCTAAGTAATTCTTCAGCTTTGACCATATCGCCATCAGCTTCAGTCAACGCTTTTTTACACTCCATCATGGGTGCGTCGGTTTTGGCTCGCAGTTCGGCGACCATGGTTGCTGTAATTGCTGCCATAAATACTCCTGTTAATTCAATAGAGGTGATGTGCTGTGAAAAAGGGGCCTCTTGAGCCCCTTTTGAATGACTCATAGCGAGAATTAAGCTTGTACGGAATTTTCCACTTCCACAAACTCGTCAGACCCTTCGGCAACGGCTTTGACTATATCGTTGACCGCATTGGCGCGGCCTTCCAAAATGGCGTCAGCGATACCGCGAGCGTAAAGCGTGACAGCCTTAGAGGAGTCGTCATTGCCAGGAATGATGTAATCAATTCCTTCAGGCGAATGGTTAGAGTCAACAACGCCAATCAAAGGAATACCTAATTTTTTGGCTTCTGCGATTGCAATTTTATGAAAACCCACATCGATCACAAATATCGCATCAGGCAAGGTGGCCATGTCTTGAATACCGCCAATGTCTTTTTCAAGTTTTTCGAGCTCGCGCATGAAGACAAGTTGTTCTTTTTTTGACATGGCGTCAAGACCCACTTCTTGCTGGACTTTCATATCTTTTAAACGCTTAATAGATGTTTTCACGGTCTTGAAATTGGTGAGCATACCGCCCAACCAACGCTGATCAACGAAGGGGACACCTGCTCGCTTGGCTTCAGAGGAGATGATTTCGCGAGCTTGTCGCTTGGTGCCCACCATCAAAATGTTGCCGCGGTTAGCTGCCAACTGCTTGGCAAACTTCATCGCGTCTTGGAACATCGGCAAAGATTTTTCCAAGTTAATGATGTGGATTTTGTTGCGATGGCCAAAAATGAAGGGGGCCATTTTTGGGTTCCAAAAGCGGGTTTGGTGTCCAAAATGGACGCCGGCTTCTAGCATTTCGCGCATGGATATAGACATAGGTAAGACTCCAAAGGTTTGATCTGAGCCAGTTCTTTATCGCACCAAATCAAAGAGATTTGGGCAACACCTTATGGGAACTGGTTTGGGATTTGCTCAATTCAGAAAGCTATTTTCACAAAAATTAAGCATTATCGATGTTATCACAAGCTCTCCAGGCGGCCCCGCGATAAAGCTAGCCCCTTCCAACAAACGGCATATTGGTTGCCATCACTGTATGGAACAGCACATTGGATGAAAGTGGCATATTGGCCATGTAGAGCACCGACGCACCCACATGCTTGACATCCATCAACGGTTCTTTTGCGATTTCACCATTGGCCTGTGGAACGCCAAGGGCCATTTTGGCAGCCATTTCGGTGGCTGCATTGCCAATATCGATTTGCCCAACAGCAATTCCATATTTACGTCCATCCAGCGCTGCCGTTTTTGTCAAGCCAGTGACTGCATGCTTGGTTGCGGTGTAGGCAATCGAGTTAGGGCGAGGCGCATAAGCCGAAATAGAGCCATTGTTAATGATCCGGCCACCCTGAGGAGACTGCGCTTTCATAGCTACAAATGCTTGCTGCAAGCAGTAAAACATGCCATTGAGATTGATGTCCACCACGTTTCGCCATTGCTCAATGCTTAACTCTTCAAGCGGCACACCAGGCGCACTGACGCCTGCATTGTTGAAAAGCAAATCGACACGCCCCCACTTGCTCATCACGTTGCCAAAAGCTTTTTTGACAGCATCGGGGTCGGCCACATCAACTGACAAAGGCAAGCAAGATTCTGGTGAATCGAAAGAGGCAGCCACATCTTCCAAAGGCTGCAATCGGCGACCCATCAAAGCAACGCACCAACCATCGGCAAGCAAAGCCAGCGCGGCAGCTTTACCAACGCCAGTACCAGCGCCTGTGACGATTGCAATTTTTGAATGGGACATATTTGAATCTCCTGGAAAATGTCAGTTGCGACTCTTAGACTTCTTTTGGACTTTTGCGATATTTTTTTTTGCTGAAGCTTTAAGGCCTTGGGGAGTTGATTTTGTACCAGTGTGGAAATTGCCTTTGACCTTTGCGATTTTTGCATTGGTGGGCGCATTACCGCCGACTGACGGCGATTTTTTCCCACGCAGCGGCTTATCCAGAGCGGGTGAACCATCTTCTTGCACCCAACGAAAGTCAATTTTTCGGCCGTCGAGGTCTACGCGACTGACTTGTACCCTGACACGTGCGCCAACGTTGTAGCGAATGCCTGTTCGCTCGCCGCGTAACTCTTGTCGTGTTTCATCAAATTTAAAGTAGTCACCACCCAACTCAGTGATGTGAACCAAACCCTCTACGTACATAGCATCCAAGGTCACAAACACGCCAAATGCTGTGACACCAGAGACAGTGCCACTGAAATCTTCGCCTAAGTGTTCGCGCATGTACTGACATTTGAGCCAAGCTTCGACGTCCCTGCTGGCCTCGTCCGCACGTCGCTCATTGGCGCTGCAATGCAAACCAGCTGCCTCCCAAGCCTGTTGCTCAGCAGATGGTTTTTGAGTTGGCGCAGAGGACTTCTCTTTGAGCCGCGACTGCGCCGCCAAACGCCTAGCCAACTTGATATGCGCCTCTCCAGGCAAAGGCAAACCAGGCAATTGATAGCGCCGCCCTGTCAAGATGGATTTGATGACACGGTGAACCAACAAATCGGGATAGCGCCGAATAGGGCTGGTGAAATGGGTGTAAGCCGGATACGCCAAACCAAAGTGACCGCTGTTAAGAGGGGTGTAAATGGCCTGTTGCATTGAGCGAAGCAACATGGAATGAATTTGCTGTGCGTCGGGTCTGTCTTTGCTTGCTTGTGCAATGGCTTGAAACTGACCTGGGCTGGGGTTATCGCTCAAAGT
>Ga0114971_10002334_pt1 | contig 13052 bp, 16 predicted proteins | sample M_140625_MF_Meta_FD_87320 | JGI IMG/M metagenome (GOLD analysis project Ga0114971, IMG submission 87320) | Freshwater microbial communities from Lake Montjoie, Canada to study carbon cycling - M_140625_MF_MetaG | ecosystem: Environmental > Aquatic > Freshwater > Lake | place: Lake Montjoie... | reverse complement strand
TAAATATATTATTTTAATAAAATATATATATATATATATTATATATAAAAATGAGTTATGGACAAAAAAATGCAACATTAATGAATAATATTAATTTAGGATCAACTCCAGATAAACAATTGTGTTCTGGACAAATGTGTATGTCTATTCCAGCAAATTCATTACATATAGAATTTACATATGATGAAGAAGATAATCCAGATGAAATTTGGAAAGATGAAATTATGTATAATGTAGGTAAAACACTAAATTTAAGTAATACTCCAATAGTACCATTAACTGAAAATAGTAATTGGGGAAGTGTTCAATTATTAACACCTTTTAGTTTAAATGGTAATGCATATAATACCTTAACTACATTAGATGATTCAAAATGGTTATTTATTGTTAAATTATTTGCATTAAATTTTGGATTTAGTCCTAATCGCATTATTAATGTAAGTATGGATCCTATATTTTCTAATAGTAAAGTTACATCAATTAATGTATCATTTTACATTGCTAATTTTATTGAAAATCCTAATAGAAAAAGTAATATTCCAGAACCAGATGGAGCATTACCAAATGATTCTAATTCTGCAATATGTCTTGGTTTATGGATAAAAGATGTGTTAGATTCAAAAACTGATATGGAATATTTATCTAATACTATTATGCCTGATAAATATAAAAATAATAATATATGTTTAAAAAATCCAGGTGTAAATCCAGATGTATTAAGACGTTCTATTAGGAATGTAGCTCCTTCTTCAACAGATATTAGACTATCTAAAGAGAGGTTTAAAAATACTCAAGAAAATAAAATAGATAATAATGTATTTGAACATTTAACAGTTAAACAAGTTAAACCAGTTGATGTAGCTCCAAGAACTATAACAGATTATATTTTTATGTTTTCATATTTAATATCATTTTTAGGTGCTATATTCTTTTCAATGGCATCTCTTATACAAATAGATCCATCAACATTAATTGCAAATAAAAATATTTCTTTTGTGTTAAATTTATTTATAGGTGTATGTGGTATTGTATCAATGATAATTTGGGTTAATTATGATATAAATTTTGATGCATTATATTTATTTGGATTAAATCATGCAGTTGTTAAACAAACAATTTAAAAAATGTTTAGAATAAAAATATTTAGGATATATATTTTTAGAATAAAAATATATTTATATATTATATATATAAATATGTCTTCAAAAGCAATTGCTCCTGTTAAAATTCAAGAATACTTATTTATGTGGGCCTATGTAATATCTTTTGTTGGTGCTGTATTCTTTTCTATATCATCATTAGTAAATATAGAGCCTGCATCTCTTATAGTAAATAAAAATATATTAGTTGCAGTTAATATATTAATCGGTATATCTGGTATTGTATCATTATTTGTATTTTTTAATCAAAGTGTACCAGCTTTAGATGCCGCAGTACTAGATCAACGTGTTGTAAAATCAAATATTAATGATTAAATAATATAGATTCAGTAATATTTGCTAAATCATATCTACCCTTTCTTTTACATTCATCTATAAAAAAATTTTTTATAGAATTATGGTCTTCAATTGGTTTATGGTAATTTGTAAAAATAGAATAATAATCTCCATAATATATATTAAAAATATCTGGTCTTCTATCAAAACAATATACCATTGCTGTTTCATCTGTATGTCCAACACCATTAACTAACATTTCATAAAATATACTAAACATTAAATTATAATATATTTCAATATATTCTTCTGATACAGTATAGGCCGTTGATGCGATACCACATTCACCACCATATTCCATATATTGTTTCATTGGCATAATTTCAGAATTAGACCGATAATGTATATAACATACAGAAATTTTAGGATTTGGATTATCTAACATTTTAGGTGCATATTCAGATAATTTTCGAACAATATGGTTACATCCTAAATCAATCCATGCATAATATTCTGCTTTTATTATTTGTTTTGCAAGAAATAATCCTAATGGTTTAAACATACCCATTAAAAAATATGAAACAGTATTTCTATCTGTTGGGTCTTTATATCCATTTGATTTTTTTCTATTTTGATTAATTATATTCCAATTATGTTTATAATAATCATATTCCGTAAAATTTTTTATAATATATTCAGTTTTAATATTAGAATCAACTTCTTCATCTCTAATTTTTTTTAAAAATTCATATGTAGATTCATCACAAAATATAACCATTGGATATTTTAATTTTAATGTTTCTCTTCCATTTTCAATGTAAAATTCTTGGGGTCTTGTTTGTACAGATGCATCTTTTAAATTTTTAAGATTAAAAAACATTGTTACTATTACAGATTTCGTCATTTTTAATATAAATTTTTAGATGTTTATATTAAAAAATTATAAATTTCGGATTGTATTAATTTCTGCTCTTAATAATTCTAATTCATTATCTGAATTACCTCCTGAAAAATATTTGTATCTTTTTAAGTCCATTCTTAATTCTTCAAGGGCAGGATTTATTGCGTCTTTATTACCACCATACATATCATCATACTCTCTATCATAACCACCAGCTCTATTATAATCATAATCTCTATCATAACCACCAGCTCTATTATAATTATAATCTCTATCATAACCACCATGAGGTGCATATTCTGGAACTCCTCTATCATAACCACCAGGAGCTACTCTACTATTATTACCACTATTATTTATTTTCTTATATTTTTGATATAATACTGGAGCAGATCCTTTAAATTTTGTTTTTAATAATTCAGGTGTATATTTAGCAGATGCTAATTCCATTAATTTATTAGCACCACCTATACTTGCTTGTTTTCCTTTTTTACATGCAGAGGTATTTCCAGATATACACATATCATTTCTAATATATTTTCCTCCAAGGGCTTTAAAATATTTTTCTATATTTTTTTCTTTTAATTTATCTCCACCTGATAATACTTTTTCTAATTTAGATAATATATTATTTCTTTTTTGAATAATTTGATTATCCATATCTCCTGGTATTACTTTCATACCACCATTTTTTAATTTTAAATAACCAATATATGTATCATTATTATATAATGCTCCTCCTGTCATATTTTCTGTTGTGTCCATATATTTATATTTTAAAAAATATATTTCTATATATATTTTTTAATTATTTCTAATTTCTTTAATTTCTAATCTTAATTTATTTAATTCATCTTCAATAGATAATCTACCAATTTCACTTCTAAAATTATTTAATTCAATATCTTGACCACCATACATATTATTTTCATAATTATTTTCATAATCATCTCTATGATATCCTCCTCGTCTTCTACCAACAATACCTTCATTTGGATGAGATAATTCATAATCAGTTGGTACTCGTTCGTCTAATGTTTGTCTTGTTATTAAATTATAATGTTCTTTAGCATCAGGACATTTTGGACCTATCATTTCATCGTTCATGTTAATACCAACCCATCCTAAACTATTGGCAGTTGATTTATCTAATAAATTACATGTATATGAATTACTTCTATTTCTTGCGTTGCTTATTTCTTCTAATTCACTATTTATAACTTCTCTATTCCCACCATTATGATATCTATCATTTTTTATCTTGTAACCTCCTGTAGAGTTATTATCTATATTATGTCCACCCATAGAAATAGAATGTGATTTTGTATTATTTGAAACGACTGATATATTATCAGGAACTACACTACCTTTACCACCTGTAATTTTTTGTTCTAATTTTTCATATAATGAAGGTGATGATCCTTTAAATTTATTTAATATATTATCCATTGATAAATCTTTTTTTGCGCATAATTTTAATAATTTATCTGCTCCACCTAAACTAATTTTTTTACCTAATTTACATGCATGTGAATCACCTGCACTACATATATCATTTCTAACATATTTTCCACCTAATGCTTTAAAATATTTTTCTATATTCTTTTCTTTTAATTTCTTTTGACCTCCCAAAACTAAATCTAAATGATTTAATATTTTATTTCTTTCATTAATTATATTTGTATCCATTTCCCCTGGTATAATTTTCATTCCACCCTTTTTCATTTTTAAAAATCCAATATATGTACTTTTATTATATTTTGTATTTTTACTCATATAATATAAAAATAAAAATATTAATTATATATTAAAAATGGAAATTCAAAGAATTGATTGTAAAAAAAGATATTCAGAAATTGTAATACATAATAATACAGTTTACTTATCAGGACAAGTACCTTGGAAATGTGAAGATTCTGATTTTATTACTCAAACAGAAGAAGTATTTAAATTAGTTGAAGAACAATTAATAAAAGCAGGATCAGATAAAACTAAATTATTATCTTTAAGAATATATATTAAAGATCCAAATAATTATGAATTAATGAATTCAGTATTTGATAAATGGATTCCAGATAATTGTGCACCTAGTAGAGCTACTATCGGAAATGTTATTTTTCCAAATCCTAAATGGCAAATAGAAGTTGTTGTTATTGCTGCATTATAAATTTATAATAATATAAATTTATTTATATTATTATATTATAAATGGGAAATTCAAATAGTACTCCTGAAAATAACTTTACAGAAATTCAAACACTAAAAAATATTTTAGCTAGAAATACAGAAACATTTGGTGGTGGAAATAACGAAACAAAAGAAAAATATTTAAAATTATTTAGTGGTGGAGATAGTGAAACAAGTATAGTAGCAAATTATACTGATAACAAATCAAATTTACCATATTATAAAGAATATATGCAAGCAAAACAAAAATATTTAAAATTAAAAAATCAAAAATCTAATAAATCATTTAGTGGTGGAGATAGTGAAACAAGTATAATAGCAAACTATACTGAAAGTAATGCACATTTACCTCATTATAAAGAATATATAGAAACAAAACAAAAATATTTAAATATGAAAAAAAATATTCAATTAGGTAGTGCTGGAACTTGTATGTGTGGTAATAGTATATGTGTATGCAATATAAAGTCATTAAATGAATTACCGTCATCCATGATAAATAAACAATTATCACCTGAATTAATTAGAAAAATTGTATCATTAGTTAATTCAAATTAAATAATAAACTAGTTTTACCATTACAATATAAAAATATAATTTATAAATTATATTTTTATAACTTATAAATATGAATTATTTATTTTTAATTTATTTATATATTTTATCATATAACAAATTATGTTTTGGTGAATTTACTAATGTATTTGCTAGTGTATCGGCTAGTGTTTTTGAAAGTGCCTCTGCGAGTGCCTCTGCGAGTGTTTTTGAAAGTGCATCTCCTAGTACATTTAAAAGTACATCTGCTAGTGTCTCGGCTAGTATTTTTGAAAGTGTATCTGCTAGTGTAAGTAAAAGTATTTTTGAAAATGCATATATTAGTCAATATCCTAGCTCCTATAATACATTATCACCAACATCAACTTCTATCCCTACTCGTTCTGATACAACTACAAGTATTCCAATACCATCATCATTAATAACATATAGTTCATATAATATGTGTTCTAATACAGGAATAAGTATAATATTACCAAATTTAGGTAGTTCTGTGTTATTAATCACAAATCCAATTGGTACAAATTATGTAAATTATAATGATTGTAATTTTTATGTAAATGGTGGAAGTGCATCTCAAGTATTTAGAATTACAATCCAATCAATGAATACTGAACCTTGTTGTGATTATTTATCTATATTTGATGCAAATAATATTCAGATTATAAGATACTCTGGTATATATACTAGTTATTCATTTTTAGTTTCTAGTTCTTCAATTCGTATTCACTTTATATCTGATTTATCTGTTGTTGCAAGTGGAGTAGTTATGTTAATTACACTTGAATATCCAACGCAATCTATTACATCAATTCCAACAATATCTAATCGTCCTAGTTTAAGTGCAAGTAAATCCACATTAAATAGTCATACAAATACATTATCAGAAAGTTTAAGTAAAACATTAACATATTCTATAAGCAATTCAAAATCTATTTCAGAATCAAATAGTATTATATCAAGTTATACAGCTGATTCTAGTATATCTAATTCAGGATCACCAAGTGACACAAAATCACCTTCTCAAAGTAATAGTGTATCTTACTCATTATCAACAAGTTCAAGTGTAACATTTTCTCCAAGTCCATCATATAGCGCTACTCCACTTCCAGATGCATTACCATTTAAGTTACCTCCAAAAGATAGTAATTATAATAAAGCACTCGCAAATCAAATGAATGATTATTTAAATAATTTATTATTAAGTGATAAAATATTACCACCAACCCAAGCATTAGCAGTAATTAATAATATACCATCAATTGGTGTTTCAGATACATTAAATATATTAAAAAAAATAGGAGGAGTTATATCAGAACCAGTAATATTTTCAAGTGATAGTTTTGAAGGAAAATTAGCACCTATTAAAAATACAACAATTCAAGTATCATCTAATGCCTATAATATAAATGTACCATTAATTCCAAATCTTCCACCTAATTCTGCAATGATAGCTATATCATGGTCAAATACTACAACATTTAGTAATGAAACAACATTAAGTAATATAATGTCTGTTTCTGTTAGTAATAAAGGTGTTGATCAAAGTATTAAAAATTTAACAACACCAATTGTTCTTGTTTGGTCTATATCTGATATTAAAATACCACCCAATATGACACTTACATGTTCATATTGGAATTATACATCAAAAAGTTGGGATTCAGATGGATGTAATATTACAATAAATAATAATATAGAATGTTCATGTAATCATTTAACTGATTTTGTAGCTAGATTTGAAAGAATTGCAAAAATGAATGAAAATTTATTTAAAAATGCAGGTAATGTATATTCATTAGAAGGATTAAAAAAATATCAAAATTATTATATATTTTATGGAATATATTTTATAATAATGATATTAATTGGAATCGGTTTACAACAATTAGATATTAAAAATAGTAAACAATATTTAAAATCATTAAAACATAATTTTGATATTATAAAATTTAAAAAAGAAATAAATAATTTTTATATTGATAAATGTAAAATGAATGACACAATAGATGATTTTGATGATTATAATCAATATATATCACATAAACATAGATTAATATGCAAAATTTATAATAAAATAAATTCTCATAAAAATAAACAAGAATTAATAAAATTAATAGATTTATTTATTGATGAAGAATTAGATAATAAACATCATGGTATTAATACAGAAGATAAACAATTATCCAGTGACTCAAATAAAAATAAAAAACAATCAACGTGTTCTAATATATGTAATATTATTAATTTATGGTGGAAAAGATTAATATATCAACATAATTATTTATCTATATTTTTTAAATATGATCCACAATCACCAAGAATATTTAGAATTTTCTTTATATTTACTATTATATCCCATACATTATTTATGACTGCTCTTTTATATGGTTATAGTCATGGATTATCAGGAAATACAGATATTACTTCTCCAGTAGAATCAATTATATTATCTCTTATAACTTCTTTTATAAATGTTCCATTTATGAATTTTATAACAAAAATCTTGCAATTATCTGGTAAAGCTGAATTTGAATGGAGATATCCATTTATATACAGAGAAATTAAAAAAATGGTAATCTTCGAAGAAGTTTACTATAATAATAATAAAAATATTAGTAGTTCAGAAAATCTTGATTTAAATAGAGAAAACGATGAAGAATCTATTGTTACTAATTTTATTGTAAATTATCTTTTTAAATATTGTAATTGTTGTAGTAATAAAAATAATATAAAAGATAAAGATCTACTATTTAAAGATAGAATTAATAAAGAAGTAATTAAATTAGATGATATTCCATTACATTCAAAATGGTGGTATATATCATATTTACCTTTCCATACTCCAATAAGTACTGCTAGTTTTTTTGGCTGTTTAGTATATTTAATATGGACAATAAATTATTTATTATTATTTTCTGCAGATAATCAACCAAATATTCAAGAAGAAATATTAAAAAATTTTGGTATATCTCAATTATTTTCTATTATATTAATAACACCATTAACATTATTATTTACATTAATATTTACATGGGCTTATCATAAATATATTAATAAGACTAATTTTATGTCAAATATAACTCCATTATATTATCATTCTGATCCGTATGTTAATAATAAATCATTTGGGTTAACTATAAAATTAACAAAAAGTTTATTTTTAAAAAGTATTGCTGAATCATCTATTCATCAACCTACAGATCCAAGAATAATTGCTTCATCAAAAGGATTAATTGCACATATGTTAAAAGAAGATGTTGTAAATTATGTGGATAAAGAATATTATAATAAAGTAATTAAATATAATAAAATAAATGAAACTCTTAATTTATAAATTAAAAAAATATCTGTCAATATTTTTAATTACATATGGAACATAAACTCTTAAGTTTTCTTGATGGTAATGATAAATATTCATTTTTTTATTTGCACTATTAATTGAATAAATAATATTTTTTATTGGAATTAATGTAATAAATACTAATTCATTTTTTTCAATTGATACTGGTTCAGTAATATATCTACGTTGAAGACAAAATTGATATATATTAATTTTATGTTCAACATTATATAATCCATTATAACCAAATGGAAATACATCACATTGAATATTATATTTTTTTAAGATATTTACAATAATAGTAAGTACATCAGATGATTGCATAAATGTAAATGATGGTCTATCATCAGTATTTGGTACTGTTGTTTTGATTGGATACAAACTTTTATCTTCTATAATTGCTGAAATTATTTCTTTAATTACATGTTGGGGAATAATTACATTAAAAACTTCTTCTATAAATTCTCTATATGCTGTTTCATATGGTAATTCATCATCATGAGAATGACCACCAGGAAACAGCCATACATCTTTTTTATATGGTATACTACTATTACTTTTTCCAATTAAAATTGACACATTTTTATCTTCCTGGTGGATAATAACAAGTCCTGCACCCTTTGGTTTGGCCATTTTGTGAATAAAACATATATTTATAAATTAATAACATTTAGTTTTTCAATTTTTTACCGTGAGGTGCCAAATTTAAGAACTCTTCTTTTAAGAAGAGTTCTTAAATTTTTAGTGCACAAACGCTACTAGTCAAATTTGCCAGATAGTAAGTACGGAGTACGTAATATCGGCATTTGACGGTACTAATTTAAAATTGAAAAATATTAAATATAAATTAATACGTATATTATATAATATGGATGCAATAAAATTAAGTACATTTTACTTAAATTCATCATTATCTGAAGAACAAATAGAGATATATAATGCATCTAATAGTGTAATTGTATCTCATGAATTATTTCAAAATATAATTAATAAAAATCATGAATCAAAAGTAAATATTATTGGATTATATTATAATAATAAAAAAATATATGTTGATATTATAGATGCTCATAATAATGATAATAATATAATATATATTCCATTATGGATTTACACCTACTTAAATTATAAAGAAGATGATTTAGTAAATTATATGCAGGTTAAACCTATAACTGGTAATAAAATAAAAATTAAACCTAAAGGAGATTTTTATGCTTATTTAGATGATCCTGTTAATGCATTATGTAGAGGATTTGAAAAATATTCTTGTTTATTAGAAAATACTACAATTGTACTTAATATTCAATCTGTACCATTAGAAGTAGAAATTTTAGAAACGTATATAAATTCAATTAAAAATAATAAAAATCAACCAATATATATTAGAGGTGTCGAGTTAGAAGTTGATATTGAATCAATAGAATCTATTAAACCAGAAGATTCTATTAAACCAGAAGAAAGTAATATAGTAATAGAATCTAATGATTTTTTATCTACTAAATCTAACATAATATATGATTTTAAATCATCTATGTTACCACAATCAATGATTCCTGATTTTCTATTACCTAATTATGAACAATCTAAAAAATTTTTAGGAATAGGTTATAAATTAAGATAAATTGCAGATAATATTAATAATATGTGTACATATATACTAGATTGTTTAACTAATGAATGATTAATTATTCTATCTAATAATCCAGATAATCCTACCCAAAAAAACACCATTGAAATTTCATCGACTAATTTAATATGTATATCCATATATAATATATTATTATATTTTTTTATAAAATTGAAAAAAAATATATATAGATTAAAATATATTATATTATATTACAATGGATTCTGAAAATCTAAAACGTGGTCGTGAAGGAGAAACATACAAGGCTGGAAGTCACGGTCAGAAAAAAACAACACATACTCAAACAATTTATAGATGCCCAGATCCATCATGTAAATTTGTAGCATGTACAGAAGGTAATATTAGTAAACATTTTGAGGCTAAACATTCTATTAAATTAAATGAAACTAAATAATTAATATTCTAGATAAAATTAATAAATATATATATGTACGAAGAAGCAAAAACTCAATTAATTGTATTTTTCTTTGAATTAAGACACTCTCTTTATTTATATCATTTATCAACACATTCATATCCTCGTCATGTTGCATCTGGAACTTTAGTAACTACATTTGATTTATTAATTGATAAATTTTTAGAATCATTTTTTGGTAAATATGGTCGCCCAGATGAATTTCAAACTATAGATTGGAAATTAGAAAAATTAAGTGATGCTGATGCATTTATGAAATTAACTGATTATATTAATTTTTTAAATACTGAAATTCCTAAATTAGTACAACCATCTGATACAGATTTATTAAATATTCGTGATGAAATGGTTGGAATATTAAATAATAATATATATTTATTTGGATTAAAATAATTATGTTAAAATCATTGTTATAAATATTATAATAAAAAACAATAATGTATGAAATAATAATCCAGTATTACTAGGACATCCTACTTGATCTAGTATATTAAATACATGAGAATTTAATTTATTAGTTATTTGATACATTGATGGGGCTGATATAAAAAAAAATATTAATGCAGAATAAAAAGAATATTTTATTTTTTTCCCTAAAGATAATTGTTTTTCTGCACAATTACAATCTTCTTTATTTTCTCTATTTTTATACATATTATATATATATAAATTATGGAATCATATTCATTTTAATTATATCATAATATTGATAATTTTTAATTGTAAAATCATCTATTAAAAAATCATTTATATTATTATATTCTTTATTTGAATTAATATGTAATATTGGAAAATTAAATGGTTTTCTTGTACATTGTTCTTTTAATGCATCTAAATGATTTTCATATATATGAGCATCTCCAATTGTTATAATTAATTTTTTAGGAGTTAAATTAGATAATTTTGCTAATATATATGTTAATACTGCATAACTAGCAATATTAAATGGTAATCCTAATCCAACATCAGCAGATCGTTGATAAAGAAGACATGATAATTCTTTTGTATTGCTTACATAAAATTGAGCTAATATATGACATGGAGGTAAATTCATTTGATTTATTTGACATGGATTCCATGCTGATAAAATTATTCTTCTTGACATTGGATCATTCTTTAATAAATTTAATATATATTGAATTTGATCAATACCTTGATTAGTATAATCAGTTTTATGATCTATATATTCTGCATTAAAATGTCTCCACTGATGACCATAAATTGGTCCTAAATCATTTATTTCTCGATTTGTAAAACCCAGTAAATTCATAAATTCACGAGATGCGTTTTCTTTCCATATATTAACATTTTGTTCTAATAATTTAGTATTATCTGTAGAACCAGATAAAAACCAAAGTAATTCTTTAATAACTGTTTTCCATGCTAATTTTTTAGTTGTAATAAATGGAATAGATTTAGATATATCAAATTCTAATTTTTCACCAAATAAACTATATGTAATACTATTTCTAGTTTCTTTTTTTTCACCTGAATTTATTATTTTTTGAATTAATTCTAAATATTGATTTTCCATTATAATTAATTATTATAAATATATATTTATATTATTTATAAAAGTGATAAATTATATGATGATAAATTAGTAATAAGTTTATCTTTATTATAATATAAAATATTTGCCATTTTATTAACTTGATTAATAAGTTCTATTGCATCTGATTTAAATTTAAATTTAAATTGTTTTGTATATGCAGTATAACCTACAATGGAATTTATAATAGATGCAACATGTAATATTGCAGTATGTTCATCATTTGAATCACCAATACAAATTAACTTAATAATTTTATTTTTATTAGATTTAATAAATGTTTTTATTATTTCTTCAAATTCAAATTTTTTCCAATCTCCTGGAATTTTACTTTTATTTTTCCATTTATCTCGTGATGATATAATTTTAATTGTATCTAATACTGGTAATAATTCAGGCATTAATTTACATGTATCTTTAATCCATCCAGTATCTGAATTTGTAATAATAATAACTTCTCCATATCTTTGTGCATTTAAAATAAGATATTTTATTTGATTTGCTAATTGTACAAAATAATATTTTAATACAATTTTTATATCTTTAGAAATATTTTCAATATTTTTAATTAAATTAATAGGTGCTAACCATGGCATTGATTCATTAATTTTATATGGACGTTCTCTTATTATAAATGATGTTGGAAATAATGTATCATCCCAGTCAATGATTATTTTTATTTCTTCACCAGCTATTTTTTCAGATAACATTATAAGTTCATTACTACTTTCTGAACTACCATTTAAATTAGAAATTATATGTTTATTACATTTATAATTCATTATATATATATAAATATATTTAAAAATATATTTATATTAAATAAAAATGTCAAATATTGTTAAAATTATATTAACATTACAAAATCCAAAAAAATCAGATTTTGGGATATTAAAAAAATATTTTAAGAATACATCATCAATTATTAATCAACAAATATATATTGCACAACCAGAAACTAATTTGCTTTATTATTCAAATAATAAAGAAGATAATATTAAATTATGTAGATTAT
>Ga0114971_10002333_pt1 | contig 13052 bp, 8 predicted proteins | sample M_140625_MF_Meta_FD_87320 | JGI IMG/M metagenome (GOLD analysis project Ga0114971, IMG submission 87320) | Freshwater microbial communities from Lake Montjoie, Canada to study carbon cycling - M_140625_MF_MetaG | ecosystem: Environmental > Aquatic > Freshwater > Lake | place: Lake Montjoie... | reverse complement strand
GATAATACTTCATCTCCATAATTAGCTTGAACAAACTCAATCACCAACTCTTTCGACAAGGTCTGATAATCGTTACTCATGGAAACGGGACCAATTATGTATTTGGTTTCCTTGAAATTGCTCAACAACTGAATAATTCCTTCCCACAATAGAAACAATGGTAAACGCTGACGCTGGTACTCTACTGACACGAAAGATCTTCCCAATTCCATACTTATGTATAAATACGGATTGAAATCGTCTTTGAATTTAAATAAGGTGTGTGTGTAAAACCCATGCTTACCATAAAACTCCATTATTTCCGCGCCTCTTCCTACACGGTAAGCTCCTGCAAGCTTGCTATTCGTATGATCCCACAAAACAAGATGGTAGTAATAGTAATCGAACTCATCTATGTCGCGTGAGTTATTGCTTCCTTCGCCAACATTGCGAAAAGCAATTTCTCGCTCACGACCAATTTCCAGTAATAAATTCGGAATGTGGGACGCCTTTAAAGCGTAACACGAAAACGGTCCGTTGTCAAACAACTTGGAATCCTCGTTAGCATCTATCTCAGCTTGAAGAATTTTAGAGTCAATCGGAAACGCTATTTCCTTGACATCTTTAAATTTCTCTCTCAAATTTTGAAACAACTTCTTCTTTACCTGAAGCTCAGAACCCAAGGAATAAACCTTCGCTCGTAAGAATCTACCCAGCAATTCCGGATCGGAAATTAAATTAATATCCTCTGCTGAAATCGATTTCCCGATACGCATTTTAATCTCGTCGCCTTCCTTCTTAAACAACTCTGATGGCAAAGCCATGGTGCGAAGTTGTGCGTTAACCTTTCCCAACAAATGAAACATACGCGAATTCCTTCCATCGAAAAAGACAGGAACAACGGGACATTCAGCACGTTGAACCAGTTTCATAACAGAACGCTGCCATTTCTTGTCGGAAACGTTACTCCATTTATTTTGAAAGGTGCTTACTTCTCCTGCAGGAAAAATCGCCAGACAACCGCCAGCTGCAATGTGCTCTATGCAACGCTTCAGTCCGCGCTCACTCTTCAATTGAACCACATTTTTATCGAACGGATTCACACTAAAAAAGTAAGAAGCTATTTCTGGAATTTCTTCCAAAAGGAAGTTAGCCATGACCTTTATATCTGGACGACGTTTTTCTATTTGTTGAATTAAAGCCAGTCCGTCAATGGCGCCAAACGGGTGATTACAAACGATTACACAGCCACCTTCCGCCGGGATATTTTCTAACTCTTGACTATTCAGCTGAACGGTAATGTGAAGCTCTTGAAAAAATGATTCTATAAAAGCCGTTCCTTTATTCGCACGAATACGATCATACAAATCATTTATTTTATTCAACTTCGTTACAGAACTCAGTAAGGTCAATAACGGATTATTTTTATTCAATCCCATTGCCTTCGCTAATGCCTCTTTTGGAACCAATTTTTTCATAATCGAATAAAGGTTACTTAAGTTACTTCTATGTTTAGGCAAAGTTAACTTTTTCAGCGTGAAAGTAAAAGTCGAGTTTCGAACAACAAAAACTGCCTTTGCTCCTATATTTGATTATGCTCAAACAATTTCCCTTCACTCCTATTCTAGGTTGGTCAGTCAGTAGATTCGATACGTTTTCGTATTGTAAAAGAAAATATTTCTACACCTATTATGGGAAATCTGACCGTGAATTTCCATTTGCTAAAATCAGTGAGTTAAAAGCACTCACCTCCGAAGCCCTAACCATTGGGAGCCTTGCGCACGATGTGATTGAAGCCATTTTGAAACGGCTGCAAAAATCGACTGATGTCATTGACGAAACTCTAATGAGAGGCTTTGTGAAAGCACAAGTTCAGAAGTATATGCTCGACAAAGTGTTTTCTGAAGTCTATTACAAGGAAAAAGAATCCATCAATGAAAATCACATTACGGAAAGCGTCTTCAACGCAGTTATGATTTTCTTGAATTCAGAGCGATTTGAATGGGTGAAACAACTTCCAGAATCTTCAAAGAAACAATGGATTATCGAACCCGGTGGATATGGAGAAACTCGCATTCAAACCGACCGCGGTGAATTGAAGGCTTATTGTAAAGTTGACTTTATGCTTCCCGACGGGAAAGACATTTACATTCTCGATTGGAAGACCGGAAAGGCCGATGAGTACAAACACCGCAAACAATTGATCGGATACTCCCTATTCGCTTCTTTTCACTTCGAAAATAAATTCGATAGAATCATTCCAATTCTCGCTTACTTGAAAGGAGAATACAGTGAAGTCGTTCCCGAAATTTCTAAAGATGACATAGAGAAATTCAAAGATGACATGTATGCTGAAACACGAGCCATGCAGCAATTGAATCGCGATATCGAGAACAACACACCTGTAGGCAAAGACGAATTCACTCAAACGGATAGTGAGAGCAAATGCAAGTATTGCGAGTTTCGAGAATTGTGCGGAAGGAACTAACCTTCCTTTAGATTAAGCCTTATAACAAACTTCCTTCGCTGCGCGAACAACATCGTCAACTCCAGGAAGTGCAGCCTCAATCAATGATGTGGCGAAAGCAAACGGAGTGTCTGTTTGAGTAACTCTGCGAATAGGCGCATCCAAGTAATCGAAGGCATTACGCTGAACACGATAAGTAATCTCGGTTGAGATACTCGCCACTGGCCAGCTCTCTTCCAAAATAATTAAACGGGTCGTCTTCTTCACGCTGTTAATTATACAATCAATGTCAAGTGGACGAATCGTGCGCAAGTCAATCACTTCAACAGAGATTCCTTCTTTCGCTAATTCTTCAGCAGCCAATAAAGCAGTCTTCATGATTTTACCGAAAGAAACCAACGTCACATCTGTTCCTTCGCGCTTAATATCAGCCACTCCAATTGGAATAATGTACTCTCCTTCGGGAATCATTCCTTTGTCGCCATACATCCTCTCAGATTCCATGAATACAACAGGATCGTTATCGCGAATAGCAGCTTTCAACAAACCTTTCGCATCATATGGATTCGAAGGAGTGATAACTTTCAATCCAGGTATGTGCGCGTACATCGATTCAAAGCTTTGGCTGTGTGTTGCTGCTAATTGCCCTGCAGTACCGTTTGGACCACGGAAAACAATTGGAACATTGTACTGTCCACCGCTCATTTGTAACATCTTCGCTGCCGAGTTAATGATTTGGTCAGCCGCAAGAATTGCGAAGTTCCAAGTCATGAATTCAACAATCGGACGAAGTCCGTTCATTGCAGCACCTACCGCAATACCCGAAAAACCCAATTCAGCAATAGGTGTATCTATTACACGCTTTGCTCCGAACTCATCGAGCATTCCTTTCGAAGCCTTGTAAGCTCCGTTGTACTCTGCTACTTCTTCCCCCAACAAAAACACAGTTTCATCTCTGCGCATTTCTTCTGACATGGCCTCACAAATGGCCTCACGGAATTGAATTTCTCTCATGGTTCGTTTTATTACGATTGCGAATTTAACTATAAATGTTGTCTATAAAAATATTAGTGTACTTTTTACACTAACTCACCAGTTTCTCGCTTGTAGGCGCAAACGGGTCAATAAAATAAAAAGTGCGCTTACCCCTACAAAGTAGAGAACATCGCGCGAGTCAATTAATCCAATGCTCATGCCCGAGTAATGGACTTCCATTCCCAAGCGAATAATGAATCGATCCAATGATCCAAATATGTTGAAAGTTCCCAACGACTGAAATCCTGAATACATAACAAAGCTTATAAGCGCAGCAATTAAGAAGGCTACAATCTGATTCTTCGTTAAGCTTGAAGCAAAAATTCCAATGCTCACATAAACACTCGCCAAGAAGATTAATCCAAGATAAGATCCCCAGGTTGCTCCTACGTCAATGTTCCCAACCGGATTTCCCAAGAGATAAATAGAAAGGAAATAAACCAAGGTGGGAAAAATAGCAATCACCACAACCAACAATCCCGCGAGGTATTTCGCCAAAATAATTTGAAGATCGGTAATCGGTTTGGTCATCAACAACTCAAGCGTTCCTTCCTTTTGTTCTTCCGCCAATGAACGCATGGTAATGGCTGGAATTAGAAACAAGAAAACCCATGGAGCAATGTAAAACAAGGTGTCTAAAGTTGCGTATTCCGCGTCCATAACATTCATGTTACCTGGAAAAACCCACATGAACAAGGAAGTCACAATCAAAAACACAGCAATCACGATGTATCCAATTAACGATGTCAAAAACGAGCGAATCTCTTTTCTAAGTAGTGCTAACATAGTTTTATAATTCTTGCATTTCAACAAGGGTCTTGTACAACCCTTCTTGCGAAATTAGTTCTTTGTGTGTTCCGCGCTGCACAATTTCTCCAGCTTGCATCACCAAAATTAAATCGGCTTGCTGGATGGTACTTAATCGGTGAGCAATCACCAACGCCGTGCGATTCTCCATCATTTTCGAAATGGCATCTTGCACGTACTTCTCACTCTGCGTATCCAACGCCGAAGTGGCCTCGTCTAAACTTAAAATAGATGGATTCTTATAGATTGCGCGTGCAATGGACAAGCGCTGTCTTTGTCCACCCGACAATCGCATTCCACCGTCACCAATATTCGTTTCGAATTTATTTTCCAATTCATCAATGAATTCAAGTGCATTGGAAACGCGCGCAGCTTCCATAAGCTTTTCATTCGTATGCGATTCGGAAAGTACAATGTTGTTCGCTACGGTATCGTTGAACAACAAAGCATCTTGTGTCACCATACCCATCTGCGCACGAACCGATTTCGTTTTCAAATGCATTATGGCAACACCGTCGATATTTATACTTCCTGCAGTGGGATCATAAAAACGCGCCAACAACATAGCCACTGTCGTTTTTCCACTGCCTGAAGAACCTACCAACGCAACAGTCTGTCCTTTTTCAATGTTGAAGGAAATGTTCTTCAACACTTCTTCTTCACCATACTTAAAACTCACGCCTTCAAATGAAATGCGCTCGTTGAATGTTGAAAGCTCTGCTGCATCTGCTTTATCTAAAACAGTTTCCTCAGCATTCAACACTTCGCGAATGCGCTCCAGACTTGCCATTCCCTTGTTCACTTTGAAAATCGCATCGCTGAATTGCTTCGCGGGTTGAATAATTTGAGAGAAGACAACCAAATATCCGATGAGCAATTCGCCACTTATTTCACCACTGAAAACAATTGTTCCTCCAACGTACAACAGCACGCTAATAACCATGAGCGAAATAAATTCCGACATGGGCGAAGCCAAGTATTCGCGTTTGTACAACTTGTGCATGAGACGAGAATACCCTTCGTTGGTCTCATCGAATTTCTTTTCGAAATGATCTTCCGCATTGAAGACTTTAATGACACGAATACCGGTTAAGCTTTCGTCGAGCAATGCAATGAGGTCTCCAAGATTCGACTTGCTGCGCTTGGCGGCGTTCTTCAAACTCTTCGCAATGCGTGCAATCAGATATCCACTTACTGGAAGGAAAATGAACGCGAACAACGTGAGCTTCCAACTCATTAATACCAATGTAATCAGTGAAAAGAAAACCAATACAGGCGACTTCAATAACGCTTCCAACGCGCCTATAACAGAAAACTCTATCTCGTTCAAGTCGTTGGTCATGCGTGAAATCAAATCGCCTTTGCGTTCGTTCGAAAAGAAAGCCAATTGAAGACGAAGAACTTTTTGATACATCTTCTTTCGAAGATCACGAGACACTCCTGTTCGAATTCTAGCAATGCTTAAAAGTGAAATGTAGTTCACGGTGTTCTTCAGCAAAGCGAGAACAACAATGAACAAACACATCATCAGAAGAACATACGGCTTTCCGTGTTCTAGGATGGATCCGTTCAGCTGATCTTTGAACTGATCCCACAATCCTTTGGCTTGAGAGATCGGTGCACTTCCACCTTGATTCACTTCGAACAACACATACAAAAACGGAACAACGCTCAAGAAAGTGAACAACGAAAAAATGGCATTGAGTATGTTGAAGAAAAAATTCCACACCAACGATCCTTTGTAGTCGCCTAGCAATGAGAATATGGCGCGGAATGACTTCATTCGTGGTCAGACATTAAGTCTATTCCAGTATAATTTTCAGGACGAATCTTTTTCAATTCTGCTTTAATCGCATCGGACACTTCCAACGCATCAATGAATGCATGAATGTCAGATTCTTCCACGCGATCTTTTCCGCGAGTTAAATTCTTCAATGCTTCGTACGGAGCTTCGTATCCTTCTCTGCGAAGAACAGTTTGAATTCCTTCTGCAACAACGGCCCAATTGTTTTCCAAATCAGCAGCAATCTTCGCTTCATTCAACTTCAATTTACCCAATCCTTTCAAAATAGAATTTAAAGCAATTAAGGTATGTGCCATTGGAACACCTATGTTGCGAAGAACGGTACTGTCGGTTAAGTCTCGCTGCAAGCGGCTTACAGGAAGTTTCGCAGCTAAGTGCTCAAACAAAGCATTCGCAATTCCTAAATTTCCTTCAGCGTTTTCAAAGTCAATTGGATTCACTTTGTGCGGCATAGCGGAAGAACCTACTTCGCCTTCTTTCACAATCTGACGGAAATAATCCATGCTGATGTATGACCAGATGTCGCGAGACAAATCCATAAGGATTGTGTTCAATCGCTTCAATCCATCGAACGAAGCGGCCATGTGGTCGTAGTGTTCTATTTGTGTGGTGTATTGCGAGCGCGACAAGCGAAGCTTTTCACCCAAAAAATCATTTGCGAATTCAACCCAATCCACTTCCGGATAAGCGACATGATGTGCGTTGAAGTTTCCTGTTGCTCCGCCGAATTTCGCGGCTACTGGAATGTTTTCCAATTGCTGCAACTGCTCTTCAAGTCTTTCAACAAAAACAAAAAACTCTTTTCCTAAACGGGTTGGAGAAGCCGGCTGTCCGTGCGTGCGTGCCAACATCGGAACTTCTTTCCATTCCTTGCTTCGCTCTGCCAAATGATGCATCACTTCATCGATTTTCGGAATGTATACATTCTCTAGCGAGTCGCGGAACGAAGCCGGAATAGCTGTGTTATTAATATCCTGAGAAGTCAAGCCGAAGTGAACAAATTCCTTCACCGCGCCCAACTGCATTTCATCCATTTTATGTTTAATGAAATACTCAACCGCCTTCACATCGTGATTCGTGATCTTCTCTTTGTCCTTAATCCATTGGGCATCTTCTTGCGAGAAGTTCGCACAGAGATCACGCAAGTGAACGAACGTATCAGATGAAACGCTGGTCAATTGTGGAAGAGGCAATTCACAAAGTGCAATGAAGTATTCAACTTCCACCCAAACTCTGTATTTGATGAGGGCGAATTCTGAAAAGTATAGTTGCAGGGCTTCGGTCTGACGGCGATATCTGCCATCGATAGGAGAAATACTGAATAACGACGTATGGTCCATGTTTAGTTTCTAAGGCGCAAAGGTACAAATGGAAAGCGAGAAATCGCTATTACATTTGCACCATGAAACTACATGTTATAGACACTGGATTTTTCAAATTAGACGGCGGCGCCATGTTCGGCGTAGTGCCGAAACAGCTGTGGCAGAGGACCAATCCGGCTGACGAGCTAAACCTATGCACCTGGGCCATGCGTTGTTTGTTGGTGGAAGACGGCGATCGTCTCATTCTTATCGACACCGGTATTGGCGGAAAGCAAAGCGAAAAATTCTTTTCGCACTACCATTTACAAGACACTCTTACCATAGATCAATCGCTTGCGCTGAAAGGCTTTCATAGAAACGACATCACCGATGTTCTCCTTACGCATTTGCATTTCGATCATTGTGGTGGATGCATTGAATTCAATTCAACCCGAGAACATTTTCAGCCTGCGTTTCCGAACGCGAAATTCTGGAGCAACGCGAATCATTGGAAATGGGCTACAGAGCCGAATCCACGCGAAAAAGCCAGTTTCCTATCCGAAAACATACAGCCTCTTAAAGAAAGCGGACAATTGAATTTCATTGAACGCGTGAACAATGTATCACCTACTCCCCTCGGGTTCGACGTGTTGTTTGTAGACGGACATACCGACAGCATGATGCTCCCGCAGATTTCATACACGGGAAAAACGGTGGTCTTCATGGCCGATCTACTTCCTTCTGTCGGACACATTCCGCTCGCCTATGTGATGGGTTACGACACTCGTCCGTTGCTCACCATGACTGAAAAAGAGCTCTTCCTAAACACCGCTGCTGACAATGAATACATCTTGTTCTTCGAGCACGATAGTGTGAATGAATGCTGCACGTTACAGCATACGGAGAAAGGCGTTCGACTTAAGGATTCTGGAAGATTTACAGATTTTTTCTGAACTGCGTTGTTGGAACTACGTTGTTAGAACTGCGTTGTTATCTCTCCCGATAGCTATCGGGAGAAGCTTTGATCGCAAAGCGATTGATTGCAATGCAATTGATCACGAAGTGAGTATTAGTCTCTCTTAATCAAAAAATCGCTTTCAATCTGCTGTTCTTCATTCACGTGAAGTGTGTAGAAATAAGTTCCGTCTGATAATTCGGAAGCGTTCCAATTATTTAAATAAGGAGAGGCTTCGAAAACCTTTGTTCCCCATCGGTTAAAGACTTCCAGTCGATTGCTAGAATAAAATTCCAAGTACTGAAATTCCAGAACGTCATTGAAATCATCTCCGTTTGGAGTAATAATATTTATCGGAGTTATTGTGGCGGGTACTACCTGAAAATCTTGACAATACTCGACTGAGCAATTGGCATCTGTTGTTGTTGTTAGACAAACATTGTAAACGCCAGGAACAGGATAGGAATAAACTACCGAAGAACCCGAACTTGAATTTCCGTCTCCAAAATCCCATAACGATCCTACAATATTCGAGGCGTAGGCATTCGATACATCGTTGAACTGCACTTCGTTATAGACAACCACTGGATTCGGATTAGCCGCAAAGGCCGCTTGAATTGTCGGTTGAACGTTCACCAAATATTGTATCGTATCTGAGTAACACCCATTCAATTCCGCAAAGGCACTGTAAGAAACATCAACACTCGAAGTGTCTGACACAAAGAACTGCGAGGTGAAAGAGCTGTTTCCAACCTGTCCATTTCCGGCCCAAGTAATGTTCGCGTTGGGTAAGCAAGATTGCACCGTGACATCAAAGGGTTCGTTGTTACATACAACTAAGTTCGCAGGTAAGAACGACACATCAGGAGCCGGCTTTCTATTTAAAACCGCTGGAGTAATTCCAATAAGCTGCGCGCCACAAGCATCCAGCACCAACGGTATTGGAATGTCCAATGTAGGATCTGTGTTGCAGTAATCCGGACAATTGGGAATGCTCAATAGCAATTGCTTCGAAGAGTTTCCAATGTTACACGGTTCGGCAGTACCCGTGACAACACTTCCAGTCATCCAAGGGTGAGTAATGGTATACGGAGGAATGCCGTATTTCATTCGAATCGTGCCAGTAACTTCGCAATTGGTGGTGCACGTGGCAGTGCTCGGCACAGACCATTCACTGCCGAATGTTTCAACGGTATGTCCTTCAATGTAAGCCGTGAATGGCCATAGTGAAAACTGATCGTAGTATATATAATTGGTATTGCAGCCATTGTTCACGAACGTTCTTCCAAGGTGCATGCGCAGATAAAAATTTTGATCGGCGCAGGTTGGAACATAGCAACACATCAACGGATTGCGCATATCGTAAGCTACCAGATAGGCCGTCCCTGCCAAATTAGCATTAGCGCCTGTTACCGTAAATTCTGTTGTTTGTCCGCATTCAGTACTGAAATACATAGACCCGTCGGACATCCACGCTGCGGTAAAAGGATCAGCATAATAATTTGCTTGAACCAACAGTCCTGTCACCGTAACCCCGCCAGGAACATTCACTTGTAGGCTATCCACATTGTATTGCGGCATAAAGCAAGAAGGCATATATCCTCCATTCCAAAGAGACGTTGGACCTGTCACCAACGGATCAATTTCCACAGGGTAAGTTCTTGAAGCATCTGTTAGCCATTGCTCTTCAATGTGAATCTTGACGTATATTTTATTGTTCTGAATTGCACTAAACGAATAACTCGCCAAATAGAATTCACTCTGAGCGTCAATACAAATGGCTCCTCCAAGTGTTGAAACAACTTCATTCTTCTCGTTCAGAATTTCCACACTTCCTTTCCAACGATTGTTTATCCATTTTCCTTTTTCTGTATTGAAATTCAACTTGGAACCATTCGGAACAATCAATTCCTCATTCACCACGTATTCGCCTTTTGGGCACACAGGAGAATTCTGAATGAAAAGAGAAGACTTCACAGCGTTGTTTCGAACATCTATTTTTTGAAGGAAACCTTCCGTGCGGTATTCCAAAACGCCATCTTTTCCAACTAAATTATCTAGGTTGAAATCCTGCTGAAACAAGCCCGGTCTGTAGGATACAGACTCCGTACTTTTGGAATTCAGTTCAATGAATCCTTCCTTTGAGATGACAATGGGAAGCTGCTGTTCATTGAATGAAATTGAATTTTCATTTCGCTGAAACGACCTTGTTATAGGCGTCCATTCTCCGTTTTTATTTTTGAAATGAATGGGGCTCAATGAATTTTGGGTAACAACTCTTCCGTCGGGAAATTTATATACAGCGGTTCTCTCTTTGCGCGAATGAAGATCTTCTTCTGCTAGAGATAAATCTAATTTTGAACCACTACCCAAGTTGGTATTTTGATAAAGGCTTTTCTGTGCCTCGATAGAAAGTGTCAAGCACAAAAAAAACAAGAAGATAATTTGCGACTTTTTCATAATTAGTAAAGGTTGAATAAAGATATTCAATTTTCACTAATCAATCGCCACTTATTTATTCGGAATGGGCTCGTCTAAGACATTCGCCCATCGGGCATTCGTTGAAAACATTAGTTGCTTTGCAACATTAGTTGCTTCGCAACATCAGTTGCCTCGCAAAATTACTCCTCCAAAAACTTCTTCTCGAATTTATTGTAAATGAAAAACATGACCAATCCGAAAACAACTGCGGCTATGATCAATACCGTATTCATTAATCCAGTTACCGAGAATGACAAGCGAATGAGAATCGTTGATATAATGAATCCCGAATTCCGAATGACTTTGTGGAACTCGTCTGTATGGAAAAACGAAAACAACAAAAGAAACACATCCACAATAATCAAGACCGTAAAGAACTGCTCAAAGAATACGTTGTTCAAGTTCTGAAAAGCAACATCAGCAGAAGTCGACGGAGATAATGTCCCCAACAACCAAGTAGAAAATGAGTAAATTGAAAGTGCTAATAGAATCGGCACAAGCGCTAAAGCCATAATTTTTTTCACCTTAATAAAGCGTGCGGTACCATCCTGATTATTCGCATCAGATACTTCTGTTATAATCCTACTCTGACTCTGCTTATAGAATAGATAAATAAGGAAAAACATAATCACTGATGCAAGAATATCATATGTGAATTGTAAATCATATTTCTCAGTGAACCAGTCGGGAGACAGGGAAAGCGCAGAGAGGTCTTTAAAAATTCTTCGAATGATAATCAGTGTTATAATCTCATACTGCTTGCCAATATAAGTTGTTATCGAACGAGGCAAATAATAGATCAATAAGTACACCTCGTAGACCAAGATAAACGAAAATGGCGTGTAGATAGCGGCTATCGGATTCTCAAAAAGAGACGTGCCACTGTCAATTTTTATCACACCTAAATCCACCAAAAAGATAAGTGATAGATGAATGAAGAAACTGGCTATAGCAATAATGAGAATGATTTGCTCACTCTTTTTTCTTGTTTCGTTCGAGAGAAACGTTTGATAAAGAGACCGGGACATGTTATTCATAATTAGCTTAAAACAAGACTTGTAGCACAATGTTCAAATGTTGGAAAACCTTCGGTTTTATTCCTACTACGTAATGGGAAAATCGAAGATTTTATTCCTACTTCGTAATGGGAAATCCTTCGGATTTATTCCTACTGTGTAATTGGAACTGCGTTGTTAAACCCTCGCAACGAAGTTGCCCTCGTTTCAAAGAAACCCTTGCAAAGCCATTTGCCCTCGTCCGTTGGACCCTCTTAACGTTTTTCGCAACTTTCACAAGACTCTTTCTTTTTAAAAAACAAACGCCTGACTATATAAATCGAAGCAACAATCAGAAGAGCTATTGTAAGCGCTAGTTGCATTAGCTGAATAAATTGAAGGTGAGAAGAGCTAACGTGTAGGCCATGAATCCCATGTAGCCCATTTGAATGAGCGGCCATTTCCACGATTTGGTTTCGCGTTTTACCGCGGCGAAGGTGGCCATGCACTGCATTGCGAAAACGTAGAAGACCATGAGAGACAGTCCGGATGCCATTGAATACGCTGGTTTCCCGGTTTGAAGATTAATGTCATCGCGCATGCGAGTGAGCAACGATTCGTCTTCTTCGAAGTTTTCTCCAGCGCTGTATAAGGTTGCCATGGTGCCCACGAAGACTTCGCGAGCAGCGAACGAAGTAAGCAACGAAACGGTCATCTTCCAGTCGTATCCCAACGGAGCGAAGACGGGTGAAATGGTTTTTCCAGCTTGACCCAAATACGATTCTTCAATTTGTGATTTTCCCTGAGCGGTTTGCTCTTCATTCAATTTTGGAAATGCCGCGAAGGCCCATAATACGATTGAAATTGCTAAAATAATTTTACCCGCATCGAAGACAAAAGCTTGAACTTTTTCCTTCAGGTGAAGAAGAATGTTCTTCCATCTTGGCCAACGATATTCGGGCATTTCCAACAACAAGAAACTTTTTTCGGTGGAACGAATGAACTTGTTCATGACCATGGCCACCAGCAAAGCGCCTATCACTCCTAACGCATACAGCGCGAACAGGACAGTGCCCTGCACACCAATGAATCCATATACATACGTGTTCGGAATGACCAAATAGATCAGCAACACGAAAACGGGAATGCGCGCCGAGCAGCTGATGAGCGGAGAAACCAAAATGGTAATGAGTCGTTCTTTCGGATTACCAATTACACGCGTTGAAAG
>Ga0114971_10002332_pt1 | contig 13055 bp, 11 predicted proteins | sample M_140625_MF_Meta_FD_87320 | JGI IMG/M metagenome (GOLD analysis project Ga0114971, IMG submission 87320) | Freshwater microbial communities from Lake Montjoie, Canada to study carbon cycling - M_140625_MF_MetaG | ecosystem: Environmental > Aquatic > Freshwater > Lake | place: Lake Montjoie... | reverse complement strand
CGGAGAACGCATGCGAGCCAGAGCGGGCGGCGCAAGCTTGCTTGCAGCCGAACGCGATTGGTGAGAACGCAGGCGAGAACGCGTGCGAGCCACAAGTTCGACGGGCGCACTCGGTGCGCGCCGGAGAACGCGGGCGAGCCAGAGCGGGCGGCGCAAGCTTGCTTGCAGCCGAACGCGATTGGCGAGAACGCAGGCGAGAACGCAAGCGAGAACGCAGGCGAGAACGCAGGCGAGAACGCAGGATTTGATGACTCAGCGCGCAGCGCTGAGGCACCATAGCGCGCGCGGGCGAGCCTAAGCGGACGAGCCACGAGTTCGACGGGCGCACTCGGTGCGCACGGGAGAACGAGTGGTGAGAACGCAGGCGAGAACGCAGCACGTCGGCGAAGCCGACGTGAGTAGACCGACCCCGTAGCGCGGAATCGGAAGGCGCTCGGGCCTTCCGATTCGAAGCGAGGAGTCGGGCTAGCGGGATTTGAACCCACGACCTTTTGACCCCCAGTCAAACGCTCTAGCCAAGCTGAGCTATAGCCCGTTGAATCAAAGGATTCACTACATCTGTCGTGCGCGGCGAACACAATTCGCTCGACGCGCACGACACACGAATCACCTGAACGGACAGGGGGAGATTCGAACTCCCGATACGGTTGCCCGTATACAGCATTTCCAATGCTGCTCCTTCAACCGCTCGGACACCTGTCCAGGGGCGACTAGTCTAGCGTGATGAGCATTCCCGACAACACCGAGCCAATTCTCGAGGGCATTCTCCTCATCGACAAGCCAGAAGGTCCCACAAGCATGCGAGCGGTCGAGCGCGTTCGTCGTGCGGCTGGCGGAGTTCGTTGTGGTCACGCTGGAACGCTCGATCCACTGGCAACAGGCCTACTTGTCATCGCTTTAGGCCGTTTCACCCGCACGCTCGCAGAACTGATGGGCGGCGATAAAAAATACGAGACGGTAATCGACCTCTCCGCTTTCACGGCAACCGACGATCGCGAAGGTGCGATGATCAACGTTCCAGTCGATCGTCCTCCAACTGAATCCGAAATTCAAAACGCGCTGATCGCCTTCCGCGGTTCCATCATGCAAACTCCCCCCGCATTCAGCGCAGTCAAAATTGCAGGGCGACGCTCATATGACATTGCTCGTCGTGCGATGAAACAATCATCTGCAACATCCACATCCGATGGTGCATCCGAATTACCATCCGAATCACCACCTGAATCCCCTGCTGGTCCCGTCTCACGTCCCGCTCAAGTACACGCACTTGAGCTGCGAGATTTTGCGTGGCCACTCGTCACGCTCGACATTCACTGTGCAAAAGGTTTTTATGTTCGCAGTCTCGCTCGCGACCTTGGTCGAGCGCTCAGCACTGGTGGACATTGCCTTTCGATTCGGCGCACTTGGAGCGCTCCGTTTTCAATCGACAATGCGATTCCGCTCGATTCACTCCCCAATCGTTTGGGATTGAGTGACCTCACTCGCGTTCCTTGATTTCTTTGCAAGCGCTTCTCGCCGACGATCTTCTTGGCGCGAGTGCAACAACAAGAGAGCCATCCCCATCAAGAGCAACATATCTGCCACATTAAAAACCCACGGGAATATTTCTGCGCTTCCACCTGGCCAGTGCAAGTTGAACGGCAGATTTCTGCGCGGAAACATATAAAGAAAATCGCGCACCGCACCGAAAGTCATGCGGTCATACAGATTGCCAATCCCTCCCGCAAGAATCAATCCAATTGCGATGTGAGCCCACGTTGCTCTCGCGCGAGTCCACCAGCCGAAAATAAAAACTCCCGCTGCAACTGCGATCAAAGTGAAAGCAATAAATACGCCACGCGCATTCTGCCCAATACCAAAGACTGCACCATGATTGATGACAAGATGAAAATCCAACAAGTCCGGCGATATCGCACGCACTCCGTTATGCCATGGAATTCGATACGAAGGATCAGAGACGGCTTCGCGCGGTTCGAGCACCACGGGAAATTCAGCAACTGAAGCAAATGCCTCTGACTTTGTCCAGAGATCAACGCCGAGTGAGACGACCAATACCAACAAAAGCGTGGTCCACGCTTTCGTCGATCGCCATGCTGGAACTGAAGCGAGATCAGAAGCGAGACCTTCTCGATTCACACGCGACCCCGAGATCGTTCAGCAATGCGTTCAGACTCGACCGTGTACTTCGCCCAAGGCTTCGCATCTAAGCGACCCTTTGGAATTGCTTGTCCACTCATCATGCATAATCCAAAAGTGCGATCCTTGATTCGCCCGAGCGCATCATCGACCTCGTGGACGGAGTTGCGATCCAATTGTGCAAATTCCAAGGCAAAATCCTGTTCAAATGTATCGGTTCCGATGTCGGCCATATGCAAAGGCATCGTCGAAAGATTTCCATCGTTGCTCTTGAGTGCTTCCTTCTCAGTCAATTCGACTCGACCAACCAATTCCATTCGCACCTTCAGCAACATTGCGTGATATCGCTCGAGATCTCGATCAGACAATTTCGTCCGTCCCAATTTCAAGACACTCTTTGCAGCTTCTGCCTCAGCAGCAGCAGCTTTCGCCGCCTTTGCAACACCCTTCTTCTTTGGAACCTTAATGCCTTTCATAGAAATGACGCGCACGCGTCGACCATTGATGACCACGAATCCCGTCGGGGTCTTCTGCGCCGAAGCAACTTCCGCTGCAGCGGCACCAACAGAGATCGCGTTTGCGAAATCGATTTTCTTCTTTGGCTCCTTCGAACGATCATTCGGTCGAGCAGGCTTCGCCTTCATTCTTGGCTTTGCGATGACTGGAGGTGGCGCACCCTTCGAACGCTTTGGTGGCGGCGGCGGTTCTCCGACGATGCTCTTGGGCATCACATACACCAACTTGGGCGGCGGCAACTTCGTCAACTGAGGAGCAGTTGGCGGCGGTTGTTTCTTGCCAACAACAATTGGCATTGGCTTTACGACTGCCTTCGCATTTGCCTTCGCATTTGCCTTGGGACTCGACTTCGGATCAGATTTTTTGGAAGCGCCCTTCTTTGGGTCAATTTTCTTTTTCTGTTTTTTCTCGTCCGAAGAAGATTTCTTTTTTGAGGGCATAAAGTTTCCTTCAGTAATGGTCTTAAAATAAATTCTGCGAAATATCTGAATCTCCGCTCCCCATCGATTTCAACTTGAACAAACCTGGGGTTCAACTTGAACAAACATAGGGCGGAAACGGCGTATTTTACCGTTTTTTCTGCAAAAGTCAATACCTCGATCTACCGAGGCCCGCTCCAGTCCACTTGCGACCCAATTTACGTCTTCGAGCTTGCCGAACCAATCCTGCGGAATTTCTCGTAACGCCGACGCACAAGCGTTTCGCTATCAAGACGCGTCAATTCGCCTATCTGCTCAATGATCCATGCCTGAACCGACGCAGCTGTCGCCTTGGGATTTCGGTGCGCACCGCCGACAGGCTCGCGAATGACATGATCAATCAGTCCATTTGCAAGATTCTCTTTGGCCGTCAACGCCAACGCCTTTGCTGCAAGCGGATTTGTGCGTTCGTTCGCTTCTTTCCACAAAATCGCAGCGCATCCTTCGGGAGAAATCACTGAATACCAAGCATTTTCCAGCATCGCGACTCTATCTGCTATGGCGATACCCAGCGCACCGCCTGATCCGCCTTCGCCGATCACAACTGTCACCACGGGAGTACGAAGTCTGCTCATTTCCCGCAAATTGACGGCAATTGCTTCGGCCTGTCCCCGCTGCTCGCTGTCAATTCCTGGATATGCGCCGGGCGTGTCAACCAATGTCACGATTGGTAATTTGAATTTTTCGGCAAGTTTCATCTTCAAAAGCGCCTTGCGATAACCCTCAGGATTCGCACATCCAAAGCGGCAGGCGATTCGCTCTGGCGTCGTCCGCCCTTTCTGATGACCAACTAAAAGCACTTTCCACGGACCAATTCTCGTGAAGCCAGCAACAATCGCAGGATCATCTGCAAATCGACGATCGCCGTGCAATTGGCAGAAATCGCGACACATCAAATCGACATAATCCAAGGTCTGCGGACGCGCTGGATGACGAGCGACTCGAACTGTCTGCCACGCAGAAAGATCTGAATAAGTCTTCGTCAGGATTGTTTCGCGAGTCGCATAGAGCGTTGCCAACTCGTCGGAGACGCCTTCGCCTTCACCTCGTGCCTCGAGGGCGGCAATCTGCCGCTCTATCTCAACGATCGGTTGTTCGAAATCGAGCGTGGCGACCGCTCCTGAATTGCTCTTAGACATAATGCGAATCTTACCAATCGTGCTATTGTTTCAATATGTCCGACTCTCTCGCTGTTGTTGGCTTTGGCAGTATGGGCTCTGCACTTGTTGCAGGGGCTCTTCGGTCGAATCTTTTTTCGCCCACTTCTATTCTTGTTCTTGATCCAGATCCATTGGCTCGAAAGCGCGCTGGAGCTCTGGGATGTATGGCTTCGGACGATCCATCAATCATTTCGGACGCATCGATGATCGCGTTCGCCGTCAAACCTCAATCATTTCCTGAACTCGCATTAAAAATCGGCGCCCTCCAACCGAGAACATTGGTGATTTCAGTCATGGCAGGAGTTTCAATCGCTCGTCTTCAAGAAGCATTCTGTGATGATCTGTCCTGCGTCCGCTGCATGCCCAATGTTGCGGCGCAAATTGGTTTGGCAGTGACCACATATGCATGCTCCCCTCAATGCTCTGATGGCGACCGCGATCTTGTGCTTCGATTGCTTGGCTCGATGGGAACGACCGTTGAAATTCAAGAAAATTTGTTTGATGCCGCAACAGCGACGAGCGGATCAGGCCCCGCATATCTTTTTATGCTCGCTGAATCAATGGTTGAAAGCGCGATACGACTTGGTTTCGATCGCCCCACTGCTGATCGACTTGTTCGACAAGCATTACTCGGTGCTGCAACGCTTCTTGCTCGCGGTGAGAGAACACCATCCGAATTGCGTGGGATGGTGACAAGCCAAGGTGGAACGACAAGCGCAGCATTGGCGATCTTCGAAGCCCATGGATTTCACTCGATGGTGCATGATGCACTCCACGCTGCTCGTGATCGCGGACGAGATCTATCGGCTACCGCCGCCAAACAAGTCGCGCAAACTTCTGGCTCGATTCAGAGCAAGTGAGCGAATTGCAATCCATGGCTTCTGCCCCGAACGCAATCAACAACTCTGCCAACGATTTGGGCAATGATTTGGCAATCGACTTGACCGATGTCCACAAGACATATGGAAGAAAAATCCGCGCGCTACAAGGCGTGACACTTCAAGTTCGCGCAGGAGAAATCTTCGGACTTCTTGGTCCAAACGGCGCTGGGAAAAGCACGCTCGTCAAGATCATGATGACCATTGTGCGCCCCGACACAGCAAAGGGAACTGTCTTGAATCGTGGAGTCGGAGATCCTGTCGCACTGGCAAAAATTGGATATCTACCAGAACACCATCGTTTCCCGACGTATCTGACTGGACGACAAGTTGTGGAATTTAGCGGTGCAATGTCAAAGGTTGACCGACCGACGCGAAAGAAACGCGCAAGCGAATTGCTTGATCGTGTTGGAATGGGCGATTGGAAAGATCGACCGCTCAGTTCGTACTCCAAGGGAATGCGACAACGCGTTGGACTGGCTGCCGCGCTTGTGAATGATCCACAACTCGTCGTGCTCGACGAACCAACCGATGGTGTCGACCCAGTTGGTCGCCGAGAAATTCGCGACTTGCTGATCGGAATTCGCGACGAAGGTCGCACAGTGCTTTTGAATTCTCATCTGCTGTCTGAGATTGAAAATGTGTGCAGTCGCGTTGCGATTCTGGTGCAAGGACGCTTGGTGGCTCAGGGGACAATCGACGAACTCACTTCATCAAGTCGGCGATACGAAATCGTCGTCGAAGGTTCTGCACCAACATGGTGCGCAGAATCTGCGAGTGTCCGCAAGATCCCCGCAGGACAGATGCTTTCTGCTGGAATTCAAGGCGAATCGTGCAGACTTGTCTTCCTCGGGCTCGATGCACTTGGCGCGCAGCCAATCTTGGATCGACTTCGCTCCGAACAACGCACCGTGATTGCAGCACAAACCGTTCGCGAATCGCTCGAGGATTTATTTATGCGTGCAGTGACCGACCCAACAACGGGCTTGATCTATCGACCCGGAGCTGCGACATGATGCAGACCGTTGCAATTTTCGTTGGGGCATATCGCGAATTGAGCGCTCGAAAAATATTCTGGCTTGCTCTTGCAATCAGTTTGCTCGTCGTCGGCCTCTTCGCATGCCTAGGCATCAACGAAACTGGAATCAGTTTTCTCGGCTGGACATTCGAGAGCCCAATGTTCAGTACGAATACAACTTCGCCTGAAACTTTTGATAAATTACTTTTCGTCAATCTCGGCGTCGATTGGTGGCTTGGCGTTCTTTCAACGCTGTTGGCATTGGTGACAACCTGCGGGATCATCCCAGATCTCGTCGCACCAGGATCAATTGATCTACTGCTTGCAAAGCCAATCACTCGCACGCGACTCTTTCTGACGAAGTATTGCACGGGACTGCTCTTCGCAGCACTGCAAGTTTTCGTTTTTTCGACAGCAAGTTTTTTCGTCATCGGCCTGCGAGGTGGCGCGTGGGAATGGGCGCTCTTCGCCGCAGTTCCTATTGTGACTTTCTTTTATAGCCTTCTTTTCAGCATGTGCGCATTCATTGGCGTCTTGACTCGATCGTCAGTTGCATCGCTGATCTTGACACTGCTTGCATGGACGATCATTTTCACGATCAACATTTCAGAATCCATTGTCAACAGCGGTCGCATTGCAAATCAAATGGAAGCGACAAAGATCGAATCCGAATTGGCGAACACCGATGATCCCGTCGATGAAGACAAGCTTGAAGAACTCACAGGTGACTTAGAGAAGACACTTGCAAATCGTCCAACTTGGGATCGAGCTCATTTCTGGTTCTTCGGCGTCAAGACATTCTTGCCAAAGACCACCGATACATTGAAACTTCTTGATCGATGGCTGCTCGACGGTGCATCCATGCCAAGTCGAAATGAAGAATCCGAGCGTGGACCTCAACAGGCATTTGGCCCAAAGCGTGTGAAGCGTGGAGAATTCCAACGCGCAGTGAAAGCAGACGAACAATCCCACTCAATTTGGTGGGTCTTAGGAACAAGTCTCGTCTTCGAAGGAATCGTTCTCGGCCTTGCAACCGTGATCTTTGTCCGCCGCGACTATTAACCTGTTTTCCCGAGAGGCGGTGCCTTGGCCTTCTTCGCTGGAAGCGGATACTGCGAAACATATTCAGGCTTCAAGAAGAAATAATAAAGCGTGCCTTCGCAGTATTGACCGCCAGCGAGAATTTCCGCGGATGGACCAATTCCCATAAAGATGTCTGCGCGACCTGGCGCGCGAATCGCTCCGCCAGTGTCTTGATCGAGCATGAAACGTTGGAATGTTTGCTTTGATCCGCCGTATGTACTTGCTTGCGTGTCGACAAACATCAAACCACCCGGCGGATAGACGCTCTTATCTGTGGCGACAGTCACCTTGTCAGTGACCTTCACTCCAAGACTGCCGGCAGGCCATGTTTTCCCGTCATAATTCTGAAAAAACACAAACCGATTGTTCAGGTCGATCATCTTTTCGACTGTTGCTGGATCTTTTTCATAGAGCTTACGAATCGCAGTCAGGTTCAATTGATTCGCAGGAATCATTCCCTCCTTCACGAGACTTGCACCAAGCCCAACATATTCACCATCCGTTGCTCCGGCGTATCCGATGAACATGACTTTCCCGCCTGGCAATAAAAGTTTCGCGCTTCCATTGATCTGCACGATGTACGCATCGAGTGCAGTCGGAAACCATGCAAGTTCTAATCCTTTCAGCATTCCACTGGAATTGATTTCTGCGCGACTTGGCCATGGAACGACTTCGCTCTCTGAAACGCGTCGACCAATTGCTTTGCCAGTGACTGGATCAGTTTCAAGATCCTTGGGTCGTTTATAAACTGGAAATTCAAATCCAGGAACCTTTGTGAAACTCGCCTTGAATTCTGGTGAAAAATATCCAGTAAAGAGCACGCCGCCTTTTCCATTCCAACCTTTGGTCTGCCAACAATCAAACATTTGTTTGAATGCACTGGCGAATGCCGCTTGATCTGCGTTGTCGTTAAGAATCTGACGAAAGGCAATGATGCTCGACGATGCTTGATCCCAAGTGCAAACATCTGGAAACGGAAACATCTGCGGGAAGCGAGAACGACTTGATGGACTTTCGTACCAAGTCTGATCTTGCGCCAGCGCTTCTTGCAAATATGCGTCGCGTGATTTCCACGCGCCAGTCAAATCTGGCCACGCTTCGCCTGGTCCCAGTTTTCGCAGCGCACACTCACCAGGTGCGAGCTGATGAGCAAAGTCTGCTGTTGGTGTCGGTTCGGGCGGTGTCTCGCAGCCTTGGAAGGCGAAATTGGCGAGGGCGAGAATAGAAATGCCGATAATGTGTTTGCATCCTTGCATATTTTAAGGATACCAAATCTCAAGCGATTTCAGTAATTGAATCGAACCAATGTGTATGCTTTCAGTTGAAATAATCTTTGGAGCCAAATCTATGACACTACTTCACACCGACATTCTCGCGCTGACACTTGCTTGGGGCTTTTCTGGAATGGAACTTGGCGTCCTGCTTGTCCTGGGACTTCTCATTTTCGGGCGACGATTGCCAGAACTTGGTCGCTCAGTTGGCAAGACAATCGTTGAGTTCAAGAAGGGACTTGCTGGAATCGAGTCCGATGTGAATAGTTCTTCAAACACACCTGCGCCTGGGAACTCGTCGAATTCGAATGGCAATGCAGCGCTTCCCTCCAATCCGCAGTCGAATGCTGGCAACACGCAGTCCCAAGACGGATCGAATCCATACTCTCAAAGTCAAACACGGCCGCCACAGGTTTGAGTTGTTGGCTTGAGTTGTTGGCTTAAGTTTTTGGGTGAGGGCATGTGAGTGCAGGCTTGGCCAGTTTGGGTCATACCCTGAACACAGACGAGAATTCTCCCCGAAATTCTCCCCCAAAATTCTCCAAAGAAAAATAGGCTCTTTTTTTAAGTCCTCATTGGCGGACTCATATTGTGCATCCCGTGCAGATGAAGCAGGCGGTGTCGCCTGTCATTTGCACGAAAAACCACAAGGAAAAGGAGGCTTCTATGAATCGCAGTGAAAATCGAAATGCTTTTGGTCTTCAGGCTTCTGGTCTTCATGCTTCTGATCTTCAAGTTGCTGGCATGCACGCTTGGCGTCATGCAGCGCTCGCCGTCGCGGCGTCATGCGTCATACTTCAATCCGTCAGCGCATCGCCCCGATTGACCGATCATCCGCCCGAAGGCCCACCGCCCTGCCCAAACATTGAGCAACTCTGTGGCGATCCGGATGAAAAACCAGAAGATCCCATTCAGCAAGTTTGTCAATGTGGCCCAGGCGAATGGGTACGAGTGATTCGAACTCCACTTATGAGTCCACCTGCTCCGATGGAGGGTGTTTGGACAGGATCCGAAAATTTCGTTGGGTGGCGTACCAGTTATCGCATTGGTGCCTCAGAATCTTCGGCAACTTCTTGTATTTCAATTTCTGGTTCCAGTTCTTTCTGGCATGCCGGAAGCCGAACTGGAACAAGACTTGCACAATTCATAGGCGGTTGGAGGGAAACTTGGCGCGGGACATTTCCAGCCTGCACACGTTCCGTTCTGCTTTCTGCAGTTGGAAGTGGCGGTCTTGGAATCAGTGACAGTTGTGCAGCAAGATTGGGATGCAGTGCATCTTCAACTGCCACGGCAGCTGGAGTGGCGATGAGCCGTGGGAAAGCCTATGCATCACTTTCAGACCTGGAAATCCGCGGAACGGTCACATATGACGATGTGGCTCATCTCTCGAAGATCGACGGCAACTTCGGCGCCGATGTTGCACTTGCACGTTCACATGTCAGTGGCTCGATCTCTTCCCAATCAAGTTGGACGGTGAACGGTCAAGGGTCAGCAACTGGAGCGCTGACTTTCGTAGTCCTGCCAGATCGAACTTACTGCGCTCTGACAAATCTGCCAATCGCAGCGAATTGGGCGGGAACTGTAGTCACTACGACCGCCGTTACAGTCGATGAAAATGGATCGGCGTCAGGCTCGGCAGAGGCAGCTCTCACGCTGTTGATCAATTGAACGAGATACAACTTTTCCAGCAACTCGGGATTTATGCCGCGTGCGTCGCCTGTGTGGGGCAGGCGGCGTCGGGGCTCGCGTTGGAGCGAGTGGCTTCGACCCAAGTGGTTTCGGGAGAGGGAGTGCCGACAGATGCGCGCACTCCCCTCCACGGAGCATTCAAAGATGTCATAAAAAATATGCAAGCAAACTTCGCGCAAGAGGATCATGCAATGTTGGTTGGGCGCAAACTTTCTGTCGATTGGTCTCTTGCTCCAGCGCTGCTCATCAACGACATCATGCGAGGCGAGCCACCATCGCATTGGATGGCACTTCTCGATGATGCCTATGGGCGATCAACTGAATTGACACTCGACGCGGAGAACATTCCGCGGAAAATCCTTGATGGGTGCGCTCTGATTCAGCGTCAGAACAAGTCAATTCGATTTTCGTATCTCGCGCAAAGGTTCTTCGCTGCGGGATCTGAAGTCCCCCCTGCGATTGAATGGCAATGTGATGTTCGTCCATCAGAAACAAAAATGCTCACCGCGTGGTACGAACCAAATCTCGGGCAGCGCGGAGTGGATTTCCCAATGCCGCCCGACCGAACACTTCTCAGTTGGAACAATGAATTGATGCGCCTGCGCGTGATCCAAGAATCTGCTGACTGGTCAATGAAGTGGCCAGCGCAAGAGCCCATCTTCGACCATGTTGGAGATGCGTACGACTTGTTCGACACTCTGCGTGCATGGGATTGGGCTCGACGCGATGGGCCAACTATGCCAGACAATGCAACACTTCTTGCGGGAGCAACCGAGCGTTCGACCCCACGCATCATTCATTGGTCTAGCACGAATGACAGCGAGTGGATTCTCTCCATCACACTTCGCCCATGCGCTGCGATTCGGCGCGCTGGATTCATAGTGAAAGCGGATGGAGTCGATGGGAAAACTTTACCGATTGGGCGTCCAGTGGTCATCGTGCCAATCGTCGCCGCCGACACAGTCGTGACGATCTCTTTCGAAGCGTCTCAAGAAGAACGATTGGGAATTCCAAGTGGAACTTTTCTTCCCAGAAAAATTGCGCTTGTCATCAACAAACAAGAAGTCGCAAACGCGTTGTTGCATTCGTTTGTCCAAGTCTCCGACGAAGTACCTTCAAACATTGATTCGCAATCCACACAGTCATTCTGGGTCGACGCAATCACGCGAATTCGTCAAGCACAAGGTTCATCTTCTTCAGCGACACTTTCCGCCAGCGAATTCGATGAGAACGATTTGGCAATTGAATCGACAACAGACTCCGGCAAATCGTTGCTTCGCGCTCGACTCGCTGCGAATGCTTGGACCTTTGCAATGCGCGCTGATATTGCAAATCTGATGTCGACAATCAATCGTGCGCAAGACCTTCGCAGAAAAGATGCGCTTGGAAATCATGATCTTCCTGCACTTGAAACCTTCGCAGAATCACTCACCTTAGGTCACGCGCCCGTTTCTGCAATAAACGCAATCCGAGTTCGCCACGCGCTTGCAGCGTCAGATTTGCCGAGCGACGCAGTCGTTCCCGCATGTTTGGCGGCGACTGGCACGGGTCGATTTTGGGCCGCTCTCGATATTGCCAACGCAGGACTTTCTCGCACGGTTGTCGGCTCAGTCGACGAAACGATTTGGAAATCTGCCTGCACACAACTCAAAGTGTGGTGCGCGGATCCACTTTCACACACGATCTTCGGCGCCGACACTGGAGTGCTCATGCTCTCGCAACAAATCGCATTTGAGCAAACACCATTATCTCCCGGCACCAACTTGGATGCTTCCACGCTCTCAGAACCTCTAATGAAAACAATTGATGGAAAATCCTCGGGAGCGGCATTTCACAAACTACAGAAAATTCTTGCGCCACTTACGCAAAGTGTTCCCAACGAACCTGCAGCGAATTATTCTTGACCGTCGATCAACTGCACATCCGGTCGAGCAATACGGAACTGCTTCGATCCCTCAGGCGTTGTTTGACTCGACCATACATAGAGTCGCCGAAGCGACTTGAGTTTCGTCAAAGATGCCAACCCTGCGTCTGTCAATTTCGTCGCAACAAAGTTGATCGATTCCAACTTCTGCATTCCCGCCAAGCGCTCCGCGACTTGATCGCCCGCTTGCGTGTGATCGATTCGAATAACCCGCAGAGATTGAAACTGCACGATGATTGAACCAACCAAATCTGAAATCGCGCTGTTGGCAAGATTCAGCACAACAAGAAAATCCGCAAATGAAACCAACTTCTCCACCTGCGCATCACCAATCGGCGGCGCAGCGAGACTGGCATTCGCTTCAAAATTTGAACTGCCTTGAGCAAGCGGTTGCACAGTCACTCCAAACTGCGCCATCACCGGAGTCTGCGCTTGAATGCGAGCCAATTCATCTGCAGTCAACGATCGCTCTGGCAACGACCAACGATTGTCAGAGACCGCGCCTGGCGAAATGCCGTTTCCTGCGGATGCACCTTGAACAATCCATTCGCGAATGAGCGCGATGTCTGCAGAAGAAACCCGATTGCCAGTCGGTGGCATCGCAGAGTCATCGCTCTCTGGCAATTCGATGTTCGTCACTAACAAACTCGCCGCGGGATCGCCGGGCTTCACCGCCCACTCGCCCTTTCGCTCAGTTGTCATCCATTTCCAATCATCAAGATGAACGCCGCCTTTGTGCTTTCCGTTGCCGTGACATTCATAACAATTCGCAGTCAAGATCGGCACGATTTGCATGGTGAAATCAACAGGCGACTTTCCTCCAGCGCTTAAAACTACTGGTGCTGGCGATACTGATGCGAGCACTGCTGTTTCCGAAACGGCAGTTGCTGAAACGGCAGCT
>Ga0114971_10002330_pt1 | contig 13057 bp, 7 predicted proteins | sample M_140625_MF_Meta_FD_87320 | JGI IMG/M metagenome (GOLD analysis project Ga0114971, IMG submission 87320) | Freshwater microbial communities from Lake Montjoie, Canada to study carbon cycling - M_140625_MF_MetaG | ecosystem: Environmental > Aquatic > Freshwater > Lake | place: Lake Montjoie... | reverse complement strand
TGCCGGCGCCGGCGACGGCGGTGGCGAACATCGTGCTGTGCGTCGCCAAGAAATACGCTTCGTACCCACCCTGTGAATGCCCCGTGTGTCCGACGCGCGCCGGATCCACCAACCCGCGTGCGATCACGGCCTTCACGGCGGCTTCCACCGAATACAGCACTGACACCCCCGGTTCACGCGGACGGAACACGATGTCCGGCATCAGGACGAAGTAGCCGTTTTGCGTGAAGACGTTGGCGTTGTAATAGTCGTTCTCTCGCGGCGCGATGTAGCGGTGCAGTCCCTGCGAGAGGAGCTCGTAGGTGTACACGATCATCGGGTACTTCTTTTTCGGATCGTAGTTCGCCGGGTAATACAGGATCGCTTGCAGCGGCTTGCCGATGGTGCTGGTGAAGTCCATCAACTCGGTTTTGCCCCACGCGTAGTCCTTCTGGAAGCTGTTCGTGGTCGCGATCGCCTGAGGATTTGCCAGATCGGGTCCAGCGGCATACAGCGCCGGCGAATCGGCGAAGCTCTGTCGAGTGAACGAGTACCGGTCGGCACTGTCGGCCTTGGCAAGTCCGCCGACGGACTGATCGGCGAGGAGCAACCGGTGCACCTCACCGGTAGGCATCAGGCGTGCGTAGCCGCTCTTCTTGCTCTTGGTGCCGTAGAGCGCGAGGTACACCGGCTTGGCGAGGTCCACCCCTCGCTCACCTGCGGCAGCGCCGAATCCACCACCACCACCACCACCGCCACCCACTCCTCCGCCCAAGCTCACGATGCGATGCTGCAGTTTCTCCGCCGCACCGTTTGTCAGTCGGACGCCCGCCGAGCCGTCGAGCGCGAGCGACCACACGTCGAAGGCACTGTTCACCAAGAGGCGGGTACCGTCCTTGGTCCAGCTGGGCTGGCCAATCGACGGCAAGACGTCTGTCGGATGGTCGTCTTCGCGATCGACGAAATCCACGGGCTGGCCTGCCGCCTTCGTGGCCGACTTTGCGGTGAGTTTCGCCGTGAGATTCGTGCGCGCTCCGTTGGCGACATTCACCACCCAATAATCGCGCCCGTCAAACCAGGCGAGGTGCGTGCCAGTGGGATTGCCGCCGAAATAGTGACGGACTTTTTCGAGGATCCGGGTTCGCGTTCCCGTGGTGAGGTCAATCGTCCACACATCCTCGTCGCGTCGGCCAAATTTCTGACCAAACGGATACGGCGTGCGGTCGATCTCCGTGGCCACGCGGTCACCCTCGAGGACGGTCGCCGTCTCTGCAGGATCGCTGCCGATGCGCACCACGGTGCCATCGCTCACGCGCCAGCTCGCGAGCGTCGTCGCCCGCAGGTCACGGGCTTCTGACGATCGCTGTTCTGGAATAACGTGCACGTCCTTGGTGTGCCAAATCTCCACGTCGGAGATCTTCTCGTCACTCTTCTTGGGCGCGTCGGCAATCACATCGCGCGCGCGGAGGCCGAGGTAGAGGGCGCTGCCGTCCTTGCTCCAGCTGGGTCGGCGAGCGTCCGCCACGCGAAGTCCGCGCGGAATCGCGCTCGCTCCAGCGTCGAGTGTACGGGGCGCTGTGGTGGGCGACGCGACGTTGCGCCACGCCAGCACGGCGTGCGCGGTGTCGGAGAACTCCTTCTCTACTTTGGTCCGTAGCACCGCCAAGTCCGTGGATTTCGGCCGCCAGGCGAGTCCGCGGTAGATCGATGTCGAGGATTCCAGCACGCGCACGGTGCTGTTGCTGCCGTCAAACAGCTGCACGGCGTTCCCGGTACCGCCATCGACCGTCATGGTGAAGGCGAGCAGCGCGCGTGCATCGGCCCAGGCTTGCTCCGCCACGCTCGAGAAGACGAGTCGCATGCCGGTCGCCAGTTCCTGCACGACGACATCCTGTACGCGTTTTCCCTCGGTGGCGTATCGGGTCATGGCAATGAAGCGCCCGTCGCCGCTGTAGGAAAACGAAGCGACGTCGCCGAGGGTGGTGGTGTCGCCGGTCGTGAGGTTGCGCACGAGGATTCCCGTGTGCACGGGCTTCTTGTCTTTCGTCAGGCGATCGCGCTCCTTTGGCGAAACGCCAACGAGATAGCTCACCCAGCGCGAATCCGGCGTGAATGACGGCGCCGATCCGTAGGGGACGACGATTGTCGTGTTGCGCATTCCACTGCGGACGCGAAGCTCATTCTCCTCATTCCCACGCGAGACCCCGACGGCGATCCACTGCCCGTCCGGTGACAGTCGCGCTGCGCCCAGCGACTCCCACTTGCCGAAGTCCTTGGGGGTGACGAGAGGCTTCTCGCCCGGCTTGAGCGGAGCCGCCGTTGCGGAGCCACCGCCGGTGCGGCGCAGTTCGATCTCCGAGACGATAAATCCGAAGCCGGCCCAGCCGCCACTCGCCACGGATCGTTCGAAATACTGCCGTGCGTGCACGGTGTCGCCCTTCACGAGATAGTAGTTCCCAATCCCGAAGCTCAGGGTGGCGACTTGCACGTCGGCGGTATCGGCAGCGGTGAAGACGCGTTCAGGGTCGACGAGTCCGCGGTACATGCGGAGTCGTGCCGCGTAGGCGTTGTCGATCTTCAGCGAATCGGGATGGCGGTCGAGCATGGCTTTCGCGTCGGCGTGCTTTCCCGCGCGCGAGAGCGACATCCAGAGCCAGTCGGTGGAGCCGGCCAGTTCGCCGGCGTCGGGCGCTTTCGGGAGCGCGTGGGTGAAGGCGTCGGCCGCACCGGCGAAGTCGCCTTGGGCGAAGCGGACAACTCCTAGGTGGTACCAGAGCCCGTAAATCGTGGTGTCGAGCGCAATGCCGCGTGTGAGATCCGTTTTCGCTTTGTCGAACTCGCGGACCGAGAGGTATCGATGCCCGCGCCAGCGGAGCAGCAACGCGTTGTTTGGCAGTGTAGCGAGCCCCTTGGTGAAGGTCTCGACCGCTTCGCGCATCTGCCGAACTCCGGCCTGCGCGGTGCCGAGCGCAACGATACGGTCGACGCTGCGAGGATCTGCCGCGAGTGCTTTGGCGGCAGCAACAACCGTACCGGCGGGGTCGGCGTACGAGCGATACTCGACGCCGGCGGGGGAGCGATACTGCGCGGTGATCTGCGGAGTGGTTGGCGGAGTGCTTTGCGCCACGAGCGCAGCAAGGGGTGCGACGAACGCGAGGGCGGCAATCAGCGCCGCGGAGCGATGACGGGACATGGCGGGAGCCGGAAAAGAGGAGTGGAACCCGCCTCTAAGCTACCGCTTCTCTGGCGGCTCCGCTTCTGGGTTCGTGCCGGTCGGTTGGGGTGAATCCACGCCCTTCGGTGCGTCCGTCACGTCGGTCTTTACCGCGTGCGTGAGCTTGACGCGGTTCTGGGCGATCTCCATTGCTGTGCGCAGTTGGGCCACATGTTCGCGAAGCGCACGGATTTTTGTCGTATCGCCCCCCCCGCGTCCAACCGCAAGAATCATCGAGGTGACGATGTCTGAGATCATGCCGAACTGTCCCTTCAGCAGCCCTTGCAGCGGCACCGCTAACCGTTTCACCTGCTGCGGCGCCATCGCAATGGGGCGCTGATTCTTGACGTCGTTCGCCATCCGCTCGACGAGCGCATGAATCCCTGCGAGCGCTATCAGGCCTTCTTCGAGGGTTTGCAGCTTCTGCGTGCCGGCCCCGTCGAGCTTCACCGCGGGCACCGCTATTTCCCCCCAATCATGGTGACCGGGTTCAGCGCACTGTCCAGCGCCTCGCGCGTCATCCATTGCTTTTCGAGCACGAGCTCGTAGACGCCTCGGCCGGTAGCCAGCGCCTCCTTGGCGATCTCGGTACACCGCTCGTAACCAATCACCGGCACGAGTGCGGTAACAATCCCGATACTCTGCTCGACAAAGTGTCGCATCCGGTCAGGATTCGCCGTGATGCCCTCGATGCATTTCTCGCGCAACACGACGCAGGCGTTCCGCATGGTCTTGATGCTGGACAGCAAGCGGTAGGCAATGACGGGTTCGAACACATTCAGCTGCAACTGCCCGGCCTCAGCGGCCATCGTGACCGTCATGTCGCCGCCAATCACATCGAAGCAGACCTGATTCACCACCTCGGGAATCACGGGGTTCACTTTCCCAGGCATGATGCTCGAGCCGGGTTGCATTGGCGGCAGGTTGATCTCCCCGAATCCCGTGCGTGGACCGCTGGAGAGCAGACGCAGGTCATTGCAGATCTTGCTCAACTTCACCGCACAGCGCTTCAACACGCCTGAGAGTTGCACAAAGGATCCCGTGTCCGATGTGGCCTCCACTAGATCTGGCGCCGTGATCAGCGTCAAGCCGGTGACTTCGGAGAGACGCTGGCGGACGAGTTCCGCGTAACCGTTCGGCGCGGTGATTCCAGTCCCGATAGCAGTTGCCCCCATGTTCATCTCGCGGATCAGCGCCTGCGCCTCCGAGAGCCGGTCGATGTCTTCCTGCATCGTGTGCGCGAACGCGGCGAACTCTTGGCCGAGCGTCATGGGGACCGCATCCTGCAACTGCGTGCGCCCCATCTTGAGGTATGGGGCGAACTCCTCGCCTTTCGCGAGGAAGGCGCCGACCAGATCGGCCATCGCCGCTTTCAGTCCGATGATCGCGTGGTGCATCGCGAGTTTGATTGACGTCGGGTACACGTCGTTCGTGCTCTGCGAGTGATTCACATGATTGTTGGGGTGCACGGTGTCGTACGACCCGCGCGGCAGTCCCAGGAGTTCGAGGGCGCGATTCGCAATCACCTCGTTGGCGTTCATGTTGGTGCTCGTGCCCGCGCCGCCCTGAATCATGTCGACGAGGAAGTGCTCGTGATGGCGCCCGTCGGCGATTTCGTGACACGCGCGAACAATCGCATCGCAGACCTCGGGGCTAATGAGCCCGAGCTCCGCGTTGGCGTTCGCTGCGGCTTCCTTCACCTGTGCGAGCGCCACGATCAACTCGGGGAACTCGCGGAGCGGGACTCCCGTGATCGGAAAGTTCTCGATTGCACGGAGTGTCAGCACGCCGTACAGCGCGGCGTCTGGGATTTCTCGTTCGCCGAGCAGGTCGTGTTCGAGGCGGCGGGCGCCGCCGCGGAAGCGCATGCCGCGGCCCCGACCGCTCAGCGTGGCGTCGACACTCTTCAGGCGTTCGGCAATCGCTTGCGCCGCCTTGGTGACGAGCGCTGCGTACAGGCTGGGTTGATCCCGAAGCACGGGAGCGAGCGTGGCCTTGGGAAAAAGGAGCATCGTTGTGGTCGTCACGGCGCGTGCGGACGTGCCATGCGTGCCGTCCTCGAGGAGGACCCCTTCGCCGATAATCTCGCCGGCGCCGAGGGACGCGAGCCGTTCATGGCCGACCCCGTGCTCGATCACCAGCGTCCCCGTCAGGATCACGCCGAAGAATCGCCGTTCGGAACCTTCCTCGAACAAGCGCTCGTCCGGCGCGAGGGTCCGGGCTTCGGCGAGTGTGCTGAGGTTCCGGAGTTCGGATTCGGGCAGGCCGTGAAAGAAGGCCACGTTGTGCAGCAGGTCGCGGTTGTGAGCGCTGGTCATAGAGGAAAAAGCTACCGCGCGTCTCACCGTGCGGGTAGCGAAAGGCCCCCCGGAGCGAGTAGCCTTCGGTATGCAGCTATGCGAGCCCCGCGCGTGACCGGAAGGCCGATCTCCGTCGCCCAGCGTATTTATCTCTCCGATGCGGCGTTGCAGGACTCCACGGTCGATGTATCGCGGATGGCGCTGGCACCGATTTTACGTCCCACGGCCCGCCTCTCGGTGTTGGATGTCACCGAGTTCTACGGTGATACGACGGGGGGTATTCGCACCTACCTGCGCCAGAAATCGGAGTACGTGGAGGCGCGCCCGCACCTGCGACAGGTGTTGGTGCTGCCGTCGCCGCGCGACCACATCGCGCAGAGTGACGGGGTCCGGAGTTACCGCCTCCAGGGCCCAAAGGTCCCGAAGCAGGCGCCCTACCGCTTTATGTTGGCCACGAGCAGCAACCGCCGGATCATGCTCCACGAGCGTCCCGATGTTGTAGAAGTTGGGAGCCCAGGGTTCGTGCCGTGGATCACGAAGCTCGCCACGCGCGGTCTGGATATTCCGCTGGTGGCCTTCTGGCACAGCAACTTCCCGCGCGTCCTCGCCCCCTTCCCGGACAGGGCGAACGCCTTCCGGCGGGCGCTCTGGGACCTGGGATGGCGGTATGCGCGGCAGATCGACAAGCAGGTGGCGATGTCGATCGTCTGCTCACGCTTCGTGGCCGACGACCTCCGCGCTGCCGGGATCGACCGCGTGGCGCACATCCCACTGGGTGTGGACCTCGCGCACTTTCATCCGGGGCGTCGCGTTCGTCGCGATGCGGTGCGGGCTCGGCTTGGACTGCCGACCGGCCCGGACAGCCCGGTCGCCGGCTTCATCGGCCGTTTCGCGCCGGAGAAAGAGATTGATCTCGCGATTCGCGCGTGGCCTGAGGTCTATCGGCGCACGGGTGCAGTGCTCGTGCTGATTGGTGCTGGTCCGATGCAGGAGAAGCTTGAAGCGCTGGCTGACGGTGCCGAATGGGTGCGGTTTCTCCCCTATCAGAGCGACCGCGAGGAGCTTGCCGATCTTTTTGCTGCGCTCGACCTGTTTGTGGCGCCGAGTTCGAACGAGACCTTTGGGCTAGCGCCACTTGAGGCGCAGGCGTCGGGGACCGCGGTGATTGCCGCGAACCGCGGGGGCATTGGTGAGCAGATCGAGGCCGGTGGGGCGGGGGGGATTTTCGAGGCCGGGAGCGTTGCCAGTTTCCAGGAGGTCGCCGTGCGCCTCTTACAGTCCGACTTGGCGGTTCTTGGCGGCAACGGGCGCGCGTACGCAGAAGCGGACCACTCGTGGGACACGGTGTTTGATCGCATTTTCACTGTGTACGAGCAGGTGAAGCGTGACCATCGGTAAGGGCTGAGGGCACTGTGACGATCGGGAATCAGCAGCTGCTCATCACGATTCATGATGTGACGCCCGCGCTTCAGGAGCGGGTGGAGCATTTGTGGCGTCTCTGTCGTGCCCGTGGGGTCGTGCCCGGTTTGCTCGTGGTTCCCGACTGGCACGGTGGCTCACCGATTGAGGGGGATCCCACGTTTGGGGCGTGGCTTCGCGCACGCGCTGGTGAGGGAGCGGAGATCTTTCTCCACGGCGAACGGCACGACGAGGTAGGGTCGCCTCGCACATGGCGCGATGAGCGCCGCGCGTTCGGCCGCACGAATAAGGAGGGGGAGTTTCTCACGCTGGATTTCGATGCGGCATTGGCGAAGATCACAAGGGGAATCGCGCGACTCCGGGCGATGGGGCTGGAGCCCATCGGGTTCGTGCCGCCAGCGTGGCTCGCCAAGACAGACACGCACGTCGCCTGCCGGAAGGCCGGGCTCGCAGTGAGCGAGGACGACGGCACCGTGTTCGTGCATCGGACCAACACCGCGCTCGCGTCACCTGTCGTGCGCTGGAGCGCGCGCGGTGCATTCCGCTCGTACGGATCGGTGGTGCAGGAGCGACTCCGGTGGCAGCTGCAGCGCAGCGCCCCAGTCATGCGACTGGCGCTTCATCCCGCAGACCTCGACCATCCGGCGGTAGAACGGAGTATCGATCGCGCATTGGGGGACTGGCTCGGGGTTCGCGTGCAGACGTTCTACGGCGATTTATAGTCCCTGAGGGATCCCGTGTTGGGCTCCTCACCTGTCCGGGCCGCTGATTACTCGCTACAATAGCGGAGTACCCACACCCGCCCCGGAGCTCAGCCGTGCCCAACTCCCGCCGCGAATTCCTCGAGAAATCGGCTGCTCTGGCCGCCCTTGGCTTCCTCCCCCGCGAGATTAGCGCCACTGAGTGGCTCGACGAGCGCGAGCGCGCACGACGCGCGGTTCCGACGTCGAACTTTCGCGCCCGCCCGGTGATCGTTGGCTCGGCCAACGGATTCCACACGGATCGTCCGGCTGGCGTGAAGATCGCCTACGACAAGATCATGGCGGGGGGCGATCCGCTCGACGCCGTGATTGCCGGAGTGAATACCCAGGAACTTGACCCCACGGATCAATCCGTTGGACTTGGCGGGTTGCCCAACGAGGAAGGGGTGGTACAGCTCGACTCCAGCTGCATGCACGGCCCCACTAAGCGCGCCGGTTCGGTGGCAGGGCTCGAGGGGATTGCGACGCCGAGTCTCGTGGCGAAAGCGGTGATGGATTACACCGATCACCTGATGCTCGTTGGGGCCGATGCCAAGCGCTTCGCCCTCGCGATGGGGTTTAAGGAGCAGGAGCTGCTGACGGAGAAGTCCAAGCAGGATTGGTTGCGCTGGAAGGCGAGCAAGCCGACGGGCGGGTGGACCAACGCGGACAAGCGCGCCGCGTGGCTCAAGTGGAACGCCGATCGCGGGAACCTCAAGAGCCAGCCTGAGCAGGGCGGCTTTGACGAGAACGCCGAGGTGAACTGGACGCACGGCACGATCAACATGGACGCCGTGACGGCGAGCGGTGATATCGCCAGCGTCACGACCACGAGCGGGATGGCGTGGAAGATTCCCGGTCGCATCGGCGACTCGCCGATCATTGGGGCCGGGCAGTATTGCGATAACACCGTTGGCGCGGCCGGAAGCACCGGACGCGGCGAGAGCAACATCATGGTGTGCGGCGCGTTCTTAGCGGTGGAGTTCATGCGGCAGGGAAAGACGCCCGAAGAGGCGCTGATGCTCGTGATGAAGCGCGTGATCGCCATGAGCGAGAAGCGTCTGCTTGACGACAACGGGCGCCCGTACTTCGATCTCGATTTCTATGCGGTGACCAAGGACGGTCGTGTGGCCGGTGCCTGTGCGTACGAGGGGAGTTCGTTCGCGACGTGCGACGAAAAGGGGCCGCGGCTAATTAAGTCGGCGTACCTCTTCAAGGCGTCCGAGCGCCCCAAGCCGCGGAGCTGACATGAGCCATAGCGAGCACGAATTCGAGGAGCTCAAGCGCCGCGTCTTCACAGCGGGGCTGGCGCTGGTGTCCGTGTTCGCGGTCGCGGTGGTGGGCTACCGGATTATCGGTGGCGACCAGCACGGATGGCTCGACGCGCTATACATGTCGGTCATCATGCTCACGACCACCGGGTTGAAGGAGGTCGTGCCCACCGATTCAGTTGGCGCCCAGTTTTTCACGATGGCGATTTTGCTCTTTGGGGCGACCGCCGCGGTATACACGCTCTCGATGATCACAGCCTTCATCGTCGAGGGCAACTTGACCCAGGGATTCCGGAGACGTCGCATGCAGAAACGGATCGATGCCATGACGGGGCACTTTATCGTGTGCGGCGCCGGACAGACCGGCACCAGTGTGCTTCGTGAACTTGTACGAACACAACGCGAGTGTGTGACGATCGAGCAGCACCACGCGAACATCGTCTCACTCGAGACGGAGTTGCCCGACGTTCCGGCGCTCCACGGCGACTGCTCGGACGACGACACGTTGATTCGCGCCGGCATCCAGCGTGCCGCGGGACTCGTGGTGTGCACCGATGACGACAAAAATGCGCTGGTCACCACGGTGCTCGCACGACAGCTGAATCCGAACATCCGCGTGATTGCCCGCGTCTCCACCGACAAAGCCTCGGCGCGATTGAAGCAGGCGGGAGCCGATGGCGTGGTGTCGCCCGCGCAGATTGGCGGCATGCGCCTCGTGAGTGAACTGATCCGTCCGACGGTCGTGACGTTCCTCGACACGATGCTGCGCGACACGAACCGGAACTTGCGCATCGAAGAGGTCCCGGTGAGCGACGGAAGCGCCCTCGCGGACCAGCCCATTGCCGCGCTGCACCTCCACGACGCGGGCGCGAGCATGCTCCTGCTGGCGATGCGGACGGCCACCGGCGAGTATCTCTTCAATCCCGCCGATAACACTATAGTTCGTGCGGGGTGTCAGCTGATCCTGATGGGCGACCCCGCTGGAGTCGCCACGCTCAGGGAGAAGGCGACTCCGGCTTCGTGACCACCACGCGGCGCGGCGAACGATCCATCTGATCAAGCCAGCGCAGCGAGACGCGAATCAGCGAATCAAGGCGCACACCGGTGATCGTCGTCGGCAACGTGATTGCCGTGGACCGCTCCACGAACCCACTGGTCGCGCTCAGGTCGCGCAGCGTCATCGTCCAGAGCACGCTGTCGCCTGGAGCCACCGTCGGCCGCACTGACACGATCATGTCCGCGTTGAGCGACTCCGCGACGCTCCACGGATTGCGCGTTTTTGCCAACACGGTTTTCGTAGAGTCGGCGGCAATCACCCCAAAGCGACCGCGGGCGTTGGTCAGCGCTCTGCGCATACGGTTCATGATGACCCCGCCGGAATCGGCGAGCGCGGGGCTCCGCGGATCAGGCGCAGGATCCGCCACCACGACACGGCGCGCTGGACCCATAGCTGCCGCTCGTGCCGCCCACTGAGCGCCCGTTACCTGCTGCATGGCGAGCACCGACCGATCGGTGAAGGCGGTCGCCATCGCGGCGCGCGCGGCGGAATCGCCCGCCGTGCTCCCCCCGCGCCCAGCTCCACCGTTGCGGCTCCGCGAATCCTGACGGTCAATACCACCTCGCGTCCCACGGGTGTTCGCGCGCAGTGAGTCGAGCACGGCCTTTTGAATCTCCGCGCGCAGCGAGTCGGCGAGCCTGGCCATGACCTTCGCGTCCGGAATCGCGCGTGCCTGTGGGGTCATCATTGCCGATGCGCGCTCTGAAAATTTCGCTTCGATCGCAGCCGTGATGGCGAGTGAGTCGGCGCGGGTCAGCGCCGTGACTGCTGCACTCTCTGCAAGAACCTGCGAGCTGTCTGCCGCGAGAGTCGTCGCGGCACTGCTCCGCCCACGCGCCATGACGAACAGCGCCACGGCACCCGCTGTGAGTGCGACAACCGCAGCCAGTGCCAAGACACCGCGGCTCGTGCGGCCCTGCTCCAGGGAGTAGTCCCCCGTCGGGAGTGTCATGTCGGCGAGTTCCGCGAGTACCTCGGTGGCCTGTTGCGGGCGCGCGTCGGGATCCTTGGCTAAGCAGCGCATAATGAGGGCGCGCAATACGGGCGGCACGTCAGTCCGAACCTGCTCAATGGGCGGCGGTGCCTTGGTGAGCTGAGCAGCCATCGTCTCCGCGGGCGAAGGACCGTCGAACGGCGCCGCCCCCGTCAGGAGCTCGTACGCGAGCAGCCCAACCGCGTAAATGTCTACTCGCTGGTCCGCCGCGGGGTCACCGGCGAGCTGTTCCGGTGCCATGTAGGCCGGCGTGCCAATCGCCATCCCACTCGCGGTCATGCCGACGGCGGGCATAGACGCGGAAATAGCTTTTGCCACGCCGAAGTCGGTCACCACCGCATGTGAGCCGCTCCGGAGCACGTTGCCGGGTTTGATATCCCGATGCACCACGCCGCGCGCGTGCGCGTAGGCCAGCGCATCGACGACATCGTGCAGAATCCGCACGACCTCACGCGGCGTGAATCGCAGCGGACGCTCCCCGTGCAGCGCGTGCTTCAGCGACTCCCCCTCGATGAAGGGCATCGTGTAGTACAGCAACTCGCCAAACTCCCCCGCCGCATACAGCGGGACGATATGCGGATGCTGCAGCTGGGCCGCGAGCTGGATCTCGCGCCGGAATCGCTCGCGATTGACCCCCGCGGCGAGTTCAGGCGGGAGGACCTTGATCACCACCTGCCGGTTCAGCGCTCGCTCGGTGGCCAGAAACACTCGGCTCATACCGCCGCCCGTCAGCTCGCGCTCCAGTGCGTACTGGGCGCCGAAAGCCTCGAGAATCTGGCGGTCGAACTCGTTGGTCTGGGCCATCGGCGGCGACGGGGTTGAACTGGCAAGGTAATCGCGGGCCGACTTAGAAGGGTCGGAGTGCGCGGTCGACGGGCTACACCAGTAAGACCGCTGACGCACGGGCAACGTTCCGTCCGCCGCCTAGGCCACCGGTGCAGGGGAGCGGAGCAACGGGCTAGATTTCTCTTCAGGGATCCCCGCCGCTCACCGCCCAACGACCATGACTGACCACCCCGCGACTCCGGACGTCCAGCGCGACGAACCGGTCGGTTACGACCCCGCTGTCGTCGAACGCACGTGGCGTGACCGCTGGCAGCAGCGCGGCACCAACCGGGCGAAGATCGCTGACGCCACGAAGCCGTACTATGCGCTGCTGATGTTTCCCTATCCGTCGGCCGAGGGGCTCCATGTGGGCAACCTCTTCGCCTTCACGGGAAACGACATCTACGCGCGCTTCCAACGGTTGCAGGGGTTTGACGTGTTCGAGCCGTTCGGGTTCGACGCCTTCGGGATTCACTCGGAGAACTACGCGCTGAAAGTCGGCGTGCATCCCACCGAAATGATTCCGCGCAACGTCGCGAACTTCACCCGTCAGGTACAGCGCGCCGGGATCATGGTGGACTGGGACCGCACGGTCGACACCACGGATCCGTCGTACTACAAGTGGACGCAGTGGGTCTTCCTGCAACTCTACAAGCAGGGGCTCGCCTTCAAGAAGAAGGCGGCGGTCAACTGGTGCCCCAACGACAAGACGGTGCTCGCCAACGAGCAAGTCGAAGGCGGCAAGTGCGAGCGCTGCGGCGCCGAAGTGGAACAGCGATTCCTCGAGCAGTGGTTCTTCCGGATCACCGACTACGCCGAGCGCCTGCTCAATAACATCGAAGGGCTCGACTGGTCGAACACCACGCGCACGGCGCAGCGCACCTGGATTGGCAAATCCGAAGGGGCGGAGCTGAAGTTCCGCGTGGTAAACCCGTTCGAAGGAGCGGGGAGCGCTGCCGTGCACGAGACGTCAGAAACGATGGCCGTGCAGGACATCACCGTCTTCACCACCCGCGCCGACACCATCTTCGGCGCCACGTACCTCGTGCTCTCGCCGGAACATCCGCTGCTCGGGGATATCACGAGCGGGGACCAGCGCGACGCGGTGGCGGCCTACCGTCAGCAGGCGTCGAAGCAGGATTTGATAACGCGCAAGACGACCAAGACCAAGACCGGTGTGTTTACCGGCGCGTATGCTGCGAACCCAGCCACTGGGGCGCTCATCCCAATCTGGACCGCCGATTACGTGCTGATGGAG
>Ga0114971_10002328_pt1 | contig 13058 bp, 11 predicted proteins | sample M_140625_MF_Meta_FD_87320 | JGI IMG/M metagenome (GOLD analysis project Ga0114971, IMG submission 87320) | Freshwater microbial communities from Lake Montjoie, Canada to study carbon cycling - M_140625_MF_MetaG | ecosystem: Environmental > Aquatic > Freshwater > Lake | place: Lake Montjoie... | reverse complement strand
TGGGATGAAGTATCAACTTTTTCTTCTCCACCAAGACGTTTATGTGATTTTTTTTGGAAAGATTTGAATTGGGAAGAAATTATTAATAAGTTAGGTGGGAATATAAATGCAATTGAAATGGGATGTGGTACTGGGACTTATGGAGATCTGATTAATCAACAAATTGCGATTAATTTAAAAACTTATTTAGGAGTTGATATTTATCAAGATAAGAATTGGGATTTGTTAAAAAAAGCACATCACAATTTTGATTTTAAATTAGGAAATGCTTCTACAATAAATGACAATTTGAATGGAATGAATTTTTTATTTACTCAAAGTGCTTTAGAACATTTTGAGGAAGACTATTTATTTTTCAAAGAGGTATCAAAATTTGTGAATCAAATTGATACTCCATTTTTCCAGCTTCATACTATGCCTTCAGAACAATGTTTAACAACATTTCCTTGGCATGGTTATAGACAATATACACTTTCCAGAATCTCTGAAATAACTAATCTTTTCAATAACAATACAACATGTGAACTAGTATCACTAGGCGGTCCAAATTGTAACAAAGTCCATCGTAATTACATTACAATACCGCAATTGTTAACAAGAAAGGATTATCGTCGAACTAAGACAAATGAATTTAATAAAGTATTAAAGGATGCTGTAATCGCAGATGAATCGTATTTACCACATAAAGGCGCCGCCTTTTACGCCTTGATACTCAAAACAAATTTTTAGAACAAATTATTTTATGTACAATCCTTTTATAGAAATCGCAAATCGAAAAATAGGTATTGACCACCCCCCCTTGGTTATTGCAGAATTGGGTATTAATCATGGGGGTAGTTTGAAAACAGCTTTTGAAATGGTAGATGCTGCTTCAAGAGCTGGCGTTGAGGTATTGAAACATCAAACCCATATCGTAAGCGATGAGATGAGTGGTTTTGCTAAGCAAATCATTCCAGGGCATACTAAAGAGTCTATTTATGAAATAATGGAAAATTGTGCCCTTAATGAGAAAGATGAAATATCGCTTCAACAATATGTGACATCAAAGGGTATGATCTTTATCAGTACCCCTTTTTCCAGAGCTGCAGCAGACCGTTTGGGTCGTATGAATATTCCTGCATTTAAAATAGGGTCAGGAGAGTGTAATAATTATCCATTGCTAAAACATATAGCAGTTTTTGGCAAACCTGTCATCCTAAGTACTGGAATGAATACATTAGAATCTATTCAACCGGCAGTTAAAATTTTTAAAGATGCTGGAGTATCTATTGCATTGTTGCATACAACGAATGTATATCCTACCCCTCCCGAATTAGTTAGATATGGGGCACTTACACAACTTATGAATGCATTTCCCGGAATGGTTTATGGGTTATCAGACCATACTACTTCAAATTTAGCTTGTTTTGGCGCTATAGCATTGGGCGCATCTGTTGTTGAACGTCATTTTACAGACCACATGCATCGAAAAGGTCCAGATATTATTTGTTCTATGGATGAGCATAATTGTAAAGAATTAATCACAGGCACACGAACGATTGCAAAAATGCGGGGAGGCACAAAAGTACCAGCAGAAGCAGAGAAGCCTACAATTGATTTTGCATATGCTTCAGTAGTTACAATTGCAAGTATTAAAAAAGGCGATGTATTTTCAAAAGAAAATTTATGGGTAAAGCGACCGGGAACTGGAGAAATCTTAGCTGTAGATTACGAAAAATTATTAGGAAAGAAGGCGGCAACTGATATTCCTTTCGATACATTAGTTAAGTGGAATCAAATCGAAAAATAAATTTATTTATGAAAAAAAGAAAAATTTTTATTCTAATTGAAAGAAGAGCAGATTATAGCAGATATAAACCTATTATGCAATTACTCAAAGCAGATCCAGCATTTGAATTGTATTTAGTTGTTACTGGTATTTGTTTACTTGATATACATGGGAAAGATGTTAACTACATTGAGAATGATGGCTTTCTTATCAATGCCAAAATTCCGATGTTTATTGCAGGTGCAGAAGATACGGGAGGTGAAATGGTGCGGTCATTTGCTAGAGTTACATTAGGAGTAGTTGATGAATTAGAAATGGCTAAACCCGATATCGTGCTTTCAGGTTTTGATATTGGTGGGAATATGGCAGTAACAATAGCTGCAGCTCACATGAATATCCCAGTTGCGCATATTCAAGGTGGAGAAGTTACTGGAAGTATTGATGAAAGCATTCGACATGCTATGAGCAAGTTTTCACATATTCATTTTCCAGCAACTGAACTTTCAAAGCAACGACTGATTCGTATGGGAGAAGACCCCTTAAATATTCATGTAGTCGGCTGTCCATCTATTGATGTGCTATTGGATACACCATATATAGATAAATCTGAAGTTGAAAAGAAATTAGGAATTGATCTTTCAGTTCCAACACTTCTTATGATTCAACATCCTGTTACTACTGAACATTTAGACTCTTATGCTCAAATTCAGGAGACTGTTGCTGCAATTAAAGAATCCAGAATTCAGTGTGTTATTTTATTGCCTAATAATGATGCTGGGCATGCTCGTATTATTGAGTATATTAAACAAAATGACTTAAAATGGTTTCCTAGTTTGTCAACTGAAGTGTTTGTCAATCTTTATAGGAATGTTTCTGCGTTGATCGGAAACTCCAGCTCAGGAATTCATGAAACACCTACATTGAAAATACCTGCTATTAACATTGGAACCAGACAACAAGGAAGGGAACGTGCACAAAATGTAATAGATGTCCCTAATAAAAAAGAAGAAATTCTGAGAGCTATACAAAAAGCTATTTATGATAAAGAATTCAGGACTATGGTCTCTAAGATTGAAAACCCTTATGGAGATGGACATTCAGCTAAAAGGATTGTAGATATTCTTCGTTCTATAAAACTAGAAGGCATTATTCAAAAGATATTTCATGATTAAAAAAGTACTGGTAATTGGAGGTAATGGGTTTTTTGGGAAATCTCTATTGAATATAGTAAACAAAAATTTTTTTCCTGATTATTCTTTTTACCAGGGCTTTTTTTCTAATAAAGGAACGCATGCTGATTCTGTTTATATAAATATACTTGATCCATTATCTGTTAAATCAGCAGCACAGAATTTTGATGTTATAATAAATTGTTCTGGTCAAATAACAAATCCTATTGGGCTTTGTTATAAACAGAACACAATCGGTATTCAATTGCTGGCTAAAGCAATCAATAAGTATAATCGATATCTGATTCATTTATCTTCAGCTGTTGTGTATGGATCAGCCGATAATCCCGATGAATTATCATCACTTAATTTTGAAACTCCTTACGCAGCTTGTAAAAGTTTTGCAGAATATGTTATTACTAATGAAATTATCGAAAATCAATATCTAATTTTAAGAATTCCTAATCTATACGGTGGTGATCCAAAAAGCGGATTATTTGCATATCTAAAACGTTCTTTTGCCTCTGATAGAATCCTAGAATTTAATAATGACGGGAATCAGAAAAAGTCGTTTATTCATTTGGATGATTGTATAACTTCTCTTATGTGTTTGTTGAATAAAAGTGCTCACGGTACTTATAATTTACCAAATTCCGATAGCTGTTCAATTAGAGAAATAATTAATAGGGTAGAAGCATATACAGGTGTCCATTTCCATTCTTATTTTATAAAATCCGGAAGGTTAGAGATTCTAAATGGGTTGAATGCTAATAAATTTTTTTCTCAAACCGATTATAAGCTGAAATATACTATAGATTCTTATATTAAATCTTCATATATCGTATGACAGTTAACTTAACACACCTAACAGTTAAAAGTACACTCACCCTAAAAACTGCAATTGCCACATTGGATAAAACAGTTGAAAAAATTGTTTTTCTAATTAATGAAGAAGACAAACTTGAAGGTAGTCTTACAGACGGTGATGTACGAAGATGGATACTGCAAGGGGGGCATTTAAATACTCCGGTATTGAATGTGTGTAATAAAAATCCCTATATAATATCAGAGCATTACGATTCAGAAGCTGTTAAGCAAGTGTTTCTAAAACAACATTATCTGGCTATTCCTGTTGTAAATGAAATGAATGTATTACTTGATATTCTTTTGCGTTCATCTTTCTTTCATTTAGCATCAGAAAATTTACTTCCGCCTAAGAAGTCAATCAAAATGCCCGCCATTATTATGGCAGGAGGATTCGGTACACGGCTTGATCCATTTACTAAAATTTTACCTAAACCTTTAATTCCTATTGGAGATAAAACAATTATTGAGATAATAATTGATAAATTTCGATTATATCAGATAGAAGACTTCTATATCTCTATTAATTACAAATCAAAAATAATCAAATCTTTTTTTGAGGAACTCGCACCTTCTTATAATGTTAATTTTATAGACGAAACTATTCCTTTAGGTACAGTTGGATCTCTAAAATCTTTAAGTAGTATTAATTGGAAATCGATTCTTATTTCAAATTGTGATATTATAATAAATACAGATTATACTGATTTTGTTGATTTTCATGAAGAAAATGGATACGATATTAGTTTAGTGGCATCACTCATGAATTTCAAAATACCATACGGGGTTTGTGAGATAAAAAATCAAGGCGAATTACTTAGAATTATTGAAAAACCAGAGTATGATATTCTAGCTTCAACAGGGATGTATATTATCAATACTGATGTCTTGTCATATATTCCTGATGGAGTTGTGTTTCATGTTACAGATCTGATCAATTTAGTAAAGGAAAAAGGTGGAAAGGTCGGTGTATTTCCTATTAGTTCAGATTCTTGGATGGATACAGGAGAGTGGAGTGAATACAAAAAAACAGTAAGTAAAATGAGTCAGTAGTAATGTAAATATTAAACTTGAAATAAAAATTTCACTTTCAATCATAACAAATAAATATATATAAAATTAAAATAAAAATACTGATCCATACGAGTTCTAATGAAGTTATTTCTAAATTATTTACTAATAGCAAAATTGAAAAATAAATAACTTATTTCATAATATAGAAAGTATATTGGAAGCCAGCAATATTACCAAAATATTTCGTTTCCCTTACGACTGCTTACAAAGTTCTAGTATAGACGCTATAGAAATATTTCAAATGGAAAATATTTATATTTCTTTTAATGTAGAGCAAAGAGATATTAGTAAGTTTAATATCGAGACCCAAAACCAATAACTGACACTTAATGATTGTAATCAATTTGTTTTCTGATAAGTTCATAATTGTTTTAAGAAATAATTTCCATAGATGAAAATATTATTTATTGGACTAGGATCTATTGGACGTAGACATTTGCAAAACTGTTTAGAACTAGGTTATTCAGATGTCTACATTTATTCAACTTCATTCAAAAACTATGAACTTGTATCTTCAGATAGATGTTTCACAGACCTTGCTGATGCATTATCTTATAAAGTTTATGATGTAATTTTTATATGTACTCCAACTTCTTCCCATATTGATATAGTAAAGTGTTTAATTGATACTCCACATAAATGTATCTATATGGAAAAACCATTGAGTGATTCGTTGGAAAATATAGATATAATTGCCTCAAGCCGGTTTAATAAGAAAATAAATATGGTAATTGGATATGATTTACGCTTTGATCCAGGGTTAGAAAAGTGTATAAGTTGGATGGAGGAAGGCGCAATAGGCAAACCACTTTATTTCAATGCTTTTGCAGGAAGTTACCTACCTGATTGGAGACCTACTGTAGATTATAAAGAAACTATGAGTGCCAAAAAAAAATCAGGTGGCGGTGTAATGCTAGATCTCGCCCATGAGTTTGATTACTTACATTTTTTATTTGGAAACCTAAAGAGATTGTCTTGTTTTTATCAAAATTCCGGTACATTAGATATTGAAACAGAAGATATAGCTAATGTAATTTTTGATTTTTCATCAGGCGTTTCAGGCTCATTATCACTCGACTATCTTCAACGAGATTACACAAGGTATTGTCGTATTACTGGTTCTAAAGGTAGTCTGTTATGGGATTATGCAACTAATTGTGTAACACTTTTCAAAGGAAATCATGAGAAACAAGTCTTCAACTATAGCAATTTTTCGCGTGATGATAGGTTTAAAGCAATTTTGAGTTGTTTTCTAAGCAAATCTTTTACTGATAAGAGATTGGCAGGATTTGATGAGGCATTATTTAATCTAAATATGATCTTGAAGGCTAAAAATTCAAGCGAAACTAATAACGTAATAATATTTTAACTATGATTTTGGGTAGTATTTGTTGTAGAGGGGGATCAAAAGGAGTTCCTGGAAAAAATATTAGACCATTATTAGGCAAACCTCTAATTGAATATACTATTGAAGCGGGTTTGAAAAGTACAATGATAGATGAGCTAATTGTATCAACCGATTCCGAGGAAATTGCTTCTATTGCTAGTTCAGCTGGCGCTAGGGTCCCGTTTTTACGACCTTCACAATTAGCCACTGATACGGCAAACAAATGGGATGTATTTCGGCATCTATGCGAATCATGGGAGTCTATAAACAATAAAACAATAGATTATCTTGTTGATCTAGATGTTACCGTTCCACTAAAAACAGAACAAGATATTGATGAGGCTATTCGTATGGCGCTATCTTATCCGGATACTGATGTTGTAATTACAGGTTATGATCCTGAACGAAATCCTTATTTTAATATGATGGAAGTAACAATTGATGGAATGTCACAAATCGTTAAAAAAAACGAAAAGCCAATTGTTCGTCGGCAAGATGCACCTAAGGTATATAGTCTTACACCAGCTGCTTTTGTTATTAAGCGAAGTGCTATTTTTAATTTAACACACTGGTCTCAAGGCAAGTGCAGGATTTACCCCATGGATCGATACCGAGCAATAGATATTGATACCGAGTTTGACTTTGAGCTCGTTGAATTCATTATGCAAAAACGTAAATTATGAATACTAAAGATCTTTTTGATCTAAATGGCAGAGTAGCCATCGTTACTGGTGGAGCAGGATTATTAGGTCCTGAACACGCGATGGCACTGGCAGATCTCGGGGCAATTGTTTATTTAGCTGATATCAATGAGCAAAAATGCTCACAAATAATTGCTGATTTACATTCAAAAGGGTACAAGAATATTTACATGGCAACTTTAGATGTAACCGATAAAAGTTCATGGGTTGCATTATTAAAAAAAATATTGAATGAACATAAGCAAATTGATATATTGGTCAATAATGCTGCTTATACCAATCAAAGTAAGTCGACTGCTTTTGAAGAGGGGTTTGAAAATTATCCTGTTGATGAGTGGAATTCTATGATGAATGTAAATCTTACTAGCGTTTTCTTAGGTTGTCAGGTTATTGGGAGCGCCATGCTTGAGAAAGGGAAAGGCTCTATTATCAATGTTGCTTCGCTTTATGGTGTGGTGAGCCCCAATCATAATATTTATCCGGGGACTGGCATATTTCAGCCTGTAGCTTACTCTGTTAGTAAACATGGGGTAGTAGCTTTTACAAAATACCTAAGTACTTTATGGGCTTCAAAAGGTGTAAAAGTAAATGCACTAACTCCAGGAGGTGTCTTTAATAATCATAGTGATCCATTCTTAGAGCGTTTTTCAAATCTTAATCCATCTGGTCGAATGAGTAGAAAAGATGAGCTTCGAGGAGCTATTATTTACCTTGCGTCTGATGCAAGTAGCTATACTATAGGTCATAATTTGATTGTTGATGGAGGATGGGCAATATGGTAAAAAATACAAAGTCAATAAAGATCGCATTCTTAATTCGTGATTTAGGAAGTGGTGGGGCCGAGAGACAATTGGTATTGCTTGCAAATGAGCTGAGTAGAAAGTATCAAATTGTCATTATTACTTTTTATAATAGTAACAATTTTTACTCAAAATTAAATAGCAATGTTGAATTTATATCCCTTCATAAAAGAGGAAGATGGGATTTTATTCCTTTTTTTTTAAGATTCTTCAAAGTTATGAAACGACAAAAGCCTTTACTGTTGTATGCCTTTATGCATACTGCTGAGTTTCTAACATATTTATATCATTTTTTTGATAAACAATTATTAGTAGTATGGAGTATAAGATCTTCAAATATGGATACTTCTCGTTATGGAATGCTATATCACATAATGAGGAAGATAGAATGTAAAATATCTAATACGCCTAATGCAATTATTTCTAATTCATTTGCTGGGAAAAAAATCGCAATTAAAGATGGGTTTAAACATGAGAATATACAGGTAGTTCATAATGGAATAGAAACTGATAAATTTAAGTTTAATAATAATGCAAGAACAGCAATACGTAAAAAATTAGGGGTGAATGACCACTCTCTAATCATAGGATTAGTTGCTAGACATGATCCCATGAAAGGCATTAATAATTTTATTGAAGCTGCGAAGATTTATTCAATTTCAAATCCCGATACTTATTTTTTAGTTATAGGATCGGGACCTCAAGACTATACTATAGAACTAATAAATAATGCAAAAAAAGCTGGAGTTAATGATTTCTTTTTTTGGCTACCCGCTTCGGAAAAAATTGAGGATTACTATTCTGCAATGGATATTTATACTTCTACTTCAATTTATGGAGAAGGTTTTTCAAACACGATTGGAGAAGCAATGTCTTGTAGTTTACCTTGTGTTGCTACCAATGTTGGCGATAGTTCAATAATCATTGGCGATACTGGAATCATTATTGAACCTTTTGACATTCAAGAAATTGTTAGGGGATGGGAAAAAATTGTTATCAATTTAAATAATAATGGCCCTTTAAAATTTACTGAGCAACGAAACAGAATTTGTGAAAATTTCAGTATTCAACAAATGACTTTAAATACTGAAGAAATTATTCTAAATACTATTCAATTAGCTTCATGATCAGTATTAACAGGTTTTTATTAAAAGGATTTATTATTAGCGTTTTCTTTTTTTACTATGAGATGCGGTTTTTTCCATTAACATTACATAGTATATTTCTAATTTTGGGTCTAATATCTATGATTATTTCTTTGGCAATAACAAAAGGGGAAAGAGGGTTTTATTCACTAAAGATACCCTTTGACATTATTTTAGCAGTCATTTTTTCGTTAATTATTATTATAGGTTTTATACTTAATATATCAACAGCTACTTTTTCTAATTTACAGGCCTATCTTTTAGGGGTAGTTTGTTATATTTTTGTAAGAGTAAATGCACATTTGATTGCAGTTGATTGGTTTTTTAAAATATTAAAATTTTTTTTAATTATAAATTCGATACTTATTTTTGTTCAATTTATAACTGGAGGTGGTTTTGTAGCTACTTATTTTGCAGCTGGAGATCCCTTAACGATTATTCCCTCTGGGGTATCTGATGGACCTACTAAAAATGGGATGTTGCACGCTTTCGCTATGTCTTTAGTATTGGGTGAATTAATTTTTAGTGTAAGTAAGAAGTTCATCTTGAATCTGTGCATATTGATTTTATCCTTCCCAGGACTAATCCTTTCTGCATCAAGAGCTGCTTTTGCAGGTTTTGCGGCAGTATTAATTATAGCGTTTCTTATTGTTTTTTTTTCTAGAAATAAGAAGTTGTCTTTGAACAAAAAAGGCATTTTTTCCATCTTAATTTTAGCTTCTGTCATTATTCTAATCTTAGTTAACATTGGTTTGATAAATATATTAGATAATGAATCTAATGATCAAAAACAAGCATCCGATATTGTGCTCTTTAAGCTCACTGCAACACAAGATGATTCTTTTTCAGAGCGGTTTGAAAATGTTAATATTGTTGAAAGTATCGCAATCAAGTCATGGCCTAGTTTTATTACATTTGGGATTGGTGTCGGCTCTTTCGAAACCATAAACAGTGGGTTCAATATTCACAATTCCTACTTGGAAGTTTTATTGCAAACTGGGATATTAGGCTTTGTAATATTTTTATTATTACTATTTTATGTTTTTAAAAATATTTTTTTATCTAATAATTTAAATAATTTAATACCAGTTTTCTTTGGGTTAATTTCTGTTATGGTATTTATGACTTTTCATGATATTCTTAGGGGAAGAATTTTTTGGCTTCCACTTGCATTACTTATGGCATATTCAAATTCCCAAAAGATCTATTTAAGCGACAATAAGTAATATATGAAAAAAGTAATTCATATCATTACTGGCCTAAATCAGGGAGGTGCAGAATCCGTCTTATGTAAAATATGTGAAGAAACGCTAGATAAATTTTCATTTACTGTCATTTCTCTTACAGATAAAGGTTTTTTTTCTGATAAATTAAATACCTTAAAAATACCTGTTTACGTGATTGACTTTAGAAATATTTTTCTTTTGCCAATATCGTTATTTCGGCTCTATAATTTAATTAAAAAAGAAAAACCTGATTTAGTCCAAACTTGGATGTATCATGCTGATTTTTTTGGCGGACTTGTTGCAAAAATAGTAGGTATTGACTATATAATTTGGAATATTAGGGGCCCCTTAAATTCAAAAAAAACAAACCTACAAACTCATATATTATCAAGATTAAGTGCAATCATTTCTAAATGGGTCCCTAATAAAATTGTTTCTTGTTCTGAATATGCATCTAAAATACATATAGAGATTGGTTACCAGGCCGATAAAATTGTTATTATACCAAATGGGTATAAAATACCTGATATAGTAAATATAAATTCTTTTAATCACGTAAATATTGATACAGAAGTAATATTAGGTATGATCGCAAGATATGATCCATACAAGGATCATGGAACTTTATTGAAGGCATTGAGAATTGTAAAAGATAATGGATTCAATTATAGGTGTTTATTGGCAGGTAGTGGAATTGATGGCACAAATGAAATGCTTGTCAATTTGATTAAATCTTTAGATTTAAATGATAATGTAGAACTTCTTGGGGTTATTTCAGATGTAAATAAACTTTTTTCTAGGCTACATTTACATGTTCTTTCAAGTATTGATGAAGCTTTTCCAAATGTTATTGCTGAAAGTATGGCAATGGGAGTTCCTACTGTGTCTACAAATGTTGGTGATGCTGCTTTAATTGTTGGAGAGTTAGGATGGATTGTCAATCCTAGTGATTCTAATAGTATTGCAAAAGGAATAATTGAAGCGATTAGGGAAATGGACAAACCAGAGTGGATTATTAGAAAAGAAAAATCTAGACAAAGAATTATTCAGTATTTTAGTATCGAAAAGATGTGTAAACAGTATACAAATCTTTGGACAAATAATTTATAAAGTTAATAAATGATAATAGATGGAAAACATAGATGAAAAAGTAGTAAAAGGTTTTGGGGAAGAGTGGAAATATTTTGATCAGTCCAAAGAAGCTATTACTGATGACCTTACTAAAGAATTTGAACAATATTTTGAAGTATTTCCTTGGGATATACTGCCGCATAATGCTGTAGGAGCAGATATAGGTTGCGGGAGTGGAAGATGGGCAAAATTTGTATCCCCAAAAGTTGGAAAATTATATTGTTGTGATCCTGCAATCGAAGCCTTAAACATAGCCAAAAAAAATCTTTCTGACTATTCAAATTGTATATTTATTAATGCGCCTGTTGATAATATTCCATTAGAAAAATCTTCATTAGATTTTGCTTATTCATTAGGGGTCTTGCATCATATTCCTGATACAGCAAAAGGAATTGCATCAGCGGTTACCTATCTGAAACCGGGAGCTCCTTTTTTGGTTTATCTATATTATTCATTTGATAACAGACCTATTTGGTTTAAAATGCTTCATAAAGTCTCAGAAATAGGCCGTTTTCTTATTTCTAAACTTCATTTTAAACTCAGACTTTTTTTCTCTCAAATAATTGCCTTAATAATTTATTTTCCATTATCTCAATTTTCATTGCTATTTGAAAAGCTAGGATTCAATGTAGATGCATTCCCTTTGAGTGCATATAGGAGAAGGTCTTTTTATTCAATGAGAACAGATGCATTTGACCGATTTGGTACAAGACTTGAACAGAGATTTAGTCGTGTTCAAATAAAGGAATTGATGGAATCAGCCGGTTTAACAAATATTAAATTTAGACATGGGGCACCTTATTGGTGTGCCTCAGGAATTAAAATTACCAAGTAAATGTGCGGAATTGCAGGCTATTTAAGCCCTTTCAAAAAAGTTGAAAATGAATTTTTGAATAATATGGTTCAAGCTATTCGCCATCGGGGTCCGGATGGTTTGAATGTATGGCAAAATGAGTCATCAACTATTGGCTTAACGCATGCAAGATTAGCAATTTTGGATCTATCGGAAGCTGGTGCACAACCGATGCATTCTCTTTTTAATCGGTATGTTATTGTTTTTAACGGCGAAATCTATAATCATAATGATATTCGTTTTGAATTAGCAACTATTGGTAGACAACCAAATTGGCTTGGACATTCAGATACTGAGACATTACTTGCCGGTTTTGAAGTATGGGGTATAAATGAAACAATCAAGCGTTGTGTTGGAATGTTTGCAATGGCAATTTGGGATTCCAAGGAGGAAAAATTGATTTTAGTAAGAGATCGAATGGGTGAAAAACCTTTGTATTATGGTGTTCAAAGTGGTGTATTATACTTTGGATCCGAACTTAAATCTTTAATGGCTCATCCTCATTTTAAGGCTGAGATTAATCGCGATGCACTTTCTGTCTATTTAAATATGAGCTACGTTCCAGCACCAATGAGCATTTATAAAAATGTTTATAAACTTTTACCGGGTACGATACTCGAGATAACGAAGAATGAATTAAATGAATCAGCATTAATTCCTTACCCATACTGGTCATTTAATGATGAAAGAAAAAAAGCGCAGGAGTTAAATTATAAATGGAATGATAAAAGCGCAGTAATGGAATTGGAAAAGCTAATGATCGAAAGTATAAAAATCCAACAAATATCAGACGTTGCTTTGGGTGCATTCTTATCTGGCGGGGTTGATTCTTCTGCAATTGTTTCCATAATGCAAAACCTTTCTTCTATACCAATAAATACGTTTACAATCGGGTTTAATGAAAAACAATATGATGAGTCTATTTATGCAAGTGATATTG
>Ga0114971_10002324_pt1 | contig 13066 bp, 12 predicted proteins | sample M_140625_MF_Meta_FD_87320 | JGI IMG/M metagenome (GOLD analysis project Ga0114971, IMG submission 87320) | Freshwater microbial communities from Lake Montjoie, Canada to study carbon cycling - M_140625_MF_MetaG | ecosystem: Environmental > Aquatic > Freshwater > Lake | place: Lake Montjoie... | reverse complement strand
GTGTCCCACAAAAGCAAATTAGTTTAGGCATCGCTGGAGTTTGCACAGCGCTTGCGGCACTCAGTGGCGTTTGTGTGGCGATGATTTATACCTTAAATCCTTCGCAAATGTACACTTGGATTGGGGTTATATTCGCAGCAGTCATGTTAGGCGGACTTGGAAGCCCATTTGGCCCACTCGTTGCTGGCATTGTTATTGGCGTATCAGAGGCGCTCACCATGGTCTTTGTTAATCCATCTTGGGCACCCATTGTTTCCTTCTCCTTGTTGATTGCATTATTGCTGTTTAGGCCGGGTAAGATTTAATGAAACAGTCAAGTTACGGTCTTGTTGTACTGAGTGGAATCTTGTTGGCCATGTTGCCGTGGTTAAGTCTGCCGGCGTTTTGGCAATCCTTTTTATACATCGTATTTTATTGGGGAGTATTAGCCGTTTCCTGGAATCTTTTTTCAGGAGTATCGGGATATTTCTCTTTTGGCCATGGTGCATTCTTCGGTATTGGGATGTATACGGTAGCGTATTTCTGTGGGCATATGGAGATGGAATTTTTGCCTGCCCTCATTCTGGCGGGGTTTTTTGCAGGTCTATTTGGTTTAGGGATTGGAGCACTTGTTTTTAGAGTGCACAATGTGCGCGGCGAACTTTTCGCGCTTCTTACCTTAGCGGTAACATTTGTGATTGCCACCATTGTTTTAAATACCCCGATTGATGGTGGGCCTGGGGTCTATCTGAATTCGGTTGCGATTCCCAAGATTGGGCCCAATGTAGCCGCCGCATTTTATTTAATGATGCTTGCTTTATTAGTCATCACACTACTCTGTGCCATTTGGATTTACTCATCGAAGTTAGGCCTGGGCCTCAGTGCAATCCACGATGATGAAGATGCCGCAGAAGTCATGGGTGTGCCGACCTATCGGTCTAAACTTATTGGCTTATTCATTTCCACCTATTTAGCAGGAATGGCAGGAGCCATACAAGCCTTATTTGTCTCTTATGTAACAGCACCTGAAACCTTCTCTATTACAGTTCCTTTGTTTGTAGTCTTGATGAGTGTTTTAGGTGGTACCCGTCATTGGGCAGGGCCATTAGTAGGAGCCATAGTCATCACGGGGATTCAGTACCTGTTTACCATGGGTGATAGTGCTTTATTAGGAAAAATGATACTTGGCTTGATTCTCATTCTGGTTATTTTGTTTATTCCAAATGGATTGTTAGGCAATTTAGCGCGCTCAAGAGCCAAGAAAAACTCCCAAAAAATTGTTGAGTCATTAAAAAATAAAGTAGTGAAAAAACCTCCTCAGCCAGCGATCAAAAGCCCAGCTCCGATTCTTCTCCAAACAAAGGGTCTGAGTAAATCCTTTAGCGGGATTCAAGCCTTACAGAATGTTGATTTAGAAATTTATGAAGGTGAAATTTTAGGTTTATTAGGGCCCAACGGTTCTGGAAAGTCTACCTTCATTAATGTCATTAGCGGACACTACGCGGCAACGGGTGGTCAAAAAGTATTTCAAGGACAAGACATCACTGCGCTTGGCGCGCATGATATTGCTGTTAAAGGGATAACAAGAACCTATCAAACGCCACGCCCCTTTAATGAACTCACCGTATTAGACAACACACGCTTAGTTGCCGCATACGCTGGCAATACAAGCCTAGAAAAGGCGAGTGAACTAGCTTATGAAGCCCTCATGCAAGTTGGGTTAGAAGATAAAGCAGATGCCTTACCATCGGATTTGAATTTACACCAACGTAAGTTTTTGGAATTTGCGCGTGCATTGGCCGCAAGACCAAAATTACTCATGCTCGATGAAGTACTCTCAGGTCTAACGCCAAGTGAGATACAAAGTTCGGTGGAACTGATTCAAAAAATTCGTAGTCAAGGAACCACCATCTTATTTGTTGAGCATGTAATGTCTGCGGTGATGGCATTAGCTGACCGGATTGCAGTCCTTAATCATGGACAGTTAATTGCCAAGGGCTTGCCTGCTGATGTCATGCGTAACCCAGAGGTAATGACTGCTTATTTAGGCAAAAAGGCTGATGATGTTAGAGCTTAAACAGATAAAAGTGGCTTATGGCCCAGCGACAGCCCTGTGGGATGTTAGTTTAAACGTCAAGCAAGGCGAATTAATTTGCGTTGTAGGACCTAATGCCGCAGGTAAAACAACGCTGATTAATGCCATTGCCGGCCTAAATCCATTGATCTCAGGATCGATGATGTTAAATGGCCGAGATCTTACACAACTTCCAGCACATCAATTTTGTGATGCCGGAATAGCGCTTGTACCCGAGAGTCGACGACTCTTTGTTGAGATGAGTGTCCTAGAAAATTTAGAGCTAGGTAGCTTTATTCCCCGGGCCAAAGCATTGCGAGCACAGACCTTAGAGATGGTCTTAGAGCTTTTCCCGATTCTAAAACAAAAGATTGCGCAAGTAGCGGGGTCTTTGTCAGGCGGTCAGCAGCAAATGGTTGCTATCGGACGAGCCTTAATGGCTAAGCCATCCCTATTACTTCTTGATGAGCCATCCCTTGGCTTAGCTCCGACCGTCGTGATCGATATGTTTGAAGCCATTAAAAAAGTGAGTAGAGAGGGAATATCTGTTTTACTTGTGGAACAAAATGTTAGTATGGCGTTAGAACTTGCCAGTCGAGGTTATGTATTAGAAGAGGGGCGAGTCGTCGCGCAAGGGATTGCACAAGAATTGTTGAGTAGCCCAGAAATTCAAAAAGCATATTTAGGTATACACAGTTAATAATTATTTTTTATAGGAGATAGAAATGATTTTTATGTTTTATATGATGGACAAGCCAGAAGCATTCGCACTTAGGGACGAACTACGACCGATTCATAAAGCCTATTTGGCAACTAAAGCCGCAGACATGGCATTTGCCGGACCATTAAAAAATGATGACAATACGAAAATGGTTGGCACTTTACTCGGTATTGATTTTCCGAATCGTGAAGCTGCTGCGGCCTGGATTAAAGACGAGCCATTCACTAAAAATGGTGTTTATGCCAGTATGCATATTTACCCATTTGAAAATTTATGGGAGCAGAAAAAAGTTTTTCCACCAGGTAAGTAAATTATAAAAATTAAATAAACAACCGCATGCATACACTCATTAAAGGAGACAGAATATGAGAAACCACAAGATGACTTGCAGGAATACACTTTGTCAATGTAGCGTATTAGAAATCACTTCAGAACAACAAGAGCCATCTGGTCGCAGAGGGTTTTTGAAAACTGCTGGTGGTATTGGAGCCCTTGGATTGGCGGGTGGTTTGTCCATTAACAATACCATTGCGGCCGATTCTGGAATCATTGATACGCATCACCATTTTTATTCACCTAGCTACATGAAGGCTTGGGTTGACTACGAAGTTTCCAAGGGATTACCTCATTTTCCAACCCAGCTTGCCTGGACACCAGAAGGTGCTGTTGCAGCAATGGACAAAGCAGGAGTTAGTAAAGCAATACTTTCTTTAGCATCAACACCTGGCGTTTGGTTTGATTTTGATTTGCCAAAAATCCAAGGCATTGTGCGCGAAGTTAATGATTTCGGTGCGCAGATGATGAAAAAATTCCCGGGGCGTTTTGGTCTCTTTGCTGCTGTGAACATGGTTGATGTGGAGAGTTCACTTAAAGAAATTGCGTATGCTTTTGATGTATTGGGAGCAGATGGCGTAGGTATTCAGACGAACTATGGTGATAAATGGCCGGGGCATCCTTCTTTTGCGCCAATCTTTGAAGAGCTCAACCGTCGCAAGGCAGTTGTTTATTTCCATCCATTGGTCGCGACCTGTTGTGCACGATTAAACACGGGGACTTATGGATCGGTGATTGAAGTTCCTCACGATACGACACGTGCAGTTACCAACCTATTACTGAGTGGATCTTTCCTTAAGTTTAGAGATATTCGTTGGTTATTCTCACATGCAGGTGGCACGATACCCATGTTAGCTGGACGTATTAATTATTTCCACGGCAACAAACCCAATACCGCGAGTTTTGCACCGAACGGTATTGAAGCTGAATTACAAAGACTGTATTACGACACCGCAAATGCAACCCACCCGTCGAGTATGGCGGCATTACTGAAGTTAGTGCCAGCAAGCCAAGTCACTTATGGCAGTGATTATCCGTATGTACCGATGGATACTCAAGTGAAGTCCCTTGAAAATCAAGGACTTAGTTCTGAGGTGATAAACCGAATTAAACATCTTAATGCGCAGGCATTATTATCAAAAGTTCGTTAATGACATGAAGTGATTTATTTTTATTTAAAGGAAATGCAATGAGACTGTTACGCTTTAAAACCCCTGATGGACATCCAGCCCTAGGCGCTCGAATTGGTGATGAAATTATCAATCTAACTGAACTGGGTTGTCCTGGTACGTTGGATGAGTTGTTACGTCATGGAGCCGCTGGTATGGCTGCTGCAAAAGCGGCAATTGAAAAATCGACCAAACGTATTCCCTTAGCCAGTGTGCTATTAATGCCACCATTGCATCATCCGCATAAAGCATTTGCGATTGGCCTCAATTACCTTGATCATGCGGCCGAAGGTAACTTTCAACCACCAACACAGCCGGTGTTATTTCATCGTTTCCCAAGTTCTTGGGTGGCGCATGGTGTGGCGATTGAACGTCCAAAAGCTTCTCATGAGTTTGACTATGAAGGCGAAATCGTTGCCATCATCGGTAAACCTGGTAAATATATAACGAAAGAAAAAGCCCTAGATCACGTTGCTGGTTATAGTATTTTTAACGATGGCTCCCTTCGTGACTTCCAATTCCGTTCAAGCCAATGGATGTGGGGTAAGAACTTTGACCGTAGCGGTGGTTTCGGCCCTGAGTTTGTGTCTGCCGATGAAGTGCCTCCAGGCATGGTGGGGATGAACCTTGAAACGCGTTTAAATGGTCAAGTCATGCAAAAAGCGAATACCAAGGATATGATTTTTGATGTGGCAACATTAGTTGTTGCTTGTTCAGAAGGAATGGAACTCCATCCTGGCGACATGATCATCACTGGCACACCTGCAGGCGTTGGTTTTGCCCGTAAGCCACCGGTCTTCATGAAGGCGGGTGATGTATGTGAAGTCGTTGTTGAAGGTCTAGGCACATTGTCTAATCCTGTAATTAACGAAGCTTAATGAATTAATGGCCCCTAAGGGGGCCTTTTACTATATAAAATTATGAGAATATTTACATTTGAAAAAGCCGGTAAGCCAACAATCGGTTTATTAAGAACACCTGCGGCTGCAGAGTTTATTGATTTAGAAGCAGCGGGCTATGAGCATTGCCACGACATGGTTGCTTTACTGAACCAACCCGATTGGAAAGATAGCTTAGATGCTATCTTAGAAGAAGAGCCATTGCATGCAATTAAACCGATGGCAGGCGTTAAGTTTTTAACTTTGGTAGCCAATCCTGGAAAAATTATCTGCGTTGGACTGAACTACGCTGATCACGCAAAAGAGGGTGGTCATGCCATACCGGATCATCCAAGTTTCTTCTTGAGAGTCAATTCTTCTCAAGTAGCGCATCAACACCCAATGCGGGTTCCTAAAGCATCTGCTAAATTAGATTACGAAGCAGAATTAGCGGTAATTATTGGTCACAAAGCCCGTCACTTAAACTTAGACAACGCTCTAGATTGCGTAGCAGGTTACTCTTGCTATAACGACGGTTCGGTACGTGACTATCAGCGCAAAGGAACGCAGTGGACTTTAGGTAAAAACTTTGATGACACAGGAAGCTTTGGCCCCTGGTTAGTAACCAAAGATGAATTACCTCCTGGTGGTGATGGCCTTAGAATACAGGCGCGTTTAAATGGCCAAGTATTACAAGATGGCAATACCTCTAATTTCTTATTTGATGTCAAAACCGTATTGAAAATTGTTTCAGAATGTATGACATTAGAGCCTGGAGATGTGATTATTACCGGCACACCTGCAGGAGTTGGTTACGCAAGAACGCCGCCGATTTTTATGAAGGCTGGAGATATTTGTGAAATCGAGATTGAGAAAATTGGTGTCCTACTCAATACGATTGCAAATGAATAAAGTTGTAGTCCTTAATAAAAAAGCTTCATCATGTGATGAGGCTTTTTTTAACTCTATCTTGGCCTAGGTCATGTATAAAATTATTGCATTTGATGCATTCGGCACAATTTTTGATGTGTATTCAATCGGTAAATTAGCGGAAGAATACTTTCCTCATCATGGCCAAAGTTTGTCGATCATGTGGCGAGACCGCCAAATTGAATATACTCGTTTAGTCAGTATGGCAGATCCGCTTGAGGGAGGTAGTCGCCATTATGTTTCATTTTGGGAGTTAACGATTCAAGCACTGCGGTATTGTTGTAGCCGGTTAGGTCTAGCCTTAACCCCTGAGATTGAAAACCGACTCATGGGGCAGTATGCACAACTGGAGATTTTTTCTGATGTATTGCCTTGTTTGCAGACCATTCAGCAGCAGCAGATACAAACAGCGATACTATCTAATGGCAGTCAAGAAATGTTAAACACAGTGGTGGAGCGAAATCACATAAGTTCTTATTTTGAACAATTGATTTCAGTAGATGAAGTACGACACTTTAAAGTGATGCCAATGACTTATGAATTAATTTTAAAAAAATTCGATTGTCAAAAAAAAGATGTACTGTTTGTATCATGTAATGCTTGGGACATTGTTGGCGCCGCATGGTTTGGGTTGCCCACTTTTTGGGTTAATCGCCATCAGTTACCATATGAGACTATTGGATTACCACCGACGTATCAAGGCTCTGGCCTTGCAGACCTCTTGCAGTATTTATAAACATTCTTTCTGAAAGGTTTTTATGATTAAGCTCTTTTATCACCCATCCCCAAATCCTTTAAAGGTTGCACTTTTTCTAGAAGAGGCTCATCTGCCTTATGAGATGGTTCCTGTTGATACTCGTAAAGGTCAGCAACATGATCCAGATTTTTTAAAAATCAATCCAAATGCGAAAACCCCAGCGATTCTAGATGGCGATATTTCAGTTTTTGATAGTAATGCGATTTTGTTGTACCTCGCGGCAAAACATGGATTATTCCTACCCGCAGACAATGATCAGAATAAAGCGCAAATTGCATCATGGCTCATGTTTATTGCTACAGGAATTGGCCCTTATTGTGGACAGGCAGTCCATTTCAAAAGGTTTGCACCAGAACCAAAAGAGTATGCAGTCAATCGTTACGATTTTGAAGCTTGGCGTCACTGGAATATTATTGAAGCCCATCTGAAAGGTAAAGCCTGGATGATTGACGAAACCTACAGCATTATTGACATGTCATTGTGGGGTTGGGCACGCATGATTCCAGTCATTCTAGGTGACGATGCTTGGGATAAGTTGCCCAATATTAAACGCTGGATTGATGTGATTAATGCTCGACCTGCAGCGCAACGTGCAGAGGCATTGAAAACACAACATGAATTTACAATCGCAGTTGATGACGCTGCCAAACGACATTTATTTCCAGCGAATGCAAGGTTGGGACTATAGTAGTTATATCAAGAATTTTTTAAAGATAGGAAAACGAAATGAGCAATACACAAAAGAAATCGCCCTCAATACAGGTATATACATGGGCTACACCCAATGGGCATAAAGTGCATATTATGTTGGAAGAATGTGGCTTTAAGTTAGGAAAAGATTGGGAAGCACACCCCATTGATATCGGTAATGGAGATCAATTCAAATCTGAGTTTTTAAGCATTAGTCCCAATAACCGTATCCCAGCTCTTGTCGATATGAATGGCCCGGATGGCAAACCGATTAGTATTTTTGAATCTGGCGCTATTTTGCTGTATTTGGCATCCAAAACAGGTAAGTTTTTACCAAAGAGTACGACTGATAAATTCAAAGTGATGGAATGGTTAATGTTCCAAATGGGCGGCGTTGGTCCTATGCTCGGACAGACCCATCATTTCCGTATTTATGCCCCTGAGAAAGTTGAATATGCGGTCAACCGTTACACAAAAGAAGCCAATCGTTTATATGGTGTGATGGATCGTCAACTGGCAAAAAATAAATATATTGCAGGTAAGACTTATTCCATTGCCGATATAGCTATTTTCCCGTGGTTACGGAGTTGGCAAAATCAAGGTGTTGAGATGTCTGAATATCCACACGTGCAAGCGTGGTTTGCGGAAATTGAACAGCGTCCTGCAGTTAAGCGTGGAGTAGAGGTTTTAACCTCACTGCGTAAACCCAAGCATGATGACAAAGCTAATGAAATTCTCTTTGGCTTTAAACCAGAAGACAAGAAGTAATTCAATCAATCCCCAACCTTATAATAGGTGGGGGATTGAAGTCTGAAGATGAAACATCTATTTGATCAAAGCATTGATCGTGCCAACACACATTCGGTACGCTGGGATAAGTATGGTCCCGGAGTTATTCCATTATGGGTTGCTGACATGGATTTTCGCTCACCAGATTGTGTGATGAAAGCATTACATAGTAGAGTTGATCATGGTATTTATGGTTATACCTATGCCAGCGAAGAGCTCAAAGAAAATATTGCACAGTATGTACAAAAAACCTACCACTGGGCAATACAAACCGATTGGATTAGTTTTTTGCCAAGTCTTGTTACAGGGTTACATCTGTCGGTTAGGATGCTCACAGATGCAGGCGATCACGTTTTAATTCCAGGACCGGCGTATCATCATTTTAAAGATGCGGTTGTAGGGGCAGGACGGGATTACTCCACCTACGATACTCAAGCGCGTACAGAGGGTTCTTGTGTATCCCTCGAGCAACTAGAATCTTTAGTCAAGCCCAATACGCGCTTACTGATGATCTGCAATCCCCATAATCCTGGCGGGACGGTATTCACACGCACAGAGCTCGAGATGCTTACGCAGTTTGCTAAACAACACCAACTCATCATTTGTTCCGATGAAATTCATGCCGATTTGATATTAGATGAAGGCGTACAGCATCACCCCATCGGTAGCATTAGTCAAGCTGCTCAAGAATACAGTTTTTCACTGATGTCTCTGAATAAAACATTTAATTTTCCTGGACTTGGATTGGCTTGGATCATTTGTCCCAATCCACAAATCAGAGCTCGGCTTTTAAAAGATATGCACACATTAATTCCGAATCCCAATCTACTGGCGTATGAAGTCACCCAGGCGGCGATTCAAGAGGGAGGATCTTGGCATCAAGCCTTGATAAAGTACCTAAGATCCAATCGCGACTACGTATCCCAGCGAATCAATGCAATGCCTGGATTATCGATGGCACATTTGCAAGCGACCTATCTTGCTTGGATTGATGCCTCTGAACGTCATTGGGAAAACCCATTTAATACGATTTTAGAGGCAGGGGTAGCGGTATCCCCAGGATCTCAATTTGGCGATCAGCAGTTTTTTCGCTTGAACTTTGGTACGCAGCGTAAATTATTAGAAACTGCATTAGACCGCATTGAAATAGCGTGTTTTAAATAGTTCAGTTATTATAAAAAAACTATGCAAAGCCAACAATCCTCTTATTACTATCAAATGGTCAAAGATCAGCTCGTGCTATGGAATGGCATGAATGTAGAGCAACGCAGAAACTCTTATGAAGAAGTCGCATTAAAACGGGATAATTTTTCTAAAGAAGTTGAAGTAGAGCCTGTCCAGCTTGGTCAGGTTAGTGGTGAGTGGTTAATACCTCATCGTATGACAAGTGATGGCATCATCATTCACCTGCACGGAGGGGCCTTTGCAGTGGGGAATGCTTTAACGTACCGTGCGATTGGCTCGCATTTAGCCGAGCATGCAAAGTGCAAAGTCTTGATGCTCAATTATCGTTTATGTCCAGAGCATCCTTTTCCGGCAGCTTTAATGGACGTCGTCAATACCTTTAAGCTTTTAAAAGAACAACATGGACAACAAAAAATAGCCCTTAGTGGCGATTCTGCTGGAGGTAATTTAGCGATTACAGCGACACTCTATTTACAGCAACATCAATTACCCATTCCTGATGCATTAGGTTTAATGTCCCCTTGGACTGACCTAACGATGACCAATACAACCCATCAAACGAAGGCGCTTATAGATCCCTATTTTCCGAATAGTGAGCGATTAATTGCATTTGCCAAAATATATGCTCATGACAAGGATCTCAAGGACCCACTCATATCGCCACAATACGCATCTTTTAAAAATTTTCCACCAGTCATGACTCACGTTGGTGAATTTGAGGCATTACTTGATGATGCAGAAAAGTTTCATCAAAAAGCAATCGCGGACGGAGTTTCGTCGCAATTAGAAATCTACCCCAGTATGTGGCATGTTTGGCAACACTTTGTCGGATTGATGCCAGAAGCCACGCAATCGATTCAAACGATGGGGCAGTTTTTAGCATTACACGTGCATTAAGTCCGCATCATCTAGTAGGACTTACACAATCATTTACCAATTCAATAGAGTCAAAACGTACAGTCTATTTATCATATTGTGAAATATGGCTCAAATTATGACGTGTCATCATAATTTCATCAAATAGCTTAAAAAATGTAACTCAGGGTAATTACTATAAGAATCCTAGAAGTTCTCATTCGCCATTTTTATTGGAAAACATCATGATTGAACCATCAAAAAAAGCAAATCCTATGCAAGCCATCAAAGTCAGCATAGAAAAGTCATTAAAAAGTACAGAAAAAGTAGTTAATGAGGCAAAACAAGCTAATCAAAAGATAACAGAATTATCCAAAGTCCACTCTCAAAAATTACAAAAATCAATTTCTCAAGAACGAGAAAAGATTCAAAAGATGATTGGAGAAATCCAAGAAAACATACAGGCAGAAGAAATCAAAAATCCAATGGATTTTTTTGGTGCATATACACAGTATTTGCAAGATGCAGCCCAAAGACAGACATTATTTTTTGATGCTTTACGTAAAAGAGGCAATATATATGTAGAGCATGCAAAAGCAGGGATGCCACCCGTATTAGATTTTGCATATGAAGTCATCATGGACGGTATGGAAATGACACCTCCGGTTAACTACATGTTGCTCAAAATCACCGCTCCAGAAGGAAAAACGATTTATGAAGATCGGGCTCCGATTATCATCATTGACCCACGTGCCGGTCACGGCGCTGGAATCGGCGGCTTTAAACCTGAGAGTCAAGTAGGAGACGGTTTTGATGATGGACATCAAGTTTATTTCGTGGCTTTTCGTCAGATGCCTGTTCCCGAGCAAACATTAGCGGATGTACGTGATGCAGAAATACAATTCGTACAAGAGGTAACACGCCGTCATCCGAAGGCACCTAAGCCAATTATGATTGGCAACTGTCAAGGCGGATGGGCAACAATGCTCGTGGCAGCCAAAGCTCCACAACTATTAGGGCCGATTGTCTTGAATGGCTCTCCGATGTCTTATTGGGCTGGTAAACGTGGAGAAAACCCTATGCGCTATACAGGTGGGGTTAGGGGCGGAGCAATGCCAGCAATCCTTGCTGCCGATTTGGGACATGGAATCTTTGATGGAGCGGCGCTGGTTCAAAACTTTGAGTCACTCAATCCAGCCAACGCACTTTTTAGTAAGTATTACAACCTGTATTCCAACGTAGATACAGAGACAGAACGATTTTTAGAGTTTGAGCGTTGGTGGGGAGGCTATGCCTTAATGACCGAGGCAGAAATACGATGGATAGTCGAAAATTTATTTATTGGTAATAAGCTAACTTCAGGTGAAGCAGTACTTGGTTACGAACGTGTTGATTTGAAAAAAATTGAATCACCAATTATTGTTTTTGCCTCACATGGCGACAACATCACGCCCCCACAACAGGCGCTCCATTGGATACCGGACTTGTATGCGAGTGTAGAAGAACTCAAAGCTAAAGGCCAGCGTATCGTTTATATGATTCATGGCTCGATTGGACATTTAGGCATTTTTGTTTCTGCCAAGATCGCAGGACGAGAACATGAGGCGATTACTGACACCTTTAGAGCTGTGGAGGCATTGCCACCGGGTTTATATGAAATGGTGTTAGAAGATGGAGAGGACCGTGTTCATATTCGTTTTGAGCCAAGAACCATGGCGGATATATTATCCATCGCTAATAATCCTGACGATGATGATGAGCTCTTTGCTGAAGTTTCAAAAATGTCACAAATGGTTACAGAGATGTATGAAAGAATGTTCCGCCCGATGGTTAAACATATCGTGACAGAAGAGTCTGCTGAGATGCTACGTAATTTAAATCCATTACGAACTCAGCGCCTGATGTTTTCTGACGCTAATCAACTCATGCCGATGTTTGACTCCTTGATACAAAAAGCAAAAGATAATCGCAAACCAATTGATAAAAAAAATCCTTTTGTAAAGCTTGAAAAAATGTTTGCAGAATCGATTGAATCACAACTTAACCTTTATCGTGACACGCGCGATGCAATGACTGAACTCATGTTCTTTAATATGTATTCCTCGCCAATGATGAAGTCGATGACCAAGCCACTCGATAAGCATCATGGCAAGCGTCGTGACGTTGACGTACGGGAATATCCAGAAATTCGGTTAGCCTTATCGATGATGGAAGTTGGTGGTGTTCCTGAAGCGACAGTACGTATGTTGCATTTAATTACAAAAGCTCGCGGGTATGTAAGAAGAACAAGACTTGAGCGTGAATTACAAGCCTTACAAAGAGCCCACTTCCCGAATCTTCATGATGAAAATGCTCTATCGCATTTGATTCATCAACAATCTTTGATTGTTGACTTTGAGCCAACCTTGGCTAAAGAGAGTTTAGTGGTCTTATTAAGTTCAGAAGAAAAACAAAAAGAAGCCCTAGATCTCGTGATGGAAATTGCAGGACCGCGTGACACGATGCATCCGAATGCGCTCAAGCAATATGAAGAATTTGAAAAAATGTTTGCTAAAAAAGTAGTAAAAGTAGCGAAAAAAAGAACATCTAAATCTGAATAATTTTGATTGGAAATGACATGAATGCACCAATAGATGGATTAAGAAATCGTACCTGGATCGAATTAAAGGTTGGAGATGAAGCTGCTATTGAAAAAACAGTAGGTTC